>Ga0126310_10000871_pt1 | contig 11111 bp, 12 predicted proteins | sample Plot60_FD_92540 | JGI IMG/M metagenome (GOLD analysis project Ga0126310, IMG submission 92540) | Serpentine soil microbial communities from UC McLaughlin Reserve, CA, USA - Plot60 | ecosystem: Environmental > Terrestrial > Soil > Grasslands | place: USA: UC McLaughlin Reserve, Lake County... | reverse complement strand
TCATCAGCGACGCGTGCACCGAGAACAGGCCGTTGAAGGTGTTGGCGTCGACGAACTGGGAGCCGGGCTGCGCCAGCTCCGCCCGCATCAGCATGGCCATCAGGCCGCCCGCGATGAAGAAGAAGAAGGTCGTGACGATGTACTGGATTCCGATCACCTTGTGGTCGGTGTTGACTCGGAAGTAGTCCCGCCACGAGCGGGCGCCGTGGCCCGAGTGGTCCTCGGGGCGGGTGGGGCCGCCGCTGGCCCAGTAGAACCAGTAGTCGAAGCAGCCGATGCCGATCAGGAACGCCAGCGGCATCGCGATCATCGCCACGGTCACGATCGCGTCCCAGTCGAGCACCGGGTCGTAGCCATAGAGGGCCCGGATGCCCACGACGATGCCCATCCCCAGGGCGAAGCCGGTGGGCAGCGAAAGGGCGGCGCGATACCAGCCCGGGGCTCTGAATCTGGCGGCCAGGGTCACTTGCTCTTGCCTCCGCCAAGAAGGTACTGAACGAGCGCGTCGAGCTGCTCGGGCGCGAGGTCCTTCTTGAAGGTGGTCGGCATCACGTTCTTGGGGAAGCCCTTCACGGTGAACGCCCGCGGGTCGGTGATCGACTCGCGCACGTATGCCCTGGCGCTCTTGCCCGGCCTGCGCTTGGCAGCGACGCTCTTGAGCTGATCGAGGTCCGGCCCGACCGTGGCGGTGCTGCCGGCCGGCTTAAAGGTGTGGCACGAGCCGCAGCCGTTCGCGGCGAACACCGGCTTGCCGTCGGCCGTGGGCCCGTTCGAGCCGCCCGCGGCCTGTTGGCCGCCGGAGGCATGGCGCTTGACCCAAGACCGGAAGGCGGAGGGCTCCATGACCTGCACCACCTGGCGCATGGTCGCGTGGCCGAGGCCGCAGAGCTCGGCGCACACCACGTTCCAGCGGCCCACCCTGTTGGGGGTCAGCCTGACCTTCGTGGTCATGCCCGGCACGACATCCGACTTCAGCCGGAACTCCGGCACCCAGAACGAATGGATCACGTCCTTGGTGTTGAGCCGGAACTCGACGGGCTTGTCCTTCGGCAGCACGAGCTGGCTCGACTTGACCCGCTCCTTCGGGTACTCGAAGCTCCACGTGAACTGCTGGCCTGTGACCTTCACGACCATCTGGTCCGGCTGCTTGGCCTCGATGTCGTCGAGCACGATCCAGCCGTAGACCGCCAGCCCCGACACGATCAGGAACGGGATCGTGACCCAGAAGATCTCGAGCCGGGTGTTGCCATGGATGGGCGCGCCGTCGCCCAAGTCGCCGGGACGGGCGCGGAACTTGATGACCGAGTAGATCGCCACCGACATGACCAGCACGAAGATCGGCACGGAGAAGATCAGCAGCACGTCGTAGAGCGTGTCGATCTGGCCCACCCGCCTGGCCGCGTCCACCGGGAACCAGTCCATGAGCAGGACGATCGCCGTGCCGACGATTGCCGCGAGCACGCTGAGGAGCATCATCTGGGCCAGCGGGTGCCTGCGCACGGCGCGCGAGTCTATTTCACGCCGCTGACGCGCGGGCGGCCGGACCGCGGCGGGGCGGCCGGCTTGTGCTGCGGACGGACACCTGCGGCTGATTGCTTCGATAGGCTCAAGCAGCAATCGCCACTAGCGAAGAGGAGGCGGGGGTGCAGGTAAGGGACGGGATGAGCGGAGTGGTGCTGACGGTCAACCCAGGCCACTCCCTGCGGGACGCCGCCCGCGCGATGGCCGAGCGCGGCGTGGGCGCGGCGGTCGTGGTCGACCCCGAGCAGCCGGGCCCCGGAATCATCACCGAGCGCGACGTGCTCCGGTCCGTCGCCGCCGGCGAGAGCCCGGATTCCGAGGAGGTCGGGGAGCACCTGTCCGACAAGCTCACCTTCGCCGCTCCCGAGTGGTCGCTCGAGCGGGCGGCCGAGGCGATGGTCAAGGGGCGCTTTCGCCACCTCCTGGTAGTAGACGGCGGCGACATGGTGGGAGTGCTGTCGATGCGCGACATCGTGCGCTGCTGGGTCACAGAGGGCGCCACCAGCGACATGTCCGGCCACGGGGCCGAGGTCTCGAGCTAGCGCCGGTTCTCTTCGCCGGCCTCGCGCTCCGCCTCGGCGCGCTCCTCGAGCCTTGCGCGCAGGTACTCCGCCTTCGCGGCCCGCGCCTCGTGCTGGTCGGTGCCGTCGTCGGTGGGGTCCTGGTCGGCCTTCTCGCGCTCCGCTTGCTCGCGCCGAAGCTGCTCCAGGCGCAGCTCCTGGGTTGTGGGATCCTCCTCCATCGGGAGGAGCCTAGCCGCCGTCAGTGCTCCAGCGGGAGCTCGGCCATCTCCTCGCGCGTGGCCCGGATCCAGCGCACGATCGAGACTACGGTGACCAGCAGCCCGATGGCCGAGATCGGCCAGGCGATCACGATGCCCACGACGGCAAGCGTCACGCCCAGGGCCACCAGGACGGGCAGGTAGGAGGGCTCCGGCAGGTGCACCGGCTCCCCGGCCTCGGGCGCCTCCCGGCGCTCGGGCGTTTCCCGGGGCCGCTCGGGGGTTACGTCGCCGGTCATCAGTAGACGTAGCCTGAGAAGAAGGCGGCGGCGAACACGATGAAGATGATCGCGCCCGCGATCAGCGCCGTCCGGAGGTTCTTGTTGGCCAGCCTGCGGTCCATGCGGGTCTTCTATCAGATGCCCGCTGCCGCTCGAGCAGGATGACGAGGGCCCGAAGCGGGCGCCAGAGCCGCGCGCCGGGCCTCGGAGCGGCTGCGCGGGGCCCCGGGGCCTCAGAGCAGGCGCGCGGCCGGGCCGGGCCGAACCTCGAGCGCGCCCTGCGGCAGCCGGGCGTCCGGCGGGAACAGGGCCAGCACCGAGCCGCCGAAGCCTCCCCCGACGATGCGCGCGCCGACCGCGCCGGCGTCCTTGCAGACTGCGACGGCCCGCTCGACCTCCGGCAGCGAGACCTCGTAGTCGTCGCGCAGGCTGCGGTGCGAGGCGTCCAGCAGCGCGCCCAGCTCGTCCATGTCGCCGGCGCGCAGGGCGGCCACGGCCCGCTCCACGCGCGCGTTCTCGGACAGCACGTGGCGCACGCGGCGGTCGAGCGGCGGCTCGAGCCGCTCCGCGGCGTCGGCTGTCGCATCGCGCAGCGACTCGACCCCGAGCGCGGCGCACGCGCGCCGGCAGCCGTCGCGCCGCCGGTTGTAGCCGGATACGGCGTTCGCGCGCTCCGCGCCGGAAGCGAGCGTGGCGAGCGACCAGCCGCCCAGCTCCAGGGGCACCGGCGCGGCTTCGAGCGAGCGGCAGTCGAGTCGAAGCGCGTGCCCCTCCCGGCCAAGCAGCACCGCCAGCTGGTCCAGCAGCCCGGTCTGCGCCCCCACCCAGTCGCTCTCCACGCGCGCGCAGAGCCTGGCCAGCTCGACCCTGTCCGGCTCCGCCGCGTCGGTCAGCGCCAACAGCGCCAGCGCCAGCGCCACCTCCAGAGCGGCCGACGACGACAGGCCGGCGCCGCGCGGAAGGTCACCCGCGATGACCAGGCGCGCCCCCGGCAGCCGGTGCCCTGCGGCTCGGAGCTCGCCTGCGGTGCCGCGCACGAAGGCGCGCCAGCCCCCGGCGGGCGAGCGCTCGCCCGCCTCGAACGCGTCCTCCTCGTGCAACTCCGCGGCGCGTGCCTCGATGCGGCAGTCGTCGAGGCGCTCGGCGTGGACCGTTACGCCTCGCTCGATCGCGAACGGCAGGCAGAGCCCGTCGTTGTAGTCGGTGTGCTCGCCGATCAGGTTGACGCGTCCGGGCGCGAAGGCGAGCGCCCGCTTCACGCCACCAGCAGCGCCGCGCCTACGGCTCCGCCCAGATCACCCAGCGCGGCCGGGCGGACGGCCGGCGGCCGCTCGTCGAGGAACAGGTGCGGGCGCATGGCGTCCCGGATGCGCTCCACGTAGGGCTCGCCCAGCCGGGTGCCCAGGCCGCCCCCGATGACCACGGTCTCCACGTCGAGCAGGTTGACCGCCGACGCTATGCCCGTTCCCAGTGCCTCCACCGCGCGACCGATCAGCTCCGTGGCCAGCCCGTCGCCGCGCTTGAGGGCCCGGGCCCAGATTCCGCTCTGCAGGCGCACCCGGCCGCGCTGCTCCATGATCTGGAACAGGCTCGTCTCGCGCCCAGCCCCGGCCTGCCTGCGCGCCTCCGCCTCCATCGCCCCGCGGCCCGCGTATGCCTCCATGCAGCCCCGGCGGCCGCACGGGCAGCGGGCGCCCCCGCGCTCGACCACCATGTGGCCGATCTCCCCCGCGGCGCCGCGGCCGAGCCACGGCTTGCCGTCCAGGATGATCCCGCCGCCCACGCCCGTGCCCCAGAACACCCCCAGCAGCGAGGGGCTGTCCTTGGCGGCGCCCAGCGCGTACTCGGCGTCCACGCCCACCTGCACGTCGTTGCCCAGCGCGACACGGGCGCCCAGCCGCTCGCCGAGCGCCGCGGCCAGCGGGTAGGCGCCTTCGCCCCAGTCGGGGATGTTGCGGGCCTCGGCCACGGTGCCCGCGCGCGCGTCGACCGCGCCCGGGGAGCCCAGCCCCACGCCCTCGAGGGCGCCCGCATCCACGCCGGCCTCGGCCGCGGCGTCGGTCAGGGCGGCGGCGAGCGCATCGGCCACCGCGGGCGGACCGCCCTCGCCGGGAGTGGGCCGGCGCGACTTCCCCAGCACCCGGAAGTCCTCGTCGACCACGACCGCCTGGATCTTGGTGCCGCCGAGGTCGAGCCCGCCGCGCACTCAACCGCGGGCCGCCGCCCGGATCGCCTCGGCGATCTCGGGCATGGAGGCGTCACTGACCAGCACGTTCGCGGCGCCCGCCTGCAGCATGTCGAGCGCGGCGTGCTCGCTGTCGGAGGCCGTGAGCGCGATGACTCTCGTGCCGGGGCTGGCGTCGCCGATCTCCTTGGCGGCCTGCGGGCCGCCACCGCCGGGCATCGACCAGTCGACGATCGCCACGTGCGGCTGGTGCTCGCGCGCGAGCTCGGCGGCCCCGGCGGCGGCATCTGCCGCGCCAACCAGCTTCAGGTCCTCCGCTCCGCCCACCAGCCCCTGGAGCACCGCCCTGACACTCGCGTCGTCGTCGGCGATCAGCACCTTGATGGTGTCTCCCTCTGCCATCCCTCCGCTCGCCAGCGTACCCCCAACGGCGGCGCCGAGCGCTTCTTCTTGGGCAGCGTGCCGAACAAGGTCTCCCAGCACCGCGCCCTGCAGCGTGATCATCGTCCGTACGGACTAGCGCCCGCGGCTCACGAGCAACTGCGCCTCGGCCTGCATCCCGAACAGGTTGGGATGGAACGGGGCGGCCGGTGAGGCCGGGGCGGTGGGCTCCACCCAGCGCACCGACGGCGGCTGGCAGGCGTCGTGGCCGACGCCGAGGCTGTAGGCATCGAGCACGCTCGCGCCGTTGGCCGCGGCCTGCTCGGCCAGCATCCGGTTGAGCTCCTTCTCCTTGTCGCGCAGGTAGGGCACGTCGTCGTACGCCGCGGGAATTTGCGGCCAACAGCCCTCGGGCAGCCCGGGCGCGAGCGGCTGCTCGGGGAAGATCGGCAGGTAGTTGACCACGTAGACCGGCGCCTTGGGCGAACGCACGTGTATGCCCTGCAGCACCGACGCCACCTTCGGCGCCGTGTCCTGGATCCGCTGGCTGATCTCGTCGGGGCCGCCCTCCGGCGCGTAGCGGTCGCGGCAGGGATGACCCTCGGGGCTGGTGGCGCTGGCGCAGTTGCGGACGATCTCCGAGAAGCCGATGTCGTTGCCGCCGACCTGAAGGGTCACGAGCTTGGAGTTCGGATCGAGCGAGTCGAACTGCGGCGGGTTCGGGCCCGGATCGACGTCCTGCTGCTCGGTCATGTGGTCGGTCTTCGCGCCGCTGCAACTGGGGTCGCGGAGCGCCAGCTTCAGCGAGGGGGCGGCGAGATGCGCGTAGTTGTGGTCTGACTTGAGGCAGCCGAATGGCGGAATCTGCAGCGGGATCAGCGGCCCGGCGGCGTACGAGTCGCCGAGCGCGACGTAGGTCGGCGAGGCCGCTCCGGCGGGCGCGGCGCAGGCCAGCAGAGCTACGAGCAGTGCGAGGCCCAGCTTTAGGCGGCGTCTCATCCGGGCGTGGTTGTACCCGGATGGGGAGACTTCTAGTCGAACCGGCGCGCAGCGCATAGTGTCCTGAGCGTGACCGGCACGGAAGCGTCACGCCCCGTGATCCTCGTCGTCGAGGACGAGCAGGAGCCGCGTGACCGCATCCGCGGCGAGCTCGAGCGCCGCTACGGCGCCGACTACGACGTGACCTGCCAGAGCTCCGCCGAGGGGGCGCTCGCAATGCTCGAGTCACTGGATGCAAAGGAAAGGGACGTGGCGCTGCTGCTGGCCGACCAGTGGCTGCCGGAGCTGACGGGCGAGACCTTCCTTGCGCGGGCCAAGGCCCTGTTCCCGCACGCGAAGCGCGCCCTGCTGATCGACTGGGGCGCCTGGGGAGACAAGGAGACGGCGGAGGCGCTGCTGAGGGCCATGGCGCTCGGGCGCATGGACTACTACGTGTTGAAGCCCTGGCGTCGCGGGGAGGAGTACTTCCATCGCACCGTCACGGAGTTCCTGCACGAATGGGCCCGCGCTACCTCGAGCGAGCCGCGCGAGATCATGCTCGTGGGCGAGCGCCGCTCGCCGCGCTCACACGAGCTGCGCAGCCTGCTCGCCCGCAATGGCCTGCCGCACGAGTTCCACCCCAATGACTCCGCCGCGGGAATGCGGCTGCTGGCGGAAGTCGGCCAGGAGGGCACGGGCGAGCCGGTGGTGGTCCTGCTGGACGGACGCGTGCTGGTGGATCCGTCGAACGCGGAGCTGGCCGGGGCCTATGGGGTCACGACCACGCTCGCCGGGACGCGCGACTTCGACCTCGCCGTCGTGGGGGCGGGCCCGGCGGGCCTGGCCGCGGCGGTCTACGCCTCGTCCGAGGGTCTCGACACGCTCGTGGTGGAGCGGGAGTCGATCGGCGGCCAGGCCGGCGCCAGCTCGCTGATCCGCAACTACCTGGGGTTCGCGCGCGGGGTGAGCGGCGCCGAGCTGGCCCAGCGCGCCTACCAGCAGGCATGGATCTTCGGCGCGAGCTTCCTTCACACGCGCGAGGTCGTGGAACTGCGACCGCACGACGGGCGCCACCGGCTGAGGCTGTCGGACGGGGCCGAGGCCACCGCGCGCGCGGTCGTGCTGGCCACCGGCGTCTCCTACCGCCGCCTCGGCGTTCCCGGGCTGGAGCGCCTCACGGGCGCCGGCGTCTTCTACGGCGCATCGGTGTCCGAGGCGCGCGCGTTCGCGGGCGAGGAGGCATACGTGGTGGGCGGCGGCAACTCGGCGGGCCAGGCCGCCCTGCACCTGAGCCGCTACGCCGGCCGCGTGACGATGGTGATCCGCCGCCCGTCGCTCGTCGAGACGATGTCGAGCTACCTGCGCGGCCAGCTCGAGGCGGCCGACAACGTCGTGCTGCGCCCGCATGCAGAGGTTGCGGGCTGCGGGGGTGAGGGCACGCTCGAGCGCATAACCCTGCGCGACGTCCGCTCGGGCGAGCGGGAGAGCGTCCCCGCGGCGGCCCTGTTCATCCTGATCGGCACCGAGCCGCACACCGGTTGGCTGCCTCCGGAGATCGAGCGGGACGCGTGGGGCTACCTGCCGACCGGCTCCGGCCTGTCGGCGGCCCGCTGGCCGCTCGAGCGCGCGCCGCTGGCCCTCGAGACGAGCGCGCCGGGGGTGTTCGCGGTCGGCGACGTGCGTGACGGGGCGGCCAAGCGGGTGGCGTCGGCCGTGGGCGACGGCTCGGTCGTGGTGCAGCAGGTGCACCGGCTCCTCCACGGCGACACCCCTGGGGCAGGCTTGCGCAGGGGCGAAGCTGGGAATGGAGATCCCTCGTGGGCACTGAACCGCTCGTCCTAGGCGTCGACGTCGGCGGCACGAAGGTCGCCGTGGGCGCCGTGGCGGGAGCGCGGGCCCGCGAGGTCGTCGAGCACCCGACCGACGTGAGCAGCACCAGGGCGCTGCTCGACGGGATCGAGGCCGCCGTGAACGAGGTCGTAAGACGCGCGGGAGAGCCGGCCGCAGTGGGGGTGGGCGTACCGTCGCAGATCGAATTCGCCACCGGGACCGTGGAGACGAGCGTGAACATCCCGCTCGCCGGCGTGCCGCTGCGCGAGGAGCTGGGCCGCCGCCTCGGAGTGCCGGTGTTCGTGGACAACGACGCCAACTGCGCCGCGCTGGCCGAGGCGCAGCTGGCCCCTGGGGATGGGGCCGGAGATCACGCCCCGGCGGCTCCCTGCGGGGAGCTCGTGATGCTCACGCTGGGCACCGGCGTAGGCGGCGGCGTGGTGATCGGTGGCATGATCTTCCGGGGTGCCAGCGGGCTGGGCGCCGAGCTCGGGCACTTCTCGGTCAACCCCGACGGCCCGCCGTGTCCGGGCAACTGCCCCAACTACGGCTGCCTCGAGGCTTACTGCTCGGGCCAGGCGCTCGAGCGCGACGCCACCGAGCTGGCCCAGGACCGTCCCGACAGCCGCATGCACGGCGCGCTCGGGGATGACGGCAGGGTGGCGGGCCGCGAGGTGGTGGCCGCCGCCGAGGAGGGCGATCCGGACGCCGTGCGGATCTTCGACCGCTTCGCGCGCATGCTCGGCATCGGCATCGCGGGCTTCGTGAACGTGTTCGAGCCGGAGCTGCTGGTGGTCGGCGGCGGCCTCTCGCGGGCCTCCCACCTGTTCATGGAGCAGGCCGAGCGGGAGGCCTCGGCGCGCGCGCTGCCCGCACTCTGGCGGCGGGTCGACATCGGCCTGGCCCGCGGCGGAGCCGATGCGGGCCTGATCGGCGCCGGCGTGCTGGCGGCCCAGGAGCTGTCGCTGCGCAACCGCGATACTGAATGGCGGATGGCATCGACCGAGGGAGCGAGATGACAGAGGCCACGGCCACCGACACGCGGACGCTGGACGAGCTCTGCATCAACACGATCCGCACGCTGTCGATGGACGCGGTCGAGAAGGCCAAGTCCGGCCACCCCGGCACCCCGATGGCGCTGGCGCCGCTCGCCTACGCGCTCTACACGCGGGTGATGAAGCACAGCCCGTCGAACCCGGACTGGTTCGACCGCGACCGCTTCGTGCTGTCGGCGGGCCACGCCTCGATGCTGCTCTACTCGTCGCTCTACCTGACCGGCTACGGCCTCACGCTCGACGACCTCAAGCGCTTTCGCCAGCTCGGCTCGCCCACGGCCGGGCATCCCGAGTACGAGTACAAGCGGGCGCCCGGCATCGAGGCCACCACGGGGCCGCTGGGGCAGGGCCTCGCGATGGCCGTAGGCATGGCCCTGGCCGAAGCGATGCTGGCCGGCCGCTACAACCGCGACGGACACGAGCTGATCGATCACCACACCTACGTGATCGCAAGCGACGGGGACATCCAGGAGGGCGTGGCCTCGGAGGCCTGCTCGCTTGCCGGCCACCTGGGCCTGGGCAAGCTGATCGTGTTCTACGACAACAACCACATCCAGCTGGCGGGGGAGACGTCGATGTCGTTCAGCGAGGACGTCGGCAAGCGCTTCGAGGCCTACGGCTGGCATGTTCAGGACGTGGGCGAGGATCTGTCACTCGAGACCCTGATCGGGGCGACCGAGGCGGCGCAGGAAGAGGACGACCGGCCGTCGCTCGTGATCGTGCGCTCGCACATAGGCTACGGCGCGCCCAACCTCCAGGACACCTACAAGGCACACGGCAACCCGCTCGGCGAGGAGGAGGTCCGCGCGGCCAAGGAGTTCTACGGCTGGGACCCGGATGCCCAGTTCCTGGTGCCCAACGAGGCGCTCGAGCACTTCCGCGCGTGCATCGAGCGCGGCAAGGAGCAGGAGGCCGAGTGGGACGAGCGCCGCGCCTCCTACGAACGGGCCCAGCCCGAGGCGTACGCGGAGCTGGTGCCCGTGATGGAGCGCCGGCTGCCCGACGGGTGGGATGTGGACCCGCCGGGCTTCAGCCCGGACGACGACGACCTCGCGACGCGCAAGGCCTCCAGCAAGGTGATCCAGTGGGCGGCGAAGCGCATCCCTCAGCTGGTGAGCGGCTCTGCCGACCTCGAGCCGTCCACCAACACCGAGATCGAGGACGGCGGCTCCGTGGAGAAGGGCGCCTACGACGGGCGCAACGTGCACTACGGGGTCCGCGAGCACAGCATGGGTGCGATCGTGAACGGGCTGAACCTGCACGGCCTGCGCGCCTTCGGCTCCACCTTCTTCAACTTCCTGGACTACATGAAGGGCGCGGTCAGGCTTGCGGCGCTCATGCACCTGCCGTCGATCTTTGTCTTCACCCACGACTCCATCGGGCTGGGCGAGGACGGGCCGACGCATCAGCCGGTCGAGCAGCTCGCCACGCTGCGCGCCCAGCCAAACACGTACGCGGTCCGGCCGGCGGACGCCAACGAGACGGCGCTGGCCTGGCGTTTCGCGCTGGCGGAGACCGACAGCGTGGTGGCGCTCGTGCTGACGCGCCAGAACCTGCCGATCCTCAATCCCGGCATGGTGGCCGACGACGGCGTCGAGCGCGGCGCCTACGTGCTCCGCGAGGCGCACAGCGGCGAGCCCGAGCTGATCCTGATCGGCACGGGCTCCGAGGTCTCGCTCTGCATGAAGGCGGCCGACCTGCTCGAGGCCGACGGCGTGGCCACGCGCGTGGTCTCGGCGCCGTGCCTCGACCGCTTCGCCGAGCAGGACCAGGACTACCGCGACCAGGTGCTGCCGCCGGGCTGCCGCGCCCGAGTGTCGGTGGAAGCCGCCTCCCAGCTGGGCTGGTCTACTTGGATCGGCGAGGACGGCGAGGCGGTCGGAATGACGAGCTTCGGGGCCTCGGCCCCGGCGGCTGACGTATTCAAGCGCTTCGGCTTCACGCCGGAGACGGTCGCCGAGCGCGGCAGGGCCGTGCTCGAGCGGCTCACCACGAGGAGCGAATCATGAGCGTAGAGACGCACGTCAACGAGCGGCTCGCCGCCCTCACCCAGGCCGGCACGAGCATCTGGCTCGACCAGATATCGCGCGGGCTGATCCAGAGCGGGGAGCTCGAGCGGCTAGTGCGCGAGGACTCCCTGCGCGGCGTGACCTCCAACC
>Ga0126310_10000870_pt1 | contig 11114 bp, 7 predicted proteins | sample Plot60_FD_92540 | JGI IMG/M metagenome (GOLD analysis project Ga0126310, IMG submission 92540) | Serpentine soil microbial communities from UC McLaughlin Reserve, CA, USA - Plot60 | ecosystem: Environmental > Terrestrial > Soil > Grasslands | place: USA: UC McLaughlin Reserve, Lake County... | reverse complement strand
TAGCCGTACAGCAGGGCTGGTGCTGAGCCGTCCAGCGGAACGTCGGCCTTGCGCACGATCGACAGCGGCACGCGTGTGCCGTCCGGCGTGCTCGCCCAGCCGCGTTCTTGGATGTAGGCATCGGGTTGATAGGGACCGAATCGAGGATCGTCCAACACGGGCGTGCGTTTCAGCAGCGTCAGTTCTCCGGTTGCAAGACCGTAGTCGTAGACCGAATCAGGGGTCAGCATCGATGCGTAACTCACCCGGATGGTCGGCGTGTCGTACTCCGACTCTCCCGGCGCGTACACCACAAACAGCGGCTCGTCGAATGCGATGTCGGCACCGGGCTGCAAGTTGCCACCGCCGTCACGGGGCATCACGTGCAGGCCGGTGAGTCCGTCGCGCCGCAGCGATACGACTGCATGGTTGGCGTATGCGCTGACCGCGAGAATTCGCACACCTTGACGGTGCGGGATCACCGGCCTCCACTCGGTGTGGCTGGTCGCCGTCAGCGGCGCCTCAGCGAGCTCGAAGTCCTCGGCGCCATCGTTGTGCACGATCAGCAACCGATCACCCGCGGGCTCCACATCGTACTCCACCCCTTGGCGTCGCGGCGCGACAATCCGCGGCTCGCCTTCGGGATCCTCGGTACTGAGCAGCCGAAACTCTGAGGTGATCTTGCTTCCCGCTCCGATGATGATCCATTGATCATCTCGGCTGCCATCGACGCCGAGCCAGAAACGTTCATCAGACTCGGTCAGCACCTCGACGTCTTCCGCCGGGTCGGTGCCGAGGCGATGCCGGAGGACGACGTACGGCCGCCATGCCTCGTCCGCCCGGGTGTAGAAGAGATGACTGTTCTTCGCCCAGGCCACCCCGTAGGCCGTGTCACTGATTTGCTCAGCCAACAGCTCACCGGAGACTAGATCCTTGATCATGATCGTGAATCGCTCGGCTCCTGTCAGGTCTACCGAGTAGGCCAGTAGGTGTCCGTCAAGGGACACGCTGAAAGCGCCAAGAGAGAAGAATTCATGTCCTTCCGCTTCAAGATTGCCATCCAGCAGCACCTCTTCCCCGATAATCTCTTGTTCCGGGTCCGGCAAGTTGTGACGATCTTTGGCAATAACTCGGCAGTAGATCGGATACTCCGATCCCTCGACAGTTCGCACGTAGTACCAGTAGGCAGAGCCGCCGGGGTGAGAGGTGTACGTCGGCACGCTCAGATCGGTTTCCTTGGTGCGCGCCTTGATCTCGCTGAAGACCGCTTCGGTCAGTTCAGAGAGGTGAGCCGTTTGCGCCTCGGTGTAGGTGTTCTCAGCCTCCAGGTAGCTGATCACCTCCGAATTGTCCTTGTCGCGCAGCCACTCGTAAGGGTCGACGAACACATCACCGTGGTAGATGCGCCTTGACGGCAGCCGTTTTGCTACGGGTGGTGCGGTGGTGAGAGAAGCGTCGGCGGTCATGGTGGACGAGCGTAGTGTTCCCGCAGCGACCGCGATGCGTGAGGATAGCCTCATGGGTGCTGAGGTCGACGCGACAGAGTTCACGGGTGAAGGCCGCAGGCGTCACCGAGACAAGGTTCGCAAGGGTCTCGACGTGCTCGCGCGAATGCTCACGGAGTCCCGATTCGACTTCGCGCGGCCGATGGCCGGTCTTGAGATCGAGCTCAATCTCGTTGACACCGACTGCCAGCCGGCCATGCGCAATGCTGAAGTATTGGCCGCGATTGCCGATCCGTCGTTTCAAACCGAGCTTGGCCGGTTCAACATTGAGATCAACGTCGCGCCACGCCGACTGGCCGACTTCGGCTTCTCCGACTTCGAGCAGTCAGTGCGAAAGTCGCTGAACGACGCCGATCCGCGTGCCAAGGCGATCGGGGCCCACCTGGTGATGATCGGCATCCTGCCGACCTTGATGCCGCACCATGTGACGCTGGACAGCGTCAGCGAGAACCCGCGCTACTCGCTGCTTGACCAGCAGATCTTCGCAGCCCGTGGGGAAGATCTGGAGATCATTATCGACGGCGTGGAGCGGCTGGCGATGGTGTCCAACACGATCATGCCCGAGGCCGCCTGCACCTCGACGCAGGTGCACCTCCAGGTAAGCCCCGACGATTTCGCCGGCTATTGGAATGCGGCTCAGGCCATTGCCGGCGTACAGGTCGCGCTCGGCGCGAACTCACCCTTCCTTTTTGGCAAGCAGTTGGTGGCTGAGTCGCGCATCCCGCTCTTTGAGCAGAGCACCGACACGCGGAGTGAAGAGCTGAAGGCTCAAGGCGTACGCCCCCGAGTGTGGTTCGGCGAGCGCTGGATCACCTCGATCTTCGACCTCTTCGAGGAGAACTCTCGCTACTTTCCGGCATTGCTGCCGATCAGCTCCGACGAGGACCCCGTTGCGGTACTCGACAGCGGCGGCGTGCCGAGCCTTGACGAGCTCCGGTTGCACAACGGCACCATCTATCGCTGGAATCGGCCGGTCTATGACGTCAGCGGTGACAGTCCTCATCTGCGGGTGGAGAACCGGGTGCTCCCAGCAGGACCCACCGTCGTGGACACGATTGCAAACGCCGCCTTCTTCGCCGGAATAGTGCGTGCCTTGGCCGGCAAGGATCGTCCGATCTGGACCCAGATGTCCTTCCAGGCCGCCGAGGAGAATTTCGTCTCTGGTATTCGTCACGGCATCACCGCGGAGGTCTACTGGCCGCAAGTCGGACAGGTGCGGGTGTCTGAGCTGGTGGTCCGCAAGTTGTTGCCACTTGCGGCGGACGGCCTGCGGCAATGGGAAGTGGACGAGGCCGAGATCGGCCGCCTCTTGGACATCATCGAACGTCGCTGCTTGCGTTTGGCCAATGGATCGACCTGGCAGGTCACAGAGGTGGCGCGGCGGGAGCAAGCCGGCGAAACAAGGCAGCAAGCGCTCAGCGGCATGCTCACCAGCTATATGCCGTTGATGCATAGCAACGAGCCGGTCCACACCTGGGAGGTGCACTGATGTCGGAGACGATTCAGTCGACATCTGAGGCGCCTGAGCAACCATTGCAGGGCGCCGCTCAGCCGCGCATCGTCGTCGGCTATGCATCACGCCCAGAGGGCCGCGCAGCGCTGGAGCGCGCATTGAGCGAGGCCCGGTTACGCGGCGCAGCACTGGTCGTTGTGAATACCTCCCCGGACGCCGAGGCTGGGGCGCTGGCCGACCAACTGGCAGCATCGGGCGTCGCATACGAGATCAGGATCGCGGCGGACGCACAGGACTCGGCAGAGGAGCTGATCAGGACCGCTGAGACGACTGGCGCCGATTTTATCGTCATCGGGCTCCGCCGCCGATCCCCGGTCGGCAAGCTCCTGCTGGGCAGCAATGCCCAGCGAGTCCTCCTGGATGCAGCATGTCCGGTCTTGGCTGTAAAGGCCGAACCCGACGCGGTATAACGGCGCGCGATCCGTGTTTGCTTGCTCGGCTCGCTAGCGCTCGCTCCGCGCGCTTGATTGCTCCGTCCGCATTCGCGACACGAAATCGTCGTTGAACCGGAGGGTTTGGAGATTCGTGCCAGAATACCCGTGGAGCGCCTATTGACATCCGATGGGCGTTGCTTGCCCTAGTTCCGCTTGCCCCTAGTTCAACAGGTCAGTCCGAGAGGTTCTTTGTGACACCCCCCTCCAAACTGCACAGATCAGCCCGCGTGGTGGCTGCGTCCACCAGCCGGGCTCGGCAAGAAAGCGTTCCGATCAAGAAGGCTGCCCCCGCTAACAAGACCACCGCCAAGAAAACCACCGCCAAGAAGGCGCCGCTGAAGTCGGTCGACGGTCCTCGAGCGACTAAGACCGCCCCGCCGCCGGCGGTCGTGGACGATCAAGCCGTAGCCACCGATGACGTAGCGCTGGCTGAGCCAGATGCTGTTGAGCCAGATGCCGTTGAGCCTGAAGCAGTCGATGACGTTGAGCTTGAGGATCTCGCCCTGGATCAGCTGGATGTCGAGGTTGAGAGCGCAGAACTGACCGCTGATGTGGTGGTGGATCTCGAAAGTGAAGAGGTCGTCCTCACCGTCGGGAAGAAGCGGACGCTCGACGACGTCGATGAGTCCTCGTTCGAGCCGGCTGAAGAGGCAAAGCTCGAGGAGGAGCTTGCCGAGGATGAAGGCTTCACCTTGTCGGAGGCCGACGACGCGGACGAGCCTGAGCAGCAGGTCATGGCTGCGGGTGCCACTGCTGACCCAGTCAAGGACTACTTGAAGCAGATCGGCAAGGTCGCCTTGCTGAACGCCGAGCAGGAAGTCGAGCTGGCGAAGCGTATCGAAGCCGGACTCTTCGCCGAGGAGAAGCTCAACGACGACCGAACCAAGATCAAAACGTCTCAGCTTGACGACTACGACTGGATCGCCGAGGACGGTCGCCGTGCCAAGAACCATCTTCTGGAGGCCAACCTCCGGCTGGTGGTCTCACTGGCCAAGCGGTATACCGGGCGCGGCATGCTCTTCCTCGACCTCATTCAGGAGGGCAACCTCGGTCTCATCCGGGCGGTCGAGAAGTTCGACTACACCAAGGGCTACAAGTTCTCCACGTACGCGACGTGGTGGATTCGGCAGGCCATAACACGGGCCATGGCCGACCAGGCCCGCACCATCCGTATCCCGGTGCACATGGTCGAGGTGATCAACAAGCTTGCCCGCGTACAGCGTCAGATGTTGCAGGACTTGGGCCGGGAGCCGACGCCCGAGGAGCTGGCACGCGAGCTCGACATGACTCCCGAGAAGGTCGTCGAGGTCCAAAAGTACGGGCGTGAGCCGATCTCGCTGCATACGCCGCTGGGCGAGGACGGTGACTCTGAGTTCGGGGATTTGATCGAGGACTCCGAAGCGGTTGTGCCCGCGGATGCGGTGAGCTTCACCCTGCTTCAAGAGCAACTACACGACGTGCTGGACACACTTAGCGAACGCGAGGCTGGAGTCGTCTCGATGCGCTTCGGATTGACCGACGGTCAGCCCAAGACGCTTGATGAGATTGGCAAGGTCTACGGGGTAACTCGAGAGCGGATCCGTCAGATCGAGTCCAAGACCATGAGCAAGCTGCGGCACCCATCGCGGTCCCAAGTACTGAGGGATTACCTGGACTAACCGATCCGCTGTGATTCGTCGTGGATCTTGAGCGCTACTTGCTTCAGTTTGTCAGCGTGCTCCTTGCTGTGGTGTAAGCAAAAGAGCAGGTCGAACCCGCTGGCCATAGTGACTCGGACATAGGCTTGCGCGCCGCACCGATCGCAACGATCCGAGGCGTTCAACGCGGGACCTTCGATAACTGCGTTCACGGTGGGCCTCGCTTCCTGACGATCACGAATGATCTTGGCAGATGAGCTTGTCTGTGCTGAAGGCGCGCACCGTGCTCGTGGTACCCGCCCTGCATATCCTCAACATCTCGCCTGCCACTGATTGTTCCGTCTCTGCATCTCGGACCAATGACTGTTGTGTAACGAATCCTGTGAATCGCCATGTGGGCTAGATGTTAGATGTGCTCACGAGGATTTCGTTCTCCGACACAGCGCCGGATTGGCGGCTTTTGGTACCTGTTTGACGTCTGGTGCGAGGTACTCTCAGCCCGTGCCAACTGCCAGCGCCGCAACGGAAAGCCGTGACTATGAGGCGCGGCACCTGCTGGTTCTCGAGGGGCTGGAGGCGGTTCGGAAACGACCAGCGATGTACATCGGCTCCACCGATACCAGGGGGCTGATGCACTGCCTGTGGGAGATTATCGACAATGCCGTCGATGAGGCGCTTGGTGGTCACGGCAAGGAGATCTTCGTCACATTGCGCCCGGATGGTGGCATCTCCGTACGCGATCAGGGCCGCGGTATCCCGGTAGACATTGAGCCCCGCACCCGCCTTTCCGGTGTGGAGGTGGTCTTCACCAAGCTCCATGCAGGCGGCAAGTTCGGTGCCGGCTCGTACAACGCCACGGGCGGACTGCATGGCGTCGGATCCTCAGTTGTCAATGCCTTGTCGAGTCGGCTCGATGTTGAGGTGGATCGCAACTCGGCGACCTGGGCCATGTCATTCCGCCGCGGCGTACCGGGCACATTTGACGGGCCCGGACCGACGGCGAAATTTACGCCCGGAGGGGCGCTGCACAAGATCGGCCGAGTGCCCAAGGGTACGACCGGGACACGGGTGACGTACTGGCCTGACCGACAAATCTTTCTGCCTGACGCCCAGCTGTCGCTGCGCGATCTGCAAGACCGTGCCAGACAGACGAGCTTCTTGGTTCCTGGACTGGCGCTTCACGTAAGTGATGCTCGGAACGAGGAGGTCGTCGACGAGACCTACCTACACCAGGGCGGCATCTCAGAGTTCTGCGAGTTTCTCGCGTCCGATCAGCCGATCACCAATGTGATCCGGCTTCGGGGCAACGATCGGTTTACCGAGACGGTTCCGATGCTCGACGACGAAGGGCACATGGAGCCCGCTGACGTCGAGCGGGACCTCGAGATTGATATTGCTGTCCGCTGGGGGAACGGCTACCAGACACATGCCCAGTCGTTCGTCAACATCATTGCCACGCCCAAAGGCGGCACCCATATCGCTGGCTTCGAGCGCGGGTTAACCAGGGCCTTCGCCAGTGTCCTGCAGAACACCCGACTGCTGAAGAACGGCGACGAAGTGCTGAAAGAGGACATCCTCGAGGGCATGACAGCGGTGGTCACCGTACGGCTGGCCGAACCGCAGTTCGAGGGCCAGACGAAGGAGGTCCTCGGCACACCTGCAGTGTCGCGGCTGGTTGCCAAAGTGGTGGAAGGTGAGCTCGGGAAGTTCCTCGGGGCCACCAAGGCGGCGACCCGGGCGCAGGCTCGTGCGGTCTTGGAGAAGGTGGTCGGCGCGTCTCGGGCCCGGGTAGCTGCCCGACAGCATCGCGAGGCGCAACGCCGCAAGAATGCGCTGGAGTCATCAGCGCTGCCAGCCAAATTGGTCGACTGCCGTAGCAACGACGTGGACCGGTCGGAGCTCTTCATTGTGGAGGGCGACTCAGCGCTGGGCACAGCCAAACTCGCCAGAAACTCCGAGTTCCAGGCGCTATTGCCGATTCGCGGCAAGATCCTCAACGTCCAAAAGGCTTCGATCGGCGACATGCTGAAGAATGCCGAATGCGCCTCGATCATCCAGGTCGTCGGGGCCGGCTCTGGCCGCAGCTTCGAGATCGATGCCGCCCGCTACGGCAAGATCATTTTCATGGCGGACGCCGATTCAGACGGTGCTCACATTCGTTGCCTGCTTGCGACTCTGTTCTTCAGGTACATGCGCCCGCTGGTGGACGCTGGGCGAGTGTTCACTGCTGTGCCGCCGCTGCATCGATTCGAGCTGACAAATGCGCGCAAGGGTCAGGAGAAGTACATCTACACCTATTCCGACGCGGAGTACCAGCGGAAGGCGGCCGAGCTGACCAAGAAGGGTCTGCATTTCAAGGAGCCGCAGCGCTACAAGGGACTCGGCGAGATGGATGCCGATCAGCTAGCCGAGACCACGATGAGTCCCCGGCACCGTACGCTGCGCCGGATGACCGTGGACGACGGACTTATTGCCGAGACGACGTTCGAGATGCTGATGGGCAACGATGTGGGCCCGCGCAAGGAGTTCCTCATCGACGGGGCATACGCCCTCGACGCCGCCACCATCGACGCCTAAGGCAAAGCCTGCGCACTCAGTCCCAGCGTTCCAAGAGGCCGGTGTCGACGTCGTAGTAGAAACCGCCGACCATGGCTCGATCGCCGATGAGTGGATGATTCCGCAGCTTCTCGGTGTCGCGGTGCAACGTACGCCGCTGGTCGGCCGACACACCGAACCGCACCCACGAGGCATCGACGCCGCTGGCATCCCGGATCTTCTCGATGATCACGTCGTCATCGGCAGCAGCCATGGCGCAGCGGCTGTGCGGGATGACCATGATGCGGTTCACGTTGAGCAGGTGAACGCCAGCGATGCAGCCTGCCAGCGCAGACGTGGTCACTCGACCGCCAGGGGTCCTGATGATCTTGGCATCACCGAAAGTGAGCCCGATCATTTCGAGCGGGGCGATTCGCGAGTCCATGCATGTGATCATCAGAACCCCAGCATGCGCCACCCCGTCGAAGCCGTGCAGATCAAAGTTCTCTGCGAACTTCTTGTTGTTGGCAAGTAAGTCGTCGAAGGCGCCGTCAGTCGCCTCCTGGCGATGAGGTGCCTCGTGATGATCGGGCCGCCGATCTGGTGAACGCTCCATGCGTATCGGCCTCCAGTGCGGTCATAGCGCTCAGCCGGCTGCGGCCGATCCGATAGCCGCGATGGGTTGAGCGCCGGGGGTTCCTGAGCCGTCCCGCCGGGCATCGGCTGCCGGCAACGGAACGGGACTGCCACTGGCCGCAGCGGCGATGGCAGGTGCCTGCCCCGCCCAGGCGAGCAGCAGCGAATCCTCGCCCTTGAGGAACCGATGGCAGCGTACCCCGCCGGTTGCCCGGCCTTTTGCTGGATAGTGTTCCAAGCCTGTGACTTTCACCGAACCGGCGTCGGTCCCTGGCAGCGCGCGTGAACTGCCAGACACGGTGACCACGACAGCATCAGTCGCGGATACCGCCCCGAAGTAGACCACGCTGGCCCCGATGCCGAGTTTGATGCCAGCCATGCCACCGCCGGAGCGTCCCTGCGGGCGTACAGCCGATGCCGGGAAGTGCAGCATTTGGGCGTCATTGGTGATGAAGACCAGCTCGGCTTGCGTCGTTGTGAGCTCCACTGCACCAACCACTCGGTCGCCGGGGTCGAGCCGGATGACATCCCAAGAATCCTTACCGAGGACCTCTGGATTGACCCGCTTGACGATTCCTTGCGCTGTGCCCAATGCCAAGCCCAGCGAATCGTCGCCAAGCGTTGTCAGGCAAAGGATCTTCTCCCGGGGATCCAGGGTAAGGAGCTCACTGACGTGCGTGCCTCCCTGGAGATTCGGCGCGTGCGCAGTGATCGGGACGGTCGGAAGATCCAGTGCGCTGATCTTGATCACCCGGCCGGCGCTGGTGAGAAGTCCGCAGTCACCGCGGGCCGTGGAAATGATCTTCGAGACGATGACGTCGTGGTTGGCGCGGGCACCCACCGGCGGTAGCGGCTGCGCATGATTGGTCCGAGCAAGCAGGCCCGCCGAGGAAAGCAGCACCCAGCAAGGATCGTTCGCGACTTCCAGCGGAGCAGCCGCACCGGTTGCCGCCACGCCGCTTGCTGCCAGCAATATCGTGCGACGCGGAGTGCCGTGCTGTTGGGCGACCTCGGCGAGCTGGTTGCCGACCAGAGCCCGCAGCTGATCGCGGTTTTCCAAGATCTCAGTGAGTTCGGCGATGTTCGCTTCCAACTTGCCCCGCTCCGCCTCCAGCTCGATCCGACTGAATCGAGTGAGCCTGCGCAACGGCATCTCAAGAATGTAGTTGGTTTGAGTCTCCGAAAGCTCGAAGACCTCCATAAGCCGTGAGCGGGCCTGTGCTGTGTCGTCGGAGCTACGGATGATGGCGATCACGTCATCGATATCCACAATGGCCACCAGCAGCCCCTCCACGAGGTGCAGGCGCTCCTGGGCTTTGGACCGGGCGAATTCGGTACGACGCCGTGTAACTTCGTAGCGGTGCTCGAGGTAAACGGTGAGTAGGTCGCGCAGAGTCAGAGTCCGCGGCTGCCCATCCACCAGAGCGACGGCGTTGATCGCGTAGTTGTCTTCGATCTTGGTCAGCTTGTGGAGCTGTTCCAAGATCGCGTCGGGGTTGAAGCCGCTCTTGATCTCGATCACTAGTCGAGTCCCATTCGCCCGATCCGAGAGGTCCTTGACGTCGGCGATGCCCTGCAGCCTGCGGGCATTCACGAGGCTTTTGATCTGTTCGATCACTCGTTCCGGGCCGATGAGATAGGGAAGTTCGGTGATCACAATGCCCTTGCGACGCGGGTGCACCTGCTCGATGCGGGCCATGGCGCGCATCCGGAATGAGCCCTTTCCCGTGTGATAGGCGTCCCGAATGCCGTCTAGCCCGATGATCTTGCCGCCGCTTGGCAGATCGGGTCCAGGAATGAACCTCATCAGCTCATCGGTATCGGCCTCGGGATGCTTGATCAGGTGGCGCAACGCCTGGACGACTTCCACGAGGTTGTGTGGCGGACAGTTGGTTGCCATGCCGACCGCGATACCCGTTGCTCCATTGACGAGGAGGTTAGGGAATGCAGCTGGAAGGACGGTCGGCTCGACATCCTTGCCGTCGTAGTTCGGCTTGAAGTCGACGGTGTTTTCCTCAAGACCATCGGTCATCGCTGCCGCAGCTGGTGCCATTCGGCACTCTGTGTAACGCATGGCAGCGGGGCCGTCGTCGAGCGAGCCGAAATTGCCATGACCATCGATCAACGGCAGTCGCATGGCCCAGGGCTGAGCCATCCGGACCAACGCGTCGTAGATCGCGGTATCGCCATGGGGATGGTATTGACCCATGACCTGACCGACTACCCGAGCGCATTTGACGTGCGAACGGTCCGGGCGGATGCCCATCTCATCCATGGAGTACAAGATCCGGCGCTGCACGGGCTTGAGCCCGTCTCTGGCGTCAGGAAGGGCTCGGGAGTAGATGACCGAGTACGCGTACTCCAAGAAGCTGGTCTGCATTTCCGAGGCGACATCGATGTCGATGATTCGCTCGATGAAGTCGTCCTCGGGCGGTGCGGTTGTTCTGGCCATAGAGTGCGAATTCTCCCTTCTGCTACGCCGGGAGTTTTAAAGAAAAGGCTTGAGGTCGGCTAACAGTGAATCGCGGGCTGCCAGCTCCCGGGCGTACAGGACGCCATAGCTGAAGCCGTTTTGACCCGACTGGATCCCGCGGCGAGCGCCCAGTTCGCGAAGGAAGGCTGCACTCACGATGCTGTCTTGATAATTGCCCAGCACGTCCTGCAGATCTTTGCGCCGCGAAATGATCTTGTCGGCCTTGCTGCCCCAGACGGGCACAGCAGCCTCGACTGCATAACGATGGCGTTTGGATGCTTTGCGAGCCCCATGGAACAGATCATCAGACGGCTCGTTAGCACCGCGCGCTGCAACTGCTTTGGTAAGCCGCTTGTCCGCCTTCTTTCTGGCCTTTTTGATCGCAGCATCGATCGAATCCAC
>Ga0126310_10000869_pt1 | contig 11115 bp, 10 predicted proteins | sample Plot60_FD_92540 | JGI IMG/M metagenome (GOLD analysis project Ga0126310, IMG submission 92540) | Serpentine soil microbial communities from UC McLaughlin Reserve, CA, USA - Plot60 | ecosystem: Environmental > Terrestrial > Soil > Grasslands | place: USA: UC McLaughlin Reserve, Lake County... | reverse complement strand
GGTTTCGGCGGCAATGTGGATCTGGTCCGGCGCCATATAATCCGGGGTCCCGGGAGGATGAGGCTGCGGGCGAACCCCTGGAGTACGGGAGGCGGCTTTCTAGCGGCGCTGAAGATCGGCGCGCGCACGAGCTCTAGCCTCGACGAGTTCTACGGCCGAAACCTTCCGGCTTCTCCTGCCGAATTCCCTCCGGAAGAGTTCGTCGAGGTCTCCCAACTCTACGGTCGCTATGCCGTGGCGGTCAACCGCAACGGCGAGCGCTACGTCGACGAGGCCGCCGACTGGTCCGAGGCAGCGCTCGCCCAGGCTACTGCTCGCCAGCCGAACCTTCGGGCCTGGTATCTCCTGGATGCAGAGGGCCTTCGGCAGGGGGTTCGAGACCGCACCGTGGAAGAGATGGTCGACGCTGCTCGTCGCGTCGGGGGAACAGTTCTGCAGGCAGAAAGCCTGGAGAGACTGGCGGAGAGGCTCGGGGAGCGGGGCTTACCCCGCAAGAACGTGCTCCGCACCTTGAGCGAGTACAACGCTGCCGTCGCTGGTGGGAGAATCGGCGAGCTCTCGCCCCCCAGAAGCGACCCTGCCGTGCCTGTGCGGGTTCCGCCGTTCGTGGCGGTGGAGGTTGCTCCAGCTATCACCCACACGATAGGCGGGCTCGCGGTGGACAGGGGCTGTCGCGTGCTACGCCGGACGGACGGTCAGCCGGTTCCCGGATTGTACGCCGCCGGGATCGACGTCGGCGGGGTGTCTGTAGGCGGCTACACGAGCGGCCTCGCAGCGGCCCTGGTTTTCGGCGCGGTGGCGGCGGAATCTGCCGTTTCCCATGACGGAGCATCCCTCTGAACGGTTGCGCAGAAACCGGAAGCTTCGGTAGACGATGCCCGACGCTAGGGAAGGTACACCGCTGGTCCAATAGCTAACGATTCGCGTTCTTGAGTATACTTGCTAATGCTCTCGGCATATCGTATCAGTGCGATGCATAGTAAGTTTCATGCGCCTACACCATCGGCGCTCGACGATGGAAGAGCGCTTACTTGAGCAGCACGACGATCACGCCCCGACGACTATCAGTAAGCTGTCGAGAACGAGCCGCTCTACTCCTTCGTATACAAATGCCGGTTCACCGGCCGCCAGCGCCACCCCGATCACGGCGGCGGCCTCGATCACCTCGAGCGCGATCAACGCCCCAGGGATCAAAAACTCCCGGTACGAGACCAGCATGACCATGCCCGCAACGGCCCCACAGGCGGACATCAGTATCTCGCGCAGCGTGGGGTCCGCCAGCGCATCTATCTCGGAGTTGCCAACGAACTCCTCGACCGTCGCCACGCCCGCCAGGCGCAGCACCAGGAAAACTAGCGCCGCTGCGAGCACCAGCGCTAGGTAGCCAACGCCCGCCGATCTCAGGCCCGCTCTCGCCACGTTCCAGCGGCGCAGGGCCAGGCCCATCGGGATCTTTGCCAGCGGCTCGAAGCCGGGCGCGATGATCGACGCCGCTACGAACGTGACCGCCTGGGATGTCCCCTCTATCACCAAGCCAATAGCGCCCACCACGCCGCCTAGAGCCATCAAGGTCAGGTAATTTGTTGTTGTTTGGCTCTGATGACGCAAGCCGGTCTCTGCTTCTTCCCAGAGCGCCTCGTCGACGTCGTTGGCGACCTTCCGTTCGTGCTCGGGATCGATGATGCTCGCCACTTCGCTCGTCGTAACCGAAACATGCCCCTGCTGGCGGGCCGCGTCGGCAAACCTCAGAACCTCTCGTCGGCTTCCCGATTCAGCGCGTCTACAGTAAGCACGTCGCCCGGCTTGACCGGGGCTCCAGGCACGACCGACAGGCGAACCACCCTTTCCAGCTGCTCTAGCTCGTGGATCAACTCGTCCGTGTGGGATGGAGAGACGATTATCTCTATCGTTCTGTGCACGTTTACTCCTTTCGGGCCCCTCTTGCGAACTTTACCCCTAGCGAGCTTAGGTATTTCGCGAATGGAGCTTCCTAAAGACCCCCTTGCCCCACCCGGCCTTAGCTAAAAGCTTGCGTCTAGCGCTTGGAGGTCAGTTGCTGCTTTGACTGGTTCTCGGGAACTCGGGGAACATCAGAGCATAAAAGGGGTGGGGCTCTGCCCCAGTCTATCGACCCAACAAGTTGGTTGCGTGCTGTGGGATTCTATCGATCCAGCGACTTGAGTTTATACGTTGGGGAAGAGAGAGTCAGAGACCGTAAATAGAGCTTCGGTCGATGATGTTGATCGCCTAGCGGTTCGAGCGCGCCCAGGAGGTTAGCCGATTATGTACCAGTCCTGGGGCAAGCTTCTATTCTTGCACTGGCCCGTACCAGCAGATTTGCTCCGTCCGCTAATCCCAAAACCTTTACTCATCGACACCTTCGAAGGCACGGCATGGGTCGGAATTACACCTTTCACCATGTGGGGCGTAAGGCCAGTGTTTTCGCCGTCGTTACCCTTCTTGAGCGAGTCCCACGAGCTGAACGTGTGAACTTACGTCTACCTCGACGGGATCCCAGGGATATGGTTCTTCTCTTTAGATACTAACAACCCAATAGCCGTTGGGGGGCAAGGCTTGCCTTCCATCTGCCATACTTCATAGCTCGCATGAGCCTCGAACAACGAGATCGGACTATTTACTTTGCTTCGAGGCGCACCCACCGCGGCGCTGCACCCGCCGAGTTCGAAGCCGTGTGGTCGGTAGGCGAGAGGTTGCCGCAGTCCGAGCCGGGCTCGCTAATTTTCTTCCTTACCGAACGGTACGTTCTCTATTCGGCTCGCGGGGATGCCCTCTATCGGGCTCAAATCTTCCATCCGCCTTGGCCTCTGCACAAAGCACGACAGCAGGCGTGCCGATCGAGCATGATCGAATTGCAAAGGTTGCCTGCGCCACCCTGGGGTGAACCGCTGCTACACCAGCAGGGGGAGCCTTTGAGGGTAAGAGTCTGGCCCTGAGTCAGGATTTGATAGCACCCTTCGAAGGAGCCTATGCACGCGGAACCTGTGCCATCGCACGTCATACCAGCGGCAGACGTGGTCGGATACTTTCCGACTGGCGGCACCGCGATTTGGCGGCTTCCTGACCGCTCTACGTTGGTCAAGGGGACGCTTGTCCATCCGGGAATTGGCCAAGAATTGCTGCGAAGCGGTCGGGCTGCTCGATCTGGGCAGATGTCCGCAACGGGGATTAGCTCGAGGAAGCCTTGTCGGAGGCAGGAGACTGCTTTTTGTGCTTAGGAGTAGGGGAAACCACGATCGGGTTTCCCCCAGACGATAAGGGTGGGCATCTCCGAATGGGGAAGCTGGTCTGCCAACACCTCCCGTTGCCCCCGAGATCGACGGTTTCGACTGCAAGCGTGCATAGAAGAAGGTTGTATCCACATCTCTAACATGCCAACTACTTACTACCTTCCACCTGGCAACCGCAAGGCCGGAGCCCCTTGAGTGGGACCCCTACCCTTTTCTTGCTGTCTTAGCTACCCTTTTGTCCCTGCGCCTACCCGGCCTTCTGGAACAACTCGGGGGCGCTCTGCTCGGCGATCTGTGCCGTCTGCTCCTCCTGCTGCATATTTTCGCTTAGCAGGTTCACTACCTCGTTCTGGCCCATCTGCTGAGCGCCTGTGATCAAGCCCCGATAAGAAGCCATCTCGAAGTGCTCGACCTTAATAACTGAAGCGACAATTATGCAGTCGCGGATGGCTTCGTTCTCGGCCGCTTGCATGTTCTGCTGAGCCTGGCTCACCAAACCCTGAGCCACTTCGTTTGTCTGCCGTTGGGGCTGCTGCCCCAGCTGCTCGAAAACCTGCTCTAGGTTGCGGATATGCTGCTCGGTATCGCTGATGTGCTGCTGGATAGAGCTCTTTAGATCCTAATCAGTAGCCTGCTGCTTCAACTCTTGCTGTCCTTCAAGGAACTGGTGCTCGGCATCGTGGATTTCTCCCAAAGCCTGAACCGCAAGATCATTGACGTTTGCGATTGCCATAGACTAACCTCTTTCACTCTGCTTACCAGGACTTTTTGACCCATACCCAAAAACTACCTGGCGAAAAACGGGGAGCCAAGAAGACTAGGGGTGACGTAGCCGAGAAAGGGCGCCGAGTCGGGCGGGTTCTTTTCGGAAGGCTTACCGGAAAGCTTGCGGAGCCTGCCCTCGCCCAGAAAGATCGATGACCGGCGACCGCTCAGGCGGTCTTGGCGACGAGGTACCCGGCGACATCCTCCGGCGAACTGCGCTCCCTGAAGACGGCGCGCTGTTTTTCGGCGCCGGTCCCGGCCTCCACGATCTCCAGCAAGCCCTCGAGCTCGGCCTCGCACCCGAGGTCCTGGGAGGCAGGTCGCAACGCTTTCACGAGATCTCGGGCTGTGTCGCGGGCGGGGGCGCTGCGACCTGTCGAGAAGTCGTGGAGGCGGGCGTCGAGGCCGTGGCGGGTGGCGCGCCACTTGTTCTCCTCGATGAGGAGCGGGTCTTCCGGATGGTGCTCGTCGGCGGTGACAACCAAGCACTGAGCGAAGGCCGCGAGAGAAGCGGTGCGCGCGGCGTCGGTCTGGGCGTCCGGGGCTCGGAGCTCCACGGTGCCGAGCCCCGGATGGGGCCGGACATCCCACCAGCACCAGGTATAGTCCGGGATGCTCCCGGCGCCGACCAGGGCCTCCACGTAGCCCTCGAAGTCCGCCCAAGAGCGGAAGCGAGGCGGCACCCCCGAGCGGGGGACGAGGTTGAAGACCTTGACGCGAGTCGAGGAGAGGCGTGTGTCGGATCCGCACCAGAAGGGGGAGTTGGCCGAGAGAGCTACGAAGAGCGGCACCTGCTGCGAGAGGGCGTTCACCGCCCGGATAGCGTGGTCCTCATCCGGGACGGCGACGTGGATGTGCAGCCCATAGATGGCCTGCATGCGCGCCGTCCAGCCCATTTCTTCCTCCACTCTGTAATAACGCTCGGCCTCTGTGATTGGCTGCGCAGTTGCGTCGCTGAAAGGATGCGTACCGGCAGCCGCGAGCCGGCCTCCACACCCCTCGACGAGATTCCGTACCCTCCGCCGTAGGACGGGTAGCTCCCTCGCCAATTCCGCTACCGTGCCGCAGACCGGAGAGCGCAGCTCCAGGCAGGACGAGGAAAGTTCGGAGGCTAGTGATGCCGCGGAGAGTCCCGCGGACTCGCGCTTGGCGAGCACTCGGTCTATGAGCGCGGTAAGTTCCAACGTCGCCGGATCAACAAGCTGAAACTCCTCCTCGATCCCGACGGTGTACGGCGGCGAGGCGCCGAAGGTGATCTTCATCCTGCTACGTTAGCAGCGCGGGACTTCTGGGATTTGGTCCCCTCGCGATATCCTCTGCGGTGCTTTTATACAGGGTGAGCCCCCCCCTCCAATGGCCCCTGAGTTCTCCTTGCGGGGGGAATGACCTTTATGTGCAGCTCTTTAAGCTGTTCTTCGGTGACGGGGCTGGGGGCGTCCATCATCTCGTCACGGGCTCCTTGAGTCTTAGGGAAGGCCATGACCTCTCGGATGTTCGGCTCGTCGCGCAGGACCATGATCAGGCGGTCCACCCCAGGTGCTATGCCCCCGTGTGGTGGTGCCCCATAGCGAAACGCCTCGAGCATTGCCCCGAAGCGCCGTTCGGCCTCTTCTTCATCGATGCCGATTATGGAGAACACTTTCTGTTGCAACTCTGGGCGGTGGATCCTCATGCTTCCTGACGCGAGCTCCGTTCCGTTGGCGACGAGGTCATAAAGCTGGCCGATGACTTTTAAGGGATCGGTGGCGAGTAGTTCGAGATCCTCTTCGCGCGGCATCGTGAACATGTGGTGCATGGGCTCTATGCGCTCCTCATCTTCGTTCCACTCGAAGAGCGGGAAGTCCGTTATCCAGCACAGGGCGAGCATTTTTTGATCCGCCAGCCCTAGAGCGTCCCGGAAGTGGAGCCTGAGGCGGTTTAGGCTCTCGAACACAACTCCGTCCTTATCCGCAACGAAGAACATGTAGTCGCCCTCCTTAGCTTCAAGGGCCACTTTCAAAGCTTCCCCTTCTCTGGCGGAGAAGAATTTGGCGATGGGGCCCGCAAGAGCCCCTTCTGAGACCTTGAGGTGGGCTAGTCCCCGCGCACCGCCGGCGGATGCTACGGACGTCAGCTCGTCTATCTCTCCCCGGGTAAGATCGCCCAAGCCCCCGACGCCGATGCCACGCACCGATCCCCCGGACTCGACCGCTCCGCGGAAGACCCTGAACTCGCTTCCGTGCGCGATCTTCGAGACGTCCTTAAGTTCGAGACCGAAGCGCAGGTCGGGCTTGTCCGTCCCGAACCGGTTCATCGCCTCGGCGTAGGTGAGGCGCGGGAAGGGCTTGGAGAAGAGCTTTTTCTCGGTGAGTTTCTCGACGATCTCGAAGTAGAGATTCTCGACGAGGGTGAGGATCTCGTGCTGGGCCGTGTAGCTCATCTCGAGGTCGAGCTGGGTATGCTCGGGTTGTCGGTCGCCGCGCCCATCCTCGTCGCGCAGGGCTCGGGCCACCTGAAAGTACCGCTCGAACCCGGCTACCATGAGTAGCTGCTTGAACTGCTGCGGCGATTGCGGTAGGGCGTAGAACTGGCCCGGGTATAGCCGGGCTGGCACCAGGTAATCGCGGGCGCCCTCAGGAGTCGAGGCGGTCAGGAGAGGTGTCTCGATCTCCACGAAGTCGCGGGCGGAGAGGTACTCGCGCATGTGCCTGACGATTTGGTGCCTGAAAACGATGTTCTCACGCATCCTCTGGCGCCGGAGGTCTAAGTAACGGTACCTCAGCCTGAGAAGTTCGTCCACCGGTCTCTCCCGGTCGATCTCGAACGGCGGCGTCTTCGAAGAGTTCAGGATCTTGAGCGCCGTCACGGAGACCTCGATCTCCCCGGTCGCAAGCTCTGGGTTCTCGTTGCCTTCGGGCCTTTTTACGACCTCTCCCTCGACCGAGATGCTCCACTCGGACCTCAAGTCCTCGGCAGCAGCGAACACCTCGGTCGCCTCCGGGTTAAAGGTAACCTGGGTTACCCCCCAGCGGTCCCTCAAGTCCACGAAGATGAGCCCACCGTGGTCCCGGCGTCGGTTTACCCAACCCGCCAGCCTCACACACTCGCCAACGTTTCGGGCCCGCAACTCGCCCGCCGTGTGCGTCCTGTAAGGGTTGTCGCTCGGGCCTTCGTTAGGGTACGTACCCCGGACTCCCATGGCATGCTGGCCACTAGTATCTTCCCGGTGCAAGGATCTCCCTCCGCCGCTCTAACAATCGTCTCGCAGTCCACATGCAAGTATAGGCTAGAGCTGGGGACGAAACCAATTCACCTCGGCTTCGCGTCGTAGACCACGCCGTTGGTAGCGTGAGAAAACGTTTGAGAGGCTCGTTCCGTCTTTTTCACTGCTGTGATAAGTTGGCGAGGACCCTGCCCGAAGAACACCAATCGGGCGCCCTCCGACGGGCGTCGAGGACAGGGGAGGATGCCATCGAAGGAGGCGGTGTCGGGGGTTCGATCCGGGACCGCGTTTGGAACTTCTGCTTGTTCTGGTGCTCTTGATGTTAACGCCCTTTGTCCTCGTGGTGGGGTGCGGGGGATCGCGAGCAGCACGCCGAATGCCAACTGCAGGGCGCTGGAGAACACATTTCAGCCTCCTTCGTCGCTTCTCTTATCAAGCGTTGTTAGACGTTTCCTGCCGCAAATGCGGCTCAGTACGTTAAACTAGCTCCCGAGATGCCAAACGAGCGCGTTTATCTGGATCATGCTGCCACCACCCCCCTCGACGAGCGGGTTCTCGAGGCTATGCTACGGCATCTCAAGAACGGAACGGCCGCGACAAGGTTGCCACGTGGCAACCCTTCCTCCCTACACGCATCGGGCGTCGCTGCCCGGGAGGCCGTGGAGGAGGCCCGCGAGTCGGTGGCCCAGCTGTTGAGGGCCTCGCCCGAGGAGATAGTTTTTACTTCGGGCGGCACGGAGTCGGACAACCTGGCGGTGCTCGGCCTGGCCGCGGCGAGCCCTGAGAAGAGGCACATCGTGGTCTCGGCGATCGAGCACGCGGCCGTCCGTGGTGCGGCTGCGCGCCTGGAAGCCACGGGCTACGAGGTGACTTGGCTCAGGGTCGACGCGGACGGGCTAGTCTCGTCCGACGACCTGAAAGGTGCCTTGCGCCCGGACACGGCCCTGGCCGCCGTGATGTGGGCTAACAACGAGATCGGCAGTGTACAGCCCGTCGGAGAGCTTGCCGGCGTCTGCCGTGAGGCGGGGGTACCGTTCCATGCTGACGGCGTCCAGGCGGCTGGCCGTGTCCCGATAGACGTCTCGCGCGTCCCCGTCTCCACGCTCGCTCTCTCGGCCCACAAGCTCTACGGCCCGCAGGGCGTGGGCGCCTTGTACGTGCGCGGGGGCGTAAGGCTCCGGCCGGTCCTCTTCGGTGGCGGGCAGGAGAAGGGTCTAAGGAGCGGCACCGAGAACGTTGTGGGTATTGCCGGCTTCGGCGAAGCGACCCGGCTCCCCCTCGGGGAGCTCGAAGACCGGGCGCGGCACGAAGAAGCGTTGCGGGAGGTTTTGATCTCTGGCGCCACCGCTCTCCCCAGCGTGAGGCTGAACGGCCACCGCGAAAAGCGACTCTCCAATAACGTGCACCTGAGCGTGATCGGGGTGGAGGCCGAAGCCCTCGTGCTGTACCTGGATGCCCTCGGATACGCCGTCGGCAGCGGTTCGGCCTGCGCCTCGAGCTCCGCTGGCCACAAAGCCTCCCCGGTCCTCCTCGCGATAGGCCACGGGGAAAGAGAAGCCCTCTCCGCCGTTAGAATTACCGTAGGCAAAGGCACCACGCGGGCAGAGGTGGACGGCTTCCTCGAGGCCTTCTCCACTGCCGTCTCGCAACTGCGCGAGCTCTCGCCTCTGTACACGAGCTAAGAGCCGCAAGTCAACGGCTAGAAAGAGACGATGCCCTACAAACCGCAGGTAATAGAACATCTCGTTAAGCCCCGCAACGTTGGCGAACTCGAATGCCCGAGCGGGATCGGGGAGTCGGGGGACGCTGTGTGCGGCGACGTCGCTCGTTTTACGGTTGATATCTCGGCCAACCGCCTCGAAGAGGTGCGCTATAAGGTCTATGGCTGCGCGGCGTGCATCGCTGCGGGTTCGGCGCTCTCGGGGCTCGTGAACGGCAAGCCCCTGCTCGAGGCGGCGCGGGTGTCGAAAGCGGACCTCGAAGACGCTTTAGGCGGAGCGTTACCTGAAGGGAAGGAACACGCCTTCACGCTCGTCCTAGACGCGATCCACAAGGCCTTCGAGGACCACTGGAACAAGAAAGCGGGGACTATGCTGGTAGACGGAGATGGCGCGGGGGTGGGCGGTGGGTAAAGGCGTGGTCGTAGCCACGAGCGGCGGCGTGGACTCGGCCGTGACGGCCCTTCTCCTCAAGGAAGCCGGCTACGAGGCGGTGTGCGTGACCTTTCGCCTCCACGACGGCGAGAGGGGTAGCCGCTCGTGCTGTTCCCCGGATACGGTTCTCTTCGCCCGTGACACCGCCCACAGGATGGGCTTGCCGCACTTCACGCTCAACCTCAAAGAGCTCTTCAACAAGCGGGTCATGCAGGATTTCGTAGGTTCGTACGCTGTGGGTAAGACCCCGAACCCGTGTGTCTCGTGCAACGCCCACGTCAAGTTCCACGCGGCCTCCTTCCTTGCCGACGAGCTCGGGTTCGACCACGTCGCGACAGGGCACTACGCCCGGATCGTCGAGGAACCCAGTGGAGTAACGATGGCTCGGCCCGTAGACGCCAGGAAGGATCAGACGTATGTGCTTTGGCCCGTGCCGAAGGAGCTCCTGTGGCGCGCACTCTTCCCCTTGGGAGAGCACCATAAGGAGGAGGTGCGTCGCATCGCCAAAAGTAGGGGCCTCGCGGTCGCGTACACCCCGGAGAGCCAGGATATCTGCTTCATCCCGGACGGCAACTACCGTCGCTTTATCCGCAAAAAGGTTGCGGCGGAGCCCGGCGAGATCGTGGACCAGGAAGGGCGTACCCTTGGGCGGCACGCGGGTGTGGTCGACTTCACTATCGGTCAGCGGCGCGGGATCGGGATCTCCGCTTCCATGCCGCTCTACGTGACCGAGGTCCGCCCGCAGACCAAACAGGTTGTCGTCGGACGTCGCAAGGACCTAGAGGTGCGAGAGATCCGCGTAGGTAGTCTCAACTGGTTCCTGGACCCCAAGGAGACCGAAGCGGTGCAGGTGCGCTACAACAGCTCGCCCGTGCCCTGCGAACTGGAGGATGGGGGCGCTGAGATCCGTGCGCGTCTTGCGGAGCCGGTATTGGGCATAGCGCCCGGGCAGTCGGCGGTCTTCTATAACGGCGATAAGATGGTCGGTGGTGGGGTGGTGCACGGGGGCGCGTAGGGTTCTGGGGGCGCCGTTGCGCGGCGGGCGAAGAAGCGTGCGACGGTTGTATAATGGCTACTAATCACGCGGGAAAACCGTTGGAGGTGCGGCAGGGTTGCTGGAAGTGTTCGTAGAGGTGGCGAGGGGAGCGTTTTTCGTGGCGCTCGCCGTGGCGTTTCTGGTGCTGGCGTGGATGTTCCTGCGGCTCGCTAGAATCTTCTCGACCACCGAGAAGACGTTGAAAGAGGTCTCCGAGCAGGTCGTGCCGCTCTTGGGCAAGACGCACATGACGGTGGACAACATAAACAGCCAACTCGGTACGCTCGATGAGGCCGTCGGCGACGTTGCAGGGATCACCGACGAGCTCGACCAGACGACGACCGTGATCACCCGCGGCGTCCGTGGCGGGGTCATCAAGGTCTCCTCCGCCACAGCCGGGCTTTCGAAGGGCATCAGCGCCTTTTTCGGCGGCTCGAAGGATCAAACGGAGGTCCCGGACAGTGCCGCGGAACCGCCGAAGGGGGAAGCCTGAAGGTGCCTGGCTGGGGAAAGCTAATCGCGGGCGCTGTGATCGGGGCAGCGGGCGCTTTGTACGCGACGAATGAAGAGTTCCGCAAGGTACTGCCCGAAAAGGCGCGTGACCTGCCCATAGCGGTCCGACGGCGCTTCGAGGCAGCCACTGCGGCGGCCCGGGAGGCTTCGGCGCTCCGTCGGGCGGAGATCTTGCGCGAGCTAGAGGCACACGGTGAG
>Ga0126310_10000868_pt1 | contig 11117 bp, 8 predicted proteins | sample Plot60_FD_92540 | JGI IMG/M metagenome (GOLD analysis project Ga0126310, IMG submission 92540) | Serpentine soil microbial communities from UC McLaughlin Reserve, CA, USA - Plot60 | ecosystem: Environmental > Terrestrial > Soil > Grasslands | place: USA: UC McLaughlin Reserve, Lake County... | reverse complement strand
TATTAGCCTGTTGCCAAGCGTGGTACTGTGCTTAGATGTTCTTGTGGTTACTGATGCAGACCTCATCAAAGAGATACGGTACTTGGCAGGACTCATGCGTCAGAACTGCCAGGATGCTTCGTGGAGGATGGAGAGACTACTCTCGAAGGTCCAGCAGGGAGAGTCGTTGGACACGACAAGCACCCGTGCTCAACTCCAAGAGGCCCGTGACGAGTTGCAGCAATTGATGCGTAGCATTGAGGGCATCGAAAAGCTCTGCGAAATGGAAATGGAAGATAGCGGCTAATTCGGGAATGTTTGCTACCGATTGTAATTCCCTTCATAACGCTCGTGACCGCGTATCGCATACATATATCGAATGACAACTGCGAACCTGTGCGGAGAAGCTGGATGCTCAGCCTTAGGAGTCGCTCTCGTCGCTGCCATCCTAATACTGGTAGTAATTGGATGGCTTTACGAAATGTGGCGGCAGTGGGCGAATAGCTATCTAGAAGAAATAGAGCAAGACATACGGCGTGAGCGCTACCTCAAGGCGATTGACCAGAATGAGGGTAAGCACAACAGCAAGGATGAGGAAGCCGCCTAGTCAATTCCGAGGCCATATATCTAGCCTAGTGATACGGCGACAACAAGTGAGACGTGTACTTGAGCAGACCATATCGGTGGCGTTGCTAAGTGCATCCCTGTGTACCAACCGTGTACCAACCGTTGGTCTACGAGGGTGCAGACGGTGTATTGTCTAGTGTGCCTGTGAAGAAACGGGCGTGTGGTGATGGATGGGGGATAGGGGTAGACAATCAGGCTTGTCTATCCGCGTCCGTGGCCGAGTTGAACCTCTTGCCGCCACTCTCCTCGCTCAAGATGCGAACCCTTTCCGCTAGAGTGCTTACTGGCGTATCATAGCCAATTATGGAGAGGACAGGCCCGAACCCAACCTTCGCAGCCGCCGCGGGCACGCCGTACGCGGCCGAGGCCGCCGCAGAGACTTACCGCGCTGGTGGCAACGCGGCTGATGCGGCCGTTGCAGCAGCGGCTGCCGTTGCCGTCACCGAACCGCTGATGAGCTCGATCGGGGGCGGTGGGTTCGCCCTCGTCAGGGACCCTTCCGGCGAGGCCGAGCTCATAGATTACTACGACGCGATGCCGGGCAAGGGGCTCCCCGCCCCGGCCTTCGGGGCCGGCGGCAGCCCGCAGACGATGATCCTCAAGTTCGGGGCCGGCGTGCGCTCCATCGTCGGCGGGGCATCGTCTGCCGTCCCAGGCTCCCTCAGAGGATGGGAGACGCTTCTGGCGCGCCACGGCCGCCTAGGCCTGAAGGAGACACTCGCTCCCGCTATAAGGTTCGCGCGCGGGGGGTTCAGGCTGTGCAAGACCTCGGCCCTCTGGTTCGGTGTCGCCGAGGAGGTTCTGAGGCTAACCGACGAGACCCGCAAGCACTTCTATAACGGAGAGCGGGTATATCTCGAAGGTGAGGAGCTGCGGTTCCCCGAGCTCGCAGACACGCTCGAGGCGATTGGTCAAGCCGGGGCCTCGCTCTTCTACGAGGGGGAGTTGGCGCGCACGATCTCCACCTACATGCTCAAGATGGGTGGCATCATAACTGAGGAGGATCTCGCCGAGTACGAGCCGGTCATCAGGGAGCCGATGAGCGTCAGGTACGGCGCGGGGGCCATGCATACCAACGGGCCGCCTTCGGCTGGCGGCCCGACGCTGGCCCAGATGCTCAAGGTCGTCTCAGCATACGACCTGGCGACCATGCCGGAAGCAGAGTACATGAAGGTGATGACAGGCGCGATGAAGCTGGCTCTCAGGGACCGCGAGACCGCCTACCTCGACGGTGCGGAGAACGGGCGGGTTGCAGAGCGGCTCACAGGAGAGGAGTACGCGGCGGAGCAGCGGCGCAGGATCTTCTCCGGTTTCGGCTCGCCGCACACCACCCATCTCTCGTGCGTTGACGGCGACGGGATGGCCGTCTCGATCACGGCAAGCATGGGCTACGGATCTGGGCTCGTGGTCCCTGGAACGGGCATACCCATGAACAACACCCTCGGCGAGCCCGAGCTCAACCCAAGAGGGTTCCACGCGCTCGTGCCGGGGGAGCGTTTGATCTCCAGCATGAGCCCGACCGTCGTCTCCTCGGAGGAGGGAGGCATCATCGCGCTGGGGTCGCCTGGCGCCTCGCGCATACCTACGGCCATACTGCAGACGATCATAAACGTGCTGGATTTCAGGATGACGCTCGAGGCCGCGGTCAACGCCCCGCGATTCCACGCGGAGGGGGATCTCTTCGCCTACGAGGTCGGCGCCCGCACGGCGAACCTCGAAGGCTACGAGCCCGTGCTTACCTACGAGACTCCCAACATGTTCTTCGGCGGGGTCAACGCGGTCAGACGGACACCGGCCGGACGCTTCGAGGCGGCGGCCGACCCACGACGTTCGGGAGGGACCGCCTTTGTTTGAGCGCGAGCCGGTCGGGATCTTCGGTGTGCCGATGGACCTCGGGCAGGACCGACGCGGCGTAGATATGGGACCCAGCGCCATCCGTTACGCCCGCATCGAGGCATGCCTGGAGGAACTCGGCCACAGGGTTACCGACCTCGGTAACGCAGGGGTACCCATCCCCGAGATTGTCACTGCGAAGGAGGGAGTCAAGCACCTCGCGTCCGTAAAGAGCGTCTGTGAAGAGGTCTCCGAGCGTGCCGCGGCCATCGTCTCCGACGGAGTGTTCCCGATCTTCCTCGGCGGGGATCACGCCATCGCCATCGGGACCGTCTCCGGGGTCGCGCGTTCCACACCGGGGGCCAGGACTGGGGTGATCTGGGTTGACGCCCACGCGGACTTCAACACCCCCGCAACCTCGCCTTCGGGCAACATCCACGGCATGCCCCTTGCGGCCCTCACGGGGCGGGGCCACCCCGAACTCGTTGGGATCGGCGGTCAGGGAGCGAGCATAAGGACCGAGGACGTCGTCATCCTCGGCCTGCGCTCCGTGGATCTGGAGGAGAAGCTCCTGCTTCGAGAGGCCGGCGTGAGGGTCTACACGATGAAGGACATCGACGCCTACGGTGCGGCGCACGTCGTGCGAAACGCCATCGGAGACCTCGCGCACGTCGACAGGGTCCACCTCTCGCTCGACCTCGACGCTGTAGACCCCAAAGTCGCCCCTGGAGTCGGTACCCCCGTACGCGGAGGGCTCACCTACAGGGAAGCGCACCTACTGATGGAACTCGTCAACGAGGCCAGGATAGTCTCGTCCCTCGACGTCGTCGAGGTCAATCCCATCCTAGACGTCAAGAACGGCACCGCAACGCTCGCAGTCGAGCTAGTCGAGAGCCTCATGGGACGCACGATTATCGACCTACCCCGATGAGCAGGGGTACCCCTGCTCATCGAGCGCTTCAGCATTTCAGCAAGAACAAGAAGCTGACAGGCTGAAGTGCTGACAAGCGAAACCCGAAGGGCGTAGCGTGCTGACCAGCGCGCTTTGCTTCGCAAAGCGCTATCGTTTCCAGAATGCGGGGGAGAGGATCGCCACGACGGTGAAGATTTCGAGCCTTCCCAAGAGCATGCAGACGGTAAGGACGAAGCGGCCTAGAGAGTCGACGATCTGGAAACTCTCCGTGGCACCGACCTGTCCCAGTCCGGGGCCGACGTCGTTCAGGGTCGCGGCGACCGCGGTGGCTGACGAGAGCGGCGTCAGGTTTCCCTGGAGTGCAACGATGAACGTCGCTATGCCGTAGACCCCGATCCAGGCCGCGAAGACCCCGAGGACCTGGACCCGCACGGCCTCTGGCACCACGCGTTCGCCCAGCTGAAGCGGCGTGACGGCGCGCGGATGGACCATCCTGAAGACGTCCTGGAGTATGGTGCGGAAGACGATGAGAATGCGGATGACCTTGATGCCTCCCGCAGTCGAACCTGCACATCCCCCGATGAACATGAGCAGGATGAGCGTGATCCTGGCGGCCGTGTCCCACTGGTCGAAGTCTGCTGTTACGAAGCCCGTAGTGGTGATGACGCTCGACACTGCGAACGCCGAGTCCCTGAGCGCCGTGCCCAGGGAGGACCCGTATTCACCTTCGAAAACGAGGATTCCCCAGATGAAGATGGAAGACCCGACAACTATTCCGAGGTAGGCGAGCAGCTCCCTGTCGAGTAAGACGTCGAGCCGGCGCCGGGTGTAGAGGAGGTAGTAGAGCGAGAACGAGACCCCTGAGGCCACCATGAAGAAGCTTATGATCACCTCTATGGCGAGCGAGTCGTAGAAGCCCACGGATGCCGTCTTGTTGCTGAAACCCCCCGTCGCCACGGTGCCGAATGTGTGCACGACGGCGTCGTAGAGTGACATCCTCGCCAGCAGCAACGCGACGGTCTCAGCGAGGGAGATGGTTAGGTAGATGACCACGAGGGCCTTGGCCGTGTCCGCGATCCGGGGTGTCAGGCGGGGCTGGGTGAGCCCCGACATCTCCGCGCCGATAAGCCTTGCCGCCCCGACCCCCAGCAGCGGCGCGACCGCGACGAAGAGGACCACGATCCCAATTCCCCCGAGCCAATGCGTCATGCTCCGCCAAAACAGTATGGAGGGGGTCTGCGCCTCGATGTTCGAGAGCAGCGTGGCCCCCGTGGTCGTGAACCCACTCATCGCCTCGAAGCTGGAGTCGAGGAGACTATGGAATGTGCCCTCGACCAGATACGGCGTACCCCCGAGCAGGGCGGCGAGCGTCCAGGCGAGCGTCACGGAGAGGTAGACGTCCCTGTTCGACACGTACTCCGGGGCGCGGCCCCGGGGCCTGGCGGCGCGGATGGCCACGACGCCGGCCGCGACCATCAGCGCAGCCGGTATCAGGAAGCTCGCCCACGAGCCATCGCGGTAAAGCAAAGAGAGCATGAGGGGCACCAGTAGCGCCAGCCCTATCGCGACGATCACACCGGCGTTAACCCTGATGATGATCCTCGGGTTCAAAGGCTAGGTGGCGAAGAGATTCTCGACCTCTTCTACGGCGTCCTCGACGGTGAACACGACGGCGTCGTCGCCTGGCCTTAGGACCTCCTTGCCCGTCGGGATAACGACCGCCCCGTCGCGCAGGAGGGCGCCCACGATAGCGCCTTCGGGGAAACCTACCTCAGAGAGCGGCCGGCCGGCGACCCTGCACCGCTCGGGGACCCTGAGCTCGATCATCTCGGCCCCGCTCTCCAGGAGCGCCACGTCTATGACCTCGCCCTTGCGCACAAAGCGCAGGATGGCCTCGGCCGCGAGCATCCTCGGCGAGATCGTCAGGTCGACCCCGAGGGCGTCGGCGAGTGGCGCGAACTCGCCGCGGCTTACACCCGCGATGGTCATGCGTGCCCCCAACTGGCGGGCGTACATCGCGGCGAGAAGGTTCGCCCTGTCGTCCCCTGTGACGGCGACGAAGGCGTCGGTACGGTCAACACCCTCCTGGAGCAGGAAGTCGCGGGAGATCCCCTCATCGTGGAGCACGAACCCCCTCCTGAGCTGGGAGGCCACGTAGCGCGCTCTGCCCTCGTCCCGCTCTATGACCCTCACCGACATGCCCGCCTTCTCCAGAGAGAGGGCCAGCCGCAAACCGATGCGCCCTCCGCCGTAGATGGTCACCTCCCGCACCGGCGCCGTGTCCGTGGCAAGCACGCCCACGGCTTCCGAGATCTGCCTGCGGGCGCTGATCAGCAGTACGTGGTCCCTCCGCTCCAAGACCGTTCCACCCCTCGGCACGAGCGCCTCTCCAGCCCTCACGACGCCGACGATGAGGCTGTCGTCGGGTAACCTAACGTCGCGGATGGCGCGGCCCACGGCCTCCGAGCCCTCGTCCAGGATCACCTCGGCCACCTCGATCGTGTCCTCCGCGAAGCTCTCAACGTTGATCGCGCCGGGCACCAGGAGCGCTTCTTTGATCTCGAGCGCCGCCATCTGCTCCGTGTGGATTATGAAGTCGATCCCCAACATCTCCCTGGCGAACGGCTCTCCCGGCTCGTAGTAGTCGGGGTTGTGTATACGCGCCACGGTACCCGAGACTCCCTGGGCCTTCGCTGCCAGGCACGCGATGATGTTCACCTCGTCTGAGTTACTCGCCGCAACGAGCAGGTCGGAGCTCTTGATGCCGGCCTCCTTGAGCAGCTTGGGGTTGGCGCCGTTACCGGCGATCACCAGCGCGTCGAGCTCCTCGGTCGCCTGTTCGACGAGCCTCTCGTCCTTTTCGACGAGCACGACGTCGTGGCCCTCGTGCGAGAGCATACGGGCCGTGTTGAGTCCGACCTCGCCGGCTCCGATGATCACCGTATGCAAAGCGGGAAACCTCCTACTAACCGTCGGGCTGTACGAGTGGGGACTTGTCCAGATCCTCTTTGGATCCTCCGACCACAAGCACGTCCCCGTCGTGCAGTACTGTATCGCCCTGGGGCAGGGATCCAGGCCCGCCCTTCGGCTTGACGGCCATGACCGTAAGGCCCATCTTCTGAGAGAGGTCCAATTCGACGAGCGATTTATCCAGCCACTCTCTTGGGACCCGGGTTTCGATCAGGGCTTCGTCTTCCCCAAGGTCGACGTAGTCGAGCAGGCCTGGTGAGGCTATCGTCCTCGCGACCTGCTTACCTATCTCCCGCTCGGGCTCTATCACCCTGTCGGCGCCTACCCTCTCGAGGACCCTCGCGTGGATGCTGCCCGTCGCACGCGCCACGATCCTGGGCACTCGGACCTCCTTCAGGGTGGCCGTCGCGAGGATGCCGGCCTCGATGTGGTCCTCCCCTATCATAACGGCGGCGTCGAAGCCATCGACGTTCAGGCCCCGCATGGCGTCCTCATCCGTGGCGTCCGCGGCCACGAAGTGGACGTCAGGCAGGTCGTCAGCGAGGTCCTGCACGACGCCTTCCTCCTTGTCTATGGCGAGTACTTCGTGTCCAAGCGAGTCGAGGGTCTCGACCATGGAGATGCCAAGACGCCCCAGGCCGACGACGACGAACTGCAGATTCATCGGCCGCCGACGTGGATCGCCGGGCGCTTCTCGGGGTCCGGCTCGGCCTCCCGAAGCACCTCGTGGGTGACGGGAGCCGTGTCGCCTTCACCGAAGAGGATGAAGCGCATCAGGTAGACGATCGGGTTGCCTTCCGTCCATCCGAAGTAGCAGTGAGGTGACTTCCCCGTAGTATCGCGCAGGTACAGCAAGAAGGCTGCGATCGCGTTTGGGACTACCGAGGATACGGAACGCAGAACCTGATGGCCTCCGACTTCGACACCCCTCACCTCTAGCACGTCCATAAACTCCGAGGCGTCCTCGACCTGTACCTCGAGGAACATGATCTGCTCCCCTGGCGGGATGTGGTTGTCCTCGCGCTGCTCTTTCTCCTTCCTGGCGTACTCTTCCTTGGTGCCGTTGCGGCGGCGGTGGGCGACCAGATGGATCTCACCCCTCTTGGCGGCCTCGTCTATGAACCTCTGGGCCTTCTCGTCGACGTCGATTCGCTCCTGCCTGAGCTCGGTGGAGCGCTGGACGCGGGACACCAACGAGATGATGATGATCGCGCCGATAAAGAAGAGGGCTATGGTGATGCCGTCGGGCCGCTCGTAGACGTTGGACGCGAGCGCGTAGATGAAGACGACGGTTACGGCCCCGAAGAAGAGCGTGCCGAGCCTGTGTCCGTTCCTCCGGGTTGTAAGCGTGACGGCGAAAGCACCCGAGGTCATCATCGCCAGCACGCCCGTGGCGTAAGCGCCTGCCTGCGAGCCCACGTCGGCGTTGAAGATGGCCGTGACGATCATAGAGATGGTCGTGTAGACGATCACCAGGGGTCTGACGGCCCTGCCCCACTCCGGCGACATGCCGTAGCGGGGCAGGTAGCGTGGCACAATGTTGAGCAGCCCCGCCATCGCCGAGGCGCCCGCGAACCAGAGGATGGTAATCGTGCTGATGTCGTAGATCGTGCCGAACACGTTGCCGAGGTGCTCGTGCGCCAGGTAGGCGAGGGCGCGGCCCTTGGCCTCGCCGTTCGGGCCGAACTCGCTCTCCGGTATCAGGAGGGTGGTCACGATGCTCGTCGTTATCAGGTAGAAGCACATGATCAGGGCCGCGGCGAGCAGCATCTTGCGGGTATTTCTTATGCGCCCCTCCGGGCGCTCGGGGTCGTCATCGGCGTCTCCGCGCACCAGCGGCATCATGCTGACTCCTGTCTCGAAGCCGGAGAGGCCGAGGGCGAGTTGAGGGAACACAAGCAGCGAGACGCCGATCATGCCCAGAGGGCTTCCGTGTTCCCTGAGGAGGGCGCTCTGCCAGCCGGCCAGGACCTGGGGCTGCATCGCGATCTCGTAGAAGCCGGCCACGACTACCACGATGTTCACCAGCAGATATACCCCGACCACGGCGACCGCGATGCCGATCGCCTCCCTGAAGCCTCTTAGGAAGATCCCCCCGAGGACCGCGAGAAGTACCAGGGTGATAGGCACCTTCTGATTCTGCAATGCTTCCGGCCAGAACGGGTTCTCGACCACGTGGGCCGTGGCATCCGAGGCAGAGAGGGTGATGGTGATGACCCAGGAGGTCGCCACGAAACCGAGCAAGCACAAAACGAACAACTTGCCCCTCCAGAACGAGAGCAACCTCTCGAGCATCGCGATCGAACCCTGCCCGTGCGGGCTCTCCGCCGCGACCACGCGGTACATGGGCAGCATCCCGAAGAGCGTCAACAGTACTATCAGCAACGTGGCGATGGGCGACAGGGCGCCGGCGGTGACGATGGCGATCCCCGGTATGTAACCCAGTGTGGAGAAATAGTCCACGCCGGTAAGGCACACGACCTGCCACCACGAGTGTTGCCGTTCTCCCTCCCTGGCCTCTGGGCCCTGTACCTCTTCGATGCGCTCCTGGAGGAGCCAGCGCACGAACCGCCTGCCAGCATGCTCCTTCGCAGCGGCCGATTCCGCCATTACGGCCGTGTCCCGGTCGAGGAGGTCCGGCTTGCCTGGGTTGGACGATACCCGTTCATGGTGAGCCCAAGAAGTATAGGATATTGGAGATCCAGGGGACAGGATCTCTCGTTCGGCATCCCTACGTCTGGTCGAGCGCTTCGGCGACGAGCTCGGCGACCTCGGAAGGGTTCGTCGCCGCCCTGATCCCTGCTTCCCTGAGCGCCTCGCTCTTGGCCTCTGCGGTGCTCTCGCCGCCTGAGACAATGGCGCCGGCATGTCCCATCGTCTTGCCCTCGGGGGCCGTGAAGCCGGCGATGTAGGCCACGACGGGGATGCTCATCTCGCTCCTGACGTAGTCGGCCGCGAGCTGTTCAGCGTTACCCCCGATCTCCCCTATCATCACCGCGCAATCAGTCTCGGGATCGGCCTCGAACTTGCTCAGGATCTCGATGAAGTCCGTCCCAATGATCGGATCGCCGCCGATCCCGACGGCGCTGCTCTGCCCGATCTCCCTCTGGGTGAGCTCGTTGACGATCTGGTAGGTAAGCGTGCCACTGCGGCTTACGACGCCGACGTTGCCGGGCGCGAAAATGTCTCGCGGCATTATGGAGACGTTAGCCTTCTCCGGCGAGAGGATGCCGGGACAGTTCGGCCCGATGAGGGTTGCGTCCTTGTATTTGAGGTAATTGGCGACCCGCATCATGTCGTGGATGGGGATGCCTTCCGTGATGCAGCAGATGGTCGAGAGCCCCGCGTCCAGCGCCTCGAAGATGGCGTCGGCGGCGAACGGCGGGGGGACGAAGATCACGCTCGCGTTCGCGCCCGTCTCTTCGACGGCCTCCTCGACGGTATTGAAGATCGGGACGCCTTCATAGTCCTGGCCGCCCTTACCTGGCGTCACCCCTGCGACGACCCTGGTGCCGCTCTGTAGCATCCTCCCCGTGTGGAACGCGCCTTCCCTGCCCGTTATGCCCTGAACGAGAAGCCGCGTCCCCTCGTCTACGAGTATCGCCATGGAACTACCTTCCCCCGTCTCTAGCGAGCTCTACAGCCCTGCGGGCCGCTTCCAGCATCGTCTCCTCGGTGACCACGTTCTCCGGCGTGTTCTCGGCCAGGATCTGGCGTCCCTCATCCGCGTTCGTGCCGTCGAGGCGGACGACGATAGGTAGTGTAATCCCGGTGCGCTCTATAGCCGAGAGTAGCCCCCTTGCCACCTCGTCGCCACGGGTTATGCCGCCGAAGATGTTGAAGAGCACGCTCCTGACCTGCTCGTTGGAGGTGACGACATCCAGGGCGGTCGAGATCTGCTCGGCGTCGGCCCCGCCGCCGACGTCGCAGAAGTTGGCGGGCTCGCCACCTGCCTGGGCGACAACGTCGAGCGTGCTCATCACGAGTCCCGCCCCGTTTCCGAGGATGCCGACGTCGCCGTCGAGCTTGACGTACTGCAGACCGACCTCGTGTGCCCGCTGTTCGTGCGGGTCTGCGGCCTCGACGTCGTGCAGCCCGGCCACGTCTTCGTGCCTGTAGAGGCTGGAGTCGTCCACTGTGACCTTCGCGTCCAGCGTCAAGACGCGCCCCTCGTCCGTGACGACGAGGGGGTTGATCTCGACCAGGCTGGCGTCGAGACCCTCGAAGGCTCTGTACAGGTGCGAGATCGTCCTTCCCACGCCCTTCGCGACGTCCCCTTCGAGCCCGGCGGCGAACGTGATCTCGCGCACCTGGTAGGGAAGGAGGCCCAGGAGTGGGTCCACGCGCAGCCTCACGATGGCCTCGGGTTTGGTCTCTGCGATCTCCTCGATATCCACCCCGCCCTCTGTGGAGAAGAGGATCAGGGGCCGCTTCGCCGTCCTGTCCACCGTAATGGAGAGGTAGAACTCCCTGTCTATCTTTGCCCCACCCTCGACGTAGACGCGCCCTACGGTGTGCCCTCGGATGTCCATGCCGAGGATCTCCTCGGCCGCCACCTCGGCCTCCCGCGGGTTATCCACTACCTTGATGCCGCCGGCCTTGCCGCGTCCCCCGGTGAGTACCTGGGCTTTGATGGCCACCGTTCCCCCGAGCGTCTCGGCGGCCCTTGCTACCTCTTCCGTCGTCCCCGCGACGATGCCGGGCAGCGTCTCCAGGCCGTAGTTCCTCAACAGCTCTTTCCCTTGATACTCGTAGAGATCCAAGTTAGAAGACTCCCGCGAAGCCAGCCATGACG
>Ga0126310_10000867_pt1 | contig 11120 bp, 12 predicted proteins | sample Plot60_FD_92540 | JGI IMG/M metagenome (GOLD analysis project Ga0126310, IMG submission 92540) | Serpentine soil microbial communities from UC McLaughlin Reserve, CA, USA - Plot60 | ecosystem: Environmental > Terrestrial > Soil > Grasslands | place: USA: UC McLaughlin Reserve, Lake County... | reverse complement strand
TCGCGCCCACCTGGAGCCAGTTCCTGCTCGCGATCCCGGTGGCGATGATCGCCTACACCGGCCTCGAGACCATCTCCAATCTGGCCGAGGAGACGCGCGACCCGCCGCGCGACGTTCCGCGAGCGTTCACGTGGGTGGCGGTGGCGGTGTTCGCCATCTACCTGACGCTGCCGTTCGTCGCGCTCTCCGCGCTGCCCGTCGAGCGCGTCGGCGGGGGCTTCGAGACGAAGCTCGGGCTGCCGCCCGACGAAGGCGGCTTCCAGAACGACCCGATTCTCGGGGTGGTCGACAACCTCGGCGTCAAGGGGGTGCTGCTCGACGGCCTAGAGGTCTACGTCGGGATCCTGGCCGCGACGATCCTGCTCGTCGCGACGAACGCCGGCGTGATCGGCGCGTCGCGGATCACCTACTCGATGGCGAGCTACCGGCAGCTGCCGGAGCTCTTTCGTCGCCTGCACCCGCGCTTCAAGACGCCCTGGCTCTCGCTGGTCGTCTTCGCCGGCCTCTTCTCGATCCTGACGCTGCTTCCCGGCGAGACGACCTTCCTGGGAACGATGTACTCATTCGGCGCGCTGCTCTCGTTCACGATCGCGCACGCGGCCGTGGTCGGCCTGCGCTACCGCCGCCGCGACGAGGAGCTCGTCTTCCGCGCCCGCCCGAACCTGAGCGTCCGCGGTGTGGACTGGCCGCTCTTCGCGCTCCTCGGCGGCGCGGCGACGGCGGCCGCCTGGATCGTCGTCGTCATCCAGGAGGAGGGCACGCGCTGGGCGGGGCTGGGCTGGCTCGCGCTCGGCTTCGTCGGCTACGTCATCTACCGCCGGGGCGTCGTGCACGAGCCGCTCGCAGAGACAGTCCGGGCGCCGGTGCTCGTGCTCGGTCCTTCACTGACCGCCGAGTACCGGACGATCCTGGTCCCCGTCCTCCGTACGTCGGAGTCGGAGGAGGCGCTCGTCGCCGCCGCGCGACTCGCCGCCGAACGCGGCGCGACCGTCGTCGTCGTCCACGTGATCGAGGTGCCGCTCGACCTCCCGATCGATGTCGAGCTGCCGCAGGCGGAGGCCGAGGCGGACGACGTGCTCGACAACGCCGCGGCGCTGGTCGAGGCGTACGGCGTGCGCGTCGTCTCCCGCCTGCTCCGCGCGCGCACCGCCGGGCCTGCGCTCGTCGAGGAGGCGGACCGCCGCAATGCGGAGCTGATCGTGCTCGGCTCGCCCCGCGCGCGGCCAGGGCGCGGACGCATCTTCGGGAGCACCGTCGACTACGTGCTCAAGCACTCGCGCAGCCGCGTGCTGATCGCCGCCGGCCGACGCGCTGCATGATCGCCGCCGTCCTCTCCGGCATCTTGGTCGTGCTGGGGATCGTGATCGTCGTCCGCAGCATCGCCGCGGGGGTCGGGGGCGGCCTCGGGCTGCTGATCGGCGCCCTTTTCATCGTCGCGGGAGGCGCTCGGCTGTACCTTCAACGCCGTGGCTAAAAAGCTCCCAGGGCTACAGCGCGTCCTCGACGTCCCCTCGCTCGCGGCCGTGGCCTACGGCGAGATCGCGTCGTCGCTCTACTTCGCGCTCGGCGTCGTCGCGCTCTTCGCGCTCGGGTTCACGCCGTGGGTGCTGCTGGCCGTCGGCGTCCTGTTCCTCGTCGTCGCGCTCTCGTACGCCGAGGGCACCGCCGCGATCCCGGAGACGGGCGGCGCGGCCACGTTCGTGCGCCGCGCGTTCAACGACCCCGCCGGGTTCGTCACCGGCTGGGTGCTCCTCCTCGACTACCTGATCGTGATGGCCCTGGCCGCGCTCTTCGTTCCGCACTACCTCGGCCACGCGCTCGGCTGGGAGGCGCTAACCGACTCCCCGTGGGACACGGTCGCGGGCGTCGTCGTGATCCTCGGCGTAGCCGGCGTACGCCTGATCAGGCGTACGAGCCTCTATCGAACCGGGATCCTCGTCGCCGGCATTGCGCTCGTCACGCACCTGCTGCTGATCCTGCTCGGCCTCGCCTTCCTCTTCTCGCCCGATGCGCTCTCCAACGGCCTCGACCTCGGCACCGCGCCGACCTGGGAGTCGATCGCGTACTCCCTCCCGCTGGCGATGCTCGCGTACACGGGGCTCGAGACGGTCGCCAACTTCGCCGCGGAGACCCGCGAACCGGGTCGAACCCTGCCCCGCAGCGTCTTCGCCGGGATCGGGCTCGTCGTCGCCGTGTCCTTCGCGATCGCGCTGATCGGCCTGTCGGCGTACCCGGTGCACGCCGAGAACGGGCGCTACCTCAGCGACCTCGGAACGGACTGGCTGCGCGCGCCGCTCGTGGGGATCGCGGCCGCGTTCGAGGGCTCGATGCCGAACCTCCTCGCCGACGCCCTTCGCGTCGCCATCGGGGTCACCGGCGCGATCGTCCTGCTCGTCGCCGTCACCACGTCGATCTCCGGCGCCGGCCGGCTCGCATACTCACTCGGCCAGCACGACATGATCCCGCACCGGTTCGGGACGCTGAATCGGCGGACGCTGATCGCGCCCTCCACGATCGTCGCGTCGGCGTTGATCGCCTCCGTGCTGCTCGTCGCCGGTGAGGTTCTCGGCCGCGAGGTGCGCTTCCTCGCGTCGCTCTTCAGCTTCGGCGTGCTGCTCGCGTTCACCGCCGCGCAGCTTGCCGTCATCCGCCTCCGCTTCAGCGAGCCTGAGCTCGAGCGGCCCTTCCGGGCGCCGCTCGCCGCGGCCATCGTCGGCGCGCCGCTCACGTTCGCGATCTGGCTGATCTCGCTCGCGACGCACGACGCGACACGCATCGCCGGCCCGCTGTGGCTCGCGTTCGGCGCCGCCGTCTACGTCGCCACGCGGATGAGCCGCCGCCAGAGCATCCTCGGACGCGTCGTCCCCGCGGAGCCCGACCTCGTTCCGGCGCCGGAGGGGGTCTACGAACGGATCCTCGTGCCGATGAAGCTCGGGCCGATCGGCGAGGAGGTGCTGGCGACGGCGATCAAGCTCGCCGAGGAGCGCGGCTGCGCCGTCACCGCGATCCACGTGATCGCCGTCCCGATGGACAGGGCCCTGGACGCCGACATGATCGAGGCGGAGGAGCGCGCCGAGGCATCGCTCGCGGAGGCCAAGCTGCTCGCGGCGGAGCACGGCGTCGCAGTCGAGGGGAAGATCCTGCGGGCGCGCGCACTCGGCGAGGAGATCGTCGACGAGGCGAAGCGCGAAGACGCCGACCTGATCGTGATGGGCTCGGCGCCGCGCTGGCGCCGCCAGTCGCGGTTCTTCAGCCCGACGGTCGACTACGTCCTCCGCAACGCCCCCTCCGAGGTGATGGTGATCGCCTATCCCCAAGGCGTGCTGGAGGAGGACGTCGAGGTCTCCTCGGTGTCCTGAGTCGCCGTTGGCGGCGCAATGCCGGAGGGGACAGTGCGGCAGCACGGCCCGGGAGAGCAGCGCGCCGTCCAACGGCGGCAGGCGGCGGGCGGAGCCGCGCTCTGCCCGGCGGGAGCCCGCGGCCGGTCAGGGCATTGAGGAACCGGTATCGGCCTCCTGAGTAGCTAACCTGCGACGAGTGAAAGCCCTCGTGATTGGTTGCGGCCGCGTGGGGTCTGCCGTGGCGCTCGAGCTTGATCGACTGGGCTGGGAGGTGACGGCGATCGACGAGAAGGAAGACGCGCTCCATCGCTTAGGCGAGCACTGGGCCGGCGGCTTCGTCGTCGGACACGGGATGGACATCGACGTCCTCAAGCGGGCGGGCATCGAGGAGTCCGACGCCGTGGTCGTGGCGACCGACGGTGACAACACGAATCTCGTGATCGGCCAGCTCGCCCAGAAGCGCTTCGAGATCGAGATGACCGTGGTACGCGTGCTCGACCCGGCGCGGGCGGCGGTCTATAAGGAGCTCGGACTCTGGACAGTCAGCCCGACCTCGACGGCGATCGAGACGCTGACGGCCGCAGTGCAGTCGTCCGTCAAGGACCCGACCCCGACCGCGACCTAACCGCCATGTACATCGTCATCGCTGGAGGCGGCAAGGTCGGCGCGAACCTGACACGCAGCGTGCTCGGCCTCGGCCACGAGGTGACGCTCGTCGAGCAGCGCCGCGAGCGCTTCGAACGGCTGGAAGAGGAGTTCGAGCACCGGGTCCAGCTCGGGGACGCAACGGAGCTGTTCGTGCTCGAGCGAGCAGGGCTCGCACGTCCCCCCGATCTGGTCGTCGCCGCCACCGGGGACGACGAGGACAACATGATCATCTGCCAGATCGCCAAGGAGCGCTACGGCGTCAACAAGGTGATCGCGCGCGTCAACGACCCGCGGAACCAGGAGCACTTCGACCTGCTCGGTATCTCGCCGACGGTTTCCGCGACGTCGATCATCCTCGCGATGATCGAGCACGAGGTGCCGGAGCACGGGCTCGTCCACCTGCTCGAGCTGCGCAAGGAGAATCTCGAGATCGTCGAGGTGCAGCTGGACGCGGACTCGCCCTGCGTCGGCAAGCGAGTCGCCGGGATCACGCTGCCGGCGGGCTCGCAGCTGATCAGGGTCATCCGGGAGGGTCAGGCGGAGCTCGCCGACGGGGCGACCGAGCTGCAGGCGGGCGACCAGGTGCTCGCCGTGCTCGAGCCGGGCAAAGAGGACGAGCTTCGGAGCGTGCTCCTGAAGCGGCGGTGATCCTCCGGATCGCGTGCCTCGGCGCCCTCGGCGTCGCGCTCACCGGCTGCGGCGGCACCGCGGACCGCTCCTCGGCACCCGCCGCGACCGGCTACCGCTTCACGCAGATCGCGTCGGGCTTCGACTCGCCGGTCCACGTCACAGCGCTGAAGGGCGAGACCCGCCGCCTCTACGTCGTCGAGCAGACGGGCCGCATCCGGATCGTCCAGGGCGGACGCGCAACCGGAACGCTGGTGAGAGTGCCCGGCGTCGTCTGCTGTGGCGAGCAAGGCCTGCTCTCGGTCGCCTTCCACCCGCGCTTTGCCAAGAACCGGCGGTTCTTCGTCTACTACACCGCGCCGGCAAACCGCGTCGTGGAATACCGCGGTACGCGCCGCGTTCGCACGCTCCTCAACGTCGCGGATCCGTACTCGAACCACAACGGCGGCCAGCTGATGTTCGGGCCGGACGGGCGCCTGTACGTCGGGATGGGCGACTCGGGCTCCGGCGGCGACCCGCAGAATCGGGCTCAGAACCCTGCTTCGAAGTTCGGGAAGTTGCTCGCGATCAACGTCGACAAGCGGGGGGCGCGCTGGCAGATGGTCGCGCTCGGCCTCCGCAACCCCTGGCGCTACTCGTTCGACCGCAAGACAGGAGACCTCTACATCGGCGACGTCGGTGAGGGCTCGTTCGAAGAGGTCGACTTCACGCGGCGGCGCAGTCCCGGGCTCGAGAACTACGGCTGGGACGTCTACGAAGGCCGCTCGAAGTTCGAGGACAAGACGCCGTCGGGCGGTCGCCTCGTGTTTCCGATCGCGACCTACCCCCTTCGGCGTGGAGACTGCGCCGTCGTCGGCGGCTTCGTCTACCGGGGGTCCGCAGTCCGCGCGGCTGGCGGCCGCTACTTCTACGGCGACAACTGCAGCGGGAAGATCCGGACGCTCCGGGTCGTCTCCGGCCGCGCCCGCAGCGTCCGAACCGAATCGTTCCGCCTCGGCAGCGTGTCGTCGTTCGGCGAGGACGGCGCGGGTGAGCTCTACGCCGTCACCCTCGACGGCAAGCTCTGGAAGCTCGTCTCGGGCTAGCCCGCTCTGCGACGGCGCACGTGCGGGCCCTGCTGGCCGAGGGCGGCGTACGCGAGAGCCTGCAGTGAGTCGTTCAGGAGCGCCAGCTCGCGCACGATCGGCGCGAGGTTCTCGCCGCTGTCGAGGCGGCGGTTCATGCCCTGGAGCTCGGCCGTCAGCCGGTCGAGCCGTTCGAGGAGGGCGTCGAGCTGCCGGTCGCCGACGTCGCTGGGTTTCTCCACGCAGCAAATGTTAGTGGCGTCTCCGGCTGAGCTCGTCCCTCCAACGGAGCACGAACACCCCGACTGTGACGCCGACAGCGTCGATGACGACATCGAGCGGCGCACCATGGCGGCCCGCGACGAAGTGCTGATGGATCTCGTCGCTGACGGCGTAGGCGACGCTGAGGGCGAGCGCCCACGACTCCCGCCCGAGGGCGCGGAGGAGGAGGAAGCCGAGGATCGCGTACTCGGTTGCGTGCGCGAGCTTCCGCAGCACAAGGTCCCAGCCGCCGAGCCCGGTGCCGAGGTCCGGGACCGACGAGAGGACGAAGATCAGCCCCGCCCAGACCACCACCGGGCCCCACCGCCACGCCGCGCGCACGGGCGGTCATACTAGGGCGGACAGAAAAGGCGAGCGGTGAGGGAACGCCGGTGCGAATCCGGGACGGTCCCGCCGCTGTGAGGGGAGACGCTCCCCGCCGAATGCCACTGGCCCTCGGGCCGGGAAGGCGGCGAGGGAGGGCGCCCCGAGTCAGAAGACCTGCCGCCCGCCTCCACCCGAACCCCTCGCGGAAGGAGGATTCGTGCACCGATCTCTCGTTCTACTCGCGGCGGTTGCCGTCGCCTTGCTGCTCGTCCCGGCCGCGCTCGCCGCGCGCGTCTCGGTCCGCGTCGAGGGCAAGACGCAGTCCCTCTTTGGGACGCTGGAGAACCGCTTCGAAGCGGGCGGCAGCGCACTCGACGCGCTGGATGCCGCCAGCCTGCGTGGCGAGTTCTACTACCACGTGACGCAGTCGTCGTTCGGGCCGTACGTCGACCAGGTCGGCCGCTACGGGGCGGGCGGCTCGAACGGCTGGGTGTTCAAGGTCAACGGCGCCTCCCCTCCGGTGGGCGCCGACAAGGTCGAGCTGAAAGACGGCGATCGCGTCCTCTGGTACTGGGCCACGTTTGGACCGACGGGTGGCCCGCCTACGCTGCTGCTGACTCGCACCGGGCGCAATTGCTACCGCGTCGTGGCCGAGAACGATGCCGGCGCTGACCGAGCCGCCGCCGGGGCGGTGCTGAACCTGGACGGGCGGCGGGTCCGGACGCGCGCCGGCCGAGCCTGCGTCGGTCGCCACCGAGGCTCGGTGCGTGCAACGCTGGCGGGCGCCGTCAGGTCGAACGCCCTGCGGTGAGTCTGCGCTGCCTTGCGACTCTTCTCCTCGCACTCGCTGTCCTCAGCGGGTGCGGGGAGGAGACAGCCGGGTCCGGTGCCGCGCAGCTGTGGATCACGCGGGACCGCGGTTCGGAGGTCCTGCTTACGGCTTCTGTGCCGGCGGGCATCTCGGCGATGGAGGCCGTCCGCCGCAAGGCCGACGTCGAAACGCGATACGGCGGACGCTTCGTCCAGTCGATCGACGGGGTCCACGGCACGCTCGCGGAGCAGCACGACTGGTTCTTCTACGTGAACGGCTACGAGGGCGACCTCAGCGCCACCGAGTACACGCTGCACGACGGGGACGTCCTCTGGTGGGACTACCGCGACTGGCGGGGGCAGCTGCGCGTGCCCGTCGTCGTCGGCGCGTTCCCGGAGCCGTTTCGCCACGGCTGGAACGGCAGGCGGAGGCCGACGATCGTCGAAGGGGGGCCTGGCCAGCTCGAACAGCGGCTCGCGAAGCTGATCGGGCCGTCGCCCGGCACTCGCGAGAGCTCCCACCGACTGAAGCTCGTGCCGGGAACGGGCTTTCGCGGGAGCCTCGCGGGCTCGCCGGGGGACGCGGTCGTCTTCACCCTCGGGCGGAGGACGGCGCGGCGCCTGCTCGAGGATCCGTCGATCGTTCGCTACAGGTACGAGCTGCCATGAACCCGGTCCCCGCGGCCGCGCTCCTCGGCGGCCTCGCCGTCGCCGCGCTCCTCGCGGATCGCACCGCGTCGGTGGCGGTGATCGCGGCGATCCTGCTCGCCTTCTGCTTCCGAGCTCCGCGCCGGCGGCGGTGGCCGTACCTCGTCGGCACGCTCGCGTCGGGTCTTGTCCTCTTCCTGCTGAGCCCGCTGCTCGGGTCGTACGGCGGCGTCGTCTACTGGGAGGGCCCGTCGATCCCGGTGCTCGGGCGGCTCGACGTGACGAGCAACGAGCTGGAGGAGGCGCTGTATCAGGGTCTCCGTCTGATCGCGGTCGGTCTCGCGTTCGCCGCCTACGCCCTGCTGCTCGACCACGACCGGCTGATGCAGGCCGGTGGCTGGCTCCGTCGGTCGGTGCTTGCGATCGCCCTCGCGACGAGGCTCTTCCCGACGCTCGAGCGCGACGCGGCGGGATACGTGGAGGCGCTCCGCGGCCGAGGCGTCGCGGTAGAGGGCCTTCGGGGCCGGGCTCGGCTGCTGTCGCCGCTGCTCGCAGGCTCGTTGGAGCGCTCGCTCAACCTCGCGGAGTCGATGGAGGCGCGGGGCTTCGGGCGTCCCGGCCGCACGCGCGCGCCGCGTGCGGCGTGGCGGCCGATCGACCGCGTTGCCGTCGTCGCTGCCGCGCTGCTCGTCGTCGGAGGCGTCCTGTGGTTCTAGCGCGGGTCGAGGGCCTGACCTACCGCCATCCAGAGGCCGAGCGGCCGGCACTGGAAGACGTGTCGCTGGAGCTCCACCCTGGAGAGCTCGTCTGCGTCCTCGGCCCGTCGGGCTCGGGAAAGTCGACGCTGCTGCGGGCCCTCGCGGGCCTCGTCCCGCACTTCCACGGCGGTTCCTTCGTAGGCCGCGTCGAGCTAGGGGGACGAGACACGCGCCGCGCCCGCCCGAGCGAGCTCGCTGGGATGGTCGCCAGCGTTTTCCAGGATCCCGAGGACCAGGTGGTCTTCACGCAGGTCGAGAACGAGGTGGAGTTCGGGCTCGAGAACCTCGGTGTGCCGCCGACCGAGATCCCGCGGCGCGCGCGGGAGGCGCTCGGCGCCGTCGGAATCGGCCGGCTGGCGATGAGGCGCACCCCCGAACTTTCCGCCGGGGAGCTCCAGCGGGTCTGCCTCGCGGCGGCGCTCGCGCTCCGACCGCAGCTGCTCCTCCTCGACGAGCCCACCTCGCAGCTGGATCCCGCGGCCGCCGCCGGGTTGCTGGAGCTGCTCGCGGAGCTCGACGCGACCGTCGTGGTGTCGGAGCAACGGCCGGCGCGTCCGCTGGAGCACTGCGACCGCGTGCTCTTCCTCGAGGCCGGACGGCTGCTGCTCGACGCGCCGCGCGAGACGGCGCTCGAGTGGCTCGCCGCCAACCGGCCCGCGTACCTCGGTCGATCGCGCTCTGACCACCGCGAGGCGCCGGTTACCGGCGACCCGATCCTCGTCATGGACGAGGTTGCCTACAGCTACGCCGAGAACCGGGGCGTCGGACCGTCCAGCCTGGAGCTTGCGCGCGGCGAAGTCGTGGCGCTCGCCGGGCCGAACGGGTCGGGGAAGACGACGCTCGCCAAACTCGCGGCGGGGCTGCTCGAGCCGCAGCAGGGGGAGATTGTCCGCGGCGGCCGCCCGGCGTATCTGAGCCAGGATCCGGGGCGGTATGTCGTCGCGGAGCGTGTCGACGAGGAGGTTGCGCTCGGTGTGGGAGGCGATCACGAGCGGGCCCGCGCGGCCCTTCACACGGTCGGCCTCACGGGCTACGACGACCGGCACCCGCGCGACCTCTCGAGCGGCGAGCGGGAGCGCGTGGCGCTGGCCTCCGTGCTCGTCACCGATCCCGAGCTGCTCGTCCTCGACGAGCCGACGCGCGGGATGGACCCCGAGCGCAAAAACGCGCTGGCCCAGCTCCTGCGCCGCGAAGCCGCCAAGCGCGCGACGGTCGTCGTCACCCACGATCTCCGCTTCGCGGCCGACGTCGCCGACCGGCTCGTGGCGCTCGGCGCGCACCAGGAGGCAGTCGTTGCCGCCTAGGGCGCTGATGATCGTGGGCGCGGCGGTTGCCTTCGCGGGTGGTGCCTGGACCGCGCTCTCGCCGCAGGATGCGGGGCTGTCGCTCCTGCTCGTGGCGTCTGCGTTGATCGTGGCGGGCTTCGCGTGGCTCGAGTCCGGGCCCGGGTCGGCGAAGGAGATCGCGCTCGTTGCGGTGCTCGGCGGAGCCGCGGCAGCGGGGCGGGTGCTGTTCGCGGCGGTGCCGGGGGTTCAGCCCGTCACGGTGATGACGGTGGCCGCGGGCGCCGCGCTCGGCGCGCGGATGGGCTTCGCCGTCGGCGCCGTCGCCGCGCTCGTCTCCAACTTCTATCTCGGCCAGGGGATCTGGACCCCCTGGCAGATGCTGGCGTGGGGCGGTTGCGGCGTCGTCGGCGCGCTGGCCGCCCGGCTCGTCCGGCGCCGCTGGGCGTTCGCCGCGTTGTGCTTCGCGCTCGGCTTCGCCTTCTCGAGCGCAATGGACCTCTGGCACTGGTACAGCTTCTGGCCGCACACCTGGCAGGCGCTGACCGTGGTCTACGGCCGCGGCGTGTGGTTCAGCGCGGCGCATGCGGTCGGAAACGTGGTCTTCGCCCTCGCGATCGGCCCGGAGTTGCGGCGCCTGCTCGAACGCTACGGTCGGCGTCTGCGCGTCGAGGTCGTGTGGGCCTGAAGCTCGCTGCCGTGGTTGCCGTCGCGGCGCTGACGGCGACGCCGGCCGATTACGTCGCGTCGCGGCAGCAGGCGGACGGCGGCTTCGCGGAGCCGGGCGCGCGTTCTGATCCCGCGCTGACGGCGTGGGCGGTGCTGGGGCTGGACGCGGCCGGGCGGCATCCGCCCCGGCCGGCCGCGGAGTATCTGCGGGAGGCGCAGATCGCCGATACAACCGATCTCGCGCTTCGCATCCTCGCGCTGCGGGCGCTCGGCGAGGACGTCAGCAGGCTGACGGTACGGCTCGAGCAACAGCGGCGTGCCGACGGCCGGATCGGCGGGTTGGTCAACTCGACGGCCTGGGGAGCGCTTGCCCTGGAGAAGCCGGGGGCGGCCACCGTCCGCTACCTCGTCCGCTCGCAGCACCGGTCCGGCGGGTGGTCGTGGGTGCCGCGAGGCGCCCCCGACTCGAACGACACGGCGGCCGTGATCCAGGCGCTACGCTCGGGCGGCGTGCGCGGAAGGCCGATCCGCCGCGGCCTTGCGTACCTGCGGCGGCTGACCGCACAGAGCGGCGGCGTCAGGCTCACGCCGGGGCGCGCGCCGGACGCGCAGTCGACGGCCTGGGTGATCCAGGCGTACGTCGCGGCGGGGTCGAAGCCGCCGGCCGCCGCGTTCCGCTTCCTG
>Ga0126310_10000866_pt1 | contig 11123 bp, 8 predicted proteins | sample Plot60_FD_92540 | JGI IMG/M metagenome (GOLD analysis project Ga0126310, IMG submission 92540) | Serpentine soil microbial communities from UC McLaughlin Reserve, CA, USA - Plot60 | ecosystem: Environmental > Terrestrial > Soil > Grasslands | place: USA: UC McLaughlin Reserve, Lake County... | reverse complement strand
CTGGCTGCGCGTGTCCTGCGGGAAGGGCTGGCCGGTGACCTCGAGGACAGCGTGCTGATACTCCCAGGTGAGGTGCTCGAGGTCCTCGAGCTCCAGACCCGAGACGTCTTCGACGCCCCGCTGCTCCAGCACAGCCTTCCGGAGCGGTTTCAGGTGCTCCTCGTCGTCTACCCCGAGTGCTATATCGGAGAACTGCTCGGTAAAGCGCAGGTAGCAGTCCCAGGCGAAGCGCCTGTCACCGCTCTGGCGGGCGAGCCCCTCCACGCTCTGGTGGTTGAGGCCAAGGTTGAGGATCGTATCCATCATGCCTGGCATAGAGACGGCCGCCCCCGAGCGCACGGAGACCAGCAGGGGGTCGTCCGTGTCGCCTAGAGTCTTGCCGGTTACGGATTCGAGGCGGGCCTGGTACTCGTCGATGGCGCCGACGAGATCCTCCGGGAGCTGGCCGCCGTTCTCGAAGTAGCGCCGGGACTGCTCGGTCGTGATGGTGTAGCCGGGCGGCACCGGCAGGCCGGTCTCCTCCCCGCTGACCGGGTCCTCGTAGGTAATGGCGGCCATCTCGGTCATGCCCGCGCCCTTGCCGCCCAGGACCTGCCGACGCTCCTCCCAGCTGGGGATGCTCATCCCCTCGACCTGGTCCCCGCCGAAGAAGTAGATGGGCTGCACCCCGGCGAGTATCTGCTCGGAGCGGGTCCCGTAGTAGCGAACGAGGGCCGCCTGCTGCCGGCCGAGACCGAGCGCCTCGCTCACGATGCTCGTCCCGATCTCCGTGCCCGAGATGGTGTTGGAGATGAGCCCGTCGCGGTTCAGCGCCGCCACCAGGTTGTTCGGCTTGACGTTGAAGAGGTGCGGCGTGAAGAAGACTATCGCCAGGTCGTCGCCGTCCTGGACAACGGTGAAGGGCTGGATGTAGAGGTTGCGGATGCCGATGCGGTAGTGGAGCGTCTCGAGCAGCTCTCGGGCGTCTACCTTGCCAGGGAACTCGATTAGCTGGGCGCTCTCGGACTCGCGCCGGATCAGCTCGGTCTTCAGTTCTTCGGCGTCGAGGGGCTTGCCCCGCAGCTTGCCGCTCAGGTTCACTACACCCGTGTGGAACTCGGTGGCCGCCTGCCCCGTAGCGTGGGTCGAGATGGCCCACCCCGCTTCATCGCGCACGTTGTCGAGGGCGAACATGGCGCCCAGCCGCCGCCGGACGCTTTCGTCTTTGATCCGATCGTAGAAAAGCCTGGCATCATCCCAGTGGTGGTAGTGGAAATCGAAAGCCATTCCCTGGTAGTTGACGCTCTGCTTGTCCTCTCCAACGTACTGGTCGTTCGCCTTGCGGTGGGTCATGACCCGGATCTTCATGCCCGACATCCCCGGCACGTCGGTAAGGCGCAACAGGATGCCGGTGATGTTGGTCGTGTTGCACGAGACACACATGAGGCTCTGGTTTGGCCCGTCGTGCTCTTCGTAGTGCTCTGCCGGCTCGAGACCGTACGTCGTGAAGGCGTCGTGGATGAAGATCCTGCCGTCAGCGACCTTCTCGGGCGAGTTGGACCCGTTGTAGATTGTCGGGACGCCACGCTTCTCGTACTCGTCGAAGAGCAGCTCCTTGTAGTACTCGCTGATCTTGGTCTTCTCGCCCGTGACCGGGTGTTTGATACTCCCCAAGAGCCCGTCCAGTATGTGGCCGACACGAGCACGGACCGGGACGCCTCCATCCGTATCGCCGACGACGAGGCCGTCGTCCAAGAGATCCCGCAGCTTTCCACCCAACTTCAGCCCGGCCCGCTCGTAGGCTCTCCGCTGCCGGTCTTCGACGAAGGTGTCCCCCTGCTCGTCGAGGGTCTCGTCGAACTCGTAGAGGGGGACGCCGTTCTCGAGGGCGTTGAGGGCCCGCTCGTTCGGCGAACGGTTGAAGGCGACGACCCTGTAGGCCAGGCGCCGCTCCAGGACCCCCAGGTCCCCGCAGATGTTGCCGAACCCGAAGACGAGCTGGACCGTGGTCGGCATGACCACTATGGGATCCTCCACCCCGGAACCGAGGGCTAGCGTCACGCTCCGAGGCTCCTCGGACGCGTCGTCGCGCTTGTAGAGGTCTACCTGGACCACCCGGTCCCCAGACGGGACCCGCTCGCTGCCCAGCCGGTAACGGGTCCCCCGCAACGAACCCACCTCTATAGGAGCCGTGGCCCTGCCCGGAACGTCCGCGTCGGGGACGAACTCCATCATGCGGGCTGCCAGGAGGCGCTTGAGCTCGTCCGCGTGCCGGTCGTACACGCGCACGATACGGTTATTACCGGACAGGACCGTCTGGTGGAGATACTCGAGGAGCGTGGTCACGTACAGGGCCTTGCCCTTCGGGTAATCCGGGTTCAGGCCCGTGACAGGCGCCGTGTGGAGGGTGTGGCCCTCGTCTGTCTCCCGCACCTCGAGGACGGCGGTCCCGTCCTCTCCGAGGGCCACCACACAGCCCTCGTCGGAGCGGTAGCGGCGGAAACCGTCCAGCTCCTCGGCCTCAGCCGCGCCCCATCCGGCCTCCTCGAAGACCTCGTCCACGGTAGGCGCCGCGGAGGGAGATGAGATCTCCCCCGCCGCATCGAACAGAGAGGCTATGGGATCGCAGGCCGAACCCTCCGGCAACCCCGGCCAGCTCTTCATGCATGGCAGTCCCTCGCCCATCAGGAAGGAGTAGCGGACCCGGGCGTCGATCCGGGGTATGTCGAGGGCTTCGTCAGCCAGGCGCCGGACGGCGTCCCGCGCTTCGCCGGCCAGGCCCGAGGCGGCGAGCACAGCCCGCAACCGGCCCACGACGCCGTAGGAGATCTGGGGCGCAACGAAGAACACCTGGAATGTCTCGTCGGTGAGGGGCACGACGACCGCGGCTGGGCGGTAGCTGTGGATGGCGCGGAGCTTCGAGAAGACGATGTTCTGAAGGTACGTGCCGTCCAGCAAGGTTCGGACGGCACCCTCCCTCTCCTCCGGCAAAGGGATAACCCGGACGTCGCCCGCCTCCTCCAGAAGGTGCTCGTACTCCTCGGCTTGCAGATATCCACCGTCGGCCTTCATCGCCCGGAGGGCCACGGCGCCGGCGAGGTGGGCCGTCCACGGGCCGATCTGGGCCCGCACGCTCAGCGCCCGCCCCGCAGCCGAACCCTCGAGGGGCGCGAACCGAGTCGGGAGCGTGGGATCCAGGTCCTCGAGGGCGGCGAGAACCCCCGCCTCTATCCCCGAGGCCGCCCTGTAGATAACATCGTCCGTGGAGTGACGGTTCTTCTCGCCGTACGGCACGGTCGTGGGCAGGGTGAGGTCGAACGCCGCCTCGACGCCCTCCTCCCGAAGCTCATTACCCACTCCTTCTACAACGGGCAGCAGGAACTCCAGAACGGCGGCCTCGGGGAGGGTGAGCAGCGAAGGACCGCCCGCGCGCAGGTGGTCCACGGAGACCCGGTCGAAAGCCACGGGACCCTCCGGGCTGACGTCCGCGGCGAGCCCGGCGTCGGCGGCGTCGAGCTCGCCACCCTCTTGCACCTCGCCCTCGGGTGTGAGCTTGGTATCGCTGCTGATGCCCAGCACGGCCAGGTCCGGCACTCCGATCTCACGGAGCACCTCGCTCAACCCCTCGGCGTCTTCGACCTCGAAGACCGGGTACCCACCATCGTGCAGGTCCAGGAAGACCTCCCGCCGGTGCCCGCCCACCTGCTGGGCCAGGAGCACCCGCATGCCAAGGCGCCGCAACCCCCTGGCTAGCTCCACGTTCGTCTCGTCGAGGCCGACGAGCAAGACCGTCCACAGCGGGGCGACCCTGAGCGGCATGGGACCGACCCACGAAGCCCGCTCCGCAACCGTCATGCACGACGCGCCCCCCGGACCGTTCATCACGGCCTGGTAGAACCGGGTTTTGAGTAGCCCGTCGGCGCCGAGCAGGTGGATTGTACCCTCCAGCGTGTCCCCCGCCCCTTCGACGATCAGCTGCGCCACCCGGCCCGCTCGCCCGTCCTCAAGGGGCTGCCAGTCGCGGGCGGTCAGGAAGCCCATCAGCCGGTCGGGGTCCGCGTCGTGGAGGTCGAAGAGCCGGCCCCCGGCTACGGCCCGCGAGTGCGCGTGCCCCAGGACGAGGCGGTAGTAGAGCGAGCGGTCGCCGGGCTCCTCGATCCTCACCCCCGGCGCCGGACTCGTGATTAGTACGCCCTCATCCTCCGACACGAGGACGACATCCCGGCCTTCGTGGCGAACAGTCCAGGCGCCGGTCTCCCTTGCAACCGCAGTTCTTCTTTCGGCCATGGCCCTCCCTTTCCCTCACCACTCCCTGACGGTGATCGCAACATCCGTCTCAAAGTGTGACCGATAATATAACAGGTCTGACCACTGGGCGACAGATCGATGTGAAGCGAGGGCCGTATCGAGGGTAAGATGGTAATCAGAGGAAGCGTGATCGAGAGGGTGTGGAAATGAAGGTAGACGGGGCGAACCTTGCCGCTGCGAGGGAGAGGGTCTTCATGTCGCAGGAGGAGCTGGCGGAGGCGCTGAGCATGAACCCGTTCGTCATCATAGGCCTGGAGACCTCGGAGAGGACCGAGGTCCGGGAGAACCTCGGGAAGGACCTCGCGGAGATACTCTTCGTCGGCCGGGCGGAGCTGACGAGCTATCCTGACCCTCCGAAGCCGGTCGACAGCAGGAGGCCGGATCTCGAGGACCTCGAAGAGGAGGGATAGGACGTGCAGCTTTACCTCCTGGACGGAGCCTGTCTGCGGGAGTTGCGGGAGGAGGCTGGCCTCTCCCCTGAGGAGCTCTCCGAGGCAGTCGGCCAGAGAAAGAACTGGGTCAGGGAGCTGGAGCAGCAGAGCCGGGTGCACGTTCTGGAACTCTTCATGCAAAAGCTCGTCGGAGTTTTAGGCGTGAGCATCTCGGACATGACCTCTTTCCCCGATCCGCCCGCCACCCCGACCGTCCCTGAGGCGCAGATGCTGGATGGGCTCAGGCTCAGGGAGCTGAGGGAGGAGGCGGGAATGTCGCCTGGCGAGCTCGACGAGGCGGCCGAGCTGGAGCCTGGCTCGGTCGCCCGGGCCGAGGACGCCGGCGAGGGGGTCTATGCCCCGGTGGAGGTCATCTGGAAGCTGGCACGGGCCCTCGACGTGTCGCCCACGGTCCTGCTCAAGCGGTAGTGTGATTGCGGTGCGGTTGGAGCAGCTGAGCTTCCAGGATCTCGAGGAGTTGAGGGAGCAGATAACGGAGTACTACGAGACCTACTACGCCGAGCTGCGCGGCAGGCTCTCCGACCACAGCGTGGGGCTTGCCGCGTCGGTCCCCGACCACCTCAAGGGCTACCGCCGCATCGTGACGGAGCTCGGCGAGGACGGGGCGGTCATAAGCCACTGGCGGGCGGGCCAGGATCACTTCGACTTCCACATCTCCCCCGAGAAGAAGGCGAAAGATCTGGTGGCCGAGTTGTGCGCCGGGGAGCGGGTCCTGGATTACGAGCCCGGCGGCGACTTCGGTTACTACCAGATCTCCGAGCCCCTGCAACTCGTCGTGGACGGCCGCGTCGTGTGGGTGGCCGAGTGGACGCGTCTGGACATCTCCGGCAGGCTCGACGTCTGGCGCGACCCAGAAGCGGCCCGCAAGGCGGCCGAAGAGGACCTTCTCCCCTACGCCAATCCCTGATCTGGCGCGACGCGAAGCTGTTCACAAGGGCGTGGGTGCGGGTCCGTCGCATCATCTATAATGCCCAGCGCACATAGTGGGACTTGAGAGAAGGGGTGGTGGGCGTGGACACCACGGTTCGCAAGAGGTTGCTCGAGCGTCTGGGGTTGAGCGATCTGAGGTCGGTGCGCGAGAACTTGTCGCCGGCCCAGCTCGTCGAGGAGTCCGTCCGGCGCGGGGAAGCGACGCTCTCGGACAGCGGGGCCCTGGTGGCCCTGACCGGCGAGCGCACAGGCCGTTCCCCGGCCGACAGGTTCGTAATCGTGAACGCTCTGACCAAAGACAGGGTGGACTGGGGCGCGGTCAACAAGCCGTTCCCCTCGGAGGACTTCGGGCGGATACTCGACAAGGCCGCGGAGTACATCAAGGGCCTAGACGAGGTATTCGTGGTGGACGCCTACGCGGGCGCCGACCCCCGCTACCGCCTGAACGTCCAAGTCGTCACCGAGTGGGCCTGGCATGCCCTGTTCGTCCGCCAGCTCTTCAGGCGCCCTTCCCCCGAAGAGCTCGAGAGTTTCGAGCCAGACTGGACGGTCATCTCGGTCCCCGGGTTCGAGACGGACCCCGAGAGGGACGGGACCAACTCGGAGACCTTCATCGGGGTGGACTTCGAGCGCAGGGTGGTCCTGGTGTGCGCCTCAGGGTACGCCGGGGAGATGAAGAAGAGCATCTTCAGCGTGCTCAACTTCGTGCTGCCGGTCGAGCACGGCGTCCTGCCGATGCACTGCTCGGCCAACGTCGGGCAAGAAGAAGACGACGTGGCGCTGTTCTTCGGTCTCTCTGGCACGGGCAAGACCACCATCTCGACCGACGAGAAGCGCTGCCTCATCGGCGACGACGAGCACGGGTGGTCAGAGGACGGCGTCTTCAACTTCGAGGGGGGCTCTTACGCCAAGACCATAGACCTCTCCCCAGAGAAGGAGCCCCAGATCTACTCTGCCATCCGCTTCGGGGCAGTGCTGGAGAACGTGGTGGTGGACGAGGACACCCGAGAGGAGATCTACACCGACGCCTCCAAGACCGAGAACACGCGGGTCGCCTATCCCCTGGAGTACATAGAAGACTCGGTGCCGGACGGCCGGGCGGGGCATCCCAGGGCCATGTTCTTCCTCACGGCCGACGCCTTCGGTGTGCTCCCTCCCATAAGCATCCTCACCCCCGAGCAGGCCGAGTACTACTTCCTTTCCGGCTACACCGCCAAGCTCGCCGGCACGGAGGCCGGGATGACCACCGAGGTCGAAGCTACGTTCTCCGCATGCTTCGGAGCGCCCTTCTGGCCCCTGCCCGCCACCCGCTACTCCTCGATGCTGTCGGAGAAGATCCGGCGCCACTCCGTGCGGTGCTACATGGTGAACACCGGCTGGAGTGGGGGGCCGTACGGCGAGGGAGAGCGGATAGACCTCCCCCACACCCGCGAGATGGTGCGCGCGGCGATCGGCGGCAAACTCGACGGCGTCGAGACCCATCCCGATCCCGTCTTCGGGCTCAACGTGCCAGACAACGTCCCCGGCGTGCCCGATGGCATCCTGGACCCACGCGAGACCTGGGACGACACAGAAGCCTACGACGAACAGGCGAAGAAGCTCGCCAGCCTCTTCAAGGAGAACTTCGAGAAGTTCGAAGGCGAGGTCGAGGAAGAGGTAAGGCGCGCCGGTCCACAGTAGAACGGCCCTTGAACTCGACAAACCATGAGGGGAGGGGTTTTCACCCCTCCCCTCCCCTTTCAGCGTCTCTCGGCCCTGAGCCTTACCCGGTCCAGCGCCTGAGGTTCGCCTGGGTCTGGCACGTTTGGCACGCGCCTTCGAGCGGGGCGTCGTCCGCGCAGGCCTCGGGTATGCCGGCGTCGCTGAGCGGCACCGAATCCGGGACGCCGGTATAGGGACCGTGCGGCCCGATAAAGTGGCTCTCCATCTCTTGACCAACACCCGCGCCAGAGATCACTTCCATCTTCTGCTCCTTGGCTCGCCAGTAACCCGCCGTAAATATGGCACACGTGGCCACCGCGGAGAAATAACGGTCTTCTATCTCTCGTATCGAGCCGGCCGATACGCGTATGAAGGCAGCGAAAAGGCCGGGGATCTACCCCGGCCCTCAGAAACTCTTGCGACCGTAACTCTAGTTAAGCGGTGGTCGCCTTGATCTTGCGGTCTATCTGCTCGATGAGCGTGTCGCGGTTCTTGAGGCGCCGCTCGTACTCACGGACCCTCTTGAGCTGCTCCTCGGAGAGTCCATCCAGCGTGCTGGAGATCTCCGCGACGTTCTTGTCGTCGTAGCCCACGATCGGGAACCCGCCGTTGGTGCTCGCGACACCGGCCGCCACGGACCTCTGCGTCATGTTCGTCATGCGCTCGGCGTTCCGCGTGGCCGTCTCCACGCCCTGACGGAAGTAGTCGGCGAAGGGGTTACCCTTGACAAAAGGGTTCTCCGTACCGAAGGGGTTGAAGAACGGCACCGAGTACATGCTCATCCAGTCCTGCAAGAGACCCTGGAAGGCACCACTCTGTCCCTCAGCCTCACCGTAAAGCCTCTGAACCATCCGCTGGTTCAGCTCCGTCTGCTTGCGGAAGGCCTCGATCCAGGTCTCGGTCGCACGCCGCGCGAACTGAGTATTTATCTCCTGCACCTCAGTAAGGTAGCCGTTGAAGATCTGGCCCGTCCGCTGCGCGCTCCGGGTCATCTCCTGGGCCGTCTCGCCCATCTTCTCAACGTTCCTGTTCGTCGTAGTAGCCAACTTGATACCTCCAATAAATCGTATCTCTTCCCTACGGTACTTATGTGTACCCAGCATATAGAGGGCCTAAACATCTTCCGGCCCTCCGTTTCCCGAAATTCCCGAATTTTTCTGCGTGGCTCTCCAGATATTAAGGGTATTATGAGGAATAATGAGGCTAGGTCCGGGAGAGGAACTGGGCCATGTGTTTAAGGGCGCGGGCGATATTGTGGCGCGAGTTGGCGTAGGAGAGGCGGAGGTGGCCCTCGCCGTACTTGCCGAAAGCGGTGCCTGCGAGGCAGGCGACTCCGGCCTCTTCGAGCAACAGGTCGGCGAGGGCGTCTGCGGCGTAGCCGGTATCCGCGATGCGTGGGAAGGCGTAGAAGGCGCCTTTGGGGATGATGCAATCGACGCCCGGGAGCTCGTTGAGGCCGGCGACGATCAGGTCCCGGCGGGCGCGGAACTCGGCGAGCATAGCGTCTACGCCGTCCTGCGGGCCGGCGAGGGCCTCGAGGCCGGCGTGCTGGGTGGCCGCGTTGGTGCAGGAGTTCGAGTTGACCTGGAGCTTAGTTATCTGTTCTGCGAGGGGCTCTGGCATCACGCCATAGCCGAGGCGCCAGCCTGTCATCGCGTAGGTCTTGGAGAAGCCGTCGAGGATGATGGAGCGCTCATCGGGGCCGAGGTCAGGCTCGGAGGCGATGCTGGCGAAGGGGCTATCGTAGAGCATGCGGGAGTAGATCTCGTCGCTCAGGACGAAGACGTCGGGGCGCTCGCGCAGTATGTCGGCGAGCCCTTCTATATCTTCGGGGGTGAGGACCCCGCCGGTCGGGTTGGCGGGCGAGTTGAGGATCACCATCTTGGTGCGCTCGCTCAGACCAGCGCGTAGCTCGTCGAGGTCGAAGCGGAACTCGTTCTCCTGGCGCAGCGGCACGAAGATCGGGCGTCCGCCGACGAAGTTCACCATCGACTCGTAGATCGGGAACGATGGGTTGGGTACAAGCACCTCGTCGCCCTCTTCTACGAGCGCGAGGATGGTGAAGAACATGATCGGCTTCCCGCCCGGCGTGACGACGACCTGCGCTGGATCTACCTCGATACCTCGGCTGAGTGCTATGTCGGCGGCGATCGCCTCGCGCAGTTCCGGGATGCCGGCAGTCGGGGTGTAGTGGGTATGTCCGTCGCGCAACGCCCGGCAGCCGGCTTCCACTATGTGAGATGGCGTGTCGAAGTCGGGTTCGCCGATCTCCAGGTGGATGATCTCACGCCCCTGAGCCTCGAGCGCCTTGGCCTTAGCCAGCACCGAGAAGGCTGTCTCGGTTCCCAGGCGCTCCATCCGCCCCGCCAGTTCCACCCTAACGCTCCTTTGCTTGGACTCGAGGCACAGCGCACATTACATCACACCCAATGGGGCGAACGCGCGCCCTCCCTGGCGCCACAGGCGGAAGCTGCTTTGACGCAAGGTCAAGCGAAACCGCCCGTTCGGGTGGTGCGCTGGACCCTGTTTTCGGGGTACCATTGGACCCTGCGCTCCGCAGTACGCCCCCAGGAGGTGCGCTCGTGGCTCGGACGATACCGGGTAGACTCACCGCTCAGATAGACGAGCCATTTGTCGTTTTCCTGATCGGGATGTAGCTTCCGCTTCACAAAAACCGTACGACCCTCGGCTGCGAGCGGACGCGGGTGAGGTAAGCCGAGGCACCTGACAATGCTTCTCCTGCGTAGCTGACTATGAGGTACCATGACCAATCGGGCCGGGGTCCCGGCCCCTTTTCATCTTCGCCAAGAGAGTCCCAAAGATAGTGCATTCCCTCATCGACCAGTTTAGTGGGGCAAGCCAGCATCCCTCGACGACTCCCCAAGGTCTCTCCTTAGTCCTGCCAGCGCGTATTCCGCCTCAGCGTCTCGTAGCAAGAAGGTCGCGCCGTCAACCATGTGGAGCGTTATCCTGCTTGCCCCGCCCGCTTCGTTTGTGTCGACCGTCGCCCAGGCGACCTGTTCCAGGTTGACTAATGCATAGTCCCCGCGGGTGCTGGAAACATTGATCAAGCTCATGTCTTCCACCTCCTCATACGCTCCTGTGCCACTCACCTCGAGAGCTGCACCTCACCACGCGTTCCGCTATTCAGGCTGGAAATTCTTACAATACTCTGGTCCTTACTCTTGCCCTTCTTCACCTACCTGCGCTCCCATCCCCACCAAGACGCGGCGGAGTTCCTCTGCCTGCGCTAGTGTCGCCCTCGCCTCCGCCCTCGCCCTCGTGCCCGCGTACCAGGCGACAACCATCTCTGGCGGAAGAGCTGTTGTCGCGACCGTTTCCGTATTGGCACGCGCCGATTACGATAACGGGAGCGCTGCTCTTGATGGTCCGTCTCGGTGCCGAAGGGGCGCAGGAGGAGTTGAGGCTAGTGGGTTATAGTGGGCGCAAGACCGCCAGGGGGTAGAGGCCAGCTTAGGTGGGAGTGGCTTCTTCGGATCGTCCCGGCTGGGGAACCACGCCAAGTTGCTCCATCACCCCGAGCATGTCCACCTCAACCCAGCTCTCCACAATCTTACCGTCGACCACTCTGTCGATGGAATAGCCTATGAACTCGACCCGCTTGCCGGTTGGGGTTACTCCCTCGAACTCGCCCAGGTGCGTGCCCAGAAACACGAACCGGTTGGCCACCTTCTCCCCTTCGGCGATCTGCTCCACGTTGGTGCCAGCGTAGTCCGGGAAGGCTCTACGTAT
>Ga0126310_10000865_pt1 | contig 11127 bp, 15 predicted proteins | sample Plot60_FD_92540 | JGI IMG/M metagenome (GOLD analysis project Ga0126310, IMG submission 92540) | Serpentine soil microbial communities from UC McLaughlin Reserve, CA, USA - Plot60 | ecosystem: Environmental > Terrestrial > Soil > Grasslands | place: USA: UC McLaughlin Reserve, Lake County... | reverse complement strand
TTCGGACGCGGCATAGCCCAGGACGTGGCGACCAAGATGCTCAACCAGTTCGCCGAGTGCCTGGAGCGCGAGATCTCCGGCAGCTCGGAAAACGGAGCCGCCGCCGAGAGCGCAGCTCAGACCGAGACCTCGACGGACTCGAGTGACGGAACAGCCCCGCCGGAGACCACCGCCGCGGCCGCCGGTGTGGGCGGCACCGCCGGCAGGGTAATAAGCAGTGAGGACCCCACCATCATGGCCGGCGGACCCATCGAGGGCGCCGTCATCTCCGGGGGTGATCAAGCAGCCGCCGCGAGCGCCACGGCTGCCGGGCAGCCGGGCGCGGGAGGAGCGTCGCGCCGCGAGGAGCCCGAGGCTTTCGACCTCGGCGCCGCGAGCCAGGAGGCCGTCATCAAGCGCGTCGGGCCGGTGCTCGTGGGCCTCGGGTTGCTGGCGTTCCTGATCTGGCTGATCCGACGCAAGTAGACAGGAAGACCGGGATCTCTTGGACCCCGGTCTTTTCCTTTATATCGCTGGACCTGCCGTCTAGTGGTGTCCTCCATGGGTGGTGTCCTCCATGGGTGGTGTCCTCCATGGTGGTACTCGTGCACGACCGCGTGTCCCTTGCCGCGTGAGATCAGGTACCGGTTGACCGGGAAGGCGGCTACGAAGGCGACCACCAGGGAGAAAACCAGGCTGCCCCAGAACAGCATGTCCACCAGACCAGCATCCATCGCGCCAGGGATGGCGACTATGATCAGGTTGTCCACGATCTCCGTGATCGTGATCGAGATCGTGTCCGAGGCGAACGCCAGAGGCAGCACCGTAGCCAGCGCCAACCCCGACCGCAAGAGCGGCATCATCGTCAGCGAGTAGCCGAAGAAGAACGCGAGCACGATGGCCAAAACGATAGTCGCTACGTTGCCCCACCCAAACAAGGTCCCGATCACCATCCCCAGAACCTCGCCAATGGCACATCCCGTGAGACAGTGTGCCGTCGCACTGAAAGCCAGCCTGTTTAGAGAGGTACCCCGAGCAGCCATCAAGGGATGGTGGGGCCGTATACTCGTAATTCGTTTGTCGGTTTCTTGATGTGGTGGTACGGGGAGGAGGCGCGCGTGCGTTACGGTTTCATCATCCCGAAAGGAGATCCCCGCACGGTAGCAGGGCTCGCCAGGGAGGTGGAGGAGGCGGGCTGGGACGGAGCCTTCTACTATGACGGCATCAACATCGGGGATATGGAGACCTACGACCCGTGGGTGGTGATGGCGGCGATGGCCATGTGCACCGGGAGCGTTCGCATCGGGGCCGTGCTGACGCCGCCGGCGCGCCGGAGACCATGGAAGCTTGCCCGGGAGACGGTCACGCTCGACCATCTCTCGGGTGGCCGGCTTGTGTTGCCTGTAGGGTTGGGCGCTCTGGACGACGGAGGCTTCGGCAAGGTCGGAGAGCCAACGGACCGCCGGGTGCGGGCGCGGCTGCTGGACGAGAGCCTGGAGATCCTGACCGGGTTATGGAGCGGGGAGCCTTTCGGTTACCAGGGCGAGCATTACCGGGTGGAGGAGATGACCTTTCTGCCCCCACCGGTGCAGAGGCCGCGCATCCCGATCTGGGTGGTAGGAGCCTGGCCGAGCAAGAAGTCGATGAACCGTGTGTTGCGCTATGACGGGCTGCTGGCTGCCAAGACGGGTGGTTCGGCGGGTGATCCTGGCGTCACGCCGGAGGATATCCGGGCGATGAAAGCCTACGTCGAGGAGAACCGCGCCGGGACGGGCCCGTTCGACATCGTGTGGGAGGGGACGACGACGGGTGACGACCCGGAGCGGGCGGCGCGGGTCGTGGGCCCCTTCGCAGAGGCGGGGCTCACGTGGTGGATGGAGTCCATGTGGTTCCCACCCAACGAGCCCGACGACTTGCGGGCCCGAATAAAGCAGGGCCCGCCTTCCGTCGGCTAAGGTAGTTGGCTGCTAAGGCCTCTTGCGGTTGTCTTTGAGGATCTCGAAGATCTCGTCGATGAGCGCCTCGCGCTTGTCGGGGGGGAGGTCGCGGGGGTGAATGGTCTGCTTATCGGACTGGAGGTTGCGGAGGGAGGCCTCCTCAGCCAGATACTGGTCTATTAGGCGAACGATGGCGTCCACCTTCTCTCGCGGGAGGCCGTCGCCACCGCGGGTCAGTCTGCTCCACATGGTTTGCGGCCCTCCTTGGGGGGTGCAACATCGCGGCCAGATTATACCGTTCTAATCCAGGGCGCCGGTTGCGACCTTTCGGCGGAAGGAGCTCTCGCCGGACGGGACGAAGCCGTCGGGGTTCTGCCAGGAGTAGGTCGTTATGCGCAGGTTGCGCTCGCCTATCATTACCAGGTTGAAGCTAGAGGCGCGTCCGGGGCGTAGGCGGTTGGAGATCGTGCCCGCGGTCGAGATGACGAGGCCGTGGACGCCCCTCTCGACGTTGTGGAGGGCCTGCAGATGGTCGTGGCCGCAGAGGATCAGCTCGGTGCCGAGGTCGGCGAAGGCGTGGAGGGCTGTCTCGGTGTTTGCGAGCCCGTGGCGGCCGGAGAGCTCACCCTTTATGGGGTTGTGGTGGATCATGACGATACGGGCGGCGTCGGGAGAGGCGTTCTCGAAGGCCCTCCGCACGCTCTCGATGTCCGTGTGCCTGACGTGCCCGATCACGCCGAGGTCCCTGAATCGTCTGGTGATCGAACCGCGTGTGATGCCGTGGGCCGTGTTGAGGCCGGCGATAACTGCCCCCGGCACTTCGAGAGAGGGGGTGAGGTCCTGGCAGATGAACTTCTTGTAGCGGGAGTACTTGAACTCGTGGGCCTGCTTGCGGAACAGGCCGCCCATGTTGCGCCACACGGCCCCAAGCCAGCGAATGTCGTGGTTGCCGGGGATGACGATGTAGGGTGCTACCTCCCCGATCCTGTCTAGGTACCGGCGGGCCTGCATGAACTCCCTCTTCGAGCAACGCTGCGTGAGGTCACCCGAGATGGCGACGGCGTCTGGCTCCAATTCGGTGATGAGCGCGAGCAAGGAGTCCAGCCGCTCGGAGGAAGCCGGCCGCCCGAAGTGCAGGTCCGAAACGTGGAGTACCGTGGTCACCGGAGGGATTCTACCCGAACCGCTCCTGCCCGAAAACCCGGGCGGCCCACTCCTCAATGGTGAGGCCCTCCACCCCGAAATCGTCCCTGAGCGGCGCGGGATCCGTGGCATACCCCGCGGCGTCGAAGAGCGCGAACATGCCTGCCAGCTCCTCGACCACGGGCGAGAAGCGCCCGGCCAGGCGCATCGCCGAGAGCGGCGGGTGGAGCACGAAGATCTTCCTGTCCCGTACCGCCGAGAGGCGGTGGTACGCCTCGTCGAAGGTGGCGACGTCGGGACCGGCGAGCTCGTGGCGGCCGGTTATGTCCCTCTCGAAGGCCCGGACGGCGGCGAGGGCCGCGTCGCCCGCTGAGATCCAAGACACCAAACGCCGCTGCCGACCCATCACGAAAGCAAAGGGTCCGCTGAGCGCCATGAGCAACGTCTCCATGAACATGGACGGACGCAGTACTGTCGCGGAGACGTCGCCGGCGCCGAACAGCGCCTCCTCGAAGCGAGCCTTCTCCCTGAGGGTCCCGACGACCCACACGAGTGGATGGTCCGCGAGCAGCGCCGAGCTGTAGACGAAGCGTCTGACGCCCGCCTCCAGCGCCGCCGAGAGCAGGTTGATGTTGCCCCCGTACTCGACCTCTTCGGCCTGCCGGTCCGTCGTGGCGGAGAGCGCGGAGAAGACGCCCGCACAACCTTCGAGGGCGGGCGCGAGCGTCTCGCGGGTTTCGTCACGTCTCCCACGGAGACTTCGGCGCCGAGCGTGCGCAGCGACTCTCCCTTACCGGCGCTGCGTACCAGGGCGCGAATCTCGAAGCCTGATTCCAGCAGGTGCCGGACCGCTGCGCCACCTACCCTGCCCGTGGCGCCGACGACCAGGATCTTGCCTTCCCGCATGGTTACGCCAGGAACTCTCTGAGGGCCGCGTCGAAGCCTTCGGAGTTCTCGAGGTTCGAGAGGTGGCCTGCGCGGGGGAGGGTCACGTGGCGGGAGTTCGGTATCTTCTCGGCCATCGCGCCCATGATCTCGGGGGAGGAGATCCCATCCTCCTCCCCACCGATGACCAGCGTGGGGACCTCTATCTCGCCGAGGAGCGGGGTCGAGTCCGGGCGATCGCGCATGGCGCCCAGAGCCGCGACGACGCCGTTGGGGGAGCTCTCGAGGATCATGGCGCGGACCTTCTGCACGACCTCCTCGTCGTTCTCCAGGGTGTCGGGGGCGAGGAGGCGTTCCAACTGCAGCTCTATGAGGACCTCGACCCCCTCCTCGGCGACGCGGCGGGCCATTTCCTTGCGGTTCTCGCGCATCTCTTCGGAGTCCGGCTCTGGGCGGGTGTTGGCGAGGACGAGGCCGGATATTCTTTGCGGAAAGTGGCTCAGGCACCCGAAGGCGACGTAGCCGCCCATCGAGACACCGCCAAGGACCACGTGCTCGAGCTCCAGGCGGTCGAGGAGAGTGCGGACCGCTTCGGCATAGTAGCGCACGTCGGGCTGGGCTGGGGTGCGAGGGGACCGCCCGAAGCCAGGGTAGTCGGGTGAGATCACACGCCGCCTCTCGGAGAAGGCCTGCATCTGGACCTCGAACATCCTGCCGTTCAAAGGGAAAGCGTGGAGAAGGACCAGCGGGTCTTCCGGTCCATCCCCGAGCTCCCTGTAAGACATCAGCCCGCCGGAAGCCCTGCTCTCCGCCATGTTCTCTCCTTTTTAGGTGTCAGGTCTCGGGCTCCTGCTGAGGCCTGAAGCCCTTTGATCGCTTCATTCTAGCGGTCCTGACTGGGGGTTGGAGAGGCGTCTATCTACGCTGCGTGGCGTAGATTCCGACGCCGACCACCGCGAGGCCGCCGATGACGAGGACGCGGGACATCCACGGCGCGTCCCAGTTGACGCCAAGGAAGTGCTCGGAGCTCGCCTCCTCTGCCTCGTTTCCCTCGTGCGCCAACGCCATGGGGGTGAACGATAGCGTGGCCGCCAGAGCCAGCGTCGCCAGGAGCGTCATAACTCTCTTCATGGATTCTCCTGAGCTCGTCGAAAGACCGTCAAATGTTACCCGAACGGAGGCTTCTGGCCCTAGCCGGCCCCCGACCTCAACTAGTCGCAGCGTGTGATCACGCAAGCTCTCGCAGGGCCGCCGCGAGCCTTCGGACGCCGGTTCTGATCTCCTGTTCCCCCACCGCCGCGTAGCCGAGAAGGAGGCCGCCACGCCGCGACGGTTCGATGCCATAAAGGGAGAGGGCGGTGGCCTCCACGCCCCTCGCTGCGGCCCGGCTCGCCGCTTCACGGTCGTCCGCGCTTTCCGGTAACCACCCCACCAGGTGCATCCCGGCCTCAGCCGGTCTGACGTCGAGCAGCTCCCGGAGATCCCGCGCCGCAGCCTCGACGAGGGCCGCCTGCCTCTCGGCGTAGAGCACCCGCATCCGCCGGAGATGACTGGCGAAGAATCCCTCCGCGATAAAGCGGGCGAGCACCGCCTGCTCCACGAGTGGCGAACACCGGTCGGCGAGCTCGCGGGCGGCGGTGAACGGGTCAACCAGGTCGGGCGGGACGACCAGATAGCCGAGGCGCAGGGCGGGGGAGAGAACCTTGCTGAAGGTGCCGATATAGATGACACGCCCCTCCGTGTCGAGCCCCTGTAGCGCTTCGAGCGGCCTCCCAGTGTAGCGGTACTCCGAGTCGTAGTCGTCCTCGAGCACCCACGAGCCTGCCCGGCTCGCCCACGCCAGAAGTTCCAGCCGCCGGGATAGGCTCATGGTGGCCCCGAGCGGGTACTGGTGCGAAGGGGACACATAAGCCAGACGGGCGTCGGCGACCCGCTCTATCCCGGTGGAAACCTCCAGACCTTCCCCATCCACCGGCACAGGGACGATGTCGGCGCCGGCGGAGATCAAAGCTCCCCTCGCACCCGCATACCCCGGGTCCTCGACCCAGGCAGCGTCGCCGGGGTCCAGCAGCACCCGCGCCGCCAGATCCAGCGCCTGCTGTGACCCCGAGACCACGATGACCTGTTCCCACACACATCCGACCGCCCGCGCCGCCCCGAGGTACGCGGCAATCTCCTCCCTCAACGGTCTGTACCCCGCCGGGTCCCCGTAGCCGAGAAGACCCCGCGGCGGCCTCCGCCAGACCCTGCTTGCCAGCCGCCCCCACACCCGCGAGGGGAACTGGTCCAGCGCAGGTACGCCAGGCCGGAAAGCGCGCGGCACGCCCCGGTCCCGCGACGTGCTCGCCCGCGTGGACGCGAGCACCTCCCCACGCTTGCTGAGAGTGCGCCCTCGCCCCGCGCTCTCCTCTTCTTCGCGGCCCACGCGCGCTGTCGCGCGGAGCAGGTCCTCGGGCAGCGAGTCCGAGACGTACGTGCCAGATCCCACCCTCCCCTCGAGATAGCCCTCGGCCAGCAACTGCAAGAACGCCCCCATCACCGTGTTGCGCGAGACGCCGAGCTGCGAGGCCAGAGCCCTCGTCGAGGGCAGCCTCGTCCCAGCCCGTAGCCGACCCCCAAGAATGGCCGCGCGTAACCTGTCGTAGAGCTGGCGGTGCAGCGGAACACCCGACCCCCGGTCCAACATCAGCGTCACCGTCGCCTCTATGGCCGAGCGTCGCCCCATCTTTGCCTCCACCTCGAGAAAGTGGCGCCAACATATTAACCAACTATGGCCCTTGTATGTGGTCCATTTCGCCGTTAGCCTGGGTGGTGCTTGGCTTATGGAGGAGGATCTGGGATGTCATATAGTGGGGGGAAAGGTAGGCTGTGGACGCCTTCGTCGCACGGGATCTGCTCTCCGGGCTAGACCCCGATGGGCACGATTACGCCGAGTTCTTTCGCTCGCCCACGTTGAGCTTGAGCGTGGCGCGCTGGCCGACGGGGTCGGTGGACGACCAGCAGCCACACACCGAGGACGAGGTCTACTACGTGGTCTCGGGCCGGGCCCGGCTCTCGGTGGCGGGGGAGGACGCTGCGGTCGGGGCCGGCAGCATCGGTTACGTCGCGGCGGGCGTGGAGCATCGCTTCCACGACATCGCCGAGGACCTTGAGGTGATCGTCTTCTGGTCGCCGCCCAGGCACAGCAACGCGCCGCGATGATGCATCTGCACGACAACCTGCACTCGGGGAACGGCTACAAGGTACGCCTGCTCCTGGCTCAACTGGGCATGCCGTTCGAGCGGATCGAGTACGACATAGACAGGGGCGAGACGCGGACTCCGGAGTTCCTCGCGAAGGTCAACCCTAACGGACGCGTCCCGGTGCTCGAGACGAGGGATGGGGAGTTCCTGCCCGAGTCCAATGCGATCCTGTCCTACCTCGCGGACGGGACTTCGTATCTACCGGAGGGACGGCTGGAGCGGGCGCGCGTTTTGAGCTGGATGTTCTTCGAGCAATACAGCCACGAGCCCAACGTCGCCACGCCGCGGTTCTGGATCACCCACAATATAGAGATGACCGAGGAACGTCGTCTCTCCCTGGAGACCAAGCGGGAGCTAGGCTACGCTGCCCTCGGGGTGATGGAGGGGCATCTGGCAAGCAGGGATTTCTTCGTCGCGAACCGCTACTCGATCGCCGACATCGCCCTCTACGCTTACACCCACGTCGCGGACCAGGGAGGCTTCGCCCTCGAAGGCTTCCCCGCAGTTCGCGCCTGGCTCGAGCGGGTGAAGGCGCAGCCGGGATACGTACCGATAACGCAGGGTTGAGAGGAGGCAACGTGAGCCTGGAGATGCGCACCGAGTGCGAACGTTGCGGGGCAAGCCTCGCCGCCGACGGCCCCGCCTCTATATGCAGCTACGAGTGCACCTTCTGCACGAGCTGCGCGTCCGACATGGACCACGTCTGCCCCAATTGCAACGGGGAGCTGGTGGCGCGGCCCAGGCGCCAACCACCGCTGCGAGCGTGAAGCCGAGATGCGCTCGGATTCAAGAAGGGAGAGAGACCGGTATGGACGAGCAGCGAAGCCGCCATCGTTTCCACATGTACGACGCCATCCTCGCTCAGCCTGAGGCGTTCGTGAACGTTCTCGAGAAGAACGGAGCTGTGGTGGACGAGTTCGCCGCGGACGCGGCGTCCTGCGGGCGGTTGTTCATCATCGGCATCGGGACCTCGTACCACGCGGCCCGGGTCGGCGAGCATCTCATTCGCGAGTACAGTGGCGGCCTCGACGTCAGGGCGGTCCACTCCTTCGACTTCGCGCTCTACGGGCCCGAGCTCGCGCCGGGGGACTGCGTCGTGGGCGTCAGCCACCGCGGGACTAAACGCTACACCGCCCAGGCGCTCGGACGCGCCATCGAGGCAGGCTGCCGGACGGCGCTTGTTACCGGGGAGGGGGGCAAGGTCTCGGTAGAGGTTGGCACGGTTTTCAGGACGGTGGCGCAGGAGAGATCCTCGGCGCACACCGTGAGCTACACGACCGCGGTCTCGGTTCTGGCGCATCTCGCAGGGCGCATCGGGTACCACCGGACCGGCGCAGAGGTCTTGAGCATGCGTTTCTTGCACGAGGAACTCCCGATGGCGCTGCGCAAGACGCTCGGTACGGAGGAGCAGGTGGAGGCGCTCGCGCGCGAGCACGTGGGACGGCGCAGGATCTGGCTTCTCGGTGGCGGCCCGAGCGCCGTGACCGCCGAGGAGGTGGCGCTCAAGATCAAGGAGACCTCCTACCTGCAGGCCGAGGGCATGTCCACGGAGACTATGCTGCACGGTCCCTTCCAGTGCGTCGAAGCAGAGGACCTCTTCGTCCTCATAGCGCCCGCGGGGGCCGCGCGGGAACGCACCCTGGAGGTTGCAGAGCTCGTGGACGAGGTCGGCGGCGCCTGCCTCACGGTCGGTGACGGTACTCCGGAGGTGTCGCGCGAGACGAACCTCCTCTGTGTTCCCGAGGTCCCCGAGCCGTTCAACGCCCTGACCTGTCTCGCGCCCTTGCAGCTCTTCACCTATTATCTGGCGCTCGCGCGCGGCATGAACCCGGACACCTTCCGGACCGACGACCCGCGCTTCGCCAGGGCTGACGTGTCGGGACGGCTGTAGCGGTGTCGAACGAATAGACTTAGTCGCTATGCGACTCGTCTACACGCTGCTGCTCGTGCTCGTCACGGCCGTGTGGGGCTGGACGTTCGTGGTGGTGCAGGATGCGATCTCCGCCTTCGGCGTCCTCGGGTTCCTCGCGCTTCGCTTCGCGCTGGCTAGCGTCGCGCTCTCCCCGATCCTGCTCTTGGGGATCACGCGCCGGACGTTGCTCGTAGGCGGAGGCATCGGGCTCGTCCTCGCGATGGGTTACCTCTTCCAGACGCTCGGACTCCTCTACACCACGCCGACGAACAGCGGGCTCATCACCGGCCTCTTCGTCGTCTTCGCGCCTCTGGCCGACCGGCTCTTCTTTGGCGTGCGCGCCTCACGACAGGTCGTCGTAGCGGTCGCCCTGAGTTTGCTCGGGATGGTGCTCCTGGCCGGGGGCGGGCCGGAGGGCGTGAACGCGGGGGACATCCTGACCCTCCTGTGTGCGGCGGCGCTCGGGCTGCACATAGCTCTGCTCTCTCGCTACGCGGCCGGGCACGACGCGGGCGGCCTCACCTTCGCGCAGATAATCGCGATGGCTGTGCTCTTCACCGTGCTCTGGCCTTTCGCGGGGGAGGTGGCCTTGCCGCCGCCGGAGGTGTGGGTCGCTTTGCTCGTTACGGGGCTCCTCGCGTCGGCGGGGGCGTTCTACGTCCAGACCTTCGTCCAGCAGCGGCTGCCCGCGGCCCGGACGGCGGTCATCCTCACGATGGAGCCAGCCTTCGCTGCCTTCTTCGGCTACTGGCTCGCCGGGGACAGGCTAGTCGCAGTCCAGGTCTTCGGCGCCGTGCTCATCCTGTCTGCGGTCTTCGTCGGGGAGGTTGCACCGGTGCTCGGGAGGCGCAAGTAGCCATCACCCCTGGGATCAATCGACCTTCTTGAGGATGGAGCGCAGAGCTTCAATCTCGCTCTCGCTCAACTCGACGCCGTCTGCTCCTCGGGTTTGGGAGCTAGTTTGGCGTCCTGGGCCACGAGCACGGAGGACACCGAGCCGATGAAGTACGTGAAGGTACCTATAGCGTAGAGCATGAGCACGACCCCCAGGACGCGCCCGGCTTCGGTGACGGGGTAGAGGTCGCTGCTGACCGTGGTGACCAGGGCCCCCGACTACCACAGGGCGTCGCCGAAGTCCTTGATGCGGGCTCCAGATGTTCCGGCCTCCAGGATGAAACCGAGAGCCGCCCCTATCAGTATGACCATCGCGAAGATGATCGCGAGCTGCCCGATCCGGCGCCGCTTGAGGAGCTGGAGCGTGGACTGTGAGCTCCTCCCCCGAAGACGAGGAGTCTGAGGCTCGGCAGCGCCCTGGCGGCTTGCACGACCCGTACCACCCTCAGAACCCGAAGGAACGGGAGGAGCACGATCAGGGCGTCCAGCCAGTGACCGCGCGGGTAGCGGCGCTTTACGGGCGCGAGCGTGAACTTCGCCACGAACTCGACGAAGAACAGACTCCAGAGCGCCCAGCTCAGGGCCGCGAGCCTCCCCTCCCACGGACCGCTCACCTCCCCGGTCAGCTCGATGATCACGAGCAGCACCAGCGCGAGGGAGGCCAGGGCGAGCAGCACGTCAAGGTAACGGTCGAGCCTATCGAGCAGCTCCTCGCGCGCCGCCGGGTCGTCTCTCAGTCGCTTCGGTCTTGTTAGTCCCCGTCCATGATGGCGACATTCTACCGGTGCGCGGACCGCGTTATAAACTGGGGGTGAAACCGGATATTCTCTTCGAGGCATGGAAGGAGGCTGCTCATGCCCCGCACGGTAAACGTTCCGGAGTACGAGGTACAGGATGGCGTCCGAGTGGACCCGAGCCGGACCGCCCTGATAATCGGGGACATGCAGAACGATTTCGTGAAGGAGGGCGGTACGCTAGTCGTCCACGACGCCGAGGGAACCATACCGGCGATACGGAGCTTGCTGGGGCAGGCGCGGGAGTCCGGGATGAGGGTGGTCTTCGTCCAGGATACACACAGGGATGGTGATCCGGAGTGGGAGATCTGGGGTGAGCATTGCCACGAGGGGAGCTGGGG
>Ga0126310_10000864_pt1 | contig 11131 bp, 13 predicted proteins | sample Plot60_FD_92540 | JGI IMG/M metagenome (GOLD analysis project Ga0126310, IMG submission 92540) | Serpentine soil microbial communities from UC McLaughlin Reserve, CA, USA - Plot60 | ecosystem: Environmental > Terrestrial > Soil > Grasslands | place: USA: UC McLaughlin Reserve, Lake County... | reverse complement strand
CTAAAGGTACTCGAACTAGGTGCTAGGGTGAAACGGCCTGGCCCTAGCCTTAGGCGGGCAGTTCTTTCCGGCTCCGACACTCGGCCGGCGTAGCGCGCTATCTGCGCGAAAACGCGATCGATGGGAGCCGTATGAGTGACCTCACGCACCACACTCCGCCCGTTTCGGGCGTTCCCGAAGACTCTCGGGCGTCGAGGCGGATCAAGCCTCGCGCCGGCGGTCCCTCGGAGCGGATTGCGCCGTATCTCATCCGTCTACCGTCGCTGGCCGTTTCGTGGCTCGTCGCCCAGCCTTGCATCGCCTTGCTCATCGGGCTCATGGTGACGCTGGGCTTCTTCCTCACGGAGGTCGTGCTCAAGAGCCAGACGATCTCGAACGCTGACGATTGGTTTCCCGAGTGGTTGGCCGACCACCGGTCACCGTTCTTGAACGACGCGTCCTACGTCGTTTCGAGGATCGCGGACGCGCCCGTCCTGATCCCGGTCGTGGGTGTCGTCTGTCTGTATCTCGTCCTCAGACGCCGGTGGCGGACGGGCAGCTTCATCCTCCAGGCATCGCTTGCCGAGTTCACGTCGTACGCGGTGTGTGTGTACTTCATCTCTCGCCTGAGGCCGGAGGTCGTCCGCCTCGACACCTTCAACATCCACCACAGCTACCCGTCCGGACACGTCGCGGCCTCAACTGCGATCTACGGCGGCATCGCGCTGCTCCTGGCGGCGCACTACAAGGCGCTGCCGTTGCGGATCGCGATCTGGACGGTCGCGGCCGGCATCCCGCTCACCGTCGCGCTGGCGCGGATGTATCGCGGCGAGCACCACCCGCTCGACGTCGCCGCCGGGATGCTGATGGGCGTCGGGGCGATCGTGGTCGCCGTGTTCGCAGTGCGCACCGCCCGCGCCGTCGCCGAGCTGCGCGCAGAGAAGAACAGCGGGGAGATGTTCGCATGAGCGGCGTCGCCGTCATCGCGAACTCCGCCAAGACCCTCGACGGCGGACTGCCCGCGCTCAGGAACGAGCTTGCGAAGCGGGGCGTGTCCGATCCCCAGTGGCGCGAGGTCGCCAGGAGCCGGAAGGCGCCCGAACAGGTCACCGAAGCCGTGCAGCAGGGCGCGGAGCTCATCTTCGTCTGGGGCGGCGACGGGATGGTCCAGCGCTGCGTGGACGGCCTGGCGGACGCGAAGAGCACCGTCGCGATCGTGCCTGCCGGAACGGCGAACCTGTTCGCATCCAACCTCGGGATCCCGCGCGACCTGAACGCCGCCGTCGACCTGGGCCTCAGCGGCGAGAGGCGCGACGTCGACGTCGGCCGAATGAACGGCGAGCGCTTCGCGGTCATAGCGGGTCTCGGCTTCGACGCGCGGGTCATCGGCGGTGCCACCCGGAAGATGAAGCGGCGTCTCGGCCGCTTGGCGTACATCGTGTCGGCCATCCGAAACCTGCGTATGAAGTCGTTCGAGGCCCGGATCGACGTCGACGGCAAGAAGTGGTACGAGGGGAAGGCAAGCTGCATCCTCTTTGGCAACGTCGGCGAGGCGTTCGGCGGGATCACGATCTTCGACGAGGCGCGGACGGACGACGGCCTGCTCGAGATCGGCGTCACGGACGCCCAGGGAATCTTCCAGTGGGCGCGCACCTTCGCACGGCTCCGGTTCAGCAGCGCGGCGAAGTCCCCGTTCGTCCACATGACCAGGGGCCGCTCGGCGGAGGTGACCCTTCGCAAGAAGGTCCTCTACGAGCTCGACGGCAGCAGCCGGACGAAGCAGAAGACGTTCCAGGTCGAGATCGAGCCCGCGGCAATCAGCATCTGTGCGCCGGCGAAAGCGGTGTGATCCTCGTCCTCATCTTGCTACTGGGTTCTCTCTTGGCCGGCGCGGTCGGGGCGTACGTGATCGCACACGACCCCTTCCACGCCCTCGGCGGAACGCCCGGGTTCGCCGTCACGCTCCACCATCGAAGGAGCCAACTGCTGGCCTTCGGTGCCGCCGCCGCGGTCTTCGTCGGCGGGTGGCTCTGTCTCGGGCTGCTCGGCTACCTGATACGTGGCGACTCCACAGTCGCCCGCATCGACTCGAGCATCGCTCGCTGGGCGGACCTCCACTCGAGCGACTTCTCGGAGGCCGCGCTGACCGCCGTGACGACGTTGGGCACGAATCTCGTGATCGCGAGCTTCGTCGTGGCGCTTCTCGCCTTCGACTGGTTCCGTCGGCGAAACGGCCGCGTGATTGTCTTCCTCGTCGTGGTAGTGCTGGGTGACTCGCTCATCACGCGGTTCGTCAAGGGTCTGATGGATCGCGCGCGTCCCGCGTTCAATCCGGTCGCGGACACGCTCGGTCCCTCGTTTCCCAGCGGTCATTCCTCACTGGCGGCGGCGTTCTTCGCCGGCGCCGCGCTGCTCCTGAGCCGCGACCGCAGCAAGACCACGACGGCTGCGATCGGCGGCGCGGGCGTTGCCCTCGCCGTGGCTGTCGGTATCAGCCGGGTCTTTTTGGACGTGCATTGGGCCTCGGACGTGATTGCCGGACTTGCGCTCGGCTGGGCGTGGTTCGCCTTCTGCGCACTCGCCTTCGGCGCCATCCCGCGACGAGCACTGGCCGCGGCGCACTGATGGCGGCGGTCCGCGCGGTCAAAGGCGCCGCCAAGGTCGATCAGCGGCTCATCAACCACGAGCTCTCCTTTCTGGACTACGACGCCCGGGTGCTGGCTCTCGCCCGCGACAAGGACCTGCCGCTGCTCGAGCGCGTGAAGTTCTGCGCGATCTTCTCGGAGATGCTCGACGAGTTCTTCATGGTGCGCCTCGGCGGACTGACGAGCCAGGCGAACGCCGGGATCGGCATGCGCTCCCCCGACGGCCGCACACCCTTGCAGACACTGCGCGAGGTGCGAATGCGCGTGCTCGAGCTCCAGGAGGAGCAGGCCCGGCTCTGGATTGAGGACCTCGTGCCGGCTCTCGCCGCCGAGGGCATCGTCGTCGCCGACGTCGACGATCTGCCCGCCGCCGCGGTCGAGGAGCTCGAACGGCGGTACGCGTCCGACATCTACCCCGTGATCACGCCGCTCGCAGTCGGGCCGGGTCAGCAGTTTCCGTACATCTCCGGGCTCTCGATCAGCCTCGCCGTGTTCGTCCGCGACCCCGAGACGCTCGAGGAACGTTTCGCGCGAGTGATGGTCCCCGAGCGCCTCCCGCGGTACCTCGCAGCTGACAGCACACACTTCGTGCCCCTCGAGCGCGTCCTCGCCCACTTCCTACCCACGCTGTTCGCCGGGATGGAGGTCGTCGAGCACTCGCTCTTCCGCGTCACACGCGATGCCGCGGACCTCGAGGTATCGGGCAACGCGGATGACCTGCTCGAGGCTGTCGAGCTCGAGCTGCGACGGCGCCGTTTCGGAGAGGTCATGCGCCTGGAGGTCGCGACGACGATGTCGCCTGCGCTGCGCGAGCGCATCCAGGAGGGATTGGGCGTCAGCGACGACCTCGTCTACCCGGTCCACGGGACGCTCGACCTCGCCGAGGTGTCCGAGCTGACGTTCCTCGATCGCCCTGATCTCAAGAACGACCCATGGGTGCCGGTCGCGAGGCCGCCGCTCGCGGCTGTGAACGGCGCCACCGACCAGTTCTCAGCGATTCGCTCTGCGCCCCGCCTCGTCCACTACCCCTACGACTCGTTCGCGGCGAGCTTCGAGTCCTTCGTCAACACCGCGGCCGCAGATCCGGACGTCGTGGCGCTGAAGTCGACCGTGTACCGGACGGGCGAGAACACCCCGCTGGCGCCGGCCCTCGTCAACGCCGCCGAGAGCGGGAAGCAGACCGTGTGCCTCGTCGAGATCAAGGCCCGCGGTGACGAGCGCCGGAATATCGGCTGGGGACGCACGCTTGAACAGGCCGGTGTACACGTCGTCTACGGGCTGCCGACAACGAAGATCCACGCCAAGGCGACGCTGATCGTCCGCCGCGAGGGCGGCACGCTGCGCCGGTACGTGCACATCGGAACCGGCAACTACAACCACGTCACCGCGCAGACGTATGAGGACTTCGGTCTCTTCATCGCCGACGAGGAGACGGCCGCGGACGTCTCCGAGCTCTTCAACTACCTGACGGGCTTCGGCCGTGCCGCGCAGTTCCGCAAGCTCCTGGTCGCGCCCTTCACGCTGCGTCGCCGGCTCGTCGAGGAGATCCGGGACGTCGCGCAGGCGGCGCGGAAGGGCAAGAAGGCCCGCGTGCGGATCAAGGTAAACGGGCTCACCGACAGCGAGCTGATCGACGAGCTCTACGCCGCATCGCAGGCGGGCGCTTCGGTCGACCTCGTCGTACGCGGTGTGTGCGCTCTCCGGCCCGGCGTCCGCGGATTGAGCGACAACATCCGCGTGCGGAGCGTGCTCGGGCGCTTCCTTGAGCACAGCCGCCTGTTCAACTTCGAGACCGGGAGCGGCAGCCGGTTCTATCTCGGGAGCGCCGACCTGATGTCGCGCAACCTCGACCATCGCATCGAAGTGGTCGTTCCGGTCGAAGAGGTGGAGGCGCAGAAGGAGATCACGGCCGCGTTCGACGCCCTGCTCGCGGACACAGCCTCCTCCTGGGAGCTCGCGAAGGACGGCGTCTGGCACCGCGCTCAGGCGAAGAAAGACACAAGACGGCGGTCGGCGCAAGCCGTCCTGATGCGCCGCGCCCGGCGCCGTTTTTCCCTCGCCTGATCCCACTGAAAGCTCATTAGGCCTCCAGGAATCTCAGTGCTAGGGTGGACCTGCCTCGCCCCAGCCTTAGGCGAGCAGTATCCGGCTCCGACACTCGGCCGGCTCGCGCGTCGTCGCAGCGGCGCGAACCGCCAATGTTAGGAGCTTCCATGTCTGCTTCTTCTTCCGGCCAGGCAACAGCAGCCTCGCCGTCCGAGATCTCCGGGACTGTCGAGCTCGCGCCCGGCGCGAGCGCCAAGATCCGCAGCCCGCTCCTTGTCGCGATCCTCACGGTGATCACGCTGGGGGTCTACATCGTCTTCTGGTGGTACTTCGTCAACCGCGAGCTCGCCGACTACGGCCGCGCTCGCAATACGAACGAGCTCGGTGACAACCCGACCATGTCGACACTGGGCGTATTCCCGGGCGCCCTCATCGTCGTGCCCGCCCTCTGGACGGGAGTCACGACGTTCCAGCGCGTCCAGGCTGCGCAGCGGATCCAGCGCCAAACGCCGATCAACGGCTGGATCGGGCTCATCCTCTACCTGGTCATCTTTCCCGCGTTCTTCGGCTACCTCCAGAGCGGGCTGAACTCCGCGTGGCGAGCGGCCGCCGTAAGGCCGGAGGAGTGAAGAAGCCTTCGCGGCGCCGGGATGACGACTGAGCCGATCACCGTCAAGCACCTGGCCAGCCACGTTGCGGGGCGCCGGTCTGCGAACCTCGCCGGCGCGATCTACGGGACGATCGTCGCAACGGCGATCGTCGCGGGACTCGGCGAGCGCGTGTCGGTCTCGGCCTGGCGAGCATTGTGGATCCTCCTCGCGAGCGGCGTGTTCTTCTGGGCGGCGCATGTCTACGCCTCGCTACTCGCCAATCGCATCCAGAATCGCCGCCCGACGCGGCGGACAGACGTGAGAGCGGCGTTCTCACACGAGTGGCCGCTCTTCTACGCAAGCTTCCCGTTGGCGGTCCCGCTCGTGCTCGCGTGCTTCGGCGTCGTTCCCGACCATCTGGCGCTCGGCGCTGCGACGTTCGTCGGTGTGCTCGCGCTCGCTGGTTGGGGCGTGGCCTTCTCGCGCCGCGAGGGCTACGGCCTCAGCGGAATCGTCGCTGCCGCGTCCATCAACGCGGCCGTTGGACTCTTCATCGTCGGCCTGAAGGTGGCCGTGCGGTGACCCCAGATCGAAGCAAGGGAGGTCGAGATGTCTGAAGCACTTGCTCCTTCAGCGCCTGAAGAGACCCATGGTTTGACGTGGCAGAAGGCGTTCCTCGGCGACTGGTCGCGCTACATCCGCGACCCGCTCGACATCCTGAGGCTGATCTTCATCGGAGCGTCGCTCGTCTGGGGCCTCACGGGGCATCCATGGACGCAGGTTCTCGGCGCCTCGCTCGTCCTCATCCTGGCGCGCGCGGCGAGCCTGCCTCGGTTTTACGACTTCAGCCTGATCGTGGTGATGACACTCGTCGGCTGGGGCGAGGCGCTCGGGATCTACGACTCGTGGCGGTACTACGACAATGTCGTGCACACGACCGTCCCACTGCTCTTGACCGGGGTGGTGTACGTCGGCCTGATGCGCCTGGACGTTCTCCCCGAGCTGCGCGACCTGACGAACAAGAGGCAGCGGATCGGGTTCTTCCTCACCGTCTTGATCATGGGGATGGCGATCGGTGCGGCGTGGGAGATCGTCGAGTGGACGCTCGACTCGACCACCGGTTCTCATCTGATCATCAGCACGACCGACACGGCGACCGACTTGATCTGGGACACGATCGGCTCGGCCGGCGCCGCGACGATCCTCGTCCTCTGGAGCCTCGGCAATCACTCGCTGCGACGGCGCCCGGGAGCGGCTCTCGCCGAAAAGTCGTTCACCAGCTTCCTCAGCGCCAGCACCCGATGACCGGGATCAACAGAAGAGCTCCCGTTACGGGGTCGCGTCAGATCGAGATCGCAGCTCCGCCGGCCCTTGCTTGGGACGTGCTCACAGCGATCGACCGCTGGCCGAACTGGAACTCGGAGATCAAGACGGTCGCGATCGACGGCGCCGTCGACGAGGGGACGAAGTTCCGCTGGAAGTCGGGGCCGGGCACGATCACGTCCACGATCCAGGACGTCGAACCGCCGTCTCGGATCGCCTGGACAGGCACGACCTTCGGGATCAGGGCGATCCATGTCCACACGCTTGAGGCACGCGACGGGTCAACGGTGGTCAGGACGGAGGAGTCATACGACGGCCTCGTCGCGCGGATATTCAAAGGACCGCTCAAGAAGACACTCGATCGCGCGCTTGGGAACGGTCTCGAGCGCCTAAAGGTCGAAACGGAGCGCCGGCAGCTCCTCCGTTAGCTGCGCGCCCGTGGACTAGGCCGGCGGCGGGAGCCGGCCGAGCTCCATGAGTTTCCCGCCGCCGGCGTCGACGACGACGGACGCCGCCTTGCGAATCCTGCCGAAGAGAGGCTCGAGGTCGGGGCCGTGGCCGCAGAAGACGGCGGCCGTTCCTTCGAGGGACGAGGCAAGGGCCCGAACCGCGTCCGCCCCCGCGCCCTCCGCAAGATCCTCGCTCAGCTCGAGCTCGACACCGCGCCGCCGGGCAAGCGGCTCGAGCGTTTGGACGCAGCGCGCGAGCGGGCTCGAGACGATCCGGTCGACCTCGAAGCCGCTCAGCTGCTCGACGAGAGCCTCCGCCTGGCTCCGGCCTCGCGCATCCAGCGGCCGGGCGGCGTCCGACGCGGCCCACTCCTCTCGCTCGCCGGCGGAGGCATGCCGCACGACGACGTGCGGCGGTTGGACGGCCCCGAGCACGTCGAGATCGCGGTGGTACGAGAGCCTCTCCGCGGCCTCTGCATGGCGAAGCCACAACACCGCATCGACCTCGTCGTGGGGGCTGAACTCACCGGACTGCGGTTTCATCGTCCAGTACCGAACGATCTTCTGCCGCCCACGAGAATCGTGGTAGCTGGTGCTCGGCAACTCTTCGATCAGCGAGCAACGCAGCCCCGTCTCCTCCTCGACTTCCCTCAGTGCGGCGGCGTCGTCGGGCTCGCCCGGCTTGGCCTTTCCCTTCGGAAACGTCCAGTCGGTGTAGCGCGGGCGATGAACGAGGAGCACTTCCGCTCCGGTCGCGCCGACTCGGCGCACGACGCCTCCCGCCGCCCGGACGACGTTGCGGCGAAGCGTCAGCTCCATTCGGCCTCGGCGGCGCGCCTGACGCGCTTCCATGCCTTTTTCCAGGCGCGTCGCGCCTCGACGCGGCGTCGGCGCTGCCGTTCGATCAGCCGACCGGCGGCGATTGCGGTGCGGCCGGTACCGCGCACCCGCGCGAGCAGCTCGCGGATCTGCCGCTCGGCGACCGACGCGTCCTGGTGCTCGCCGAGAATCGCCTGCAGCACCCTCGCGCGTTCCACGTAGCGCGCGCGGGCGCCGGCGGCCTCTGCCGCATAACGCGCACGCTTGACCTGGATCCGAACTTCGTGGAGCTCGCGATCGGATGGATCCTCGTCGAGCTGCTCGACGGCTTCGCGCAGCCGCTGGTACTCGGCGATCGCCGACGATCCAAGGTTCTCTCCGTCACGAAGACCGGGCGGCTGCGCGAGCTCGTGGAGCAGATTCCGGTAGCGAGCGGACTCGAGCACGCCGCGGAGCTTGATGCGAGCATCCTGTCGCTCGTCGTCCAGGAGTTCGAGGACGGCACCGAAGGCCGCAGCCTCGTCGAGAGTCGCCAGCTCCTCGAGAAGGTACGCGATCAGGACGTCGTGGTCGCGGACTTTCCCGAGAGCGCGGGCGAGTCGGCGCAGCTCTGCGCTCAGCCGCTGCGCTCGTTCGGGGTCGGACGACAGCGGGCCGCTCGAGCGAAGGAGCGAGCGCAGCCGCCGCGTTGCGACCCGCTGCATGTGAACCGCCCCCGTGTCGGTGCCGAGCTTGACTGCCGGCTCGTACGCAATGATCTCTCCGCGGTAGCGACGGACCGCGCGCTGCAGCGCGTCCTCTTCCTCCGGCTCGAGCGACGGGAGCGAGTGAAGAGCGGGAGGAGCGTGCACCACGTGCCATCGTAGACCTGGCCGACGGGATCCGATGAACGCCGCACGATTTCGGCGTCTCAGCGCGATCCCCGTAGCCACCGCGGGAGCGCTGTGTGACGATCTGTCGGTGATCAGCGGCCGGCTCGGGCTAATGCACGTCGTGCTCTTCGGCGTCGCGGTGGCGCTCGCGATCGTCGCAGCGAGCGTGCTCTCCGTCAACAGCATCTTCCTCAAGCTCGGGCTGCGGCAGGCGCCTGACGACCACCGGCGCGTGCTTGCCGTGCTTGCGTACCTCCGCGGCAGCGAGGCAGCCTGAACGAGCGCGCGTTCGTCGAGGCTCTGGCCGAAGCGCGGATCGGCGAGACCTTCAACCAATACGCGGCGTCCGACCTCCGCCGCGCGCGGCTGACGTCGTACCTGGAACGGCGACGGCGCGCGCCGTACGTGCTCGTAGGCGAGGCGGCCGGCTTTCGCGGCGCCCGCGTAAGCGGGGTGCCGTTCACGTCGGAGCGCCAGCTCTCGGGTTCGGGGCCGGCGGAGGCCACTGCGACGATCGTCCACCGCGCGCTCGCTGAGCTCGCGCTCGAGGACGACGTCCTGCTCTGGAACGTGGTGCCGACGCATCCGCACCGCCGCGGCGAGCCAAGCTCAAACCGGCGCCCCGCGCAACGCGAAGTACGAGCTGGCATGGCATTTCTCGAACGCGTCGCGGCCGGGCGCCGAATCGTCGCCGTCGGTCGCGTCGCCCACTCCGTCCTTGCTGGGCCCTACGTGCGGCACCCCTCGCACGGCGGTTCGGCCGAGTTCCGTGCGGGCCTCCTGCTATCCATCCGTTGATGCGCAGGGTCGTGATCGCTGTGGCCGCTCTCGCGCTCGTCGTCGCACTGTTCTTCGTCTTTCGGCCGAGCGACGAAGCGGAGAGCACCGCGACGACCACAACGACGTCCAGCACGCCGACGCAGACGCCTCCACCGCCGACTCCCCCGCCCGCGGCGCGTGTTCAGATCGTCGTCGAAGGCGGCAGGCCGGTGGGCGGGGTTCGTTCCGTCACGGTTGCGAAGAATCGCCGCGTCGTGCTCGTAGTGACCTCGGACGTCCCGGAGGAGGTGCACCTGCACGGCTACAACGTCGCGCGCGACGTCGCGCCGGGTGAGCCTGCTCGCATCCCGTTCCGCGCGACGATCGTGGGGACGGTCGAAGTCGAGCTCGAGCACAGCGGCGTGCCGCTCGCCCGCATCACGACCAAGCCGTGACGTTCGTCCTCCCCCTCGCCCACGGCATCGGCGGGATCCGGGACCCCGTCATCCCGCTGTGGCTCTTCTTCTACGGCGCCTCGCTGACGCTGATCCTGAGCTTCGTCGCGCTCGGCGTCCTCTGGCGCAAGCCCCTGCTGGAAGGGCGGGACCAGGGGAGGCCGCTCGGCGAGCCCTGGCAGCGAGTGATCCTGTGGGTCGGCTGGCGCGTGCTCCTTGGGGCGCTTTCGGTTGGGCTGCTCGCGCTCGTGTGGCTCGCGGCGCTCGTCGGCCAGCCTGATGCCGGCAACAACATCGCGCCGACGTTCGTGTGGGTGATCTTCTGGCTCGGCCTCGTCCCTCTCGTCGTCGTGTTCGGGAACCTCTGGGCGGCGCTCAGCCCGTGGCGAGCCGTCGGGGATGCCGTCGCCTGGCTGTGGAGCAAGACCGGCCGGGACTGGGAACCGGCAGCGGCGTATCCCGAGCGACTCGGCCGCTGGCCGGCGGCTCTCCTGCTACTCGCTTTCGCGACGCTGGAGCTCGCGTACCCACGGTCGGCCGAGCCGCGGACGCTCGCGCTGGCGATCGTCGTCTACAGCTGGATCACGTGGGCGGGGATGCTCCTCTTCGGCCGCCGAAAGTGGATCGCGAACGGGGAAGCCTTCAACGTCTACTTCGGTCTATTCGCGCTGATCGCGCCGTTCGCGACGCAGGAGCGACAAGGCCGTCGACTCGTGACGATCCGCCCGCCGCTTGCCGGGCTGACGGCGCGGCAGGAGACGCCGGGAACGATCGCATTCGTGGCGGTGATGCTCGGCTCGGTTGCCTTCGACGGGCTCAGCCGCGCCACGTGGTGGCAGGACCGCGTCTACGACGCCGAGTCGAAGTACATCGTCGACTCACCGCGGACTGCCGACCTCGTCGCGACCGGGATCAATCTCGTCGGCCTCGTGACCGCGGTATGCGTCATCGCGGCGATCTTCCTCATCGCAGTGCGCGCGGCCCGCGCGGTGTCTGGCAGCCGCGAGGATCTTGCCAGCGTCTTCGTCGCGAGTCTGATCCCGATCGCACTGGCATACGCGGTTGCGCATTACTTCACGCTGCTGATCAACCAGGGGCAGTACGGCATCCCCTTAGCCTCCGACCCCTTCGGCCGCGGCTGGGACCTCTTCGGCACGTCCTCGTTCCAGCCTTCGCTGTTCAACTCGCCGAATG
>Ga0126310_10000863_pt1 | contig 11132 bp, 10 predicted proteins | sample Plot60_FD_92540 | JGI IMG/M metagenome (GOLD analysis project Ga0126310, IMG submission 92540) | Serpentine soil microbial communities from UC McLaughlin Reserve, CA, USA - Plot60 | ecosystem: Environmental > Terrestrial > Soil > Grasslands | place: USA: UC McLaughlin Reserve, Lake County... | reverse complement strand
TAGCACGCGGGCTTGGTCTCGCGCAGGGTGCGCGAGTCGGCCTCTCGACGCACGTGCCGGAGCCGGTGAAGCAGTGGCTGCAGCGCGTTCGCCAGCGCGCGCGCTCGCGCACTACCCCTGAGCCTTGAGCGCGGCGCTGGCTACCCGGTCGAGGTCGCTATCGCGCAATCCGTGATGGACCGGCAGGCCGACCAGTGTCGAGCGCAGCGCGGCGGCTGACGGGAAATTCCGGGCCGGCAGCGACGGGTGGTACACCGGCCACGCGTCGGCGCCCTCGACCCCTCTGGCGGCCAGCCGCTCGAGGAAGCGCGGCTTGTCGCTTACGACGACCGGAAACTGGAGTGGCGATGCTCCTGGCGGCAGCTCCCGGAAGGCGGGCGCGACAAGCCCGCCAAGCCGTTCGCGGAGGAGCCGGTAGTTCGCGCGGCGGCGCTCGGCCACCTCTTCACGACCGAGACGGCGGGCGAGGAACATGGGTGCTCGCGCGGGTCCCGACTCAGGGTCGCCGAGCGCGAACTCCGTTCGCAGATCGGGCACGAACGGAGCGTGGGTGCGCTGGCCGGCGATGCGACGCAGGTCCAGCCTCTGCATCAACCAGGAGGCGTGTGCGGCCACCACATCACGGACACCGGCTGGCTTAGGACCCCGCGCTGGCGGCGGGGGAACGTCGCAGAGCATCGCGCCGGGCTGGCCGCGGCCAGCCATCTTGTAGAGACAGAAGATCGCGAGCTGGCCGAACGAGCCGACAGGAGCGTCGCCGGTGCGCGCGAGCCACGACTGCGCGCAATCCTCGAACAGGAGCAGGCCGCGCTCGTCGCACCACCGTCGCCAGCGGCGGCTGTCCTGGGGAAAGCCGAGGTAGTGCACGAGGTGCAGGGCGCGCACGCGAGGGCCCATGAGCGACTGCAAGCTGTCCGGGTCGGGCCGCAAGAGCTCGTCGCAGTCGTAGAAGCGTACGTGGGCGCCCGTTCTGAGCAGCGCCTCGATCTCGCTCCCGTGGTGGAACGCGGGCGCGAGCACCTCGGCGCCTACGCCGAGTCCGAGCTGGCGCGCTCCCCGCCACAGTCCATGCCGGGCGCGTGCATAAAGCCGGCACCCGGGCTCGGCCAGCGGGAAGGGGAGCTCGGAGGGCGGCCGGTGGAACGTGGCGGTCGGCGGCACCGGCGGCCACACGCCGATCCAACCGCTCCCCAGCCGAGCCGTCAGCTGGCGGCCTACTCCTCGCTCCGCATCAGCACCGCGCCGAGCGTGAGGAAGAGGATCTTGAGGTCGAGCGACAACGACCAGTTCGAGATGTAGTGGTTGTCGAGCTCGACGCGGTCGCTCAGCGACGACCGGCCACGCAGGCCGTTGATCTGCGCCCAGCCCGTGATGCCCGACTTGACGCGGTGGCGGTCGTCATAGCGCCTGACCCGCTGCTCGAAGATCTCGACGAACTCGGGCCGCTCGGGCCGCGGCCCGACCAGGCTCATGTCGCCACGCAGGACATTGATGAGCTGAGGCAGCTCGTCGATCGAATGGCGGCGCATGAACGCGCCCAGGCGCGTGCGGCGATCCATACCCTCGACGCCGCCGGGGGCCATGTCCGTCGGCAGCAGCGTGAGCGTGTCCTCGGCTGCGACCGGGTCGGCCATCCGCATCGAGCGGAACTTGAGCAGCTCGAAGTGGCGACCGTCGCGGCCGATGCGGCGCTGGCGGAAGAGGACGGGCCCCGGCGAGCTGAGCTTGACCGCGGCCGCCGTGATCAGCAGCACCGGCAGGAGAAGCAGGAGCATGAGACCCGCGACGACGCGGTCGAACGCATGCTTCACGGCGAACGTGTTGCTCTTCGGGTCGGTCGACTCGTGTGAGAACAGCGGCAGGCCGCCAATGTGCTCGAGCTCGTGGTGCACGTTGACGAATTCGAAGAAACGCGGCACCACCGACACATGGAGCTTGCGCTCCTCGCAGTCGCGCATCACGTCGAAAAGCTGGCTGTCCGGGTCGCGCGTGAAACCGATGACGACGTGCTTCGCGCCCGTCAGCTCGGCGACCCGGCCAACGTCCTCTGGACCGCCGAGCACCGGAGCGGTGCGCAGCGGGATGTCATCCGCCGAGGGCGGATCGGCGTCGAGGTAGCCGACCGGGTGCAGCCCGAGCTCGGGCTCGCCCACGAGGCGGCGCTCGACGAGGGCACCGATCTGGCCCGCGCCGACGATCAGTGTCGGCGTGGCGACGACCCCCGCGGCGCGTGCCCGGCGGTCGATCCAGTTCGTGAAGACACGCCCAGCGACGAGCAGTACGCTCGCGGCCGCCCAGGCATGGGGAACAAGCGCGTGCGATTCCAGCTGCGTCGTGCCGGCCGCCGCTGACGTGATCGCGGCCGCCGCGGCGAGCGTGGTCGCGCTGATGACGCGCCCGACTCCATCGACGACCTTCACCTGGAAGTCGTGCTTGTAGAGACCGCCGAGCGCGAGCATGCCGATCGTGAGCGGAGCGAGGAGAGCGGCGAGCCAGATCTCGTCCGCGGTCGCGTTGGGCGCGCGCACCACCGTCACTCCGACGGCGATCGCCATGAGAAGCGCGTCGAAGCCGACACGCAGCGCGGTCCACGGCCGGCCCTGCAGAAAACGCTCGAGCCGGTTGCGCTGCACGCGCGCCGGCAGGAAATGCGCAGGGGCGGTCCGCTCTTCGACGGGTGCCAGTGCGTATGACTGGTCAAGTGCCATTGCGTCCTCCCTCCCGCCCGCCAAGGAGCAGGGGAGTCCCGTAAAGGGGTAGCTCGCGCTGGTCGATTCTTCCATCCATGGATTCACCGGACAATCGGGGGCTGCTGCGCTTCCTGCGAGCAGATGAGTGCCGAGTCCTGGGCTCAGATATACCCCACGGCGGGGTAGCGCGCCTCGGACATTCGGCCAGACCGCGGCGCCCAATACGATGCGCCCGTTGAGCTCTCCGCAGACTGTGAGCGCGGTCATCCTGGCCTTCAACCGCGCGGACGACCTCGATCACACGCTGGACCGGCTCGCCGAGGAGCCGCTCGACGAGGTGATCGTGGTCGATTCGGGTGACGACGACACGTCGGAGCGCGTGCGTGCGCGCGGGGGCAACGTTCGCCTTGTGAAGACCGGCGATATCGGAGCAGCCGCGCGCAACTACGGCGCCGCGGAGGCTCGGAGCGACCTCCTGCTCATGCTCGACGATGACTGCTACCCCTTGCCTGGAACGATCAATACCCTACGTGATGCGCTTACCCACAACCAGGGGTTAGCACTCGCCGCAGGCCTGGTTCTCGAGGTAGATCGCCACGGAAGGGTGATCCACTCGCAGGAAGTTGGAACTTTTGACTGGTTCCTCCGTGCCGGCCATCGCGGGCCTGTTCCGAAAGATGGCGTGCCGACCTTCTTCTTTCCCGAGGGCGGATGCATGGTGAGGCGCGACGCGTTCCTCGAGGTCGGCGGCTTTTTCGCGCCGTATTTCTTCACCGTGTCCGAGGTCGATGTCACTACCCGTCTTATCGGCCGCGGCTGGGACGTGCGTTACTTTCCGGCTGCCGAGTTCGAACACCGCAAGGCGCCCGGCGGCCGGGCGAGCGAGCGGACGATGCGCCTGCGCGTGCGCAACCAGCTCTGGTACTTCTGGCTGCGGTTCCCGGCTTCCGTGGCCGCGCGCCGCATTCCGGCGTACCTCGCGTTCGACCTGATCGAGTGCATCTATCGCGGCGTGCCGCGTGCGTGGCCGCGCGCCATTGCCGAGGCGTGGCGTGAGCGCGGGCGGGTGCGCGAGTTCCGCGACCCGCTCCCTCACAGCGCCGTCCGGCGGGCCGAGCTGAAGCGCGGCCGCCTGCACCTGCAGCTGCTGGCGTACATGGTGCGCCGGCGGCTGACTAAAGCCGCCGTCGCGCCCACGCCGTGATGCAGGGCACGCTGGTGGACGACCTCGGCGCCGTCGAATCCCACATCGCGGCGTGGGACGACCTCGCGACCGCCGCGCGCCTGCCCTACTGCACACCCTCGTGGATGCTCGGCTGGTGGAAGCACGCACGCCCCGACGGAGCGCGGCTTCGCATCGCCCTGGCCGTCGACGGCGGAGAGCTGGCGGGCATCGCGCCGTGCTACGCCCTGCACGAGCACGGCGTCGAGCACATCCGGCTGTTGGCGTCGCCGATCTCCCACCGCACCCAGCCGCTGGCGGCGGCTGGCCGCGAGCGGGCAGTGGCCGAGGCGCTCGCGCCGGCACTCGCGGGCGCCGGTCCGGGAATAATCGCCTTCGACGGTGTGCCGGACGCCTGCCCGTGGCCCGGGCTGCTCGCCGACGCGTGGCCCGGCCGGCGTCGCCCGCGCCGGCATGTCACCGAGGTCATGGGCGCACCTGTGGTCACTCTCGCCGGCAGCGACTTCGACGGCTGGTTCGGGGACCGCAGCTCCAACTTCCGCAGCCAGATGCGTCGCGCACGCCGCGCGCTCGAGGAACAGGGCGCGACCGTGCGCTTGGCGTCGACGCAGGCCGAGATCGAGCAGGACATCGGCGCCTTCATCCGGCTGCACCACGCGCGGTGGGATCCGCGCGGGGGGTCAGACGCGCTGGACGACGGTGTCGAGCGGATGTTGCACGCGATCGCTCCGGAGCTAGTCGCCTCGGGCCGTCTGCGGCTCGCGTCGGTGGCGACGCCAGACCAAACCGTGGCGGTCCAGGCGATCGTCGCGGCGGGCGGCGAGGCGAGCTACTGGCTCGGCGGCTTCGACGACGACTGGGCGCGCAACAAGCCGGCGCTGGTCGCGCTGCTGGCCGCGCTCGAGGACGCGTTTGCCCGCGCGGACGAGCGGTTCGACCTCGGCGGCGGAACCCAGAACTACAAGTTGCGTTTCGCTGACGCCCAAGAGCAGCTCGAGTGGGCGAGGCTCTCGCCGCGCGGGGTGCGCGCGCCGTTCGACTGGGCGCGGCTCGCGCCTTCGCGTGCGCGCCACGCCCTCGCGGAAGCGACCTACGAACCGCGCGCCGCGCTCCGCCGCCGGCTCAGGCGCGGCGGCTCAGGCGCCGCCTGATCCCGCCACCCACGGCGGCGGCGGCGAAGACGGCGCTCGCCGAAAGGTCGTCCCGTGCCCACATCGGACCGGTGCGCGGGCGCGGCCCGCGCGCGAAGAGCCGCCCTCTGATGCCACGCATGGCTGCCATAGCGTCCGCCTCGAGCCAGCGGTAGCTGACCCCGGCCCGGTACGGCTCAGGCGCTCCGACGAGTCGGTCGAGCGTCACCGCGTGCCACGCCGCCGGGAGATTCACGCCGGCGGCGAGCGCGAGGGCGAGCGAGCCGTAGAAGCGCGTGTTCACGTCGATCAGGCGTCTCCCGCCCTGCGCGCCGATGAACTGGAGCTGGGCGAGCCCCCAGTATCCGGCGGCGGCGAGGAGTGCACGGCAGGCTTCGGCCAGTGCTTCGTCGGGGTCGACGCTCACCGCCAGGCTGCTGATCCCCGCATCCGGTGGCCAGGTGCGCAGGGCCATCTGCTGGAAGCGGCGTGCGAGCCCGCCGTCGCGATCGACCACCACGGACATTGCCATCAGACGACCCGACAGGCGCTCCTGTAGGACCACCTCCTCATCGGGAGGCACGGTCGCGAGCACGGCGCGAAGCTCGTCGCGCGAGTCGGCGAGCCGCACCTCCGCGAACGCTCCGCCCGGCTGGCTCGGCTTGACCACCGCGCCGTCGGGCAGATCGGCGGACAGGAGCTCGTCGGCCGCGCCGCTGGCGAGCGTGGACGGTGTAGCGAGTCCCGCGTCCGTTGCGAGGCCGGCGAGGCGGCTCTTGTCGCGCAGGGCGGCGAGCGGCTCCGGGCCGGGGTAGGGCAGCGTCGCGTCGGCGGGCAGGCTCGCCGCGAGGAGCGCGTTCAGCGCTTCGTCCTGACCCGGATAGACGACGAGCCGGCCATGGCGCGCGACGACTCGCTGCACAGCCGCCACGAAGCCGTCCGGGTCCGCAACGGAGTCCGGCCCAACCGTCCCCGACGCGCTGTAGCGCGACCAGAGGCCGGCCGCCGAGCGGTGCGGCGCGAGGGCGGCCACGGCCAGGCCCGTGCGGCCGAGCGCCCGGATCCCCGACACCGCGCTCGGGATATGGGCATCGGTGACGAGCGCATCCATCCGGGACGTATTCGGCAGTTCGGCATCCGTTCCTCACCGACGGCTTTGACACCATGGCCGCCATGGACGAGGACGCGGCGCGCGCGCTGATCGCGCTCATTGCGCGCGAGATCGGGCCCGCGGCGATCCTGTGGCGGGGTGAGGGGCTCGGCGGCTCGGACGTCGACCTGGTCGTACTGCCCACGGCGGAGGCGCGTCTCGCGGCGACCTTGACCGCGGCCGGGCTAAGGCCCGCGCTGAGCGATCCGGGCCACGTGATGTGGTCGTACCCGGACGGGCGCGACGTCGCGATCGACGTCCTGTCCGCCGCCGGCTGGCCTGACTACTACCCGACATTCGACGGGCTTCGGGAGCGGGCGAGCGCCTCGAACGGAGCGCTGCCGGTCGCATCGCCCGAGGACCAGCTGCTCGTCGTGGCCGCCGAGGCGGTGGGCGGCCGGCCGCTCGAGAAGGTGCTGCGCCGCGTCCGGCGTCTGCTCGAAGCGCCGGGAGCGCGCGAGCGGCTCGACGTGCTCGCGAGCGCCGAGGGGATGGAGCCGCTGGCGGCGCTCGTGGGCGACCCCGACCGCCTCGAGCGGCGCGGGAGCCGCGGACGGCTTCCCTATCCGCGCGCGCTCCTCGCGGCGCTGCGCTCGCGTGCGGCCAGGGCCGCCTTGCGCGAGCGGATCGGCGCGCGGCTCGCCGCGCGCCGCCGCCCGAGGCAGTCGGGCGTCCTCGTGACGCTCAGCGGCATGGATGGCGCCGGCAAGTCCACGTTCACGGCTGCGGTGCGCGAGCATCTCGAGGCCAACGGCTTGCCCGCGCGTGACGAGATCGTCCGCATCGGCCGACGCGGCGACACGCTCGACCGGATCGCCATGCCCATCAAGCGGGTCCTTCGGCGCGAGCGCTCGACGGCCGATCCGATCGCGGCGGGAGACGAGGAGGCAAAGGCGAGCGGCCTCGCCCCCGACGAGGCGCCGCGGCGAGGCATCGGCTGGGTATGGAGCGTGATCGTGGCGGCAGAGAATGCGCTCGCCTGCCGGCGAGTCGCGCGCGCACGCAAGGAGACGAACGTGGTCACGGATCGCTGGCTCACGGACCACCTCGTCGATTTCGAGCTCCGCTACGGCCGCCATCCGCTTGGGACCCGGATCCTGCGCACGGGCGTCCCGCGCGCCGACCTCGCGGTGCTCCTCGAGATTGACGCGGCCACCTCGGCTGCACGCAAGCCAGGCGACCAGGCGCCGAGCGTCACCGCCCGGATGGAGGAGCGCTACTCCGCCGTCGCGAGCGAGCTCGGCCTGATCCGGGTCGACGGCCGCGCGCCGCGCGAGGACGTCGAGGCGGCGGTCCTCTCGCTGGTGGATTCGGTCATTCGCCGATCGCCTTGATCACCAGCCGCTTGTTGCGGCCGCCGTCGAACTCGACATAGAAGATCGCCTGCCACGGACCGAGGTCGAGCTGCCCGTTCGTCACCGGCACGATCACCTGGTGGTGGACGAGCAGGTTCTTCAGATGTGCGTCGCCGTTGTCTTCGCCGCCGCGGTGGTGGCGATAGTCGCCCGGGTCCGGGAGCAGCTCGCGGGCGACGTCGTTTGCCGGCTCCTTCCAGCTCGGTGGCGCGATCTTGTCGAGCCACTCGAGCGCGTCCTCCTGGATCCCGGGCTCGTCGTCGTTGATCCACACGGCGGCGGTGATGTGCATCGCCGAGACCAGGACGAGCCCCTCCGCGATTCCGGCCTCCTCCACGGCGTCCTGCACGTCTTCGGTGATGCGGACGAATTCGCGCCTGCGCTCCGTGTTGAACGTCTTGTAGGCGGTGTGCGATTTCATGTGGGCTCCTCGTGGACCTGGGCTTGAAGGACAAAGCGTGCATCGTGACGGGTGCCAGCAGCGGCATCGGCGCGGCGACGGCGCGGATGCTGGAGGAGGAGGGCGCGCGGGTCCTGCGCGTCTCGCGCAGAGGCGACTTCGGGTGTGACGTGACCGAGCCCGACGCGGCCGAGCGCGTCCTCGCCGAATGTCTCGACCGGTTCGGCCGTGTGGACGTACTCGTCAACAACGCGGGCACGAGCCGCGCAGCCGCGCTCGAGGAGCTGACCGAGGACGACTGGCGCGAGCAGTGGGAGCTGAACGTGATGGCGCCGATGCGCCTCATGCGGGCGGTCGCGCCGAAGATGGCCGAAGCGGGTGATGGCCGAATCGTCAACGTCGCGTCATCGTCGGGCAAGCGGCCGTCGGCGCGGAACGCGGCGTACTCGGTGACGAAGGCCGCCGAGCTCTCCCTGTCGCGCGTGTTCGCCGACCGCTGGGCGGGTGAGGGAGTACGCGTCAACGCGGTCGCTCCGGGCCCGGTCGCGACGCCGTTGTGGATGGGCGAGGGTGGGCTGGCGGACCAGAGCGCCCAGCAGGAGGGCGTCACGCGCGACGAGGCGCTCGAGCAGGCCGCGGCGAAGATCCCGCTCGGCCGCCTGGGTACGGAGGAAGAGATCGCGGCCGTGATCGTGTTCCTGTGCTCGCAGCATGCGGCCAACGTGACCGGCGCGGCATGGGCGGTCGACGGCGGCGCCGTGCAGCTCATGTTCTGAATCCTGCAGGGGCAGGACTCAAGCTTTCGCCTGCAAATAACGAGAAAGTCACATGAGTGCCCGGTCCCGGTCATACCGTGGACGCATGTGGGGTCAGCATGCGACGGCGGTCGCTCTTCGCCGCCCCCGCGTCCGGACATTCGCGCGCGCACTCTCGGACGGCGCGTGCACGACGGTCCACGTCGCCGCCTACCCGGCGCGCACCACGCGCGTGCGGCTGGAGTTGATGGGGCGGCCGGTCCCGCTCGCTTCTTGGTGCGAGCAGGCAGGCGTCGCGAACGCGATCGTGGGCGGGTTCTTCGTGCGCCAGGGCGACGGCACGCCGCTCGGCGAGATCTGGCGCCGCGGCGAGCGCGTCGACAGCATCCCGTTCGACGACCCGTGGGCGGCGACACGGTCGTGCGTCGCGCTCGACTCGGGACACGTTCGGCTGGCGCCGCGTGACGACCTGCCCGCGCGCCCGACGGGTGACCTCCTACAGGCCGGCCCGCTGCTCGTGGCCGGCCGGCGCGCGGTCGTGCACGACGGGATCGACCCCGAGGGCTTCTCGGCGAACCGGGAGCAGTTCGACTCGGATATCACGGTCGGCCGCTACCCGCGCGCGGCGCTCGGCATCAATCGCGAGTGGATCCTTGCGACTGCCTGCGACGGCCGCGCGCCGCACGACGCCGGCATGACCCTGCGCGAGCTCGCCGACCTGATGGTCACGCTGGGCTCCGAACGCGCCATCAACCTCGACGGCGGCGGGTCGACGTCACTCGTGCACGAAGGCCGCTTGCGCAACGTGCCGCGCGAGGAGCACGGGATCGAGCTGGTCGCGGGCCGGCCCGTGGCGAACGCGCTGGTCTTCGACACTTTCTAAACGGGGTCTGACCCCCTTTAGAAAGCCGCTACGGTCCGGGCGTGACCTCGAATCGCCGCGTGCTCATGGGCCTCATGTTCTTTCCACGCGGCGGCTCTGCTCAGGTCACGCGCTACCTCGCGGGCGCGCTACGTGAGCACGGCTGGGACGCGACGGTGCTGGCCGGATCGCTCGGTGAGCCCGGTGATGACGCGCACGCCGCGACGTTCTTCGACGGGCTCGACGTGGTGCCGGTCGCTTATGACGACGCGCTCGCGGCCGACGACCCGCTGCGGGCCGACCCGCCGATGCATCCGTCATTCGAGGACCGCCCCGGCGCGCCGGACCGCGTGTTCGCGAGCGTCGACGACGAGAGCTACGAGCACCTCGTCGAGGCCTGGATTGGCCATCTCGAGCGTGCCGGCGCGGCCGACGCCGACGTCCTCCACCTTCATCACCTCACACCGATCAACGAGGCGGCGACGCGCGCGTTTCCGGACAAGCCGATCGTCGGCCATCTGCACGGCACCGAGCTGCTCATGTTGCGCGAGATCGAGATGGGCCTCCATCGCGGCTGGCCGCACGCGGACAGCTGGTTCGGGCGCATGCGCCGCTGGGCCGCCCGGTGCAGCCGCCTCTTCGTGCTGTCTCCCGACGCGGGCAGGCGCGCGCCCGCTCTGCTCGGCATCGAGCCGGAGAAGACGGTCTGGGCGCCCAACGGCTTCGACCCTGTCGCGTTCGATCGTCGTCCGCTCACGCGCGCGGAGCGGATCGGGCTGTGGCACGAGTGGCTCGTCGAGGACCCGCGGGGCTGGGCGCCGGGTGGGAAGCCGGGGAGCGTCGCCTACGAGGACGGCGACCTCGAGCCGTTCCGCGGCCTGGGGCCAGTGCTGCTGTACGTCGGCCGCTACACCGAGGTGAAGCGCATCCCACTGCTCATCCGCGCATACGCGCGCGCGAAGCCGCGCTTCGAGATGCGCGCTCCGCTCGTGCTGCTCGGCGGCTACCCCGGCGAATGGGAGGGCGAGCATCCGCTCGAGGTCATCGAACAGGAGGGCGTTGACGACGTCTTCCTGGCTGGCTGGCGCGGCCACAAGGACCTGCCGCGCGGGCTGAACGCATCCGACGTCGTCGTCCTGCCGTCGGTGCGCGAGCAGTTCGGCCAGGTGCTGGTCGAGGGGATGGCGTGCGGCCTGCCCGTGATCGCAAAGGACGCTTACGGCCCGGCCGAGATCGTCGACCATGGCGAGACCGGCTGGCTGGTCCCGCCCGACGACGAGGAGGCGCTGGCTGGCGCGCTCGTCGACGCCGTCAACGACGCCGGCAAGCGGGCGCGCAAGGGGGAGGCGGCGTATCGCGAGGCGCGTGAGCGCTACGCATGGCCGGCGCTGGCGCGCGGAGTCGCCGACGTCTACGAGCAGGTCCGCTCCGAGCCCTACGCTCCGGCGCGTGACCAGCGTTCCGTACCGGATAAGACGGTCTGACCGCGCGCGCCGCGCGCGCATCGTCGTCGACGCCGACGGGGTGGAGGTGGTCGTCCCGCGGCGGATGGCGCTGCGCCACGTAGAGCCGTTCGTTGCCGAGAAGCAGCGCTGGATCGAGCGGAC
>Ga0126310_10000861_pt1 | contig 11147 bp, 5 predicted proteins | sample Plot60_FD_92540 | JGI IMG/M metagenome (GOLD analysis project Ga0126310, IMG submission 92540) | Serpentine soil microbial communities from UC McLaughlin Reserve, CA, USA - Plot60 | ecosystem: Environmental > Terrestrial > Soil > Grasslands | place: USA: UC McLaughlin Reserve, Lake County... | reverse complement strand
GGATCTCCATGTTCGTGTTGTCGCCCGGCATGACCATCTCCTGGCCCTCCGGCAGCGCGATCGAGCCGGTCACGTCGGTCGTCCGGAAGTAGAACTGCGGCCGGTAGCCGTTGAAGAACGGCGTGTGGCGGCCACCTTCGTCCTTGGACAGGACGTAGACCTCGGCCTTGAAGTGCGTGTGCGGGGTGATCGAGCGCGGCTTCGCGACGACCTGGCCGCGCTCGACGTCCTCGCGCTTCGTCCCGCGCAGGAGCACGCCCGCGTTGTCGCCCGCCTGGGCGAAGTCGAGCGTCTTGTTGAACATCTCGAGGCCGGTGACGACGGTCTTCTGCGTCTGCTCCTGGATGCCGATGATCTCGACCTCTTCGCCGGAGTTGATCTGCCCCTGCTCGATTCGGCCGGTGACGACCGTGCCGCGGCCCGTGATCGTGAAGACGTCCTCGATCGGCATCAGGAATGGCTTGTCGGTGTCGCGCGTCGGCTCCGGGATGTAGGAGTCGACCTGCTCCATCAGCTCGAGGATCTTCGGCGTCCACTCGGGATCGCCCTCGAGCGCCTTCAGCGCCGACCCGGTGATAACGGGGATCTCGTCCCCGGGGAACTCGTACAACGACAGGAGCTCGCGCACCTCCATCTCGACGAGCTCGATCAGCTCGGGGTCGTCAACCATGTCGGCCTTGTTCAGGAAGACCACCATCGCGGGGACCTCGACCTGGCGGGCGAGCAGGATGTGCTCGCGGGTCTGCGGCATCGGCCCGTCAGCAGCGGACACGACCAGGATCGCGCCGTCCATCTGGGCGGCGCCCGTGATCATGTTCTTGATGTAGTCCGCGTGACCGGGGCAATCGACGTGGGCGTAGTGGCGGTTCTCCGTCTCATACTCCACATGCGACGTGTTGATCGTGACGCCGCGCTGCTTCTCCTCGGGCGCGTTGTCGATCGATTCGAAGGACCGCACGGACGTGTTGCCGCCCTGCTCCGCCAGGACCTTCGTGATCGCCGCGGTGAGAGTCGTCTTGCCGTGGTCGATGTGACCGATCGTGCCGACGTTGATGTGCGGCTTGTTGCGCTCGAACTTCTGCTTGGCCATTCCTTCCTTTCCTTCCTTACGCGGTCTGCGAGTCGACGAGCTCGCTCGCGATCGACTGAGGGACTTCCTCATATCGCTCGAATTGCATGGTGAAAGTCGCCCGGCCCTGCGTCGTCGAGCGCAGGTCGGTTGCGTATCCGAACATCGCCGCGAGCGGCACCCGGGCCTTGATCACCTGGGCGTTGCCGCGCGGCTCGAGGTGCTCGATCCGGCCGCGGCGTGAGTTGAGATCTCCCATGACGTCGCCGAGGTAATCCTCAGGCGTCACGACCTCGACAGCCATGACGGGTTCGAGCAGCTTGGGCTTCGCCCGCTTCACGGCCTCCTTGAAGGCCATCGAGCCGGCGACCTTGAATGCCATCTCGCTGGAGTCGACGTCGTGGTACGAGCCGTCGACGAGCGCCACTCTGACGTCGACGACCGGGTAGCCGGCGAGGATGCCGGACTCCATCGCCTCCTGGATCCCGAGGTCGACCGCCGGGATGTACTCCCGCGGGATGCGCCCGCCGACGATCTTGTCGAGAAACTCGTAACCCTCGCCGGGCTCAGTCGGCTCCAGGTTGATGATCGCGTGGCCGAACTGGCCGCGCCCGCCGGTCTGGCGGACGAAGCGGCCCTCGACCTTCTCGACCGGCCGCGAGACGGTCTCGCGGTACGCCACCTGCGGGCGGCCGACGTTCGCGTCGACGTTGAACTCGCGCGTGAGCCGGTCGACGATGATCTCGAGGTGCAGCTCGCCCATCCCGGCGATGAGCGTCTGCCCCGTCTCCTCGTCCGTCCGGACGCGGAACGTCGGATCCTCCTCAGCGAGGCGCTGGAGCGCCGTCGCCAGCTTGTCCTGGTCGCCCTTCGTCCTCGGCTCTACCGCGACCGCGATCACGGGATCCGGAAACGTCATCGACTCGAGGATGATCGGCGCCGTGTCCGTCGCGAGCGTCTCGCCAGTGGTCGTCTGCTTGAGGCCGACGATCGCGGCGATCTCCCCCGCGCCGATGTCCGCGCGTTCCTCCCGATGGTTGGCGTGCATCTGGAGGATGCGACCGATCCGCTCCGTCTTCTGCGAGGTCGTGTTCATCACCCGGTCGCCGGACTTGACCTGGCCGGAGTAGACCCGGATGTAGGTCAACTTGCCGACGTACGGGTCCGACATGACCTTGAAGGCAAGGGCGGAAAAAGGCTCGTCGAGTGCAGGGCGGCGCGAGAGCTCGTGCTCGGTCCGCGGATCGAGCCCGTGGACGGGCGGCACGTCGAGAGGGCTGGGGAGAAATTCGATCACGGCGTCGAGGAGCGGCTGGACGCCCTTGTTCTTGAACGCCGACCCGAGCAGCACCGGCGTGACGGTGATGTCCAACGTCGCCGCGCGGAGCGCGCGCCGCAGCATCTCCGGCGCCACGGACGACTCGTCCTCGAGGTACGTCTGCATCAGCTCCTCGTCGTGGTCCGCGACAGCGTCGATCAACTGGTGGTGGTACTCGTTTGCCTGCTCGGCGAGCTCGGGCGGGATCTCGCCGACGTCGAGATTCGTGCCGAGGTCGTCGGACCAGATCAGCGACCGCATCTCGATCAGGTCGACGACGCCGCGGAAGTTGTCCTCCTGGCCGATCGGCAGCTGCACCGGGACCGCACGCGCGCCGAGTCGGTCGACCATCGACTGCATCGACGCGAAGAAGTCCGCGCCGACGCGGTCCATCTTGTTGATGAAGGCGATGCGCGGGACGCGGTAGCGGTCGGCCTGGCGCCAGACCGTCTCCGACTGCGGCTCGACGCCGGCGACCGCGTCGAACACCGCGATCGCGCCGTCGAGCACGCGCAGGCTTCGCTCGACTTCGACCGTAAAGTCCACGTGCCCGGGCGTATCGATGATGTTCACGCGAAAATCGCGCCAAAACGCCGTCGTCGCAGCAGAGGTGATCGTGATCCCGCGCTCCTGCTCCTGCGCCATCCAGTCCATCGTCGCGGCGCCCTCGTGGACCTCCCCCATCTTGTGGGTGCGGCCGGTGTAGTAGAGGATCCGCTCAGTCGTGGTCGTCTTGCCGGCGTCGATGTGGGCCATGATCCCGATGTTCCGGACCTTCTCGAGGGTGGCGGGAGCCTTGGTTGCAGAGGTCGTCACGGCTACCACCTGTAGTGCGCGAAGGCCTTGTTCGCCTGCGCCATCCGGTAGAGGTCGTCCTTGCGCTTGAAGGCGCCGCCCTGCTGCTCGAGCGCGTCGAGCAGCTCGCCGGCGAGCTTCGCGGCCATCCCCTTCTCGCGCCTGGCGCGCGAGAACGTCACGAGCCAGCGGATCGCGAGCGTCCGGGCACGGCGCGCCGGAACCTCGACGGGCACTTGGTAGTTCGCGCCGCCGACGCGGCGGGAACGAGTCTCGAGCACCGGGGTCACGGACTTGACCGCCTGCTCGAGCACCTCGACGGGAGGCTTCCCGGAGCGCTCGGCAGCGATCGCCAGTGCGTCGTAGACGATCTTCTCGGCCGTGCCCTTCTTCCCCTTCGTCATCACCCGGTTGATCATCTGGCTGACGAGCTTGGAGGCGTGCACGGGGTCTGACGCCAGCTCGCGCGGCTGAATCTCGGCGCGGCGCGGCATTAGCTTCCTCGCTTCGCGCCGTATTTCGAGCGCGCCTGGCGGCGATCGGAGACGCCGGCCGTGTCCAGCGCGGCGCGGATCACCTTGTAGCGGATGCCCGGAAGGTCCTTGACGCGGCCGCCGCGGATCAGCACGACCGAGTGCTCTTGGAGGTTGTGCCCCTCGCCCGGGATGTACGTCGTGACCTCCATCCCGTTCGTCAGCCGCACGCGGGCAACCTTGCGCAGAGCCGAGTTCGGCTTCTTCGGCGTGGTCGTGTACACGCGTGTGCAGACACCCCGCTTCTGCGGAGCGCCGCGGAGGGCAGGAGTCTTCGTCTTGCTCTTGGGCTTGACTCGACCCTTGCGCACAAGCTGGTTGACGGTGGGCATGTACTCCTTCGAGGACGTCGTGACACGACAGTGGCCGGCGGGGGTCGATGCCCCTGCCAACCGGCCGCGGCATGGTAGCAAAGCGCTTTCCTCCACGGCTTCCCCTATCCAGCTGGTCGCTTTCTGCGTTGTAGCTCATAGCCAGATGTGCCAGTGGCAACTACAGTGAGCTTTTGGCCTGTTCAGGCACAGCGGCGGCCTGGAGAGAGGATGAACGTCGGGAAATGAATAGCGTCGGGGTGTTCCGGTGAGCGACGCCCTCGCCTGGGCAATCTTCGGTGCCGGCGTGGGTTTCGTCCTGCTGCTGTTCCTGTTCCTGTTCGTGCGCGAGCGGCGGGCGGCGGACGAGCGCTTCGCGATCGTGATGCATGAGCTGACGAGCCGCATGGACGGCATGGCCAGGGAGCTCCAGGCCGCGGCCGGCGGCGTGCACGAGGACGACCAGCGCGCACGCATCCTCGGCGAGCTCGCGGGCACGATCGACCTGGACGAGGTGCTTGCGCGCGTGCTCGAGGCGGCGGGGGCGATCCGGGCCGTCGACGCGGCGCTCGTGACGGTGGCGGGGGTCGCCGGGGAGAAGCCGATCGTCGCGACCGTCGGCTTGTCTCCCGAGGAGGCGGAGACGCAGGCCTTGGCGGCGCCGCCGGACGGCCGCACCGCGTCGATGACGATCTCGTACGAGTACCCGCCGGAGGCAGCCGCCAACGGCGAAGTGATCAGCCACGGCGTCGCAGTGCCGATCCCCGGCGAGACGAGCGCCGTCGGCTACCTCGCCGTCTTCAGCCGCTCGCAATCGCATGCGTACGCCGAGAGCGACAAGCGTTCCCTGGAGGATCTCGCGAGGCGCGCCGGGCCGGCGGTCGAGAACGCAAGCCGGTTCCGCGAGGCGCGGCAACTCGCGGATCTCGACGCGCTCACGGGGCTGCACAACCGCCGCTACTTCCACGAGACCCTCAGCCGAGAGGTCGCGCGCGCGCATCGCTACGGCCGGCGTCTCGCTCTGGTCGTGTTCGATCTCGACGACTTCAAGGCGATCAACGACAAGATCGGGCACCTTGCCGGGGACGCTGTGTTGGCGGAAGTCGCCGAGCGCGTGCGGTCGGTGGTTCGCTCGGCGGACGTCGCCTGCCGCGTGGGCGGCGACGAGTTCGGGATCATCCTGCCGGAGTCGACGCTGGCGGACGCGGAGCAGCTCTCTCACCGCATGCAGGCGGCAGTGGCATCGCGGCCGATCGGCGACGCGGGGAACCTGCAGCTCTCCGCCGGTGCAGCGGAGCTGCGTCCGGAGGACGATGCGACGAAGCTCTTCGAGCGCACGGACGATGCGCTTTACCGCGCGAAGGAGTCGGGCAAGGCCGAGGTCGTCGCCGTCGGCCCGACAGGAGCACCCCGATCGGAAGCGACCAACGTCGCGGGCCGCGCCATCGGCCCCCAGAGCTAGTCGCGGGCAACGCAGACCAGAAACGAGACGAGGCGCCTGTCGGCGCCTCGTCGGTCCTGCCTGTTGGGGTGCGGCGGCTAGCTCTCCTCGTCCAGCGGTGACTCGATCTCCGGCGTCTCGATCGCCTCGCCGGCCTCGAGCGTGCCGAGGTCGCCGTCGGGCTCGATCGTTCCGCCGAAGTCGAAGTTGAGATCGGTGAGCGAGGCACCATCGCCGCCGTCGGCGCCGATCTCCTCGAGCGCTGCAAGCAGCTGCTCCTCGGACTCCGGCCGCCGGTAGGCCGACGCCGGGATCTTCTCCGACGGCTTCACCTCGACGCTGCGGTACTGCTTCAGCCCGGTGGCCGCCGGGATCAGCTTCCCGATGATCACGTTCTCCTTCAGGCCGAGCAGCTGGTCGACCTTGCCCTCGATCGCGGCGTCCGTGAGCACCTTCGTCGTCTCCTGGAAGGACGCGGCCGAGAGGAACGATTCGGTTGCGAGCGACGCCTTCGTGATCCCGAGGATCAGCGGCTCAATCATGGCCTGCTCGCCCTTCTCCTTCTTCACGCGGTTGTTCTCGCGCTCGAGCACCACCTTGTCGACGAGCTGGCCGGGCAGCAGGTCGGTGTCGCCGGGCGTGTCGACGCGCACCTTCTTCAGCATCTGCCGGACGATCAGCTCGATGTGCTTGTCGTGGATCTCGACGCCCTGCGACTTGTAGACGCGCTGGACCTCGGAGACGAGGTACAGCTCGGTGGCGGTGGAGCCCTTCAGCCGGAGTAGGTCGGCCGGCGTCAGCGAGCCCTCGTGGAGCGCGTCGCCGGGTTCGACCTCCTGCCCCGCGTCGACGAGCAGCCGCGTCCGGCGCGGGAGCTGGTAGCTCGTCGGCTCGTCGCCGTCAGGCGTGTGGATCAGCACCTTCGGCCCGCGCTCGGTCTGCTCGATCTCGACCTTGCCGCCGATCTCCACGAGCTTCGCGGCGCCCTTCGGGCTCCGTGCCTCGAAGATCTCGACGACGCGCGGCAGGCCGTGCGTGATGTCTGCACCCGCGACGCCGCCGGTGTGGAACGTCCGCATCGTCAGCTGCGTGCCGGGCTCGCCGATCGACTGCGCGGCGATGATGCCGACCGCGTCGCCGATCTCCGCCATCCCACCGGTGGCGAGGAAGAGGCCGTAACACGAGCGGCATACGCCGAACTCGCTGCGGCACTTGAGCACCGACCGGACGGGGAAGAACAGCGTCTCCTCGGCTACCTCCTCCAGCCCCTCCGCGATCTCCTCGAGGAGTGGCATCGTCATGAGCTGCCCCTTCTCGGCGAGTACGGTCTTGCCGGGCTTGCCGCTCGCGAGCGGCTTGTGCACGTCGTGAGGGATGATCCGCCCGAGCAACGCCTTGTTCAGGCCGCCTTCGCTGTAGAGCGGGAGCTGGATGAAGTCCTTCGTCTTGCAGTCCTCCTCGCGGATGATCACGTCCTGGGCCACGTCGACGAGGCGACGGGTCAGGTAGCCGGAGTCGGCCGTGCGGAGCGCCGTGTCGGCCAGACCCTTGCGGGCGCCATGCGTCGAGATGAAGTATTCGAGCACCGACAGGCCCTCCATGAAGTTGGCCTGGATCGGGCGCTCGATGATCTCGCCCTTCGGATTGGCCATCAGGCCGCGCATGCCGGCGAGCTGGCGGATCTGCTTGAACGATCCGCGCGCCCCCGAGTTGGCCATCATGAAGATGGGGTTGAGCTTGTGGAGGTTCGCCTCCATGGCGTCGGCCACCGCGTCGGTCGCCTCGGTCCAGATCTGCACGATCGACTCGCGCCGCTCCTCCTCCGTGATCAGGCCGCGCTCGTACTGCTGCTCGACGCCGCTGACCCGCGCCTCGTACTTGGCGAGGATCTGCTGCTTGTCGGGCGGGATGACGATGTCGTTCTTCGAGATCGTGATCCCGGCATCGGTCGCGTAGCGGAAACCGAGCGCCTTGATCTTGTCGAGGACGCCGCTGATCATGTGTGCCCCGTACAGCCCCGCCAGCTCGGTGATGAAGTCGTCCATCTCCTTCTTCGAGAGCGTGCGGTTGACGTACGGATACTCGACGGCACGGTCGCCGTCCTCAGACGCCTCCGCGAGCGTGCGCTCGACCTCGGAGTTGAAGATGACGCGGCCCGGCGTGGTCAGGATCACCCTGCCGTTCCAGCGGTACTCGATCGGCTGCTGCAGCCCGACCTGCTCCGCCTCGACCGCCAGCTCGACCTCGTCCTCGTTCTGGAAGCGCTGCGGCCTCGGATCGAGCTTGTCGGCGACGGCCTGGTTGAGGTCGTCCTCCGCGTACGTCAGGTAGTACCCGCCGAGGACCATGTCCTGCGTCGGCGTCGCCAGCGGCCGCCCGCTCGAGGGCGAGAGCACGTTGTTCGAAGAAAGCATCAGGATCCGCGCCTCGGCCTGCGCCTCCGCCGACAGCGGCAGGTGGACCGCCATCTGGTCACCGTCGAAGTCAGCGTTGAACGCGTGGCAGACGAGCGGGTGGACCTGGATCGCCTTGCCCTCGACGAGCACGGGCTCGAACGCCTGGATGCCGAGCCGGTGGAGCGTCGGCGCGCGGTTCAACAGCACCGGATGCTCGGCGATGACCTCCTCGAGCACGTCCCAGACCTCGGGGACCATCGAGTCGACGTACTTCTTGGCCGCCTTGATGTTCTGGACCGCCTTCCGCTCGACGAGCCGGCTCATGATGAACGGCTTGAAGAGCTCCAGCGCCATCAGCTTCGGCAGCCCGCACTGGAACAGCTTCAGGCTCGGCCCGGAGACGATCACGGAGCGGCCCGAATAGTCCACGCGCTTCCCGAGCAGGTTCTGGCGGAAACGGCCCTGCTTGCCTTTGAGCATGTCGGAGAGCGACTTCAGCGGCCGGTTGCCCGGGCCGGTGACGGCGCGACCGCGGCGGCCGTTGTCGAACAGGGCGTCGACGGCCTCCTGCAGCATCCGCTTCTCGTTGTTGACGATGATCTCCGGCGCGCCGAGGTCGAGCAGCCGCTTCAGCCGGTTGTTTCGGTTGATCACGCGGCGGTACAGGTCGTTCAAGTCGCTCGTGGCGAACCGGCCGCCGTCGAGCTGCACCATCGGGCGCAGCTCCGGCGGGATCACCGGGATCGCCTCGAGGACCATCCACTCTGGCTTGTTCTCGGACTTGACGAACGCCGAGACGACCTTCAGCCGCTTGATCGCGCGCTGCTGCTTCTGACCCTTCGAGGTCTTGATCGTCTCGCGGAGCGACGCCGCCTCCTGGTCGAGGTCGAGGTCGCGGAGCAGGTCGCGGATCGCTTCCGCGCCCATGCCGCCGGTGAAGTACTCGCCGAAGCCGTACGGAGAGCCGAAGCGCTCCTTGAGCTCGCGGAAGATCTGCTCGTCGTTGACGATCAGCTTCGGCTCGAGGCTCTTGAACGTCTCCCACGTCTCAGAGAGGCGCCGCTTCGCGTCCTCGGCCGCGTCGCGGGCGTCGCTCCGCCGCGACTCGATGTCGAGGTACATCTCGCGCACCTTCAACGCCCACTGGACGAGCGCGTCGAGATCCTCCTTCTGGATCTTCCCATCGGTACGGAGGCAGAGGTCGTTTGCAAGCTCACGGATCTCGTCGGGAGACTCGTGCGGGGCGGTCTCCAGGATCTCGCGGAGCAGGTTGTTCCCCAGGTCCTTGGCCTTCTCGAGGTTCTTGACGTCGACCCCTTCGACGAGCTTCGCGTCGTCCTCCTCGAGCTCCTCGCCGGCAAGCAGCGAGTCGAGGATCTTGTTGATGTGCTTCGTGACCGCGCCCTTCTTCGAGCCCGTCGCCTTCGCGGCCTGCTTGAAGAGGGGGCTAAGGGCGTCCTCGAGCTCGATCGCGGCAGTCGCGACTTGCTCGAGCTCGCGCGGCGAGAGCCGGCGGTCGTCGCGGATCGCGGAGTTGCGGACGAGCTCGCGGATCTTCTTGGAGTCCTCGGTCGTGATCTCCTTCGCGACCTCGAGGAAGAGGCCGCCGACCAGCTCCCGCGCCTCCTCGAGCGAGGGCAGCGCCTGCTCCTCGGCCCAGTTGGAGAGGCCGCGGGTCCAGAACTCGTCGTCCTCGTCGAAGTTCCGCTCCTTGCCCTTGGTGAAGTACTCGCGGCGCCGCTTGAGGCGGTCCTCGAGCGCGCCGAGGGCCTCCTCGCGGTCGACGTCGATGCGCTCGTACTCCGCGGTGACCTTGTCGTCGAGGTCGTTGAGGTCCTTCTTGCGGGCGTCGTTGTCGACATTGGTGACGATCGAGGCGGCGAAGTACAGGACCTTCTCGAGCTCGCGCGGCGCGATGTCGAGCAGGTAGCCGATGCGGCTGGGAACGCCCTTGAAGAACCAGATGTGCGACACGGGCGCCGCGAGGTCGATGTGCCCCATGCGCTCGCGGCGAACCTTCTGCCGCGTCACCTCGACGCCGCAGCGCTCGCAGATGATCCCCTTGTACCGAACGCGCTTGTACTTGCCGCAGTAGCACTCCCAGTCCTTGGTCGGACCGAAGATGCGCTCGCAGAAGAGGCCGTCACGCTCGGGCTTGAGGGTGCGGTAGTTGATCGTCTCCGGCTTCGTGACCTCGCCGGACGACCAGTCGCGGATCTGCTTCGACGAAGCGAGGCCGATGCGAATTGCGTCGAAATCGTTGATGTCGATCAAAGTGACTCCCTTTCAAGCACCGCGGAGCCAGACTGAAGTCTGGAACCGCAAAAAACCCGTCCGTTGGAGGAGTGAGCTGCGCTCATTCCTCCAACTCCACTTCTTCTGCGAGCGGGCCCGCTTGGTCCTGGGCCTCCTCGGCGGCTTCCTCGGCCGGCGCGAGCGCCGGGTCTGCGACGTCGACGAGCGCCTCGTCGTTCGGAAGCGCCAGCTCGCCGTCCTGGTCGACGCGCTCCTGGCCCTCCTCGACCTCCTCGGCGTTCGGCTCGCGTGCGGCGGCCCGTAGCGACCCCGGCGAGAGGTCGATGCCGAGCTCCTCCGCTGCGCGCAGCAGCTCGTCCTCCTCCTCGCGCACCTCCACCTCCGCGCCCTCCTCCGAGAGGACGTCCACGTCGAGCGCGAGGGACTGCATCTCCTTCAGCAGCACCTTGAAGGACTCGGGGATCGACGGCTCGGCGATGTTCTCGCCCTTGACGATCGCCTCGTACGCCTTCACCCGCCCGACGGTGTCGTCGGACTTGATCGTGAGCATCTCCTGGAGCGTGTAGGCCGCGCCGTACGCCTCCAGCGCCCAGACCTCCATCTCGCCGAAGCGCTGGCCGCCGAACTGCGCTTTGCCGCCCAGCGGCTGCTGGGTGACGAGCGAGTACGGGCCGGTGCTCCGCGCGTGGATCTTGTCGTCCACGAGGTGGAGCAGCTTCAGGATGTACATGTAGCCGACGGTGATCTTGTTCTCGTACGGCTTCCCACTCTTCCCGTTGAAGAGACGGAGCTTGCCCGAGGCCTGGCGTCCCGCCGGCCGCTTCTCGTCGACCACGAACTTGATCGGCGAGTCCGGGTTCTGCTTCGTCCATTCGACGAGCGCCCGGTCGACGTCCTCCGGCGAGGCTCCGTCGAAGACCGCAGTCGCGACGGGCGTCGGCCCGTTGCGCTCGCCGTCCTCCGCGAAGACGCCGCGGTGCGCCGCCCAGCCGAGGTGCGTCTCGAGGATCTGGCCGATGTTCATCCGG
>Ga0126310_10000860_pt1 | contig 11148 bp, 11 predicted proteins | sample Plot60_FD_92540 | JGI IMG/M metagenome (GOLD analysis project Ga0126310, IMG submission 92540) | Serpentine soil microbial communities from UC McLaughlin Reserve, CA, USA - Plot60 | ecosystem: Environmental > Terrestrial > Soil > Grasslands | place: USA: UC McLaughlin Reserve, Lake County... | reverse complement strand
GAGCATCCGCGGCACCATCTGCCCGAACGCATCCCTTACTCGCCCGAAGGTCTCCGAGAAACGCGACTCTATCTCCCTGTCCACAGATCGTATTATGTGGTTGAGTTCGTTGGCCGCGGCCTCTGCGTCGGCCCTCTGGGCCGAGACGAACTCGTGACGTTCGCGCAATCCCTCTTCCTGGGACAGGGCGAGGAGGTTTACGTCCCCAAAGCGCTTGAGCCTGCGGGCGAGGGTGTGGCGTTCTTCGTCCGTGCTCTCGTCGTGCTTCTCGGCCTCCTGGCGGGCCGCGTCTAAGGTGGCACCCCACTCCGCCTGTATCTCCTCGTCGGCCTCGGCCGCAGCCGATTCGGCCCTGGCCACCTCCTCGGCGAGGCGTTCTGCGTGCGCGTGGGCGGTCGCCAGCTTGCCCGCGAGATCCACGGTCCTGCGGGAGAGGGTCGTGCGTTCCGCGGAGACCCGGCGGTGCGCTTCGGCCGCCTGTGCCCTGAGACGCCGCAAGCCGTTTCTGCGCCAGCGAACGGTCGTGACGAGCTTCGTGGCCACCCGCGTCGTCCGGGCGGCGAGAGCCTCAAGGTTCCCTGCCCCGTCTTCAAGAGAGCCCGCGGACCGCTCCAGCCTGCGTGAGATTGCATCCCTGCGGTTCGTGCCCGTGGCGAGGGTGGCACGCAACTCCGCTAACCTCCGGTTCGAGTCGGCGGCGGCCGCGCTCGCCTCCTCGGCCGCGGCCGTAGCGGCGGCGAGTTCCTCCTTCGCGCGCTCAGCCTCCTTCCCGGCTCCTTCAAGCGTTTTCTCAGTGCGGGAAGACTCGCTGGAGAGGGCCGAGAGAGTCCGCTCCCGCTCTAGAAAGGACTTCCTGGCATTCTCCCCTGCGGCCTTGCGGCGTCTCGCTTCACGGTAGATCATGGCTCTAGCACGCGAGGTCCGCTCGGCGAGAGCCGTAACCCCATGTACGGTGCCCACCAGGTCCTCCAGGCGATCCGAGATGCCCGAGATGGTCTCCTTCAGATCGTAGAGCGCTCCGCCGGGCCCGTCTTTCATCGCTTCGAGGTGTTCCCTCCAGGCGGCGAGCCGCGTCTCGCGCGCGAAGTTGCCGGGACCGGGACGCAGGCTTACCCCGGTCCTCGTGAGGCGGAAACCGTCCCTCGTAACGGCCACATACCCGTTAGCATTCGCGCCGTCGCCAGGACGCTCGACGACGTAGATGCCGGTCAGGAGGCGTCGGACCGCTTCGTCGTAGCGCGCGTCGATAACCTCGACGCATTCGATCAGGGGTTTTCCGGGTAACGCCCAGTTGGATTCCATGGCCTTTGCGTCGAGGCGGACGGCCACAGGCTCGGCGTCCGAAAGAAGCTTCATTCCCTCGTGCAGGTTCTCGGCGAGCACCCCGGCGCCGTACTCTCCCAGGGCCGCCTCGACAGCGACCTCATAGCCCGGGCGGGCCCGGATCACCTCGTAGAGTCTCGTGCTCGAGTTATCCGGGGCCGTCTCCCTCAGCGCACGTACCCTGGATTCAGCCCTTCCGACGGCAGCGGCCAGGGCCCCACGCCTGCGGCTGAGTTGCTCACCGAGTTCATCCACCCGTGCTAGCATGCCGCCCACCCGGTCGCGCACTCCGTGAAGGTCCTCCCTCGACTCCCGATCTCCCGCCTCTTCGAGGTTCGAAACCACTGCCGAAAGGCGCGCGAGATCCTCCCCGGAGATCACGCGTTGCTCCTCATGGTTCTCGAGCCTGGCGAGGCGCGCGCGAAGTTCTTCCAACTCCCTGGACAGCCCGGCCCTCTCTCGTTCGGCGGCAACGCTCTCTTCGCGGGCCCTCGCGACGACCTTCTGAAGCCGGTCTGACTTCGCCCGTCTCCAGACACGCTCGGATTCGAGGTCTCTGGCCCTCTCCTCGAGGCCAACCAGGGTTCTCGACACCCGGCGTAGCTCGTCTTCCAGGCGGGAGACGGCGAGCCTCATCCCCCCCTCGCGTCCGCGGTCCGCCTCCAGCCGCAACAGGGTCCGATCCGAACGCAGAGCCTCGACCCGCAAGTCCTCGGCGCCATCCTCGAGCGCTTCGAGCTGTCGTTCCGTGTTCCCGAGCTCCTCCTCGAGATGTTGCAAGCGCCTTTCGATGCCCGCCTCTTCCTCACGAACGTCGCGCTCGCTCGCGGCCAGCTCCGCAGCCCGTGTCCTGCTCTCATCCAGCCCCTGCCTCAAACCATCCAGCTCCCTGGTTGCGACCCGATAGAGGTGTGCCAGGGAGAGCTCACGGTAGCGGGATTCGATCTCCCTGTACGCGCGGGCGGCCGTGGCCTCCCTCTCTATCCTGCGCAACTGGCCTTCGAGCTCAGCCTCGAGCTGGCGGCTCTGCTCGAGTTGGGCGTCGGCCCTCTCCAGACGGCGGCTTGCGGAGACGCGCCGTCTCCTGTAGACGCCGAGCCCCGCAGCCTCTTCGAGCGCGAGCCGGCACGCGGCCGCCCCTCCTGCGACTATCGAGTCCACGGCGCCCTGACGCAGGATGCTGTGGCGTCCCAGCCCGGCCTCGCCAGCAACGGCGCGTACGTCCGCAAGACGAGCGCGGGAGCCGTTGATCCTGTACTCCGTCTCGCCACCGCGCGAGATGCGGCGCGTGATCGAGACCTCTTTGTAAGGAAGTGAGATCCGGCCAGCTTCGTTGTCCAGTACGAGGGTGACCTCGGCGGCGCTCGCACCGGGGAGCGTCTCCGAGCCGGTGAAGATCAACTCGCTCATGGCCCCCGCTCGCAAAACCCCCGGGCTCTGCTCCCCGAGCGCGAAGAGCACAGCATCCGTGATGTTGCTCTTCCCCGAACCGTTGGGTCCGACGATCGATGTGATGCCCGCTTCGAGTGGCATCCTGACGGGCCGGGCGAAGGTCTTGAAGCCCTTGATATAGATCGCCGAGAGCACTGGCCTTGCATTTTACGAGACTTTCACACGAAAAGCACGCAGAAAAGTGCAGCAAATGAGGTATCAGGCTACAGGTTTCAAGTTACAGGCATCAGGTTTCAGTCGTCAAACGGTGTATCTTGTCCAGCATTCGACCGTCGTCCTCGGACGACGCATCGCTGGGCATGACTGGATGCGCGACAACAGCGCTTCCCACCATCGCACGGTGGATTGAGGATCTTTACCTGATGCCTGTAACCTGCAGCCTGATACCTGCGCCTAGCTGCGCTAGGCGCTGACGTGCACCTCGACCGATGCGCGTGGTACGGGGCGGATGCCGAGGATCTCCAGCGCGGTTCTAGCTGCTGTCTGCTCGCTGTCTTTTATGGAGCTGCCCTCTCCGGTGGCGACTTCCCTTCCTTCTACGGAGACCCTGGAGATGAAGCTCGGCCGGTGCGCCGGTCCCTGCTTGGAGATAACCCGGTACGTGGGCCTGAGCCCGTCCGCCTGGAGGGTCTCCTGCAGGAGCGTCTTCCAGTCACGCAGTTCGTCGGTGTCGACCTCTGCGGGGTTGAAGATCTCATCCAGCGTCCTGAGCACCAGGTCCCTGTCTATAAGGTAGGCCCCCCCGATAATGGCCTCGACGGTATCGGCGATGACCGAGTCGTTTATCACGGAGCTCTCGATGATCTCTTCTATGCCCTCGCTCCGGCCAACCATTGCTAGAAACGACTTACGTACCAGATGAGCCCTGATGCGCGTGAGATCCCCTTCCAAAAGCTCCGGGTAGCCGTGGAAGACGAGCTCGGCGACGCGGCTGTTCAGAACAGAGTCCCCGAGAAACTCGAGCCGTCCGTTCGATTCGTAGGGATCGGCGACGCTCGGATGGGTAAGTGAGCGCTGCCTCAAAGGTTCCGGTAGGATCGCTATGAGGTCTCTTATAGACATCTCGTTCTCTATTCTACACTTGTAAACGCAAGTACGACATTATGCCCGCCGAATCCCATCGAGTTGGAGATGGCGGCTTTGAGGTCGGGGGCCTCGATGGGCTCGCTCCCGACGTAATTCAGCTCTTCGCAGTCTTCTGCCAGGTTCTCGAGGTTTATCGTCGGCGGGACGACTTTGTGCTTCAGGGCAAGGGCGCACATGATGCCTTCGGTTGCTCCGACGGCCCCGAAGGAATGCCCCGTCATCGACTTCGTGCCGGATACCAGGGCGTGGGGCACTACTCGTGCTATCGCCTTCGTCTCTGGCCCGTCTCCGGTCGGGGTGGCGGTGGCGTGGGCGTTGACGTGGCCAACCTCCTCGGCGTCGAGCCCGGAATCTTCGAACGCGTGGAGCATCGCCCGCTCGACACCGCGGCCATCCTCGTCGGGCGCGGTCACGTGGTAGGCGTCTGTGGTGCGGCCGTAGCCGGCTACGGCGGAGATCGGTTCGGCGCCGCGGCGCTCGGCGTGCTCCTCGCTCTCCAAAACCACGGCCCCGGCGCCCTCGCTCATCACAAAGCCGTCGCGGCCCTCGTCGAAGGGTCGGCTCGCGTGGGCGGGGTCGCCGTTGCGGCGGCTCACGGCCCTTATCGCGCAGAAGCCAGCCATCGAGAGTGGCGTTATCGGGGCTTCCGAAGAACCGGCGATCACCACGTCGGCGTCTTTGCGCCGGATCAGCTCGAGCCCCTCAGCGATCGCCTCCCCGCCGGTTGCACAGGCGAGGACGGGACACTGGCTGGGCCCCGTGGCGCCGAGAAAGATGGCGAGTTGCCCGGCCGCCATGTTGGGGACCATCATCGTGATCAAAAACGGGCTAACCCTGCCTGGTCCCCGCTCGTTGAGGACCCTGTACTCGCGCTCCCAGGTCGAGAGTCCCCCGATGCCGCTTCCCATCACGATCGCGACCCGCTCGGGTTTTTCGCGGATAAGGTCCACGATCCCCGCGCTCTCCGCAGCCTGTATGCCCGCGGCTATCCCAAGCTGGGCGAAGCGGTCCATCCTGCGGGCCTGCTTCTTGCTAATGAAGTCCGTCGGATCGAAGTCCCAGCACTCACCGGCGATCCGCGAAGGATAAGGGGTGGGGTCGAAGAGCGTGATCTCTCCTATCCCGCTCTTGCCGTGCAGGGCCGCATCCCAGAAGTTCTCGACTCCTGTTCCGAGGGGTGTTACGGCCCCGGTCCCGGTTATGAGCGCACGCGCCCTCCCATTCGTATCAGGGTCGCTCACGCGGCCTGATGCTCCGTCACGTAGTCGACGGCCTCCTCGACCGTGGTGATCTTCTCGGCCTCCTCGTCGGGTATCTCCATCCCGAACTGCTCCTCGAGCTCCATGATGAGCTCTACCAGATCCAGGGAGTCAGCCTCCAGGTCCTCGCGGAACGAAGCATCGGGCGTGACGTCGCCTTCGTCCACCCCCAGCCTGTCGGCGGTGATCTCCTGTATCTTGCCGAGTATTTCTTCGCGATCCAAGCCGTCTCTCCTCTCGATGACTCTTACAAATTACTATGTACACATCCCTTACGATAGCGCGTAGTGTAAACCGAAAATGCCCTACTGCATAGTCATGCCGCCGTCGACGGCCACGGTCTGTCCCGTGAGGTATCCGGCGCCTTCGCCGGCCAGGAACGCGACGACCTCGGCCACCTCCTCCGCCTGCGCGAACCTACCCGCGGGTATCTGGCCCCTGATCTTGTCCTTGATGTCATCAGAGAGGCTCCCCGTAAGCTCGGTCTCGACGTACCCCGGCGCGACCACGTTGGCCGTGATGCCGCGCTGTGCCACCTCCCGCGCCACGCTCTTGGTGAAGCCGATGATCCCGGCCTTGGAGGCGGCGTAGTTGGCCTGCCCCGCGTTCCCGACGAGCCCGACGACGGATGACACGTTCACGATTCGTCCCCACCGAGCCCTTATCATCGGCCTCAGCGCCGCCCGCGTGCACAGGTAGGTGCCCTTGAGGTTGGTCCTCAATACCTCGTCGAATTCCACTTCTTTCATCCGCATCATGAGGTTGTCCCTGGTCAACCCAGCGTTATTGACCAATATCTCGACCTGACCCAGGGCTTCGCCCACGCCCTCGAACAGAGCACCGACGTCCTCGGGAGACGCAACGTCACCCTTGAAGATCTCGCACAGCGACCCGGCCGCTCTTACTTCCTCGGCCACCTCCTCCGCGGTCGCGTCGTTGGAACGATAAGAGATCGCCACGTTCGCGCCTTCGTTCGCGAGTCGCACGGCTATGGCGCGGCCAATTCCTCTTCCGCCGCCGGTGACGACGGCGACGCGTCCGTCCCGGATCACTCGCCCTCCCGCTCGGCGAAGGCGAACATGAGGTCGGCCTCGCAGACCCGCTCGCCCCCGACCGTCGCCCTGCCCTTGCCCCTCCCGACCCTGCCCTTCAGTCGGATTATCTCGACCTCCATCCTGAGCACGTCGCCCGGAAGGACTTGCCTGCGGAACCTGACGCCGTCTATCCCCGCGAAGAGCGCGAGCTTGTCCCTGTGCTCGCCGCCGGCCATGACGCCGACGGCGCCCACCTGGGCCATGGCCTCGATGATGAGCACGCCGGGCATGACGGGGTAGTCGGGGAAGTGACCCTGGAAGAAGGGCTCGTTCTGGGTGACGTTCTTTATGCCGACGGCCCGCACACCGGCTTCTAGCTCCTCGATCCTGTCGACCAGCAAGAAGGGGTAGCGGTGAGGGATGAGATCCCTGATCTGCGCCGGCCCGAGCGGCGCCTTCATCAGAGTACCTCCCTGGCCGTCCGCCCGTCGACGTCGTTCCTCTTGAAATCCCGCAGCATCCTCGACAGTGTCCCGTCCTCCCCGGCCTCGAAAATCTGACGCACCCCCAGATCCAGCATGCATCCCACCACGTCCACCCACCGAACGGGGGAGAGCATCTGCTTCCGTAACGCCCCTCGCACCTCATTCGCCGTCGTCAACAACGCCCCATCCGTCGCCCCGACCATCGGTATCTTCGGCTCTTGGAACTCGACCCCTCGCAAGAGATCGTCCATCTCCCGAGCAGCCCCTTCCATGAGCGGCGAGTGGAAAGCGCCGGATACCTCCAGGCGCACCTTCCGCCCGCGCACGCGTTCCGTTACGCTCTCGAGAGCGTCCATCTCTCCCGAGATGACGGTCTGGCGCGGCGTGTTGAAGTTAGCCGCAACCACGATGCCGTCGGCCTCCTCGGCAGCCTTTGCGACGTCATCGGGGTCGGCGCCGATCAGGGCGACCATCCCCCCGGGATTCGTTCTGGAAGCGAGGTTCATCAGGCGGTCCCTCTCGGCCACGAGCCGAACACCGTCGGTGAGACCGAGGCTCCCCGCCGCATGGGCCGCAGCGTATTCTCCGAGGGAGTGACCAGCCACCACGTCGGGCTCTATCCCGGCCTCCCGCAAACGGTAGAGCAATTCTGCGGAGCCGGCGAAGACCGAGAGCTGGTAAGGCACCGTTTCGCCGCCGATGTAGTCGAGCACGGCATCCCGGGCGGCGCCGGTGATCTCCCCTCCGACGGTGCCCTGCCCGGGGAAGACCACGGCCCGTTCTATCTCGCCCTCCAAACTAGATCCTGTAGAGGTTCGCGGCCCAGGTCAGGCCGAACCCGAAGCCGACGGTGATCACGTACTTCCCCGGCTCCAACGCGTCGTAGATGTCAGGATAGGAGAGCGGGATGCTCGCCGCCGAGGTATTCCCGAACCTGTCGAGGTTGATCACGACCCGCTGCTCGGGTATCTCCATCTTCCGCATCGCGGATCGTATTATGCGTGCATTTGCCTGGTGGGGTATGACGTACTGGACTTCCTCCGGCGAGAGTCCGTTGCGGGAGAGGAGCTTCTCGACCATGTCGGGCAGTATCCTGACGGCGAACTTGAAGACCTCGCGGCCGTTCTGGAAGAGCTTCTCATCGCCTGCTGGATGGCCGGCGCGCCCGAGCGGAGCACCCCTTCCGTCGGCCCCGAGGATGTGGTCGACGAAGCCCGACTCTCCGTCGCCGGCGTCGAGTACCACCGCGCCGGCGCCGTCGCCGAAAAGGACCGCCGTCGAGCGGTCCCCGGGGTCGACGATGGTGCTCATGGCATCAGCCCCGATCAGCAAGATCCTACCGGCCGCGCCGGAGCGGAGCATGGATGAAGCGACGGAAGCGGCGTAAGAGAAGCCGGCACACGCCGCGGCGAGGTCCATCGCGCCCGAGCCTGGGGCCCCGATCTCCTCCCCGACCAGACACGCGACCGAGGGCATGGATTCCGGGGCCGTCGAGGTACCGCAGATCACGAGGTCGACCGACCCGCCATCTACTCCGGAGTGCTCGAGGGCCTTCTTCGACGCCGCTACGGCGAGGGTCGCGGCGTTCTCCCCTTCAGCGACGAAGTGGCGAGCTTTGATCCCTGTACGCCCCGAGATCCACTCGTCCGTCGTGTCGAGCACGCTCTCCAGGTCGCTGTTGGTTACGACCCTGCCCCCGAGCGCCCTTCCGACGCCGACGATCCTGCCCGCGGCACCGCCGTTCAAGCCGACCTGCCTTCCGACACGCGTGGACTATGCGCGGAGAGCGCCCGCTGCAGGTCTGCGGTCAGGCCGGGACCCGTCTTGGAGATGCCGAGGACCGCGTTCTCGACACCTGTAGCTTGCGAGTTTCCGTGGCCGATGACGACCGAGCCTTTTACACCGAGCAGGAAGGAGCCCCCGTAGTTCTCGGGGTCCACCGTGTCCCTCACCCCGAGCAGCCGCGGGCGAAGGATGCCTGCGGCGAGCTTGCTCAGGACATCGCCCATCATAGCGGAGCGAACCATGCCGAGGATCTCACGCGCCACCCCCTCGGCAGTCTTGAGGAGGATGTTGCCCGTGAAGCCGTCCGTTACGAGCACGTCGGCCGTCCCATTAGCGATGTCTCGACCCTCGACGTTTCCGACGAAACGGATCCCCGACTCGTCCATGAGACGGTGCGCCTCTTTGGCGAGGTCGTTTCCCTTGCCGGGCTCCTCGCCGACGTTGACGAGCCCAACCCGCGCTTCTCCGTCCAGGTCGAAGTAACGTTTCGCGAGCACACCGCCAAGAATAGCGAAATTCAAGAGGTCCTGCGGCCTGCAGGAGACCGTGGCCCCGGCATCGAGTAGCAAGACGGGCGAAGGGAAAGGGAGCAACGTGGCGATCGCGGGCCTGCGGCATCCTTCGAGGCGTCCCATCCCGAGCAGCGCCGCGGCCACCGTGGCGCCGGTGTTCCCCGCCGAGAAAAACGCGTCGGCCTCCCCTTCACGGACCATCCTGGCCGCGACCGCGACGCTGGCGTCGGGGTTGGCCCTTAGCGTCGCGGAAGGCTCCTCGTCCATCCCGACGGCCCTCGCGGAGGGCCGCAGCGAGACGTTCGCAGGGGGGTCGGGGCCAACCTCGGGCTCGACCGCCTCGCGCTTCCCGACGAGCAACAGCTCGTCGTCCAACAAGTCTCTGGCGGCGGAGAGGGCGCCGGCTACGACCTCCCGCGGGGCGTTATCCCCGCCGAGGGCGTCTACCGCGATACGCACCGGCAGACCTTTGCGGGGACTCGGTTAGATGTCCTCCACGGCTACTACCGTGCGGCCCTTGTAGTAGCCGCACTCGGGACAGACCCTGTGCGGCACGTGCGGCAGACCACAGTTGGGGCAGGCGACGAGGCCAGGGCCGGTGATCGCGTGGTGCGCCCGGCGCTGATTCCTGCGCGCGCGTGATGTCTTCTTCTTTGGTACGGCCATGCGAATACCTCCTGGTTGCTAGTAGATCAAAGCCTCGAGGCGAAGAGGCCGTCGAGCCCCCGCCAGCGCGGGTCTACCTCGTCGCCATTACCCTCGGGCTGCACGGGCTTCGTGCCGGGCGAGAAAACCTGCATGGGGACCTCGTTCGGCAGGGCGCCCCCCGTGTAGCGCGCCAGATCGAGGGTATAGTCCTGGACGGAGACCTCGAGGTTGTTCGGCCCCGAGAGGAACTCCGAGTCGCCGAACTCCAGCTCGAGCTCCGTGGGCTCGAGCGTCCTGTCGCAGGTCGTGAGCACCGTCGTCGTGACGCGCACGTCGAGGTGCAGGCCCTCGGAGAGACGCGTGACCCCCACGTCTGCCTCGGCCCGCGTAACCTCGTGGTGGCGTCCGTAGAGATCGAAAGGTTCGACGGAGAACTCGGCACGCGCCTCGTGCCTGTCCCCGACCTCCGCGCCAGGTCGCCTGAGGGGGATCAAGTGGTTCATGGGGTTATTTTACTACCCGTTATTGTTCCTGGACGCCCTGCAGCTTGGTGCGGCCGCGTTGCACGGCCTCGAGGAGCTTACCGAGGTTGTCTTCGAGGTTGGCGAGGACCTCATCGGCGTAGTCTTCGGCGCCGAGCCTTATCTCGCGCTCGCGGCGGCGGGCGTCCTCCATGATCTCCGCGCTCCGCTTCTCCGCCCTCTTGAGGACCTCTTCTTCTGAGGTGATTTTCTCGGCCTCATCCTGGGCGCTGCGGATGATTCGGTCGCTCTCGCTGCGGGCTTCGTCGAGCATCGCCTGGCGCTCCTTGACGATCCAGCGCGCCTGCTTGAGTTCCTCCGGTATGGTCTGGCGCATCTGGTCTATGATGTCGAAGGCGGCATCCCGGTCGACCATCGCCGTGTTGCCGAATCCGGGGAAGCTGCGGGCGTCCTCGACCAGTTCTTCCAACCTGTCTATGAGTACCAGTACGTCCATCTTCTACTACCTATCCTTCGCCTACGATCCCTGTATCTTACCGTCCTGACCGGAGTATATCTGCCTCACGGTCTCGAGTACGCCTTCGGGCACGAGCCCGCGCACCTCCCCGCCGAGCGATGCTATCTCTCTTACCGCGCTCGATGAGAGGAAGCTGTGCTCGGCCGAGGCCATTATGAAGACCGTTTCGAGCTCGGGGAACATCGTCCGGTTCAGTTGCGCCTGTTCGAACTCCGACTCGAAGTCCGAGACGGCCCTGAGTCCCTTCACGATCGCGCGCGCGCCCCGCTCCCTCGCGAAATCCACGAGGAGACCTTCCATCACCTCGACGGAGACGTTCTCCGTGTCGGCGGTCACCTTCTCTATAAGGCGCGCCCGCTCGACCGCGGGCAGGCGGGCCTCTTTGCGGCGGTTGCTGCCGACCGCGACGACCACGTGGTCGAAGATCTTGGAAGCGCGTCGGATGACATCGAGGTGCCCCGCCGTTACCGGGTCGAAGCTACCGGGACACACAGCCACGATCATTGTCAGCTCGGACCGCCCAAGTATGGTTACGAACGTGCCGCCGTAGCGGCGCGTTACCCCT
>Ga0126310_10000859_pt1 | contig 11154 bp, 11 predicted proteins | sample Plot60_FD_92540 | JGI IMG/M metagenome (GOLD analysis project Ga0126310, IMG submission 92540) | Serpentine soil microbial communities from UC McLaughlin Reserve, CA, USA - Plot60 | ecosystem: Environmental > Terrestrial > Soil > Grasslands | place: USA: UC McLaughlin Reserve, Lake County... | reverse complement strand
GAGCTTCTTGCCGGTAGGCGTTGATCCCGTGAAGGCTATCTTGCGAACCAAAGGATGCCCCGCGAGCGACTGCCCGGCGCCCGCGCCCGTTCCCGTGATGACGTTGAACACGCCTGCAGGCAGGCCTGCCCCGTGCATGATCCCGGCGATCCTGAGTGTGGTGAGCGGGGTGGTATCTGCGGGTTTGGCCACCACCACGTTGCCCGTTATGAGGGCCGGACCGAGCTTGTTGCCGAGCAAGGTAGTAGGGAAGTTCCACGGCACGATGGCCCCGACGACGCCAAGGGGACGCCTGACTATGAGGCCGTAGGTGTCCTCGTCGAGGTCCGGGACGTATCCGCCCCTGATGTTCTTGGCGAGCCCCACGTAGTGCTCCAGCGTGTGCACGAAGCGCCGGATCTCCAGGCGCGCCTCGCGCAGAGGCTTCCCCTGCTCGGAGGTCAGAAGCGGGGCGAGCTCCCCCACGGCGGCCAGCACGGCCTCCGCCGCCGCGCCGAGGATCTCTCCACGCTTCGCCGCCGGGGTTTCGCGCCAGGCCGGGAAGGCTTCGGAGGCGCTCCTGACCGCCCGATCCACCGTCTCCGCGTCGGCGGCCGGTACGGTATCCACCTCCTCCCCGTTCGAGGGATCGAAGATGGTCATGAGATCCAGGCCCGGAAGGTCGACGTAGCTGCCCTGGATGAACGGTTGCGCCATCGAGATCTCCTCCTACGTACCTTCTGGCCCGCGCCAGGAGGCCGGGTCCCCTGCGGACGTAGTGCTCGTTACCAATCTAACCAATTACGCAAACCACTGTCAACCGAACGGTCAGTCAAAGCCCGACCGAGGTGCTGCAAGTAGGCCGGCCCGAACGCCGGAAGTCCTGCGGTGCCGTTGTCTCTATTGCTTGTTTGCGGGCTCGGCGGTAGGCTTGGCGTCTGTGAGCAGGGCATTCCAGGTTTTGGCCCTCCAGGCTCTGGCATACCGGATGGTCTGCCGCTTCGGCGGGGGTCCGGCGCCCTTCAGAAAGGGGAATCGACGTGAACGATAGGGATCTCGAAGTCTCCAGTGAGTTCTTGCGGGTGGCCGGACTGCGCTTCGACGAGATCGGCGGGGAGAGGGTTCGGGGTTCGATCGAGCTCGGCGAGCACCACCATACGCCCTGGGGCGTCGTGCACGGCGGCGTCTACACAGCGGCGGTCGAGAGCGCGGCCAGCGTCGGGGCTTCGGCGGCGGTGGAGGAGAAGGGACAGTTCGCTGTGGGGGTGAGCAACAGCACCGACTTCTTGCGGCCTGTAGAGGAAGGTAGAGTAGACGTGGTCGCCGAGCCGATTATGCAGGGCAAGATCCAGCAGCTCTGGCAAGTGATCGTCACCCGCAGCGAGGACGGTAAAGAGGTTGCCCGCGGCCAGCTGAGGCTCCAGAACGTGCCGTTGCCTTCTTAGAGCAGCGAGTCAGCACTTCAGCAAAAAAGCTGGCCAGCTGAAATGCGCGGGCCCCGATGGGCACCCGGGAGCCGGCTCGTTTCGAGAAGGGCACCGTGGCGGCCACGACATCCGTGAACATCACGATCGCCGCCGGGGCGGCCTGGGTGGATCGTCCGAGCCGACCGGTAGGTCATTCGAGCCATTCGGTGACGAACCGGTCGCTGGCGTGTATGTCCACCTGCCGCAGCCGCCCGCTCCCCGAGTTCACGAACTTGTGCGCCATGCCGGCCGGCACCACCACGACCTGCCCACCCTTCGCCTCGATCTTCTCGTCGCCGGCCGTGAACGTGGCGGAGCCTTCCTGCACCACGAAGACCTCTTCGTAGGGATGCCTGTGCAGCTTCGGGCCGCCGCCCGGCGGCGCGTCTACCACGATGAACGAGACGCCGGCATCGTGGTGGTATCCCTGGAACTCGTTAGGGTCATCGCCACGTGCCGGGTCGGCAAGGTCAATGACGCGTGCTGTGCCCTGCTCGTGGGTTGGCTCGCCTTTCTCTTCCGATCTGCAGTTCACGTCGTCCTCCTTTCGTGCCACGCCTTTGTTTTCGAGCTCATCCTGAAGTTGGCGAGTATCGGACAGACAGGCCACCTGCCTTTCCGGCGATTTTGTCCGATCTGAAGACCGGATCCGGTCAGGGGTCGAATCGACGGTCACTCGACTCGGCCAGCCGGGCCGAGAGGAACCGGCGTTCGGCCTCGTTGTCCGTGAGTTCGAGCGCGGCCCGGTAGGCGAGGACAGCAGGATCGCGTACTGAGGCATCGGGGTTCTCCTTCCTCTCGTTTTCTCCCTACACTTCCACGACGAACGGGCGGCCGCGGAATCGACAACGCACCCGAAAACCTTTGAGATTTCGTCCATTCTAAAACGAAGACGCCCGGTACCGTACGGAGAGGACGGCCGGGCGTTATCACCCTCAAGGAGCAAGGGGACCGTGTTCGGGCTCTGTTGGCGCACGGAGACTCTCCTTTACGTCATTCCCCCGAAAGCGGGAATCCAGTAGTAGCAGCAGGCCCGTGCACAGTGGTTGAGGAGGCGCGTCAGGCGCCGGCGGCGCGTGCCCTCAGGGATGATGCGGCGAGGTAAGCGTCGCCGTGGGTCGCCCTCAGGGAATCGAGCGTCCGGACGATGCTGTGGGCGCCGATCTCCTCGGCCCACTCGAACGGACCCCTGGGGTAGTTCGCCCCGAGTTTCATCGCCTGGTCTATGTCTTCCGCTGTGGCCACACCCTCGGAGAGGGCCAGGAAGGCCTCGTTGACGATGCAGGAGGAGATCCGTAGTGTTATGTCCTCCTGGGGCTCCACCGCTCCCTCCCCAACCTTGCCTTCCTCGCCGTAGTCGTAGAAACCGCGTCCGCTCTTTCTGCCGAGCAACCCGCCCTCGACCATCGAGCGCTGGAGGTGGGAGGGCCGGAACCTTGGCTGGTAATAGTACCGCTCGAAGAGGGACTCCGAGACGGCGAGGTTGACATCGTGCCCTATGAGATCGGCGAGCTCCAAAGGGCCCATCCGGAAGCCCACGTCGCGCACCGATGCGTCGATTTTCTCCGGTTTTTCGCCGGCCTCGACGAGCCTCAGGGCCTCCAGGTAGAACGGCCTGGCGACGCGGTTCACGACGAACCCCGGGGTGTCGGAGACCCGGATTGGCGTCTTGCCCAACCGTTCGGCGACTTCCTCGACCCGCCTCACGGCCGAAGGGTCGGTGGACGGCCCGGCGACGACCTCGACCAGGCGCATCGCCGGAACCGGGTTGAAGAAATGCATGCCGACGACGCGCTCGGGATGCTCCGTGCCCGCCGCGATGCCGGCCACGGAGAGCGAGGAGGTGTTCGTGGCGAGCACAGCCTCGCCTGAAACTACCCCCTCGAGGTCGCCGAACACCTTCCTCTTCACCTCCACGTCCTCGACGACGGCCTCGACGACCACCGCCGCGTCTGCGCAGGCTTCAAGGCCCGTCGTCGCCGAGACGCGACCGCGCACCTCCCTACGCTCCTCCTCCGACATGCGGCCCCGCTTCACCCGGCGCTCCAGGTCCTTCTCGATGGTCACCCGGCCGCGGTCCAGGGCCTCTTCGCGCACGTCCACCATCACCACCGATAGGCCAGTCAAGGCTGCGCTCTCTGCTATCCCAGCCCCCATAGTTCCCGCCCCCACTACGGCGATATCGACCATCTGGATCTCCTAACGGCGCAACGAAACTGATTGTGTGGACCGTCAAGATTGTAGACAATGTCGGTCCTGGGTGCGGACCTGTAGCGGAAGAGGAGTGGGCAACGTGGAAGGCGAACGCTTCGAGCAGATCCTTATGAAGACCCTGGAGTCGTGGACGTTGGCCCCGGTCAAGATCACCGAGAGCGGCAAGCCGTCGCCGTCGACGAGGAGGTGGCGCTTGGAGCCGAAGCGTCCTCGGTCTACGGGGTTGGGACCGGTCTCCTCGCCCCCTTTTTCGCCGGAACGCTGGCAGAGTCCAACGGACGTTTCCTAGTCACAGTGGGCAGGGCACATCAAGCCTGGGCCTGCTGCGGTGCCGGGATCGCGCCCAGTTGCCGCATCATGCCCATCATGTCGAGCTGTCCCCGGAACTCCACGATCTTCCCCCCGACGATACGGTAGAAGACGCTACCCGGCACCTCGACGCGCTTGCCGGTGGGAGGGATGCCCTGCAAGTTCCCTCGGTGCGTGCCCCGACCGGTCCATCGCTCGGCCACCCTGTCTCCCTCCGCGATCAGCTCCTCGAAGGTGGAATGCCAGTCGGAAAATGCTTGGCGGAACTCACCGGCGAAGCCCTTTAGCCCGTCGAGATCGACCAGCTCTCCGGTGGGCATGTGGATCTCGGCGTCAGGCGCGAACAGTTCGTCCGCGGCAGCCGTGTTTCCCTCATTCCAGAACTCCTCGACGAAACGCCTCACCAGCGCCTTGTTCTCTTCCGCCGACATGCCGAGACCTCCTCTTCGTTCGCCTCTACTGACTACCCGGACGGTAGTGCAGGCAACGTACGAAAGTAATCCCACAAATGTGGGATTTTTTGGAACGAAGGATACTTGTATAATGCCCGACCATGGACAGAGGCAGGTCAGCGGAGCGCGTCAGGCAGGAGATCGTCCGCATCTCTCACGCCGGGCTGGACACAAGGACGTTCGGGATCGAGGCCGTAAAGCACCTTCGGAAGGCGATCCCCACGGACGTTTCTTTCTTCGCCACCGCCGACCCCGCGACGCTGCTCTTCACCAGCGCCGTACGCGACGAGGTCTTGGCGCGCGCCACCAGCCGGTTCCTCGAGCGCGAGTTCCTTAAGGACGATCCGGTAAAGTTCGCCCGACTGGCGAGGGGACGCTCGCCGGTCGAGAGCCTGGGCATGGCCACCAAGGGTGAGCTGGCCCTAAGCGCGCGCTACCGCGAGATGCTCGCCCCTATGGACCTGGGGGACGAGCTGAGGGCGGCCCTCGTGGCGGGCTCGAAGTGCTGGGGCTTCATGTGCCTGCACCGCGAGAGATCCGGCCCCGACTTCACGCCCGCCGAGGCGTCGTTCCTGGCGAGGCTAGTCCCGCACCTGGCCGAGGGCCTGCGCAAAGCCCTCCTGCTGGGCGATTCTCGGGCGGCGAGCCCGCAGCCGGACGGACCGGGGTTGGTCTTGCTCGCGGACGATCTCTCGCTCGTGGCGATCACGCCGACGGCGGAAGGGTGGCTCGCCGAGGTGCCGGAGAGCTCTTGGCCAAGCTCGCTCGAGCTGCCCGACGCCGTCTACGCCGTCGCCGCGCGCTTGCTCGCGCTCGAGCGCGGTGGTCACACGCCGCCCGACCTCATGCCCAGGATAAGGCTCAGGTCTGCCTCGGGACGGTGGATAGTGCTTCACGCCTCGAGGCTGCACACCAAAGAGACCGAAGGGCGGATAGCCGTCATCTTCGAGGAGGCCCGTCCTGCGGAGATCGCTCCGCTGATCGTCGACGCTTACGGCCTGACCAAGCGCGAGGGCCAGATCACGCAGCTGGTCTTGCGCGGGCTCTCAACGGCCGAGGTCTCCGAGGAACTGCACATCACGCCGAACACCGTGCGTGATCACTTCAAGGCCATCTTCGACAAGGTAGGGGTGCGCAGCAGAAGAGAACTCGTCGGGCAGGTCTTCGCCCAGCACTACGGGCCGCGCATGGCGACCGGCCAAGAACCGAACGCCGATGGATGGTTCGCCTGAGCTAGAGTTACAGTATGGCCTAAACCTACTTTCATCGTCCGTCGCCTCCGGTTTCAGTTGCCCGCGACGTTTTGAAACGCGCTCTTAGTCGTTTGCGCCGTCTTGACCTCTGCAAGAGTCAGGATTCACCGCGCCGGGACGAGTCCAGGTCAGCAAGTTTCAGCCTTACCTTTTTGTCGCACGCACACTGGCTAAGCTCCGCTCCTAATTCTGGCTGCTTGGGCTAATTTCAGTGCTTTGACTACTCTGCAAGTCTTCTTTGTATTTTTCCGATTGCTGCGCCAGTGGTAGCGCCCCATGCAATCGTGGACGAAGGCTGAGTTGAACTATGTGCGGGTCCTGCGCCATCCTTGTTTGGTCTCTGACCTCCAAACAAGGGATGTATCCGCATGGACCCGCGCCAACAATGGTGTCACAATCATCGCTGCCGTGCCTATGGTCGTCTTGGCGAGGATCACGTCGTGATCCACAGTCAGAAAGAACGCCGATACAAATGCAAGCGCTGCCGGCGAACCTTCACCGAAACCAGGGACGCCCCCTTCTACCGGATGCACAAACCCAAATGGCTGGTAGTTGCAGTGGTAACGTTGCTGGCCTACGGTTGCCCACTACAGGCTATCGTTGTGCCTTTGGGATAGATGAGCGCACCCTCGCCCGTTGGCAAAGAGAATCCGGATTGCAGTGCAAGCGGGTACACGAGCACATGGTAGAGGCAGGGAGGGTTGAGCTTCTACAGGTACAGGCCCCGACGAGATCCGCGTCAAGGCCGTAGGTGGGATCTACTGGCTGGCCTCTGCTCTGGAGGTGAGAAGCAGGCTATGGCTGAGTGACGTGATCAGCCACAGCCGCGACCGACACCTGGTCCGGAGTCTACTCATCCGGGTGCGCTCCTGTGGCCCCGTAGAGAGGGTTTTACTGGTAAGCGATGGGCTCGCCAGCTACCTCAGCCAGGCTCTGCACGTTTTCAGGGAGCCGCTTCATACCGGCAAGGTTGGCCGTCCGAGGCTGGTATTGGCCAGAGGGCTAATGATCGCCCAAGTCGTAAAGCGCCACGAGCGCCGAAGGGTGGTGGAGGTTCTCCGGCGTATCGTTGTGGGCACTGAGGCAGAGGTAATCTCTCGGGTGCTCGGTACCCAGCGCTCGATACGAGCGTCGATCAACACCGCCTACATCGAGCGTCTGAACGCCACCTTCCGGGCCAGGCTGTGGCTCCTTTGGTACGTCGCACCCGAGCTGGTGCGCACAAGAAGCAGAGCACGCTTGAGTGGGGGATGTGGCTGGTGGGCGGTTGCTACAACTTCTTGTGGGCACATCGAAGTCTAGGAGCAGAGCGCACTCCGGCGATAGCAGCGGGGCTTACGGATCATCGCTGGACGATGGAGGAGTTGTTGGCCTTTGCAGTACCGCCCGCCGAGTTACCCAGGTGGCGCGGGCGCAAGCCGCGATGGCTATTGGAGAAAGAGTGGGCAGCCTGACCACGGTTCAATGTGGCGCTACCAGTCAAACCAAGCTCGGAGGAAATTCATGAAGGCGATGGTATACACGAAATACGGACCATCCGATGTTCTCGAATTGACCGTGGTAGAAAAACCCATTCCCAGGGACGATGAAGTCCTGTTGAAAGTTCACGCGGCTTCCGTCAACCCCGCCGACTGGCACCTCCTGCGGGGCAAGCCCTACATCGCCCGCCTGCAACTCGGGCTACGCAAACCTAAGGAGAGGGTCCTGGGTTGCGATGTGGCAGGGCACCTCGAAGCGGTCGGCAACAACGTCACGATGCTCCAGCCAGCTGATGAGGTGTTCGGGAGCCCGTTCATGCACGGATTTGGCGCATTCGCTGAGTTTGTATGTGTCTCGGAAGATCTCTTAGCACCGAAACCGGCCACCCTCTCGTTCGAGCAGGCGGCGGCCGTACCCCTGGCTGCGTCGACAGCCCTGCAAGGTCTGCGCGATCACGGACGGATCGAGCCAGGGCCCAAGGTCCTGATCATCGGGGCCTCGGGAGGCGTGGGGACCTTCGCCGTGCAGATCGCCAAGTCGTTCGGAGCTGAGGTGAGCGGCGTGTGCAGCACGAGGAACGTGGAGATGGTCCGATCGCTCGGCGCGGACCACGTCATCGACTACACCCAAGAAGAGGACTTCACCCCCTGCCATCGTGGTAGTCGAATTGGACCTCCCTGCCATCGGCCAGCATCCCGCCGGAGTTCCCGGCGAAGGGATAGGCGAGTCGCTGGATCAGTGCCAGAGGCAACGTCAACTCGCCATCGAACCCGGTGTCTATCACGGCCTCGATCTCGACACCGCGCTACCGGAGCTATCCAGCACGGTCAGCGGCAGCACCGGTTCGCTCCCGTCGGCGGCGACGGAGCCGAACATGGGCACGGTTTCAGGCCCGGGGCGTGGTCGGGTTACCTCCGCCGAGCCTGAAAGCCGCCGGGCGGCCAACCCGCATGAGGTAGACTACGGCGTCTGGCTTCCTCTCCCGCAAGCCCACAGTGGCCCGGAGGGCTTCTTCGGCGACCTCGTAGTCGCCCGACTCGACGTCCAGCGCCAGGAAACGCCCCTCGTTGGCTCCGCCGGGCTCGACCTCCTCTCGGATGCACTTCTCGTAGAGGTCCTTGGCGCGCCGGGCAACCTCTTCGGCGGTGTACCTTCGCTGGCCTTCGCCTTAGTGATGGTCCATAGAGTCTGTCACCTTCGCTTTCTCGCGCTAGATCCCGCACCAGTTTACGCCGTTGGGGGCGCCGTGTGCCCGTCCGCGCGTACCGGATGCTATCTCTCCCTACACTACTTGATCTTGCTGGTAGCGATCATCAGTTTCAGCCGGGTGACGAAGTATTCGGGGGACACGGTTGGGGGGTTGCCGAGAATGTGTGTATTCTATAATTGATCTGTGTCCACGCCAATTCTAGCCACTAAACTTTACATCCCCCCGCCTCGGCCCAGGGTCGTCCCCCGCCAACGCCTGATCGAACGCCTGAACGAGGGTCTTGACCGCAGACTTACCCTCGTCTCGGCCCCCGCCGGATTCGGTAAAACCACGCTAATCAGCGAATGGCTCGCCGATTGCGAACGACCGGCCGCCTGGCTTTCGCTGGAGGAAGGGGACAACGACCCGACCCGCTTTGTGGCTTATCTCGTCGCCGCTTTGCGGACGATTGCCCCGAATATCGGAGAAGGGGTGTTGGGAGCGCTCCAATCCCCCCAGCCGCCACCAACCGAATCGATCCTGACGGCCCTGCTCAACGAGATCGCCACCGTCCCGCACGATTTCGTACTCGTCCTCGACGACTACCACGCCATCGATGCCAGAGCGGTCGACGAGGCCCTCACCTTCTTGCTCGAGCACCAGCCACCACGGATGCACCTGGTGATTGCCACCCGTGAGGATCCAAACCTACCCCTGGCCCGGTTACGCGCCAGGGGCCAGTTGACCGAAGTGCGCGCCGCAGAGCTGCGTTTCACCCCCTCCGAAGCCGCCGAATTCCTCAACCAGGTGATGGGTCTAAGCCTCTCGGCGGAAGACATCGCCGCCCTGGAAACCCGTACGGAAGGCTGGATCGCCGGCCTGCAATTGGCCGCGATCTCAATGCGGGGACACGAAGACGCCACCGGCTTCATCGAATCCTTCACCGGTAGCCACCATTTCGTGCTGGACTATCTGGTCGAAGAAGTCCTCGGGCAGCAGCCCGAAAGCGTCCAGGCTTTCCTGCTGCGCACGTCTATCCTCGACCACCTGTGCGGCCCCCTTTGTGACGCTGTTCTGCTCGACCCCTCTGCTTCCGGGCAAGAGACCCTGGAATATATCGAACGCGCCAACCTGTTCCTCGTCCCCCTGGACGACGAGCGGCGTTGGTACCGCTATCATCATCTCTTCGCCGAGTTGCTGCGGCAGCGACTGCACCAGGGCACCGCTTCGTCTACAGGGAACGAGGGGCGGGGCTCGACCGAATTACACGTACGTGCCAGCCAATGGTTTGAAGATAATGGTCTGGAGGTTGAAGCTTTTCAGCATGCGGCGGCCGCCAATGATGTTGAGCGCGCTGAGCGCCTCATTGAAGGTGAGGGGGTGCCCCTGTACTTTCGGGGCACGGTGGCCCCTGTACTGAAGTGGCTAGAGTCGCTTCCCAAGACGGTGTTGGACGCCAGACCCTCCTTGTGGGTGATGTATGCCTCGGTGTTGTTGCTTGTCGATCACACCGCCGTCGAACAGAGACTACAAGCTGCTGAAGCAGCCCTGCGAGACACCGAACCAGACGACAGAACCCGAGGACTTGTAGGACGTATTGCATCCATGCGGGCCACGTTGGCTGTCATTCAGCACGATGTAGAAACCATCATTACTCAGTCGCGCCGTGCCCTGGAGTATCTGCACCCCAACAACCTGCCTGTCCGCACCGCCACTACCTGGACGCTGGGGCATGCCCATCAGCTTCAGGGAGACCGGGTCGCGGCCAGCCGGGCCTATGCCGAAGTCATATCTACCGGTAAGTCGTTTGGGGATTCCGTCTACACCATAGCGGCTACGATAAATCTCGGTCAATTACAGGAAGCAGACAATCAGCTGCCTCTGGCGGCAAGGACCTACAAGCATGTCCTGCAATTAGCAGGTGATCCGCCACAACCGATTGCCTGCGAAGCGTGTCTTGGCTTAGCCCGCATAACCTACCAATGGAACGACCTGGATGCCGCAGGGCAGCACGGGCAACAATTTATCCAACTGACGCGACAGATGGGAAGCGTCGACTCCTTCGCTTCGTATGATGTGTTTCTCGCCCGCCTGAAACTTGCCCAGGGAGATGTGGCCGGCGCGGTCGCTATTCTAACCAAGGCCGAAGAGTTCGTGCGCCAGCATAGCTTCGTGTTCCGGATGCCTGATGTCGCTGCCGCACAGGTGCTTACGTTGCTTCGCCAGGGCAATCTGGCGGCGGCCGCTCATCTGGCCGAGACCCACGACCTCCCCCTCAGCCAGGCACGGGTACACCTGGCCCAGGGAGACACGTCCGCAGCACTGGCGGCGCTGGGGCCATTGCGCCGGCAGGCAGAAGCAAAGGGTTGGGAGGATGAACGGCTCAAGGTTATGGTTCTCCAGGCGGTCGCTTTACAGGCGCATGGCGAAAAGGAGGAGGCTGTGCAACTGCTCGGTAACGCGCTGGCGCTGGCGGAGCCGGGCGGCTTCATCCGTATCTTTGTCGACGAAGGATTGCCGATGGCCCAACTATTATCCGAAGCAGCCGCTCATGGGATTATGCCGGACTATTTAGGCAGGTTGCTGGCGGTATTCGAAGCTGAGGCGCAAGAGAGCGAAGACAAATCGCATCTGCCCCCTGCCCTATCTGCCCAGTCCCTTATCGAGCCATTGAGCCAACGCGAGCTAGAAGTACTGCGACTAATCGCCCAGGGACTCTCGAATCGTGAGATTTGCGAGCGGCTCTTCCTCGCCCTGGACACGGTCAAAGGGCACAACCGCAGAATCTACAGCAAGCTAGAAGTTCGAAAGCG
>Ga0126310_10000858_pt1 | contig 11156 bp, 10 predicted proteins | sample Plot60_FD_92540 | JGI IMG/M metagenome (GOLD analysis project Ga0126310, IMG submission 92540) | Serpentine soil microbial communities from UC McLaughlin Reserve, CA, USA - Plot60 | ecosystem: Environmental > Terrestrial > Soil > Grasslands | place: USA: UC McLaughlin Reserve, Lake County... | reverse complement strand
CACATCGGCCCTGAACGGCCGCGTCGGCCCCTGGCTGACGTGGACCATGCTCGCCTCATCCGGCGATGGACCGCCCGCCGGGTATATCGGTGATCCCTCCAAGATTCATGAGGTGATCGGCAGCCCGGTCTTGGACTCGGGCAGCGAACCACAGAACTACTTCAAGATCGAAGGCCCCGATGTCGGGGGGCCTGGGGACGATGTGGTTCGCGACAATCTGTTCAGGCTCGGCGGCAAGGTCCACGGTCTCGCCGTGTCGGCGATCCCGAAGGGCGGAGTTTACGACTCGGGCTCGTCCGTGACGTTGACGTCCTCAGACCCTGCGGCGAGAATCTTCTACACCACAGACGGTACCGAGCCGTCCGCGGACAGCACGCCGTACGAGAGCCCGATCCAAGTGGAGGCACCAACGACACTCAAGTTTATGGCGCTCGGACCGGTCGACGAAGCGGGTAACCGGCCCCGCTCACCGATCTCGACCGAAACCTACGAGTAGGGCGCCCGACCCCGGCAGACGGCCATGACGTCCTAATCGAGCACCCTCAGCACGACCGCCGAGGGATGGAGGGGATCGTGGAAGACCTGCTGGTCGGCCGCCCCTAGCTTCGTCCATTCCTTCGGCGGCATGTCTGCCCATACACGGTATCCAGTGAGAGTAGCGATCCAGAAATGAGGCCTCCCCTCGCACTCCGGGAACGGCGAGAGTATCGAAAGCCTTCTCGTTAGATAGCGGTCTCGATGCATCAGCGGTGGCCTTTTGATACCAATCTGATACCACCGGGAGCGCAATACGGTGCAACACTCAGCAAACCGGAGAAGAGAAAACGGCTTAGATATGCGGGAATTGCAACCTCGTGCAAACCTCTGCAACGCCTGAATTATCACTCGTAATGAGATTAGGTCAGCGGTTCGAGTCCGCTCGTCGGCTCCCAATTTTTGCTGAAATTGGAGAACCACATCATGCAGAGTTCGGAGGATCGCGTTCTCCGGCAACTGACGACAGTTGTGACGACAACCCAGTTTCGACACCGGTGAACAGCGGTCCGTATGTGTGATGCACGATCCGCTTACCTATACCAATTTCTGTGCAGTCATGAACATCGGTGAACGCGCGTTCCCTAACTGAAAATCATGGTGTCCCCGGTTCGAATCCGGGTCCCGCCACTCAAGAAAGCCCTGCAAATAGCGGGAAAAAGAGGAGCCCCGGAAGCGCTTCCGGGGCTCTTTATCAACAACGCGTCAACAGTACGCTCAGAAAACGCATCTTCTAGGGCGTCTGTGGCGGCGTCTTGCATACCGTCTGTAGCGTGGGTGTAGATAGAAAGGGTCATTCTGATATCGGAGTGCCCTAGTATCTTCTAAGCGGTTGAGGGGTGAACTCATTTGACAGCGAGCGTAGAGGCGAACGTGAGCCTTAGAGAGTGAATCGTGAACCGCTCACCAGCAAGTCTGTCTCTCTCCAGTAGCGGCATAAAATCGCGGCGATATACATCCGCGCACAAGCAAGAAGGACCAGGACCCAGAGATACAACGCCGAGATCTGCTGGCCTTAGGCTGCGCGACGTTCTTCGAGGAGTAGATAAGCTTTCGCAAGGAGGGCCGGCTCGATCTGAGGGCACAGCGATCGACTGCTGTCATGAGTGCGAGGAGCTGGTGTGAAAGCTGGACAGGTTCGGGCGCTCACTGCGCGAGCTCATAGTCCTGGTGAACGAGCTGCGCGAACGGGGCGTGGAGTTCGTCTTCCTCAGGGAGAGTATCAACACGACAACGCCGGGAGGGAAGCTCGTGTTCCACGACTTCGGGGCGGTGGCGGCGCTCGAGAGGGACCTGATCCTGGAGAGGACGATGGTGGGGCTGGAGGCCGCCAGGGCGCGCGGCAGGTAGGACGGACGCCTGCCTGTGATGGGAGAAGGGAAGATCGCACTGGTCTACAAGCTCATGCGTGACAGGGAGACGCCCGTGTCCGCGGTGTGCGTGACTGTTGGCGTCTACAGGGCGACGCTCTACCGCTACGTGGAGTCCGATGGCACGCCGCGGGTTCGAAATCAGGGGTAAAATCGAGAACTGGAAGGCGAGGTGAGCCAGGCGTTGGATCTGCTAGTTTCGACCAAACTACGCCCGTCGCAGTCTCGTCCCAGGCTAGTCGCGCGTCCCCGCCTGACCGAGAAGCTGGACCCGGAGGCGGGACGCAGGCTGACGCTCGTCTCGGCGCCTGCGGGCTTCGGCAAGACCACGCTGGTCGGCGAGTGGGCGGAGGAGCGGGCAGCCGGGGGGCGTCCTGTCGCCTGGCTCTCCCTGGACGGAGGAGACAATGATCCGGTCAGGTTCCTGTCTTACCTCGTCGCCTCGTTGCGAACCCTCGATGAGGGATTCGGGGAAGTCGTCCTGGCCTCGCTGCGTACGCCCGAGCCCCCGCCCATCGAAGCCCTTACGGGGACCCTCCTCAACGAGATTTCCGCACCGCCGGGCGAGCTCGACCTCGTCCTCGACGACTACCACCTTATCAACTCCGAGGCCGTCCATCAGGCCGTCTCCTTCCTGCTGGAACACCTGCCGGAGGGCGCGCACCTCGTCGTCTCCAGTCGCGTAGACCCGCCCCTGCCCCTCGCCAGGCTGCGCGCAAGGGGCCAGATGGCGGAGCTCGGAGCGGCCGAGCTGGCCTTCACCCAGGAGGAGGCCGCGGCCTTCCTGAAGGGGGTAATGGGGCTGGACCCGTCGGCGGAGGACGTCTCGAAACTGGAAGGGCGCACGGAAGGTTGGATCGCGGGTCTTCAGCTGGCGGCGCTCTCGATGCGCGACCGCGAGGACGTCTCGGGCTTCATCGAGGCGTTCTCCGGCAGCCATCGAGACGTGCTGGACTTCTTGGCCGGGGAGGTCCTCGAACGCCAGCCCGAGCTCGTACGAGATTTCCTGCTGAAGACCTCCATACTCGAAAGCCTCACCGGTCCGCTGTGCGCCGTGCTTACCGGACGGTCCAACGGGCAGGCTATGCTGGAGAGGTTGGAGAGGGAGAACCTCTTCGTCGTGGCTTTGGACGACGAGCGGAGGTGGTACCGTTACCATCACCTCATCGCCGACTTCCTGCGTGGCCGCCTCGAGCGTGAAAGTCCGGCGCTTGCTGGAGAGCTGCACCTGCGCGCCTCGGCTTGGTACGAGGAAGACGGTTTGATCTCCGAGGCGATAGACCACGCGTTCTCCGCCTCCGACAACGAGCGGGCGGCGCGCCTGATCGAGCAGGGCATCCCGGCAGCCCTGCGCCGCGGCGAGTTCCCGACCGTGCTCCGCTGGCTGGAGGCGTTGCCGACGGAAGCAAAGCGCCTCCGGCCACGGCTGCTCCCGAGGCACGCCGTGGCCCTCGCGCTCACCGGCCGTCCCGACGACGTCGAGCCGCTCCTGGGAGAGGCCGAACGGCTAGCGGAGACCACCGCGAAGCAAGACCGCCGGTTCCTGCTGGGATACGCCGCGGCCGTCCGGTCCTGGCGCGCCCGGCTTAGGGGGGATGCGCCGAGGGCGGTCGAGCACGCCCGGCGCGCGCTCTCTCTGCTGCCCGACGAGGACCTGGACCAGCGCAGCTTCGCGGCCTCCGGCCTGGGCTTCGCGCTCAGGCTCACCGGGGACCTGGCTGCGGCTAACGAAGCCCTCGCGGAGGCCTTGGAAATAGCCCAGGCTGCCGACCACTCTTACGGGACGCTCTCGACCATGGTCTGGCGGGCGAGGGTGCAGATGGAGCTTGGTCATCTGCGGGAGGCTGAGGACTCTTTCGGGCGCGCGCTGCGTTTCGTGGCCGATCGGGGCGTCGGACTGCTGCCCGCTGCGGGAATCGCCCACATAGGGATGGGTGCGCTCCTCTACGAGCGCGACGAGCTGGACGAGGCCGAGCGCGAGCTAGAGGAGGGCGCAAGGCTGGCCGAACGGGCGAAGGAGGTCGGCAACCTGGTCTGGGGTTACGTCATGCTCTCCCGGACGCGGCTGGCGCAAGGCGACGAGGAGGGCGCTCTGGAGATGGCCCGCGAAGCGGAGCGAGTCGCGCGCGGCTCCGACGCTAATCTGCAGATCGCCATCGCCGTGGCCTGGATGACGCGGCTTCGTCTCGCGCGCGGGGATTTCGCGCAAGCTTCCTCCGTCGAGGAAGGCCGGGCCGCGAGCGCGGACGCCGCCGCCGGAAACGCGGGCGCCGCCCGGTCTGCGCACCTTCTGACCTCGGCGCGGCTGCTGCGTGCCCAGGGACGGCATCGCGAAGCGTTCGGGCTGCTGGAGGAACCGCGCGAGGAGGCCGAGGCTTCCGGACGAACGGGCGACCTCATAGAAGTTATTACGCTCCAGGCATTGGCATTGTGGGAAGGAAGCGAAAGGGAGCGGGCAGTAGGCGCCCTGGCGAAGTCCATGGTACTGGCCGAACCGGAGGGCTACATCCGTACTATTGTAGACGAGGGACCGCCGATGGTCGAAATCCTCTCCGGGATGCTCTGGGCCACCAACCGAGGAAGCCTCGATCCGCCCGTCCCGGCGCGCTACCTCAGGAAGCTCCTGGTGGTGCTGGAGCGGGACTCTGCACGCACGGCGTCGCCGGTTGGGGGGCTACCCGAACGCTTGAGCGGGCGCGAGCATGAGATACTCCAGCTCGTGGCCGCGGGCAAGTCCAACCGCCGGATCGCCACAGAGCTCTTCATCAGCGTGGGCACCGTCAAGACCCACCTCAACAACCTCTACCGCAAACTCGACGCGCACAGCCGCACGCAGGCGGTCGCGAGGGCCAGGGACCTGAAACTGATCTAGCAGCCGGTCGTTAGGGGTCCGAAGCGCTCCATCCCGGCGCTTCTTTGGGCGGGCGTGCAGCGCCGGAGCGGTCCTCGTCGCGCCCAACTCCAGTTTCGGCGCCTTTGTCGACCGATAGAGGGCGGGGATCAGGATAATACGGCGAAGATCTCTACCCCCGGTTCTAACTTTCGGGGGATGTCCCTCCACCCGGTCGGGCAATACAATCGGAGGCCATCCGATGGAAGGAGAACGGAAGTGTTGCCCGAATACGAGAATGCAGGGACCTACGGGGCGAGGGCCTCGGCGCGGCTACCGGGGTTGCGTCCGCGCCGCCTGACCCACCGACCGACGAAGGAGGAACCGATGGGTGAAGTGTACCTGAGCTTCTCGATGTCCCTGGACGGCTACATCGCAGGACCCGGCGACGACGTCGAGGCGCCCGGGGGCGTAACGCAATTGCGATTCCGGATCCGCCGATGAGCGTGACCACAATGAGGCCCGACTGGGACGCGTTGCAAAGCGCGATCGCGGGCGAGGTCGTCCTGCCCGAATCGCCTGGCTACGATGCGGCGCGCAAGCCCACCATCGCCCGATTCCATGATGCGCGGCCACAAGCGATCGTGCTGTGCGAGACCGCCGAGGACGTCTCCGGTGCGATCCTGTTCGCGAGGCGGTCCGGGCTCGAGACGGCATCACGAAGCGGCGGCCACTGCTTCGCCGGGCGTTCCTCGACGGGAGGGGTCGTCCTCGACGTCTCCCCGATGCGCTCTGTGTCGGTCTCCGGCGGCGTCGCGACCGTCGGCGCGGGCGCCCGGCTCGGCGGGGTCTACGACGCGCTTGACGGACACGGCCTCACCATCCCGGCCGGCTGCGGCCCCGACGTCGGCATCGCTGGTCTCACGCTCGGCGGTGGGCTCGGCATTCTCGGTCGCAAGTATGGGCTCACCTCCGATAGCCTGCTCGCGGCGCAGGTGGCACTGGCAAACGGCCGCATCGTCGAGTGCGATGAGCACAACGAACCGGACCTGTTCTGGGCGCTGCGCGGCGCGGGCGGCTGCAACTTCGGCGTCCTCACCTCCCTCGTCTTCAGCACCTTACCCGCGCCCGATGCGACAGCTTTCCACCTGATCTGGCCCGACACCTTCGCTTCTGCGGTCATGGAAGCCTGGCAGGGCTGGTCGCCCGCCGGGCCCGACGAGCTCGCCGCCAGCCTGCTGCTGACCGCTTCGGGCGACCCCGAGGAGCCGCCCGGGATCAACGTGTTCGGGGCCATGATCGGCACAGAGTCCGACAGCGAGGGTCTGCTAGAAGACCTCGTCGCCCGGGTCGGCGCTGACCCGGCGTCGGCGTCTCTCGAACACGCGTCCTACCGGGAGATCAAGCGCTACCTCGCCGAGCACGGTCCTGGCGACGACCGGCCGGACGGGCACCAGTTCAGCAAGTCTGAGTTCTTCCGAAGGCCTCTGCCAAGGGAAGCCGTAGAGGCGCTGGTGAGGAACTTCTCGGAGGGAAGAGTGGCGAGCCAGTCGCGAGAGCTGGACTTCACGCCGTGGGGAGGCGCCTACAACCGCGTGCCTGCAGTGGCCACGGCCTTCACCCACCGCGGGGAGCTCTTCCTGCTCAAGCACGCGGTCACCGTCGAGCCGGACGCCGAGGCCGTCGAGAAGGAAGCTGCGCTGCGCTGGCTCGGGCGCTCGTGGGCAACGGGGCGCCCGTGGGGGACCGGACGCGCGTACCCGAACTTCCCGGACCCGGATCTCGAAGACTGGCCGCGCGCGTACCACGGGACCAACCTGGAGCGGCTGGCGCGCGTCAAGGAGAAATACGACCCGGACAACCTCTTCCGCTTCCACCAGTCGGTCCCGAGTTACGGTGCATCGACTGCATGAAGAACCGTGACGTGCTGGGGCGGGCTGCGTTGGCGATCAACGGCGGGGCCACGGCCCAATAGACGCGAGAAGGGGCCGGAAGTGACGGAGAAGCGCTAACCCGAGAGACCAACCCTTGAGGGGGACCCGATGCGGCGTCAGGGGGCGAATCGATAGGCCGAACGGAGGTGTATGCATGGGGAAGATGCTTTGGCACGTGACGAAGTCTATAGACGGCTCCGACGCCGACCCCGACGCCACGATAGACCGGGTCTTCGAGCATCGGGAGCCGAGCACGAGCGTCGGGAAGGTCATGGAAACCACCGGCTCGGTGCTTGAAAGCCCTCCCTTCGGGTGCCGGCGGCTCGATACCGGTCTAACCGCCTGCCACCTGCGAGCGATCGGCCCCGGCAGCGGGGTCCACGGATGACGTCGCCGCGCAAGCCACCCGAGCCCGTTCCTTCAGACTACGATGAGAACCCCGACCGTATGCGACTCGCGCGCTCGGTGCTTCGCCGACACGCGGTTGAGGGAGATGTTCACGGGCCGGTCGCCCGGCGCTTCGTCGAAGAGGACTTCGCCCGGGTGCTCAACGTGGCCTGCGGCGAGGGGGAGCTCGCACGCTACCTCCCGGACAGCGCCTGGATAGGTCTGGACGACTCCCAGACGATGCTCGACCTAGCCCCGGCCGGGGGAGTTCTAGGCGAGGCTACCGCGCTTCCGTTCCCGGACGGGTCGTTCGACGGCGTCGCGATCCTCTACATCCTCTATCACCTCCCCGATCCCCGCCCCGCCCTCGCTGAGGGCCGCCGCGTGATACGTCAGGGTAGTCTGATCGCGGTCGCTGCCCCAAGCCGCCACGGTTCCCCGGAACTCGCCCACGCATTGCCGGAGAGGCCGCTCACCATCGACGCGGGACTAGCGCCGGGCCTCCTGCGAGAACTGTTCGAGGAGCCGGAGGTGCAGCGCTGGGATGCCCCGCTCATCCAGCTCCCGACCGCTCGGCCGTGCGCGACTACCTCGTCGGCAAGCAGGTTGCCCCCGACCGGGCACAGGCTGTAGCTTCGGCAACGAAGGTACCGCTCTCGGTCACGAAGCGAGGTGCCCTGCTGTTCGCCCGCAAGCCGTACTCGGCGAGTGGTCGGCCTCGCGCGAACCGGCGGGCAGATAGAAACCCACCGACACGATGCCGGGGAGCAGAGCCCACGGTGCCCCGGAGAGCCGGCGATGACCACAGGAAAGGAAGGAGACGAGCGATGAGGAGACGATCCGGTAATTTCTGGGACGGGGTGGAGGGCCGGGCGCCGAAGCCTCGCGCGGCCGCCACCCTCGGATGGGAGTTCGTCGACGCGGACGTTGAGGAGGGCACGATCGAGGTGTCTTTCGCGGCGACCGAAGCGTTCACCAACCCGATGGGCGAGGTGCTGGGGGGCTTCCTCGCGGCGATGCTCTACGATACGGTGGGGCCGGCCCTCCTGGCGACGCTCGAACCTGGGCAATTCATCTCGACCATGGAGCTCAAGGCTAGCTTTCTCCGGCCGGTTTCGCCCGGAAGGATCGTGGGAAGCGGACGTGTGGCGCACCGTGACGGGGACATAGCCTTCTTGGAGGGATTCCTCTCCGACCTTGACGGGGCGACCGTCGCAACGGCCACTGCCACGGCCCGCGTCATCAATATGGATCCGTCCACTCGTTGACGGTCCACGAAAGAAGGAAGACGTCGAGATGGAGAAAGCGCGGCACAAAGGTCATGAACCGCGCAGCGGCCGGCCGCGATGGTGAGAGTAGGAGGAGCCCGTGGACGCCGCGCGAAGGGGGGTCCGGGACTAACCGAGCTTAGATGCTTCCTACCCGGCGATTCCTCACGGCGTCCGGACGAGTCAGACAAAAGAATCTCCACCCCCGGATCTAACTTTCGGTGGATATGTCTGCGCCCGAGCTCGCAATACCATCGTAAGTCACTCGATGGAAGGAGAAACCGATGTCAACCGAGCGTGCTCCGATCAACGTCATACTGCGCGGTGAGCAAAGCGGAGTACAGATCGCCGTTATGGACAACGTCGTCTCCGCTGGCTTCCCGGGACCGCTGCTGCACCACCACGACTTCGACGAGACGTTCTACGTGCTCGAAGGCGAGCTCACCTTCCAGTTGAGGGACGAACTCTTCACCAGAAAACAAGGAGAACTAGCCTTCGCTCCCCGCAACGTCACTCACACCTTGCCAACCTCAGCGGCGCCAATGCACGGACGCTGATCGTCTGCACGCCGGCCGGGTTCGAGCGCTACTTCGACCTGATGGCCGCAAGGGCGGCCGGGGTCGAGCCTCCCGCCGAGGCCATGGAGCCCTGGCCTAAGGTGATCACGGTCGGTCCACGCATAAGTGAGCGCCTGGGCGGACCGTGATCCGTGCCCCGGCCGACAACTCGCCAGAGCAGGTGCCGAGGGGGCCTGATCGCCGCACATTTTAGTTGCTTCACACGATCTGTCGGTTGGAATATAGGACCATTTTGTATGTTCAGAGTAAATGATTGAAGACGGGAGAGCTCGACGACTTAGCACAAACAATTTCCTAGAAAGGTGAGAAGTAAATGACCAAGCAAACCCATTCGCAACGGCCAATGGCAAACCATACCACCGTTTCGATCCCGGAACTCCGCGCCGTCCTAAACGGGCGGGTGATCTCATCAGAGGACGCCGACTACGCCATGGTCCGCGCCGTCTTCTACGGCGCCAGGTCCCGCCGCCCGGCTCTCATTGTCCGGGTCGCCGACGCCACCGACGTCTCACATGTCGTCTCGCTCGCGCGCGTGAGGGGACTGGAGCTGGCCGTCCGCAGCGGCGGCCACAGCCTCGCCGGTCACAGCACCACCGACGGGGGGATCGTGATCGACCTCTCAGACATGAAGGGACTCGAGATCGACGTTGCCAGGCGCACCGCGTGGGCCGAGACCGGCCTGACTGCGGGCGAATACACGGCTGCGGCGGGCGCCCACGGCCTCGCGACGGGATTCGGGGACACCGGCTCTGTGGGGATCGGGGGGATCACGCTAGGAGGAGGGGTCGGGTTCCTGGTGCGCAAGTACGGCCTCACCATAGACGATCTCCTCGCCGCCGAGATTGTGACCGCCGACGGCGAACTCCTCTACGTGGACTCAGATACGCATCCCGACCTCTTCTGGGCGATCAGGGGCGGCGGAGGGAACTTCGGGGTCGCTACCCGGTTCAAGTTCCGGCTACACGAGGTGGACACGATCGTTGGAGGGATGCTGATACTTCCGGCGACGAACGAGGTCATAGCCTCGTTCGTCGCCGAAGCGGAGGCCGCTCCAGACGAACTCTCGACCATCGCCAACGTCATGGTGGCGCCGCCGATGCCGTTCTTGCCTGCCGAGGCGCATGGCAAGCTCGTCATCATGGCGATGCTGGTCTATGCGGGCGAGGTCGATGAAGGCGAGAGGGCCATCGCGCCGTTTAGGGCGCTCGCGACTCCACTGGCCGACACTGTAGGGCCGAAGCCCTACCCGCAGATGTACGAGCCGGCGGAACCGGGGCCGGACGAGGAGGTGGCGCGCTCGCTGTTCATCGACACTGTTGATGGTGGCGTGGCGGAGAAGATCGTCGAGCATCTCCAGGCCTCGACCGCGCCGTTGGCCGTGCCTCAGATCCGGGTGCTCGGTGGGGCGATGGCCCGCGTGAGTGCCGACGCCACAGCGTTCACACACCGCGAGCGCGGGATCATGGTCGCCCTCGGCGCGGTTTACGAGCGCCCCGAGGAGACGGCGATGCATGAGGAGTGGGTCGGTAAGTTCGCTGCGGCATTGCGCCAGGGTGACGGCGGCGTATACGTCAACTTCCTCGGCGACGAGGGCGAGGCGCGCATCCGTGAGGCATATCCGAGGGCGACCTTCGAGCGGCTCGCTGCGATCAAGGGCCGCTACGACTCAACGAACCTTTTCCGGCTCAACCAGAACATCCCGCCGGCGACCGGGGGTCGAGCCGGACGCGATGCTGCATCGTGAGCGAGCGACTGAGATCGGTCGTCGAGCAACTGGACATCGGCCCAACAGAGGAGGAATCCATGTGAAAGCAAATCCTCTTCGTCCACGGCGGCGGAGAAGGGGAGCCCCGTGAGGAAAGTGATCGTGCCGGAGTTCGTGTCGCTGGACGGCGTACTTATCCTCACCCACGAGTCGACAGGCAAATGACAGTGTAACTCCGAGGAACGAAGGCGTATGAAAAAATTGGAGAGATCCGTATGACGCACCAAAGACCCGCAGGCGAAGCGATGTCGCGCGAGGGGAAAGGAACCGCGGCGGCCGGCGAGGCGGGCAATTCGCGACCCCTCCGATGGGAGGATTTCGAGGAGCGGCTCACAAGAAGGGGTTGGTTCTGGCTCGCTACCGTGCGGCCGGACGGGGCGCCGCACATCATGCCATTGTTCGCCGTTTGGTCGGAATCGGCGTTGTACGTTGCCTCGAAGGAGACGGCCAAAAAGAGTCGAAACCTTGCCGCCGACGGACGCTGCGTCAT
>Ga0126310_10000857_pt1 | contig 11161 bp, 8 predicted proteins | sample Plot60_FD_92540 | JGI IMG/M metagenome (GOLD analysis project Ga0126310, IMG submission 92540) | Serpentine soil microbial communities from UC McLaughlin Reserve, CA, USA - Plot60 | ecosystem: Environmental > Terrestrial > Soil > Grasslands | place: USA: UC McLaughlin Reserve, Lake County... | reverse complement strand
GACCCCTCAGGGCGCCGAGGTGATCGATGCCTCGGAGATGATCGTGATGCCTGGCTTCATAGATACCCACCGCCACACCTGGCAGACTGCGGCGCGCAGCATCGCCGCGGACTGGACCCTGTACCAGTACTTCATCGGGGTGCTGGGAACCCTCGGCCCACAGTACCGACCTGAGGACGTTTACGCGTCCAACCTGCTCGGGACGCTTGAGGCCCTGGACTCCGGCATCACGACGCTGCTCGACTGGTCGCACATCCAGAACAGCCCCGAACACACCGACGCCGCGATAGAAGGTCTCAAGGACTCGGGATCGCGCGCCGTCTTCGGTTACGGCGAGCCAGTGTTCCACTGGCTCGAGCAGGACCGCGTCCACGACTTCGCCGATGTCCGGCGAGTCAAGAACCAGTACTTCTCGTCCGACGATGGGCTCATCACGCTCGCCATAGCCCCTCGCGGACCGGAGTTTACCTCTTCTGTGGAATCAACCGAGAATGCTTGGCGGGTAGCCAGGGATCTCGGCGTGCGCATCACCGTCCACGTCGGCGCGGGCGCCTTCGGCCAGGCACGGTCTATCCGGCAGCTCGACGATCGGGGGCTCTTGGGTCCGGACACCACCTACATCCACGGCAGCACCCTGACCGACGAGGAGCTGAAGAGAATCGCCGAGACCGGCGGCACCTTCTCCATCGCGCCAGAGGTCGAGATGCACATGGGCCACGGATTCCCCCCCACCAGGCGCGTGCTCGAGGTCGGGGCACGGCCCTCGATCTCGATAGATGTCTGCACGGGCATAGGGGGCGACATGTTCGGGGCCATGCGGTCGATGCTCTCGATGCAGCGGGCGTTGGACAACCAGAGCCACCTAGAAGCGGGGACCCAGCCCGAGCGCTTGGACATCACTACGCGCGACGTGCTCGGGTTCGCCACCATCGAAGGGGCGCGGGCCTGCGGATTAGAGCACAAGACTGGCAGCCTCACCCCCGGCAAGGAGGCCGACGTGGTCCTCATAAGGACGGACCTCCCGAACCTGACGCCGGTCAACCATCCGGTTGCAAACATCGTGCTCGCCGCCAACACCTCCAACGTGGACAGCGTCTTCGTGGCCGGACGACCGATAAAGCGCGACGGCAAGCTCGTCAACGTGGATCTCGCCCGGGCCCGCCGCCTCGCGCACGAGTCGCGCGATTACCTCTTCGAGAGCACCGGGATGGAGACTGGCGGCGGGTGGGCTCCCGAGTCCTTCCAGGTGGCGGACTAGCTTGTGGTGACAAGTTTGCGGAGCAAGACGTGACCGCCGAATCCTCCGGCGGGCATGAGAAGATGCGCGTCGTTCTCATAGAGCGCTTCGGCGAACCGTCGGAGCTACGCCAGAGAGAGGTAACCCGTCCTGATCCTCGGAAAGACGAGGTCCTCGTCAAGGTCCACGCCGCTGCCGTCAACCGCAGCGACATCCTGAACGCGCGGGGTATTGTTCCGTTTAAGACGTTGCCCCGCATACCGGGGAGGGACTTCGCCGAGGTAGTCGTGGAAGGCCCCCGAGACCTCGTCGGGACGGAGGTCTGGGGTACCGGAGACGGGGACCTGGGCTTCACCCGCGACGCGACCCACGCCGAATATATCGTCCTGCCTGGGGGCACCGTGGTGTCTAACCCGGATAACCTCTCCCTCGAAGGTGCTGCCGCCTCCGGCCTCGCCTACCTCGCAGCCGCCTCGGCGCTACTCAAGCTTGGCGGGGTCTCGTCTGGGGAGACGGTCCTCGTCACCGGGGCCACCGGCGGGGTAGGTAGCGCGGCGGTAAAGATCGCGCGCTGGAAAGACGCACGCGTGATCGGGGCCATCAAGGATGCCTCGGAGCGTGAGACGGCGCAGCGGATGGGCGTCGAGGTGATCGTCGACACCTCCCGCGAAGCGGTGTCCGAAGCCGCGATAGCTAAGACCGGCGGGCGTGGGGTGGACCTCGTACTCGACACCGTCGGGGAACCGCTGTTCGAGCCTGAACAGCCTGGGCACAAGGGGCGGATGGTCGTCATCACGGCCGTCGGCGAGACGCGTGTTTACTTCAATCTCTTCGACTTCTACCGCAAGGAACTCAGGCTCTTCGGGCTGAACACATTAATGCTCGACGCCGAAAGGAGCGCCACCGTCCTGAAGGACTTGATCCCAGGCTTCGAGGACAGGGTTTTGCAGGCGCCGCCGATCGCGGGTCGCTACCTGCTTGAAGAGGCCAGGAGCGCCTACGCCCTGGTCGAGAGCGGTGAGGTGCAGGGTAGGGTGCTGCTCATTCCGGGCTAAGCGTCGATGGAGCGGATATCGAAGTAAAGGACGCAAAGAGAGCACGTTCTCGCAGGGCGCCTGCCTTAGCTAGCGTAGAGGGGGCGGGAGGTGACAGGCTGGGAGTTGCGCCTGGCCGCTCGACACGATCGAGCCGCCCACCGAAGAGGAGCTGCGCATTCTGCACGACCTGCACGCTGGGACCCGAGCGGTAAGGAAGGAGGTAGCCACATGAGATCCTTCACCTACGAGGCATTGCCCGGCAGGATCATCTTCGAGGTGGGCGCCAGTAGGGAGAAGCTGGCTGGTGAGGTAGATCGCCTGGGCGCAAGGCGAGTTTTGCTCCTCGCCACGGAGCGGGAGAGGGCTCTAACCGAGGAATTGGCACAACCTCTAGGCGACAGGCTTGTCGGCCTGTTCACCGAGGTAAGACCCCACGTGCCCGTCGAGGGCGCCAAGAAAGCAAGGGACGCGGCGCGTGAGTTAGAGGCGGACTGCTTGCTCTCCATCGGCGGCGGGTCCACTACCGGGACGGCCAAGGCGGTCGCGCTTGAGACTGCGCTGCCTATCGTCGCGGTCCCAACCACCTACGCGGGCTCCGAGATGACCCCGGTCTGGGGTCTCACCGAGGCGCAGCGCAAGACGACCGGCCGCTCCCTCGACGTGCTCCCGAAAATAGTCGTCTACGATCCCGAGCTGACGCTCTCACTGCCCGCGGCCATAACCGGACCGAGCGCGATGAACGCGATGGCCCACTGCGTGGAAGCCTTCTACGCGCCGGGCTCCAACCCGATCACCTCCCTCGTCGCCGAGGAGGGCATAAGGGCGCTCTCGCGCGGCGTGCCGGTGGCCGTAAGGAGACCTGATGACCTCGACGGGCGGAGCGAAACCCTCTACGGAGCGTACCTGGCAGGAGCAGCATTCGCGGTCGCGGGGTCGGGAATACACCACAAGATTTGTCACGTCTTGGGCGGTGCCTACGATCTGCCCCACGCCGACACGCACACGGTGGTCCTCCCGCACGCCGTGGCCTTCAACGAGCCGACCATCCCGGGAGTCATGGAGCTGGTGGCCCGCGCGCTCGGTGCGTGGGGCGAAGGGGGCGCCGCGGCTGGCCTCTACAACATCGCCGAGAAGATAGGAGCGCCGACCGCGCTCAAGGACATCGGCATGAAGAAAGAGGACCTGAACGAGGCGGTCTCGCTCGTCTTGGAGAAGGCACCCGAGGACAATCCTCGCCCGGTAGACGAGGCGGGTGTCCGGGCTATCCTCGAAGGCGCCTACGCGGGCTGGAGGCCCGAGAAAACCACGGACGTCGAGAAGGGGATCTGAGTAGACCTTTCAGAGAAGAAGGAACTGTGGATCAACGAGAGAATACAGCCGCCAGTGGAAAACACAACCTTACTGACGAGGATTTCACACGGGCAGTGCTCGCGAGCTTCGGAAACTCCAAGGCGGAGCGATTCCGGCAGGTCGTGCAGAGCCTCGTCAGGCACCTGCACGCGTTCATCAGCGAGGTGAAACTCACTGAGGAGGAGTGGTTCAAGGGGATAGACTTGCTCACGAGGACCGGCCACATCACAGACGACGAGCGCCAGGAGTTTATCCTGCTCTCTGACGTCTTGGGCGTCTCGATGCTGGTTGTTGGGATAAACCACCGCCACCTGCCGAGCGCCACGGAGTCCGGTGAGGCCGTCGCGGTGGTCGGGGGGGCCACCGACCACCACCCGACGGGCACTACCGAGGCCACAGTCTTCGGCCCTTTCTTCGTTGAGGGCTCGCCTCGCTACAAGTACGGCGACGATATCGCCAACGGCGCCTCCGGCGAACGGTGCTTTATGCAAGGCCGAGTGCTGTCGACCACGGGCGAGCCGGTCCCGGATGCGCGCATCGAGGTCTAGCAGGCCGACGACGAGGGCTTCTACGACGTGCAGTACGACGACCTCTCCGAGGCGCGCGGTCGCGGCCATCTCTACTCCGACGAGAAGGGGCGCTACTGGTTTTGGTCGGTCAAGCCTGAGGCCTACCCCATCCCGCATGACGGGCCGGTGGGGGAGCTTCTGGACGTGGCAAACCGCAGCCCGATGCGCCCAGCGCACGTGCACTTCATGATCAAGGCGCAGGGCTACAAGACGCTTATAACCCACGTTTTCGCAGAGGGCGACCGGCACCTTGACTCGGACGCCGTTTTCGGGGTGAAGAGTTCCCTGATCACGCGCTTCGAGCGCCACGAGCCCGGCACCGCCCCGGACGGCAAGGAATTGAACGAGCCCTTCTACACCATGAAGTACGACTTCGTGCTGGCCTCCTCTGGGGAGGACTTCTCACGCTAGGCGGCATCTACGGCCTATACCGGAAGAATAGAACCGAAGGGGAGCATGAGCACAGGATCAAGACGGGCATCCTGATCGTCGGCAGTGCCCAACAAGGTGAGCAGTAGCCGGAAGCATTGGCCGGGCAGCTCCCCGGCCACCACGACCGCCAGACCGCCCCAACAGCCTCGAATCAGCCGCATATCGCAACAAACACTACAGCTAGAAGTGGCAAGCTGTTGCGGCTTGTAACGCCTGAACTTCGCGAGAATTTCTACAAGAAGGACTGTCGCATGACCCCATGCGCCCAACTTCCCCGTCCTGGACTAGCGTATGTCCACATGCGCCAATCCTCCACGCTGCTACCCCGCGCCGAAAATTCATATGGCTTGCATGCCGCGCACGCATCAGACACTACCTACGTCCCAGAGATAAGCTAAAAAGCCAAAAAGCTCTACTCATTACAACCTTAACTCTATCATTTCACACCCCTTGGGTGATACCCGGCCCGCCTCGCGGGAGTATGCTGCGTCCGTAGCTAAGAATGTAGAGTGAGGCACCTAGTGCACGACGCGATTATGATTCTTGCGTGTCCCTCCGAGTTTTGCTACGTTCCTTACGTAGGAAAGGGAGCATCCCAAAGTAGATAAAACCGGACGAAGCAACCGGGATCTTTATCACGTCGGCCACGGGTAGAGGGGCCAAGGCGGGATAGGGCGCAGGCGGTGAAGGAGGTAGCACGCAAGAGCACCGAAGTCAGCATGGATAAACGACTAAACAGGAAAGGAATGGTATGGGAAGAATAGCGGTTGCTGTTCTACTTGTCGCTGCCTTGGCCATAACCATAACCCAAGCCGCCGCCGAACCAACGGCGAGGGGTACAGGTCCAGCTGTACAGCAAATAATCGAAGCCCAAAAGGGCGTCGCCGAGATACCGACGCTGCCCAACGGGCTTATGATCCCTATGCCGTCAGGCGGTACGGCGCAGGCGGTGAAGGAGTCCCTGCTCGCGCGCGCCTCCCAGGTCCGTTCAGCCGCTGGCGTCCAAAGCGGGCGCCAGCCAACCATTAGCACCTACGGGTGCCGGCACGTCTTCGAGGGCCGCGGGCGCCCCGACAACGTCCGGGCCAACGTTGATTGCGGCTTCCGCTCTCAGTCGGAGGAGTGGGTGGCGGTCAATCCGACCAACGAGAAAAACATCGTCGTCAGCCAGAACGACTCCAAGCTCAGCGGCAACCGCACCGGGGTGGAGTTCTCACTCGACGACGGCCGCCATTTCGGCGACTCCGTACTCCCAAACGGCAGGGTCATGAGTGAGGAAATCCCAGAGGGGGAGTGGTCATTCGACGCATTCAGCGATCCGGTTCACGCCTTCGACTCCAGAGGCAACCTCTATTACACGGCCATCGGGTTCGACGTCTTTCAGGACCCGTTCGGCGGCCTCTTCGTGTGGAAGTCCAACTCGTGCCTGAAGGCCTCGGCTCTCCACACTCCGGGGAGCGGCTCCTGTGACCCCTTCAAGCCGCCGATATCCGCGACCGCCATCCCGATCCGGACCAACTTTGACGATCCCGCCCTATCGGACGACAAGAACATGATGGCAGTCGACCACTTCGAGGGCAGCCCCTTCAAGGACAACGTCTACGTCACGTGGACGATCTTCGACTTCAGTTGCGGCCCGGAGAACGTGGACTTCTGCGAGAGCCCGATCTTCTTCTCGCGCTCCACCGACGGCGGCGTGAACTGGAGCGAGCCGCTCGAGATCAGCGGAAACAACCCTGACATCTGCAGGTTCGGGGACTTCTTTGATCCCAATGAGAACCCGAATGCCTGCAACTTCAGCCAGGGCTCCTACCCGCTGGTCGGCTCCGACGGCACAATCTACGTGGTCTTCAACAACAGCAACAGTAGCCCCGAAGCGGCGGCAAGCGGCATCGGGGTGGCGCAGCAGCTGTTCGTCAAGTCCACCGACGGAGGCCAGACCTGGACGGACCCCGTCAAGGTCGCCGACGACTTTGCGCGCCAGCCCGTCTCCATACCACCCGACGACACGATCCCGGATTGTGACCCCTTCCGCCAGTGTCTGCCGCCTAACGGCTACCGCGTAAACGACTATCCGTCCATGGGCATCGATACCGAGACCGGCAAGCTGGCGGTGTTCTGGGCCGACTTCCGCAACGGTGGGCCGTGCGCCACGAACAACGACCTCGGGGCGCCGCTTCCGGTCGAGCCCTGCGAAAACCACGACAACGACGTATTCGCAGCAGTCTCCACGGACGACGGCGACAGCTGGTCCAAGACCCGGCTGGTCACGAGGACTTCCGGTCGGAGCGACCCAGCGGCGCAGTGGCAGCCGTGGGGCGACGTCGGCGAGAACGGCAAGCTCTACGCCGCCTACTATGACCGCACCTACGATATGTGCGAGGCGACCGGCTGCAATGACATCACGTTGGCAGGTTCAGGCAACGAAGGCCGCTCGTGGGCCTACAGACGCATTACCACCACCTCCATGCCAAACCTGACGTGCGAGGACAACCCCTTCGAATGCGGCTTCCTGGGTGACTACATGTCCACGCTTTACTGGAGAGGCAAGATTCACATAGTGTGGGGAGACACCCGGGGCCGGGACCTCGGCTTCCCCGAAGAAGACATCTACTACGCTAAGGTGGGCAGCTGAAGAGTTCTGTATTTGGGCGAGGGGCCTCGGGCCCCTCGCTCTCTAGCCATCGAAGGCAAGTAAGCCATCGGCTCCTCTTTCCGCCTCTACCATGACTGGACGTTAGGCACCGCATTAGTCGACCACGATCTAGCCTCTCTCCACAGTGCGAGTGGCTGTGCTCAACGGCTGCGGTCCTCGTTCTTGAGTCGCACCCTCCTTCTGGCCTCCACCGCTGCCGCCTCCATCGCCGCGTGGGCGTTCTCTAGCCTGAGCCGGAGGGGTGCGTAATTCAGATCGGAGAGCCAGTTCATCGCCTCGCCCTTGAGGGAGGCGAGCTGTGCGGCGGATTCCGAGAGGTCGCGGGCGATGTCCCTGGCAGCGTCGGTGTGGTCGGTCTTCACCGCGGTACACCTCCCCGCCCACGAGCACTTCGACCATGCCCCTCGTGATGCGCTTCCAGGTGGCCTCACCGACCGTCAGGCGCGTCTCGCCGAGGTACGGCCCCCTCTCCCTTATCCCGTAGCTAGAGAAGGTGACCAGATCGAAGGTCTCGGTGTCTAGCTGACCCGCCAAACTTCTGCGAACGACGACGTACGCCCGCTGACCGGCCTCGTTCACGTAGGTGGCGTCCACCGTCCCGATCTTAGCCCCTTCGTCATCCGTTACACTGTAGCCGTCGTACTTGTTCTCCAGCGTTCGGAACCACCCGCTGACTTCGCCCGTGCCCATCTCAGCACCCCCGCTCTCACTAAGTCACACCCGAAGTGTTGTATCCTGCTCGTGTCGGGGGCGATCTCTCCTTAACCACCAAACACGCTACACCATCAGGGGCCACGTTCCGTTCGCCCGACGGAGTCCTGTCGCTTGCGCTCTCGGTTAGGCAGGGAGGCGTCAGGGGAGGCGAGTCGCAGCAACAGCAAGGCCGGGGTGTAACAGCCCCGGCCTTTGCACTTGGCGAGCCTACTCGAGCAAATTCTTGAGGTTGCCTTCTTCTCCTAGAGCCTGGCCTTCCCTTACTCCAAGCGCGTCAAGGACCAGTTTGAGACCCTTCTCCGACATAGCGGTCGTAGACGATTTGAGGCTGCTCTACAGGATGCCCGACTTCTATGGACCACGCCAAACGTACGAACTGGGCGTGGGTCCAGGCAAGCGGTGTGGCCGAGAAGGTGCCCTCGCCAAGCGGGAAGTTGGGCTTTCCTGACGGGGGGAAGAAATCGTCCCACACCTGCTCGGGCAGCATGTAGCCAGAGTTCCCGGTCGCGGCCATCGACGCCAGGCGCTCTGAGGCCGAGCGTGCGGCGGCCGAGCCTTCGCGGGCGAGTTCGTACTCACCGCGCTCGCCGGCAAAGATGGGCCACGCCCGGCCGAGTGTATCCTGGCTCTTGAGGCAAGGCTTGGGCAGCGTGTCGCAGTCGGGGAATCCGATGTCCCATGGCTCCCCGTCGCGCTGCTCGCCGTAGCCATCGAAGTTGTAGCGATACCAGAACGTGCCGTTCGGCGTCTTTACCCTGAGCCCCCTCTTTTGCGGCTCGTTAGGCGGCGTCGAGAACGGACCCACGATCGCCTTCGAGTTCACGACCTCCAGGGTATGCACAATGTTGGGGTCGCCGGCCGGTTTGACGCCGAGCCTGACCAGCTCTAGGTAGCTGGTGTCTACCACCAGCCGCTGGTCGATCTCTGAAGGACCGGCGTCACCCATCTTGTAGGTGGTGGGGGCGTTGGGGTCGGGGGGGTTGTCGGAGTCGGCGGGGTTGTCGCCCTCGCTCTTGGTGATGCGCAAGTAGTAGGGATGATCGGCCAGCGGGCCGTTGGTCGTGACGGTCCACTCCTCGACGTTTTGCTGCCAGGTATCGGCGGTATTCTGGTAGGTAATTGCCGAAGCCATGTCGCCGTTGGCCTGTGCGATTTTGGCCGCGCACACCAGACCGGCTATCTCGGCGGCGATGGTGGCCGGGGACCAGCCGCCCTGGTTCTCCCACCGCTCCTGCGGTGTGGCCGGACCGTTGGCGACGATGTAGTCGGCTGCGGGCTTGACGTGCTTGTCGTAGGTCGCACGGTCGTTCCTGCCGAGCTGCCAGGCGAGAACCAGCGGGAAGGCCACCTCGTCGAGCTGGACGTTGGGCCAGTGCTCGGTGCCGTCGACTGTGGAGTTCTGCGGGAAGGAACCGTCGGGTTTCTGCTGCCTCTCGAAGAGGTAGGTGAGGGCACGCTCAGCCCCAGCCCTATCCCCGGCCGCCAACAGTGCCGTGGCGATCTGGTAGAGGTCGCGCGACCACACCAGGTGGTACGCCCCCGAGGGGTTCTCGAGCCCCCGGCCCCACACCCAAGGCATCGTCGGAGAGGCGATGTAGGCGCCCCGGTAGGTCTTGTCCTCGTGGGCCGCGAGCGCCATAACGGAGACGTTGTAGGTTTTACGCAGCAGCCCGGACTCGGACGCGCTCGTCGGGGGCGGCTCCAGCGAAGCGAGGTACGCTTGCCAGCCGGCCCTGTACTCCGTTTGCGCCTGATCGAAACCGGTCGCGAGCGAGGTCTGCGCCTCCTCGAGGGCATCGTTCGCCGAGCTTGCGAACCCGAGGGACAAGGTCAGATCACGGTTCTCCACCCCGTCGACCGGCAGCATTGCTGTCTGAACCACATTGCCGTCCGGGGAAGAGGTATAGCTCCAGTCCATCCTGTAATCGCGCCTCAGGTCCTGCCAACCGTCGCTTGTGCCCTTGTAGCCGGTGGATTTCTTGCCCAGCTTAGGCGAAGCGGTCAGCGCGCTTGCTATGCCCTCGTCCGTCGCTACGAGCGCCTCTGCGCTGACAGCGCCCGAGTCGTCGTCGCCGCCGTTATCCAGCGAGGGGTCGTAGAGCGCGTACACCTGGAAGGGCTTGCCCGACAGCGATTTGAAGGACACGTCGACGAGCAGGGTGGAGCGGGTGGAGTCGGTGACGTAGGTCTTGGTTATCCGATAGTCGCCAGACTTGTCCGTGTTGATTTGTCGGTAAACCAGCGCCCTCTTATCCACCAGTTGCACTTTGTGCTTCGTGGCGCGGGTCTCGCGCTCGGCGAACGTCTTGCCGTCGCTGACGACGAGTTGCAGGTCTCGCACGCTCGGGGTGCCGAGGTCGGGGTAGTAGGCCTCGGTTAGCTCTCCGTCGTCGAGGGTGTACCAGACCTTGCTGCCGGTAGTAGTGGAGGTCCCGAACCCGTCCTTGTCCGCTTCGGTCCAGACTGCCTTATCGCCCGGGGCTCCCGAAGCTTCACCATCCGTCGCCGGATCCCCGGACTGCGATCCGGCGGGGGCGCCCACCAAGACTAGGGCCGTAAGAACGGCCATTCCCAGCAACATGCGAAGCCCTATAGGCAAGTACTGAGCTATCATCCATCCCTCTCCTTAGGCATATTCCCCTAACATGTACCAACAATTCGATCGCCCCTTCTCCGATGGCTCCACCAGCCTTCCGTGGATATAGTAATAATTACTTCAATGTCGCGCAAGTAGCAAATTGTGCAATAGCAGAGAGGAGTCTTTGCACAGCCTCGAAGGAGCGACAGGGAGTGCGCGCTGCTAGGTGCGCGGGGGAGGCGGCGGGTCACGCTCGCGTGGGAGCTGGCGCGCCGCCTTACGCCATCTCAAGGTTTGAGCGGTGTCCACTCTAACGGCTCGGCGCAGCCGTTGGTCAGTAGGGCGCAGAACCTAATCTCGGATAGTTTTGCACCTTGGGGCTCATATGGAGAAGGTTGCGGCGGAAAGAAACGGCGGCGAGTTCGCCGACTGCTTTCAGGCTCCCTTTAACGCTATCTAAACGCCCTTCAAGCCAAGGCGCTGCTCTTTACGTCCCTCTGCCTACCCCACCGGCCCTGGTAGGTCCAACTCCGCCCGTGATTTGGATTGCTACTTCTCTTTGGAGAAACCTCAAATATCCCAAAGATT
>Ga0126310_10000856_pt1 | contig 11163 bp, 13 predicted proteins | sample Plot60_FD_92540 | JGI IMG/M metagenome (GOLD analysis project Ga0126310, IMG submission 92540) | Serpentine soil microbial communities from UC McLaughlin Reserve, CA, USA - Plot60 | ecosystem: Environmental > Terrestrial > Soil > Grasslands | place: USA: UC McLaughlin Reserve, Lake County... | reverse complement strand
TCACCGAGTCCCGGTGCGACATCCACGTCGTCTGCTCCTCCTGCAGGCCGCCGAACAGCGCCCCTTCGTGCACGCGCACCTCGGTCTTGCCGAATTCCGACACCCCCGTCCGCTCGACTGTGCCGCCGAGGTCCCGCGCCATCAGCTGCATGCCGTAGCAGATCCCGAGCGTCGGGACGCCGAGCTCGTAGAGTCGCGGGTCGACGCTCGGCGCACCGTCCGCATAGACGGACGCCGGCCCGCCGCTCAACACCAGGGCGAGCGGGTTGCGCGCCCGAACCTCCTCCGCAGTCACCGCGTGCCCGACCAGCTCCGAATAGACGCGGCACTCGCGGACCCGGCGGGCAATCAGCTGCGAGTACTGGCCGCCGAGGTCGATGACGAGGACTGGCCGCTCCTCTCCCGCCGACTCGCTGACGGGGAGCGGAACGACGTTACTCATCAACGTGGTCGGTAGTTCGGCGCATCCGCGATCGTCGTCATCCCGTGCGGATGGCTCTCACGGAGCCCGGCGCCGGTGATGCGAACGAAGTGGGCGCCCTTCATCTGCTCGATCGTCGCGGCGCCGCAATATCCCATCGACTGGCGCAACCCGCCGACGAGCTGGTGAAGCACGTTCGCGACCGGGCCCTTGTACGGCACGCGTCCCTCGACGCCCTCGGGGATCAGCTTGTCGACGTCTTCGACGTCACCTTGGAAGTAACGGTCCTTCGAGTACCCCCGCTTCATCGCGGCGAGCGACGCCATCCCGTGGTACTGCTTGAAGCGCTCCCCGCCCGCCAGGATCACGTCTCCCGGAGTCTCGTCCGTGCCCGCGAGCAACCCTCCGGCCATGACGGCATCGGCACCTGCGGCGATCGCCTTCGCAATGTCGCCGGAGGAGCTGAGTCCGCCGTCGCCGATCACCGGCACGTTGTGCGCCGCGGCGGCCCTCGCGCAGTCGTAGATCGCCGTCACCTGCGGCACGCCGACGCCCGCGACGACGCGGGTGGTGCAGATCGCGCCCGGCCCGATCCCCACCTTGACCGCATCCGCGCCGGCGTCGATCAGCGCCTCGGTCGCGTCGGCGGTGGCGATGTTGCCGGCGATCACCTCGCCGTCCCACTGCCGCTTCAGACGCCGCACCATCTCGACCACGTTGCGGGAGTGGCCATGCGCCGTGTCCACGACGAGGACATCTGCGCCGGCCTCGGCGAGCGCCGCGGCGCGGTCGTCGGCGTCCGGGCCGACGCCGACGGCGGCGCCCACCTGCAGCCGGCCCTGCTCGTCCTTGGTCGCACGCGGAAACTCGATCTGCTTACGAATGTCCTTGACCGTGATCAGGCCCTTGAGCCGTCCCTCTGCATCGACGACCGGCAGCTTCTCGATCTTGTGCCGGTGGATGATCGTCCGCGCCTCCTCGAGCGTCGTCCCGACCGGGGCGGTGACCAGGTCGCGAGCGGTCATCAGCGCCGACACCGGCTGCTCGACCCCGTCGTCGCGAAACCGGAGGTCGCGGTTCGTCAGGATCCCGACGAGCCGCTCTTCTGCGTCCGTGACCGGCACGCCGGAGATGTGGTACCGCGCCATCAGCTCGAGCGCGGCCGCGACCGGAGCCTCGGGTGGCAGCGTCACCGGCTCGACGATCATGCCCGATTCCGAGCGTTTGACCTTGTCGACCTCCGCAACCTGCTCCTCGATCGAGAGGTTTCGGTGGAGGATTCCGAGCCCGCCCTCGCGCGCGAGCGCGATCGCGAGTCTCGCCTCCGTCACCGTGTCCATCGCGGCCGAGACGATCGGGATCTCGAGCGAGATCTTCCGGGTCAGGCGCGTCGCGGTCGAGACCTCGTTCGGCAGCACAGCCGACTCCGAGGGCACGAGGAGGACGTCATCGAAGGTCAGCCCCTCGCGCGCGAACTTCCGGTCGAGCTCGATGAGTCGCTCGATCGTCTCCGGCGTGAGGTCAACGGCCAATTGACAGGCGATGGTAGCAACGGGGTCCGACGGCGAAACTCGGCCTCAGGCGTTGACCGGCACCGCCGTCGACGCCGACCGGGCCGAGCGGGCGCGGCTCGTCGCGGTCACGACGACGCGGACCGTGGAGCCGACATCGGCCGGCAAGACGGCGTAGGTGGAGGTGACCGCCTTCGGGATCGGCGTGCACTTCGCCGCGGTGGTGTCGGTGCAGCGCTGCCACTGGTACGCCAGCGTTGGGGCCGGGTTGGCCTGCCAGGTGCCCGTCGTCGCGCTAAGCAGCTGGCTGGTCTGAGGAACCCCGGCGACGGTCGGACTGTCGATCGCGACCGGCTGTGGCGCCATCAGCGCCGAGGCGAGACGCGACTGGCGGTAGCGATCGCCGTCGACGCAACCTCTGATCCCGGGAACGCGGCTGCAATTGGTCCACTGCCAGAAGGTCCAGCCGCTCGCCCCCCAGTTCGCCGCGGGCACGCGAGGGGTGGGCACGCGCCAGTGCGCGACCCAGAGGTTGGACCCGGTCGCGGCGAAGACCCTTGCGTCCCCGACCGCGCGTCGCCAGAAGGTCGGCGACGAATAGATCGTCGGGCGGACCCCGATCTGCAGCTGAACCTCGTCGAGCCACGCGGCCGTCCAGGCGCGCAGGGATGCCGGCGAGAGGCCGCCCGTCCGCTCGAGGTCGAGCACGGGCGCCAACTCTCCCGTCTGCGGTTGGGCAACGGAGACGAAGAGGTCGGCCTGGGCGACGGCGTTCGCGACGACGGCCCGCGGCGTCGAACCCGCAGGCCGTGCGAAATGGAACCCGCCGAACGCGAGCCCGGCAGCCTTGGCCCCGCTGTGGTTGCGTGCGAAGCTCGGATCGGCGGTGAAACCGTTGGTCGCCTCGGCGAAGGCGAACCGGTACCCGCCGTGGGCGACGCGGGACCACGCGATCGAGCCCTTCCAGCGGGAGACGTCGATGCCGCGAACGGACGCTCCGGCCGAGCCGGACGAGGCGATCACGAAAACCGCTCCGAGCAGGAGAAAGCGGCGGCGCAAGCCGCGTAGCCTACCCTGCTGGCTTCCGAAAACTCAATGCGAGCAAGCGCTCTAGCTCGCGACCGGTTCCAGCTCGGTGACCTCGACCGCGCTCGCGAGCCGGTCGGCCTCGCGCTGGTCGAAGCGGCCCGCACCCACCTCCAGCGTCGATGCCGTCCCGGTCGCGACCGCCTCGCGAAGCGCGTCCTCCGGCGCTTCGCCCTTGAGATGAGCCGCGAGGAAGGCGGCCAGCAGGACGTCGCCCGAACCAACGGCCGAAACAGGCTCGATGCTCGGCGCGCTGACGCGGTAGCGATGAGCCGTCCGCTCCTGCCGAAGCAGCGCGAAGCAACCCGACTCCTGCGTGATCAGAACGTTCCGCACGCCGCGCTCGGCGATCGACTCGAGGCCGACGATGAAATCCTCGTCCTCGTTGAACTCCTGGCCGACGAGGCCCTCTGCCTCGTTCTGGTTCGGCGAAACGAGAAACGGCTCGGACTGGACGCCGAGCCGCAACGGCTGCCCCTCGGAGTCGAGCACGGTCGTGACGCCACGGCGGTTGAGCTCGCGGATCGCATCGCCGTAGAAGTCATCGTCGACGTCGCGCGGGAGAGAACCGGCGAAGACGACGGCGTCGGCGCCCTGCGCCAGGTAGGCGAGCTTGTCGAGCAGCATCTCGAGCTCGTCGGGCCTGACCGCCGGGCCCCACTCGTTGATCTCGGTGTACGTTGAAGCGGTCGGATCGACGACCGCCGTCGACGTGCGCGACTCGTCGTCGATCCGGACGAAGTCGTTCAGGATCGCCTCGCTCGTCAACTCCTCGACGATCCGGATCCCCGTGCGGCCTCCCACCAGCCCTGTTGCAACGACCGGCACGCCGAGCAATTTCAGCGCCCGCGCGATATTGATCCCCTTGCCGCCCGCCAGCATCAGGCCCTGGCTCGCTCGGTGGCGCTGGCCCCGCTGGAAGTTCGGCACGGTGAGCGTCCGGTCGAGCGCGGCGTTCAGCGTGACGGTGACGATCACGGTAACCAGCCCCACATGTGATCGAGGGTACGCTCGGCGTAGAACCCGGCGCGGCCGAGCGCGCCGGGCCGCTCGACCGTCCGGCCGGCAACGAGTGCACCGCGGACGAGCAAGCGCGGGCCTTGGTAGACGCGGATCTCGCCGAGCCGATCGCCTCGGTGAACGGGCAGCGCCGCCGAGGCCGTGGCGACGACGCGCTCCACCAGCGGCTGGTCTATCCGTACCGCTCGGGTCACGTCCTTGGCGGGCACGAGCTCGACCGGGGAGCTGCCGTAGCCAACCCGCACCTTCGCGTACACCTGACCGGATTGCACGACCGGGATCCGCCGGTAGCGGGAGACCGCCCAGCGCAGCAGGGCGCTCAGATCTGCGTTCCGCGTCGCGCGGTCCGGCGAGCCGAGGATCGTCCCGTAGACCACAACGCCACGGCTCTGCAGGGCTGCGACCTCGTTCCAGCCGGCCGCCGAGGTATGGCCGGTCTTGACGCCGAAGACGCCGGGGAACGACGCGAGCAGGTCGTTCCAGGTGTGGAGGACCCGACCGCCGGCGATCGAGGCACTCTGCCGGCTGACGATCGAGCGGACGATCGGCCGGCGCATCAAGAGCCGCGCGAGCTTCGTCACGTCCCGCGCGCTCGAAATGTGCCCGGGAGCATCGAGGCCGTCGGGCCGGTCGTAGTGCGTGTCCCGCAGTCCAAGTTGTCGCGCACGGGTGTTCATCATCGTCACGAAGCGGGCCTCGCTTCCTTTACCGACGTAGTAGGCGAGTGCGTCCGCCGCGTCGTTCGCGCTTTGGATCAGCGCGCCCTCGAGCAAGTCGCGAACGGTGAGCCGCTCCCCCGGCCGCAGGTCGATCGAGGACTCGCCGACCGCAGCCGCCCCCGGAGCGACGGTGACGACCTCGCCCGGCTTCGTCCGCTCGACCGTGAGGAGCACGGTCATCAGCTTCGTCAGGCTGGCGATCGGGACCCGGGCGCGCTCGCGGTAGCGCGCGAGGATCTGGCCCGTCTGCCCGTCCTCGACCAGGTAGGCGCGCGCATGCACCTGCGGGATTCCGGCGAGCGCGGGAGTCGCGAGCGCGAGAGCCGCGGCGACAGCAACCAGCGGGCGCTTCACGAGGCCAAAGGCTAGCTACGAAGAAGGCGGACCCACATTCTCGAGCCACCTCACCTTCAGCCGGGTTTAGACGGCCGCAGCGGCAAAGCCGCCACGGCCTTTAGAGGGCATCGCAAGCGACGCCCTACCAGCCGGAGGCGGCCCAGATCTCGCTCTTGAGCCGCGCCGCATCGCGGGAGGCAGCGGTGCGCCAGTCTTCGCCGGACGAGCGAAAGCCGTAGGTGACGCTTCGCGAAGCCGCCACGAGGGCGCTCGCCGGACCGCTCGTGAAGGCGCGGGCGACGTCGGCGGGTGAGGCGCCCTGGGCACCGACGCCAGGGAGGAGCAGAATCGAGCGCGGCAGCAGTCGTCGCGCCTCGCCGATCGCGCGCGGATGGGTGGCGCCGACCACGGCGCCGACGCTGGAGAGGCCGTGCTCGCCGACGAGGTCCTCTCCCCACTCGGCGACCAGCCGCGCGACGTGCTGCCAGAGCACTCCGCCGTCGCTGAGCCTGAGGTCCTGAAGGTCGCCGCCGCCCTCGTTCGAGGTCTTGACGAGGCAGAAGACGCCGCCGCCGTGCCGCCTGCAGGCGCCGAAGAACGGCTCCAGCGAGTCGCGACCGAGGTACGGGTTCACGGTCATAGCGTCGGCCACCGGGGTCTCTCCCTCCAGGTACGCGGCCGCATACGCGCGGGCGGTCGAGCCGATGTCGCCCCGCTTCGCGTCCGCAATCACGAGCAGGCCGGCGGAGCGGGCGTACTCGCAAGCCTCCTCGAAGGCACGGACTCCGTCGGCGCCGAGCGCTTCGAAGAAGGCCAGCTGCGGCTTGACGGCGACCGCGTAGGGCGCGACGGCGTCGACGATCCCGCAGCAGAACCGCGCGACCGCGTCGGCGGCTGCACTCCGCGCGACGTGGGCATCGCCGCGGAGCTCGACGGGCAGGAGATCGAGCCGCGGGTCGAGGCCGACGACGAGCTGGGAGCGCTTGCGCTCGACCGCCTGGGCGACCCGATCGGCGAAGGTCCTCGTCGCTGCCGGGGTCTCGACCTGCATCTCCCTCAGCGTAACCCGCGGCCCGGATTCACAAAGACGAAGGCCGCCCTGTTCGGCGGCCTTCGTGGTCCTTGGAGGGAGCGCCCTCGTCCAGCTACATCATCCGCCGTCGCTCCCCCGTACGGCCTGCTTGAGCGAGCTTCCTGCCGAGAACTTCGGCACCCATGCAGCGGGGATCTGCACCTTCTGGCTCGGATTCCGGGGGTTGACACCCTGACGCGCCGCGCGGTGCTGCGTCGTGAACTTCCCGAATCCAGTGAAGGCGACCTCTTCGCGATTCTTCAGTGCATCTGTGATCGAGTCGATCACAGCATCCACTGCCTCGCCCGCTTCACGACGGCCGAGGCCGCTCTTCTGCGCTACCCGCTCGACGAATTCCTGCTTGGTCACGTGCACTCCTCTCCTGCTGCTTGACAGGGTTAGGGCCGCGGCGGACCCTAACAGGGTCGGTGATTTGGCTCAACCATCCGGTTTTTGCGGGGGTTTTTCAAGCCCTACGAGCTCCGAGGCGCGAAACAGCGGTCGTAACCTGACCGCGACGCGAGCCAGAGCGTCCACCCCGCCCTCCTCGCGATCCACGACGCAGACCGCGGTCCGGCAGGTCAGCCCGGCCTCCCGAAGCGCCTCGACCGCGCCCAAGGCGGCGCCGCCGGAGGTGACGACATCCTCGACGAGGCAGACACATTCGCCGGGCTCGAAGAGGCCTTCGAGGCGGTTGCCGGTGCCGTACTCCTTCGCTTCCTTGCGGACGATCAGAAACGGCAGGCCCGACGCGAGCGAGGCGGCTGCGGCGAGCGGTACGGCGCCGAGCTCCGGCCCGGCGAGCCTGACTGCCTCCGGCTCGTGCTCGGCCACGACTCGGGCGATCCGTTCGCCGAGAGGGCCGAGCAGGTCGGGGCGGGTCTCGAAGCGGTACTTGTCGAGGTAGTAGCGGGAACGCCTGCCCGACCGCAGGACGAAGTCGCCCTCCAGGTAGGCGTGCTCGCGGAGCGCGGCGCCGAGCTCCGCGTCTCTTGGTTCAGCCTGCAAGCTCGAGGATCCGCCGGGCGCGCCGCAGGAGAGGCTCGGCCTCACCGGGCTTTGCCAGAGAGACCATCGCACCGTCGCCGAAATAGACGTCGACCCGCTCGCGCTGCCGCGCCAGGCGCCTGCGGAAGAGCAAGGTCCCCGCGAGGGAGCCGGCGCCGAGCAGCATGCCGGTCAGAACGTTACGACTTCGCATCGGTCTTCTTCGCTTTCGTCGCCGCCTTGCGCTTGGCCGGCTGTCGTTTCTTCGGCGCCGGCGCCTCGAGCTCGCGCAGGCAGCTCTTGAGGTCGTAGAAGACGAGCCCGACCGTGGGCTCCGGCGGCGTCGTCGCCGCGATCAGACGATCGCCGTCCCGGACGACGAAGACGCTTCCGGTCTTCAGCGCGACCTCGAGTTGAGCGAACTCGCCGCCGTTCGTGCGATCACCCTGCTGCTCGGCCTCCGCCAGCAGCGCCTCGGCCTCCTCCGCCACGCGTTTCGCGCGCTCGTCGTCGGCCAGCGTGGAGCCGACGACCTTACCGCCGCGTTCGAAGACAACCGCAGCGCGGACCTGCGAAGAGATCTCGCGGAGACGCTCGAGGGCGGCGGCGGCGTCCATGCGCTCACGCTAACACGGCGGCGGCGATACTCCCGAGGTCGTGTATCGCCCGCTGGCGAAGTTCTTTCGGGACCGCGGGCCCCACCTCGCGGCCATGATCGCCTACTTCGCCCTGCTCTCGTTCGTGCCGCTGACGTTTCTAGCCCTGTCGCTCCTGGGGCTGACGGGCCGGGCCGACGAGTCGAGCTACCTCGTGACGGAGTTGAAGAAGGTCTTTCCAGGCACCTCGGTCTCGGCGATCGTGAAGGCGGTCCGGTCGGTGCAGGATGACGCCGCGACGCTGGGAATCCTCGGCGGGATCTTCCTGATCTGGACGTCGCTTTCGTTCTTCAGCGTGCTCGAGTCGGCCTTCAACATCGTCTACGGGCGACCGAACCGTTCCTTCCTGCGCGGGAAGGCGCTCGCGAGCCTAATGATGATCGCGCTGCTCGTAACGCTCTTCGTCGGGCTGCTGGCCGGTTCTGTCGGCTTCGACGTCCTCAGGCGTTACGCGCCCGGCATCGCAGGCAACGGCGTCATCGCGTACGCGCTGTCGCTGATCGTTTCGCTGAGCGCCGTCTTCGCCTTTCTCGTCGCCGTCTACTACCTGCTCACGAACGCGAAGCTGCAGCTCGTCGACGTGCTGCCGGGCGCGGCGATCGCCGCGGTGCTGCTCGAGGCCTCCTTCCAGGTGCTCCCGGTCTACGTGCGGCTCTCGAGTGTCTCGATCGCGCTGCGCGCCTTCGGCGGGCCGGCGCTGCTGCTCGTCTGGCTCTACGTGATGGCGAACGCGATCGTGTTCGGCGCGGAGGTCAATTCGTACCGGGCCGCGCGCCGCGAGGCGGCGCTCCAGGAGGCCCCCGGAATCGCCTGACCGTCCCACGGGCCGCCCTCAGCGCGCGTCGAAAGCACGCAGCAGGTCACGAGCGGCGCGGGCGCGGTGCGAGTTCTCGCGCTTCCAGTCGTTGCCTAGCTCCGCGACCGTTCGCTCCTCGCCCACGGGGACGAAGATCGGGTCGTAGCCGAACCCTTCGTCTCCGCTCGGCTCACGCGCGATGCGGCCGTCGAGGGCTCCGGTTCCCCGCAGCGCCTCCCCCTCCGGCGAAAGCGCGACCAGCTCGCAGACGTAGCGGGCGCGCCGGCCTTCGCCCTCGACGGAACGGAGCTCCGCGAGCAGACGCTCGACAGGCTCGTTCCCGCCGAAACGCGCCGACCGGATTCCGGGGCCGCCGCCGAGGCCTTCGACCTCGAGCCCGGAGTCCTCGCCGACAACCCAGGCGTCACCGGCGAACTTCGCGCCGTGACTTGCCTTGCCGAGCGCGTTCTCGTAGTAGGTCGCGCCGGCCTCTGGCGGATAGGCATCGACGTCGAGCAACCCGAGCTCCCACCCTTCGAGCACCCGCGCGAGCTCGCGCAGCTTGTTCTCGTTACGGGAGGCGAGCTTGGCGTTCAGTCGGCCCAACGCACCTCGAGCACCTGCTCGACTTCCGCGAGCTTAGAAACGAGCTTCGTCGCCAGCTCCGGGCGGGGAAGCTCGAGCGTCAGTTCGAGCGTGCGGCGGTCGCCTTCCTGGCGGATCTCGATCGTCTCGAGGCGAGCGTCTGCCTGGACGGCGTCGATCACGCCGGCGGGGCTCTCGCCGGCCGGAAGCTGAACGAGCAGGAGGCCGCTGTCGCCGCGGAAGCGCCGGACGACGCGGTACGCGAACGCGCGCAGCGGCCACAACGCCACGAGCGCCACCCCGGTCGTGATCACCGCCGCCGAGTAGTAGCCCGCCCCGGAAGCGAGGCCGATCGCCGCGACCACCCAGAGCGTCGCCGCGGTCGTCAGGCCGCGGATCGCGAGGCCCTGCCTGATGATCGCTCCAGCACCGAGGAAGCCGATCCCGGTCACGATCTGCGCGGCGATTCGCGTCGGATCGGCGCGGACGACGCTCTGGCCGGAGATCAGAAACTCGCGGAACCCGTACGCGGAGACGATCGTGAAGAGCGCCGAGCCGACCGAGACGAGCAGGTGCGTCCGCAGGCCGGCCTCACGATCGCGGAGCTCCCGCTCGAGCCCCAGGACAGCCCCGAGGGCGGCTGCGAGCGCGACCCGCCCGAGCACCTCCGGCCAACCGAGAGTCGGGAGACTAGACGCGAGGAGCACTCGCGGCTTCCTCCTGCGCGCCTGCGATTCGCTCGATGCCCACCTCCGCGAGCGCGAGGAGCTCGTCGAGCTGTGACCGCGAGAACGGCTCCTGCTCCGCCGTCGCCTGCACTTCGACGAGGTGGCCGTCGCCGGTCATGACAACGTTCATGTCGACCTCGGCGTTCGAATCCTCCGCATAGTCGAGATCGAGCAGCGGCTTGCCGTCCACGACGCCGACGGAGACGGCCGCTACCGAGTCGCGCAGCGTCTTCGAGAGGCCGAATCGGTCGAGCGCCAGCCGGGAGGCGACGTAGGCGCCGCAGATCGCCGCGCAGCGCGTGCCTCCGTCGGCCTGCAGCACGTCGCAGTCGAGCCAGAGCGTGCGTTCTCCGAGGGCCTCGAAGTCGGTGACAGCGCGTAGCGCACGCCCGATCAGCCGCTGGATCTCGACCGTCCGGCCGCCCTGCCTGCCACGGGACGCCTCCCGTTGCGTACGCTCGCCGGTCGAGGCCGGCAGCAGCGAGTACTCGGCCGTCATCCAGCCGCGCCCCTTGCCGAGGAGCCAGCGCGGGACGCCTTCCTCGATCGACGCCGTGCAGAGGACCTTCGTCTTCCCCTGCGAGTAGAGCACCGAGCCGTGCGGCTGCTCCAGCCAATTCGGCTCCAGCCGCAAAGGACGCAGCTCGTCTGCGCGACGACCCTCCCCTCGGCTCATGCCGCCCGCTTCAGGGCAGCAAGCTCGACGTGCTCGACCACGGCGATCGGCAGCTGCAGGAAACGTCCCCCGAGCTCGCGGAACGCCTCTGGGTCGCCCGTCGTGAGGAAGCGATACGAGCCCTCGCGGGCCTCGTCGTTCTCGATCCCTTTGCGAGAAAGCGTCTCGGCCACCTCCCGCGCCGTCTCCTCGGCCGAGAAGACGAGCGTGACGCCGCGGCCGAACACGCGCTGGAACACCGGCCGGATCAGAGGATAGTGCGTGCAGCCGAGGATGACCGTGTCCACGCCGGCGTCCTTCAACGGCTCGGCGTACTCGCGAACCGCAGTCGTCGTCTCGGCCCCGAAGGGATCCTCGCCCTCGATCAGGGGCACGAGCCGCGGGCACGGGAGCGCCGTGAACTCCGCGCCGGCGTCCAGCGCTGCGACGAACTCCCCGTATCGGCCCGCCTCGACAGTCGCCTCGGTCGCGAGCAGGCCGATCTTGCGGTTACGGGTCGCCTGCACGGCGGCGTGCGCCTCGGGCTGGATGACGCCGACGACCGGAATCGCAAGCTTCTCCTGCAGCTGC
>Ga0126310_10000855_pt1 | contig 11172 bp, 10 predicted proteins | sample Plot60_FD_92540 | JGI IMG/M metagenome (GOLD analysis project Ga0126310, IMG submission 92540) | Serpentine soil microbial communities from UC McLaughlin Reserve, CA, USA - Plot60 | ecosystem: Environmental > Terrestrial > Soil > Grasslands | place: USA: UC McLaughlin Reserve, Lake County... | reverse complement strand
GACGTTGTGGTCCCCGATCCTGGCGAGCCCGCCCCGCACAGCAGGATCGTCGCCGAAGAACCGGTCGCCCGAGAGTTCGTAGAAATCGTCGGCGAGGGCGTCGCGGTAGGCCCTGAAGTTCGGGCGCTCGGGGTGGCGGGCGACCTGCACGCGCTGGTACGGGGAGAGGTTAGAGTAGATGCGCCTACGGGCCGCGTTGAGGGCGTCTTCGAGGCGGGAGATCTCCCCCCGCAGCTCTTCGCTCGGGCCGGCGAGCCGCCTGAGCTCGGCGATGCGCTCCTCGAAGTCCTTGATCGGGCGTTCGAAGTCGAGGATCACGGCAGGAACCCCAACAGCCGTTCGAGATCCCCCTTCAAGCTCAGACGGTGCACGATGCGGTCGACCATCCCGTGCTCCTTCTGGGACTCCGCCGTCTGGAAACCCTCGGGCAGTCTCTCGCGGGTCGTCTGCTCGATGACCCTGGCGCCGGTGAACCCGATCCTGGCCCCTGGCTCGGCAAGGACCACGTCGGCCGCCGTCGCGAACGAGGCCGTCACCCCGCCGAAGGTGGGATCCGTCAGGACCGAGACGTAGGGCCAGGATCCCTCGACGTAGCGCGAGAGGGTGACGCTGGTCTTCGCCATCTGCATGAGCGAGTAGACGCCCTCGAACATCCGCGCCCCTCCCGAAGCCGAGACGATAACGAGCGGAAGCTCCTCCGCGCCGGCGACTTCGATGGTCCTCGCGACCTTCTCACCGACCACGCTACCCATCGAACCCCCGATAAACCGGAAGTCGAGCACGGCGAGCGCCACCTGCTTTCCTCCTATGACGCCGGTCCCGCTCAGAACGGCGTCATCGAGGCCTGTCTTCGTGCGCGCCTTCTGTAGCCTCTGTCGGTAATCCTCGAACCCGAGGGGATCGTCGGCGAGGATGCTCCCGTCCCGCTCTTCGAAACTGCCGGCGTCGGTGAGGAGCCTTATCCTCTCCGGCGCGGAGAGCGGGTAGTGGAACTCGCAGTTGGGACAGACGTTGAAGCGCGCCCTGAGGTCCTTCTCGTAGATCGGCTGCCCGCACCTCTCGCACTTGGTGAAGACGGAGTCCATCGGGCCGACGCCGCTCTCGGTCTCCGGTGCGCTCCTGGAGTACTCCCTGCGTTTGCTCAGCCAGTTCCTGATCTCTAGCCCCCCGCCTTCACGACCCCTGAAATCGCTTCGCGCACCTCGCGCAGCCACCCGCCGGCCAGCTGCGCCCCGCCCTCCTCGACGAGCCGCATCAGCTTGCTTCCGATGATGATCCCATCGGCCTCCTCTGCGGCCTCGACGGCGGCCCCGGCAGAACCGATTCCGAATCCCAGGGCAACGGGCGCATCGGTCCCCGCACGCACCCGTCTCAGAAGCTCGACTGCGCCGGACGGCAGGGCGTCGCGCACCCCCGTTACCCCGGCCACGGAGACGCAATACACGAACCCGGTCGCCATCTCGCCGACGCACGAGACGCGCCCGTCGGTCGAGGTCGGCGCGACGAGCGGGCAGAAGGCGACGCCGGCCGCTGCTGCAAGCTCTGCGAACCGGCCCGCCTCGTCTACGGGTAGGTCGGGGATCACGAGCCCCGAGACCCCGGCCGCTGCCGCCTCCCGCAAGAAACGCTCGGCCCCCCTGGCGAAGATCACGTTGTAGTAGAGCAAGAAGACCACGGGCACCCTTCCCGAGAACGTCGAAGCGAGCTCCAGGCAGTAATCGAGGTCGGCCCCGTTCGCCAGCGCCCGCGTCGTCGTGTCCTGTATCGTCGGCCCATCGGCGAGCGGGTCGGAGAAGGGGACCCCGATCTCGAGCACATCGGCACCCGCCTCCAGGTAGGCCTCCCCAACTTCCCTCGCCCCTTCTAGCGTCGGATAGCCTCCGGTCAGGTAGGGCACGAGCGCGGTCCGCCCCTCCCGGAAAGCACCCCTGACACGGTCGCCGTTCAAAAGGCTACTTCGTCAGAGGAGGGCGAGGAGTTAGGGCCAGATACGACCTCCGCTTCCTCCGAGCCGATGCCGAGCGCGTTCGCCGCGACCTCGACATCCTTGTCGCCACGCCCCGAGATGTTGACGATCATGTTCTTCCCCCGGCCGAGCTCTCTGGCCACCTTCTCGGCGTAGAAGAGGGCGTGCGCCGTCTCCAGCGCCGGGATTATGCCTTCCAGGCGCGAGCACATCTGGAGAGCCTCGAGCGCCTCTTCGTCGGTGACGCTCGCGTACTCGGCGAGGCCTTCGTCTTTGAGAAACGCGTGCTCGGGGCCTGTTGCGGGGTAGTCGAGGCCGGCCGAGATGGAGTGGGCCTCCCTGATCTGACCCCCCTTCGTCTGCAACACGTAGCTCATCGCCCCGTGCAACACGCCCAGTCTCCCTTCCGCAAGGGACGCCCCATGCTCTCCCGTGGCGAGTCCTCGGCCCGCCGCCTCTACGCCGATGAGCCTCGTGCCCTCGCGCCCGACGAAGGGGTGAAAAGCGCCGATGGCATTCGAGCCTGCGCCGACGCAGGCGACGATGGCGTCTGGGTCGCCGCCGAGACGCTCGCGGCACTGGGCCTCTATCTCCGTCCCTATAACGGCCTGGAAGTCGCGCACGATCCTGGGATACGGCGCGGGCCCGACGACGCTCCCTATGATGTAGTGGGTATCCTCGACGTTCGCCACCCAGTCCCTTATCGCCTCGTTGACGGCATCCTTGAGGGTGCGCGAACCGCTGAGGACGGGTATTACCTCGGCCCCTAAGAGCTTCATCCGCACGACGTTAAGCCTCTGGCGGCGGGTGTCTTCTTCGCCCATGTAGACGACGCACTCCTTGCCGTAGAGGGCGGCGACGGTGGCCGTGGCGACGCCGTGCTGGCCCGCGCCGGTCTCGGCGATGATGCGCTCCTTGCCCATCCTGTCGGCGAGGAGAATCTGGCCCAGGGTGTTGTTGATCTTGTGCGCGCCGGTGTGCGCGAGGTCCTCGCGCTTGAACCAGACGTTGGCGCCGCCCCACCTCTCGGTCAGGCGCTCGGCGAACATAAAAGGGGTCGGCCTGCCGACGAAGTCCCTCGCCAGGCGGTCCCTCTCCTCGCCGAACTCGGGGTCGTTGCGGTAGCGCTCGTAGGCCTCTTCGAGCTCTTCGAGGGCGTGGATCAGGGTCTCGGGCACGTAGCGGCCCCCGAATGGGCCGAAGTAACCCTTTTCAGTCTCTTGCCGCAAGGACGAACCTCCGCACCCGCTCGCCATTCTTCCTGCCTGGCCCATCCTCCAGGGAACTCGACGCGTCGACCCCGTAGGGCTCGAAGAACTCGATCGCCTCTCGCACGTTCTCCGGGCCGAGCCCGCCGGAGACGACGATGTTATCACGTCCGGTTGAGTACTTCGCTACCCCCCAGTCGAACCGCTCGCCCGTGCCTCCCCGCACCTTATCACTGTGTGCATCGAGGAGGAACAGGTCGGCCTCGTATGCGTCCAACGCCTCGAGGGAGGCGGCGTCCCTTACCCGCAGCGCCTTCATGACTTTGACTCCGCTCTGCCGCAAGGCGGTTACAGCTTCGGGCGTCTCGTCGCCATGGAGTTGCGCGAGGTCGAGCCCGACCTCTTGGGAGATCCTCAGTACCTCTTTCGGCTCCTCGTCCACGAACACGCCGACCCTGATGATGTTCTCCGGTAGTGCTATGGAGATCCTACGCGCCTCCTCGACGCCCACGCGACGCGGGCTCTCGGCGAAGATGAGCCCTACCGCGTCGGCCCCTGCGTCCGCGGCCACGCGGGCGTCCCCGGCGTTGGTTATGCCGCATACCTTGATGAAAGCAACTTTTTGCGAATCCATATTACCGGGTTTTCCTCTTTCCATGTGTCCCAAAACTCGCTATCGGGTGGCGGGATCTCCGTCCAAGTATACGCCCCAGAGTCGAGATCGAGCGTCGCTTTCATCCCTATGAACGGTCCCGGATCGCGGGGCTCAAGCTCGCGCTTGACAAAGGCACCCGTAATGATTAGCTCTCCGCTCTTGCGTGCTAGAACCTCAAGGTTTAGCTTGCGGTAGATTTCCTTTAGGTGCGAGGATTTGCGCTCCGAGTCAGAGTGGATTATCTCGGGTAGCTCGGCGATGTATTGCTCGATGGTGGCGGGGATCGCCTCAAGCTCCTGTATAGCCCTATGCGGCTCACTGAGAGATGTGATTTCCTTTCTCGCCCGTAGGCACCCCCATAATCAAGAATAGTAGGCTGTATGGAGATTCGACGCAACGCTGGAATTGACTTCCGTTTGGTCTCAACTGACGCACATAGAATGGAGACTAATAGCCTGCGGCCCACTCACCACGTCCCCCGTGACCCGGCGTTAGCAGCGTGCAACAGAAGGGCGGTGATGGCTACATTAAGGGACTCCTCTGGACGATCGGGTAGAAGCTTGTGGAATGTTGCCTACACCCTGGACCAGCGTCATAGCCCGAAGTGTACCCCTTACAGCGGGTTGCGGAAGGGGCAACCCTTCCGCAACCCACGCATTTCAGCAAGTCAGCTTCTTGTTCTTGCTGAAATGCCGAAGTGCTGATCAGCTGACTGGCTCGTGGTGCATAAGGCATGGCCTTATGCACGGCGCCGTATCGATTACCATTGGCGCGTGGAGCGCCGAGAAAAAACTGCCGACGGCCCTGCCGTGCGCGGAGACGGGTAAGAGGACTATTACCGGAAGGAGTCACTTTGCGACCCGAAGATATCATCGCGCGGGCTGCTGAGGTGTTGAGGGAGAACGACATGGGCGAGTGGACCCGGGCCTCCCCCACGCTCTACCCGCACCAGTGGAGTTGGGACTCCGCCTTTATTGCCATCGGGCTGGCTCACCTGGACACGGTGCGCGCCGCCGGAGAGCTCAGAACCCTGCTCGAGTACCAGTGGAAAAACGGCAAGATCCCGCACATCGTCTTCAACCCAGATGCGCCTCCCGAGAGCTACTTCCCCGGCCCCGAGCACTGGGCTAGCGCCACCGATTCCCCCGACGCCCCCCCCGGTCCGTCCCTTACCAGCGGCCTCTGCCAGCCACCGGTGCACGCGATCTCGGCCAGGCACATATTAAAGGTCGCCGAGGCGCGGGGCGAGGGGGTTGCCGAGACGAGGGAGTTCCTCGGCGAGGCCTACCCGAAGCTCTTCGCGTGGCACCGCTACCTTGCGACCTTCCGCGACCCGGAAGGCTCGGGGCTGGTTACCATCTACCATCCCTGGGAGAGCGGCACCGACAACTCCCCGCGCTGGACCTCTGCCCTGGACCGGGTCGAGGTCGGGGAGATACCCGATTACGAGCGCCTCGACCTCGACCACGTCCCCGACCCCTCGGAGCGCCCGACGGGCTGCGAGTACGACCGCTTCATCTGGCTGGTCGAGGTTATCAAGCGCGCCCGCTGCGACGACGCCGTTCTTTACCGGAGGAGCCCATTCCTGGCCAAAGACGTGCTGGCGAGCGCGATCCTGGTGCGGGCGAACGAGGCCCTGCTCGATGTGGCCGAAGTCGTCGGCGCCCCGGGGGAAGACCGGGAGACGATACTAGCCTGGCTCGAACGCGGGCGAGAAGGGCTGGACGAACGTTGGGACCCCGAACTCGGCCTGTGCCTCGACTACGATCTCAGGGCCGGCGAACCCCTCGCGGCCAGCACCATAGCCGGCTTCGCACCGCTCATTGCCGGTACAGGGAGCGCAGAGCGTTGGGAGAGGCTCCTCAGCGTCCTCGACTCGCGCGCTTTCACGGGCAACCCCGAGCTCCGCAGGCCGCTCCCCCCTAGCACCAGCCCGGACGACGTGGGCTTCAGCCCGCGCAGCTACTGGCGCGGTCCCATCTGGCCCGTGATGAACTGGCTCTTGTGGTGGTCTCTGGAGGGTTCGGGAGACAGGAAAAGGGCGGACCGGCTCAAGGGCTACGCGCTCGCGCAACTCTCCGACGGGTGCTTCGGCGAGTACTACGAGCCCTTTTCGGGCGAGGCACTGGGCTCCGACGATCAATCGTGGACGGCGGCCGTGGCCCTCGACTGGCTGGCGGACGGGACGCCAGGGGAGAAGCCGGTATGACGACCAACCTGCGCGTGGGAGACGCTTTCCCGACTTCGACCTGCCCGACCCCAGAGACACTCGTATTGAGTTCGGGCCGATCGTTCAACAGCTCATCGAGAGCCCTGCCCAGGCGACGAGTCGGAAGTTATACTCTAGCGCGATGGACGAGCGTACACGGATAAGGCTGACGAAGTACTCGACGAAGGCCGGCTGAGCGTCCAAGTTCGCTCCAGGGGACCTGGAGCAGGTACTCAGAGGGCTCGCACCAGGGTCGGTCGACGGCTTCGTGAGCGGGATGGAGACCCACGACGACGCAGGGTTCATCCCGTTCGGCGGCGGCCTGCTGCTGCAATCGGTGGACTTCTTCACGCCGATAGTGGATGACCCCTACCGCTTCGGCCAGATCGCCTCGGCCAACGCCTTCTCGGACGTTTACGCGATGGGCGGCGAACCATTGACGGCGATGAACCTGGTCGCCTTCCCCTGCTCGCTGGACCTGGGGGTCCTGCGTGAGATCCTGGACGGCGGCCTCTCGAAGATCGAAGAATCGGGCGCGAAGCTCTGCGGGGGGCATTCGGTGCAGGACGAGGAGCCGAAGTACGGCCTCTCGGTGACGGGCTTCGTCGAAGAAGACAGGGTTGTGCGCAACGCCGGAGCACGGGCGGGCGACGTCCTCGTCCTGACCAAACCTCTAGGCTTCGGTATCCTGACCACGGCCCTGAAGAGGGACCTCGTCTCCGAATCCGAGATAGAGAACGCCGTCGAGGTGGCGGCGACTTTGAACAAGAGTGGCCGCGCCGCGCTACGTGAGGTAGGGGTCTCCGCCGCGACCGACGTCACGGGATACGGCTTCCTGGGACACCTCTGGGAGATGCTCGAGGCGTCGGGGCTCGGGGCGGTGGTCCGCCGAAGCGAGGTGCCGGTCTGGAAGCGGGCCATCTCCCTCGCCGCGGAGGGCTGTTACCCCGGTGGCCTCGAGAACAACCGGGAGTACCTCGGGGAGAAGGTGAACGCGGATGGGATCGGCCAGGATGACCTGCTAGCGCTCTACGACCCCCAGACCAGTGGTGGTCTGCTCGTGGCCGTGCCCGAAGCGCGGGCTCCGGCGCTCGTCCGTGCCCTGCAAGGGCGCGACACGCTCGCCGCGATGGTCGGCGAAGTCGTGGAGGACCGGACGATCAGGGTCATACCGTAAGCCCCCTCGAAGCCTGGACTCCGCTTCCGGGACTCCGACATCCATTTCCCTGCCCCCTCCGCCGGGCTATCCTCACGGCCGGGGCGAGCCCGTAATGAGTAATCGCATAGATGGCTCCTGGTTGGAGGCGCAAAGCGCTCGTTGCGGTGGATTCCCGCTTTCGCGGGAATGACGGTCATACAGAGTCTTTCGATTCCCGCAGTACGCTCTGCTCCGGCTGCGCGATCGCGGGCACCGGACGGCGCACCGAGACCCGGGAGGTCGAGGAAGAGGTGGGTCAGCGTTGGTTCGGCGGCGGATGCCCGCGGGATATAATCGGGTGAAAGAGCAGGAGACGAGATCTGTAGTGGCGAAGGTCCTGATAGTCGACGACGAGCCGAACATACGTGAGGTCGTGGGGCTGTATCTCAGACGCGACGGGCACACGGTCGTCTCGGCCACCGACGGCGAGGAGGCGCTGGGGGTCTTTCGCGAGAGCGAGCCGGACATCGTCGTACTCGACCTGATGCTCCCCAGGATGAGCGGGCTCGAGGTGTGCCGCCGGATGCGGGCGGACCGGAAGGTGCCCCTGATCATGCTGACGGCCCGCGGAGAGGAAGAGGAGCGCATAGTGGGTCTGTCTCTCGGCGCGGACGACTACGTCGTGAAGCCCTTTTCCCCGCGCGAGCTGGCCGCGCGGGTCGCCGCGGTCCTGCGGCGCGTGGAGGAATCATCAGGAGATGTAGATCAGAAGGTGCTCTCGTTCGACGGATTGCGCATAGACCCGAACACGCGCGAGATCCTGGTCCGGGGAGAGCCCGTGACGCTCACGGCACGCGAGTTCGACCTTCTGCACCACCTCGCCTCGAGTCCGGGCAGGGTCTACACCCGTGACCAGCTGATGGAGCTGGTCTGGGGTTACACCTTCTCCGCGGATACCAGCACCGTCACCGTGCACGTGCGCCGCCTGCGCGAGAAGGTCGAGCCCGACCCGGCGAGGCCCCGCTATCTGATGACCGTCTGGGGCGTCGGCTACAAGTTCGGCGGATGAAAAGGGCGCTCCGCACCGCGGGCGTCGCGCTCCTGTTCCTCGCGGGTTCGCTGGCGCTGGCCATCTTCGCCGCATCCCTACTCGGCGTGCCGTCGGCGGATTTGCCGGCCGTGGCGGTGCTGCTCGCCGTGGCCGGCGGAGGAGGCGGTCTGCTGGCGCTGCTCCTCATCCGCCCAGCCGTGCTCGGACGTCTCGGCGGCGTGCGCGCGCAGCTCGTTGGGGCGGGTCTGATCGGCAGCCTCCTGCTCCTCGGGATGATGCTGGCCGGCGCCCGAGCGATGTTCATCTCGGGACACGACCTCTCGCTCTTGCTGACGATGCTGACCTTCGCGGCGGCCCTCTCGGTCGGAATCGGCCTGCTGTGCGCGAGACCACTGGCGAGCCGCATCGAGCGGGTGCGGGCCGGAACGGCCCGGATCGCGGGTGGCGAACTGGAATCGGAGGTCCCCGTGGAGGGCCACGACGAGGTCGCCGGCCTCGCCGACGACTTCAACCGCATGGCGAGGGCGCTCAAGGAAGCGGCGGAGCGTGAGCGCGAGATGGAGAAGGCGCGGCGCGATCTCGTCGCCGCCGTCTCCCACGACCTGCGAACGCCGCTCGCCTCGACGAGAGCCCTGATCGAAGCCCTCGCAGACGGCGTCGCCACAGACCCGCAGGCCGAAAGGCGCTACCTCTCCTCGGCCAGCCGCGAGCTGGAGCACCTCAGCCGCCTCGTGGACGACCTCTTCGAACTCGCCAGGATAGACGCGGGGTTGCTGCAACTCACGCTGGAAGAGGCATCGCTTCACGACATGATCTCCGACACCATCTCGAGCTTCCAGCCGCAGGCCGAACAGAAGGGCGTGCGGCTCGCGGGCGAGATCGTAGATGACGTCGACCCGGTGCTCGCGAACCCGCCGAGGCTACAGCGCGTGCTGCACAACCTCGTCTCAAACGCCCTGCGCCACACCCCGGCGGACGGCGCCGTAACCCTGCGCGCGACGCGCGAAGGGGAGGAGGCGCGCGTCGAGGTGTCCGACACGGGCGTGGGCATAGCGGCCGAAGACCTGCCTCGCGTCTTCGAACGCTCGTTCCGCGGCGAGCAGTCGCGGACACGTCCCGACAAAGACGACGCGCCAGGCGCCGGATTGGGGCTCGCCATCGCGCGCGGCCTCATAGAAGCCCACGGCGGCACCATGGACGTCGAGAGCGACCTCGGGCGTGGCTCACGCTTCTACTTCACGCTGAAGCGCGCCTGAGGGGATGCTGGCTCGTCGTGGCTGAGGCTCGAGACTTGTACACGGCGCTGTGAAACCTTAACTGTTCCTTACGGTGCGACGCAGACCTGTTGTGGTCTCCGCGCGCTGGTGTGAGAATCGAAAAAAGGCGATCAGGAGTGCTTCTTCCGATGAGCACAAGCACGAGAAAATTCGCCGTGGGAGCGTAGGGGTGGCAGAACCGACGCTCGTCCTCGCCGCCTTTGCAGGCCTCGCCTCTTTCCTCTCGCCGTGCATGCTGCCGGTGATCCCCGCCTTCCTCGCCCAGCTCGCTGGTACCTCCCTCGACCTCTCCGACCTCGAGCGCAAGGACCTCTTGCTCGGCACTATCCTGTTCGTAGTAGGTTTCTCAGGCGTCTTCGCCACCCTCGGGGTGGTGCTCGGCGCGGTCCTGGCGGATGTCGCGGCGGAGGCGCTCGCGTGGCTCTCGAGGCTCGCGGGCACGGTCGTTATCATCCTCGGGCTACACCTGACAGGGCTCTTGCGTTTGCCGGTACTGGACCGCCAGTACTCAGTGCATCCAGGAGGGCTGAAGCCTGGGCATTTGGCCTCCTTTCTCTTCGGCGCGTCTTTCGCGGTCGCCTGGACACCTTGCGTCGGACCGATCCTGGGTAGCACGCTCGCCCTCGCCACGATCCGTCCGGCTTCGGCCTTCCCGCTGCTGCTCGCCTACGCGGCGGGACTCGGGGCGCCCTTTTTGCTCGTCGGGTTGTTCCCTGCGCGGACTTTCTCGTTTCTCAAACGGCACCGGAGGGCCGCCGCACGCGTTCATGTCGCGTTCGGGATAGTCCTGATCGGTATGGGCGTCCTCGTGTTCACCAACCAGCTCAACCTGCTCGCCAACTTCCCGCTACTGAACGAGGTACTGCTATGAGACAGATAACCCCCAGGCCCATCCTGCTGGCGCTGACGTTGTTACTCGTCATCGGCGCCATCGCCGCTATCGAGCTCCGACTCGACACAACCGGCGCAGACGCGGCTGGCACAAAGGCGAACGTGGACGAGCAGCCCGAAGGCGGTCCGCAAAGCGCCGGGAAAGCAAACAGCGGGACGGGCGTCTCGGGCGAAACGAAAGAGCAGACGGTCTCGGGCTCCTCAGGCGATGCCGGGAGCTCCGGCTCCCCAGAACGTGACACGGGCGAGAAGCCGGAACATACAATTTCCGACGCGGAGCGGATCGCGAACAAGGAGGATTTGTATCAGAGGGCCAGGGAGATCACCGGGTCCACAGGCCTAATCAATACGGACGGCGTGTCGATAAAGGAGGCAACCGGCGAGAAGGTTGTGCTGGTCGTGTTCTGGACGTATAGCTGTTTCAACTGCCAGAACGCGCAGCCGCACATCAACGCGTTGCACGAGGAATACGAGGACGACGGTCTGCTCGTGATCGGGGTCCACACGCCGGAGTTCGGATTCGAGAAGGACATCTCCAACGTGCGGGAGGCCGTCAGGCAAGCGGATATCCAGTACCCGGTAATTCTGGACAACGACTACGCCATCTGGAAAGCCTACGGGCAGCGCTTCTGGCCGGCGTGGTACCTGATCGACGCCGACGGCTTCATCCGCTACAGGCACTTCGGCGAAGGCGCCTACGACGAGACCGAGCAGAAGGTTCGGGAATTGCTCGCGGAGAGAGACCGTATCTCTAATTGATCTCGGGCCGCTATCGAT
>Ga0126310_10000854_pt1 | contig 11181 bp, 5 predicted proteins | sample Plot60_FD_92540 | JGI IMG/M metagenome (GOLD analysis project Ga0126310, IMG submission 92540) | Serpentine soil microbial communities from UC McLaughlin Reserve, CA, USA - Plot60 | ecosystem: Environmental > Terrestrial > Soil > Grasslands | place: USA: UC McLaughlin Reserve, Lake County... | reverse complement strand
GTTGGGATTTGGAGAAGGTCAATGTCGATCCGAAGATTGCGGATATCATTTACGTGATGAACACGTCGATGTGTCGCTCGACTGACGCGGGCAAAACATGGATGCCGATCAAAGGCGCGCCCGGCGGCGACGACTATCACCAGCTCTGGATCAATCCCGACGATCCGAAACGAATGATCCTCGCCAGCGATCAGGGCGCGATTGTGACTGTTGACGGCGCAGCCACGTGGAGTTCGTGGTACAACCAGCCGACCGCGCAGATCTATCACGTTGCCGCTGATTATCGCTTTCCTTACTGGGTCACCGGCGCGCAACAAGATAGCGGCGCGGTCGGCACACCTTCGCGCAGCATTCATTCCGACATCTCGAATCGCGATTGGGAAGGACTATGCGCCGGTGGTGAAGCGGGCTACACCGCTCCCGATCCACTCCATCCGGAAATCCTGTTTGGCGGCACTGTCTCGCGTTGCAACGTTCTTACGGGGGAGACCAGGAACGTTTCACCCGAACGCGGCGCGACACCGGGACAGTATCGTCACGCGTGGACGCAGCCAGTCGTCTTCTCGAAAGCCGACCCGCACGCTCTGTATTACGCAAATCAGTTTCTCTATAAGACGACGAACGGCGGCGAGAGCTGGACGCAGATCAGTGCTGACATGACGCGGGAAGATCCGGGGGTCCCGTCGAACCTCAATGAAGCAGCGGCGGCCGATGCTCCGGCTGACAAGCGTCGCGGTGTGATTTACACGGTTGCGCCTTCTCCTCTGCGTGCGCCGACGATCTGGATCGGCACTGACGATGGTCTAATTCATCTCACCAAAGACGACGGCAAGACGTGGCAGAACGTGACGCCTCCCGCGCTGACCTCGTGGAGCAAGGTGGTGATGATTGCGGCCTCGCACTTTGATGTGAACGAAGCCTACGCTGCGGTTGAGCGCCATCAGCTCGCGGATTACGAGCCACACATCTATCGCACACTCGACTCCGGCAAAACGTGGACCGAGATCACACGAGGGCTACCCGCCGGTGTTTACGTGCAAACGGTGAAGGAAGATCCGAATCGTCGCGGGTTGTTGTTCACCGGCACCGAGCGGAATGTGTTCGTGTCGTTTGACGATGGTGACCACTGGCACTCGTTGCAACTAAATCTACCGCCCGCATCGATGCGCGATTTGGCCGTTCATGCTAACGACTTGATCGTCGCGACGCACGGTCGCGGCTTCTGGGTGCTCGACGACATCACGCCGTTGCGACAACTCGATGATGACGTTGCGAAGGCACATGCTTACCTGTTTAAGCCGGCGGATGCGTATCTACTAACGCCGGGCAATGATAATGGCACGCCGATGCCGCGTGACGAACCGCTGGCGGAGAATCCGCCGTTTGGCGCGCTGATCGATTACTACTTGAAGTCGAATGTGAATGGGCCGGTGACGATCGAGATTATCGATCCGGCGGGTGATGTTATTCGGAAGTATTCGAGTGAAGACAAACCGGCGCCGGTGAATTTAGAGACACTCAACATTCCTGCTTACTGGTTGCGGACACCTGAATCGCTTTCGACGGCGGCAGGCATGCATCGATGGATCTGGGATCTGAGACCCACGCCTCCTCCTCGACCATCAGGCGGCGGTGGTGGATTTGGTGGGCGTGGTGGTGCGCCGCTTGTCCTGGCAGGAAGTTATACAGTTAGGCTTATTGCCGGTGGAAAGACTTTGACGCACCCATTAATTGTTCGTGCGGACCCGAGGGCGAAGTAAAGCTTAGACAGGATGAACAGGATTTGCCAGGATTTACATGTTAATCCTGAGAAATCTTGTAAATCCTGTCTAAGGATCTACTTCCGCCGCCCACGAATCACTCGCAATTTCTTCACGCGATCTTCGTTGTAAGGCAGCGTCGAGTTCTCCAAGACTGCATAATACCTTCGGCCGCTCTCCCGCTCGCGCTCCGCCAATAAAAACACGATCTTCTCACCCGTGAAGTACTTCTGCTTGAACCCCGCCTCAGCGCCATGACGATACTCAATCACGTCACCCTTCTTAAACTTCCCCTTGAACGGCTCAATAACTTCCGCACGAATCCGCCAGTTCTCATAGCCAACAATCCGGTTCGTAATCTCAGCGTCCTTGATGCGAACGTGCGCGACCACAGCTACCTCCCTGTAATCACTTCTCAGATAACTCAGCGAGGGCCATTCGTCGTCATCCTGCGCCGGCACGCAGGCGGGCAGTAGCAACAGAACGAACAAAATTCTTAGCAGTAGTTTCAATCTAAATGTTAAATTCATTCTCATGAAAATTGACCGCCGTACTTTTCTCGCTGCTTCGTCTTCGGCATTGCTTTTCGCCAAACGCCTGGTCCACGCGCAACCATCCGACGTCACGCCGCAAGTGAACCGTAGACGAGCAGGACGCGATGTCACAGTTTATACGACGGCGGACCAAACTCGATATAGGCTTTCGCGCACCGGCGCCGTCAAATTTAAGCCGATGGGCCAGCCACTCGAAAGTCAGATTTGCGTGTTCGTCGATCCGACCAGAACATTCCAAACGATCCTGGGTGTCGGGGGCGCACTGACCGACGCCTCCGCGGAAACGTTCGCAAAACTTCCAAAAGCAAAGCAGCAGGAATTACTGAATGCCTATTTCAATCGCGACACCGGCATCGGCTACACGCTCGCCCGGACCAACATTCACAGTTGCGACTTCTCGAGTGGAAGCTACACGTACGTGAAAGAAGGCGATAAGGAGTTGAGATCGTTCAGCGTCGATCATGATAGGGAATATCGCATTCCATTTATCAAGCAGGCGCTCGCTGCGACCGGCAATCGACTCAACATCTTCGCGAGCCCGTGGAGCCCACCGGCGTTCATGAAAGACAACAACAACATGCTCCGCGGCGGCAAGTTGAAACCGGAGTTTTACCAGGCGTGGGCCAACTACTTCGCGAAGTTTATCAAAGCCTACGAGCGCGAAGGCATACCGATCTGGGGCCTTACGATTCAGAACGAGCCGATGGCCACCCAAAAGTGGGAGTCGTGTATTTTCTCAGCCGAGGAGGAGCGAGATTTTCTCAAGAATCATCTTGGACCAACAATCAGGCGTGAAGGTCTCGCGACGAAGAAGATCATCGTGTGGGATCACAACCGCGATCTCATTTACCAGCGCGTGCGGACGATCCTCGACGATCCCAGGGCTTCACAGTACGTTTGGGGTGTCGGTTATCACTGGTATGAGCCGTGGAGCGGAGGCGATCCCATGTTTGACAACGTGAAGCTCGTGCGCGAAGCGTTTCCCGATAAGCACCTGATCTTCACCGAGGGTTGCGCTGATTCGTTCAAGTCGGAGAGGCTCAGGGACTGGGCGCTCGGTGAGATGTACGGCCGTTCGATGATCAACGACTTCAACAGCGGCACTGTCGGCTGGACCGATTGGAACGTTCTATTGGATGAAACGGGCGGGCCGAATCACGTGCGGAACTTCTGCTTCGCACCAGTGCACGCTGATACGAAAACCGGCGAGCTGATTTATACAAACTCCTACTACTACATCGGCCACATCTCGAAGTTCGCTCGTCCTGGTGCGAAGCGAATCGCGAGCTCGCCGAGCCGCAGCCCACTGCTTTCGACTGGTTTTCTTAATCCGGATGGAAGCGTCGCGGTTGTGGTGATGAACAAGACCGACAAGAAGATGGCGTACTATCTCTGGATGGACGGCCAAGCCGCCGAGCTCGAGAGCCTCCCGCATTCCATTCAGACGCTCGTGTTCTGAGCGGTGTTAGACGGGAATGTAAAAATGTTTACGGTATCCTTAAAAATTCAATACTAAGTATTGTTTCCTATCCCCATATCTCATGATGGTCCAATACTTCGTTTGACTGTTCTGGATGACACGATTTAGGACTGACGCAACGGACACATTCGACGCAATGAAAGAAAAGTCACGCCCGACCTTTCCGAGATCTCGTGAGCCAAACGTTTCATTAGCAGGTGTAACGGTATATACATTCAATATCTTCATCACCGCAGCGTTTTCACAAAGCGTTTGCTTCAGGGTAAACCGAGTGGTTTGCTTATTGATAGAAACATGATCAAGTCTGGTCTCCAATACCTCCTTTAGTAAAACATCCCGGTTACGTTCACGTGGAAACACATTGATAACATCGTCTCTTATTTCCCACTTATAAATCGGGTTTTGGTCAACAATAGATTTCAATACCTCCTGGATCGTTCCATCCTTCATGTCAATCGTGATAGTTCGGGTGATTGACAGATCGTCATCAGTTGCTACTTCGAAACCGATTGGAACATTGTATTGATCGGCAACCCGCGAGAGTATTAACCCTATATTATCAGCGTGCATTTGCACATTTTTTACTGGCAGTCGTAACAACTCTTCACGTGTGTCTTGCGCCAAAGAGTCTACGGTAAAAGCGCACGCGCCGAAGACTGTAATTACGATGGCTGTCGTGACCCGGGACACCAATTTTTTCATTTATGCTCTCCCGTTCGGCGTAATTTTTCAACTTTGCCTGGTGTTATTGTTATTGTACTTGTGACATCATTCATCCTTATCTTAATGCCTTGAATCTTGAAGATGTCTTTTCCGTCTTTACTTGTGGGTCCAAAGTATTGTCTAACCGTTAAGTCCTGGGTCGTCCTGAAATCTGACGATTTCGAAAGTGGACCCTTCATCCTAACTTGTATGTCATAAAACAGTCCGTTATTAGCCTGGCCTTTCTCCTCCGTCGCCGATGTAATTAGACGCCCAGCCTTTTCCTCATCTTTAGCATCGGCACTATCCGCCGTAATCTTTTCCTGGATAAACATATCGTTGGGCGCTGTCATTATGTTTCCACCTTGATCCAAAACCGCAACACCCACGGGACGCATATATCCGTTCGCTTCCTTGGCCAACAAGTTCCCATCAGGATCCACCAGAGTGGCATCCTTTAGCTGAGCTTGCTCCCCTGGGATGTACACAATGTTAGTTGCAACAGGCTCGACGCCTGGTTTGAGCGGCTTCGCGGACTTTCGAATCTCCTCGACCCTCTTATTTATGATTTTGTCCTTGCCGATATCTACAACTTGCTGCGCGATTTGGCCCTCCATGCCGTCTGGATCGACCAATGTTAACGGATTATTCAAAACATAAGTATATCGATTCCAAGTTTGCGGTGTTGACGCTCGTCCGCTTCCCGCAAATGGATCGACCGTCGTAAACCTTCCTTGAGTGGATGCGAAGTATCGTGCCCCAAAGTAATCGAGTCCCGTTTCAATATCTCTTTCTTTTGAGGTGAACTTCTGGCGGAGACCGTCGCTGACGATGAAGCCCATGCCCGCCGTGCGGCCGCCGACGCTTGAGCCGAGTTCCTCGCCGAAGGGCATGTAGTCGTGGCGGCTGACGACTCCCGCGCCAGAGTTTGTGACCACGCGTGGAGAGCCGAGGTGGTCCGAGGTTGTGTAGCGGGTGCCGGTGCCGGGTTCCACGGTGGCGATTAGGCCTTTTGGTCCGTAAATGTATTCCTTTTTCAATGAGCCGATCGTTAAGTCGTATTCGGCAAGCAATTGTCCGCCGCTGTAGACCATCCGCACCTTCTCGCCAGTGGCGAAGTTCTTGCGGACGCGATTGCCGCCGGCATCGTAGCGGTAGACATCACCCACACCGTTGACACTCTTGATCTTGTTCTCAGCGTCGTATCCAAACGATTGACTGCCATCATTTGTGACGTTGCCCGCGGCGTCGTATGCGTAGCCGAAATTAGTAATCTGGTTCGCATTGTTGAAGTACAGGCTCTGGTTACCGCCGCCAAGATCAATGGCACGATTACCGTAGCGATCGTATTTGTTGGTTTGCGACCAGCCGCCGCTTTCGACTGAAGTAGTCAGACGATTCAATACGTCGTAACCGAAAGTCTGCGTGTAGCTCAGCCCTCCACCGAGATAACTAACAGTCTGCAAATTGCCGTTGTTAGTTGTGGTGCCGTAGTTGTAACTAAGGCGGATCGTGCTCGAGTCGGTGCTGGAAGTGCCGAGGCCAATCTCGATTGATTGCAACCGGCTGTTGAAGTCAGTGTGCTCCCACAGATTATTTCCCAGCTTCACCACGGAAACGCCTCCGTGGGCCCCATACTTGATGCGGTTTGTGCCATCGCTGCCAGCCGCACCGGCATAGTAGAGACCACTCTGCTGGTCGCGCACCCCGGCCAGTCTCCCTGCCGTATCCGATTCCATCGATATTACTCGACCAGAAGGGTAGGTAAATGAGGTTTGCGCGCCGGCAAGGTTATAGCCGTAACTCATTGAATAGGTTTGCCCATCAGTAACCTGATTGCCAGCCGTCACTCTTCCCAGCACATCATAAGCGGTGACGTTGCTCACCGAGACACTGGAGCTTGTAGACGTCAAACGTCCCTTCGAATTCGACACACTCGCGGAGTCGTATGTGTAGGTGACTGTAGGTGTGCCATCGGAATAGCTTCGGGTAGTGACGCGATTCAACAAGTCGTAAACAAAGCTGCTCGTAATGCTCCGTGCATCAATCTTGCTCGTCAAGTTGCCGTTGTTATCATAGCCGTAGTTGATCGTTCCGCTCTCCGGGTTATTAGCTGAGGTCAATCGCTTCAATGAGCTATAAACAAATGTGCGTGTCTGCACTCCTTGAACCACTGTTGTCAGGTTATCGAGAGCGTCATAACTGTAATTAGTCGCCTGATTGGGAATATTTACTGAGCCGAGAGCTCCATTTGCATCAGGTTCATCGACGCGGCTCAATCTGCCAAGCCCATCCGTTACGCTGCGCCGCACTTTCCCTGCCTGGTCAGAGACTGTCGTAACATTCGCATCATAAGACGTGAGGACTGTGCCGGTGCTCGATGAATTAGCTCCCCACGGCGCAGGCAGACTGGCGCCACTGAACGTCTCAACCACCATGGTGCGTCCGCCTTTGTCCTGGCGCGAACGTGCCCAACCCATCGTCGTCTCAGAACCAGCACCCGCTGAAGTTGTCGCGCGATACGGATTCGAGACCAGTTGATAGCTTCCCAGCACTGAACCATTCGCTGCCAGGCATGTCGATGTGCTCGCGGGCTGACACGGATTGCTAATGACGTATCGCGTTTGGACCTTGATGCCCGTTGTCTCGTCATAAGCACTCTGTGTTGCCGCATCCTCTAGCTGTCGTGCCAGACGAATCCGGCCAAGCTGATCGTAATGCTGAATCGAGACGAGTTTGCCATCACCCAAAGTGGCCTGATCGGACCGCACGATGACACGTCCATTGACGTCTGAATACTCCGTTGCTGTGCGCGTCTCTTCTGCTTTTCCTTCCGCAACTTTGACAAGAGTGGGCCGGCCGAACACGTCGTAGCTGGTCGCAGTAGCCACATTGTTGTCAACGTCGGTGGCCCGCGTAGTGACGCCAGAGGAGAAGTCATACTCGCGCGACTCAGTACGTTGCACCGCTGTCTGGTAAGCAGTTTGAACCTGTGTCGGGTACAGATCCATAAAACCACCGACGCTGCCGTACACAAGTCGGGTTTGCACACCGCGAGGTTCAATTATCAGCGTCGGGTTACTATATTGGTCGTACTGCGTAAAAGTTGAAATCGAGTTTGTTGCTGTAAGTGGATTGCTGTACGCGCCCTTCGTCGAATCCCAATTCTTCTGTTGCGTGAGATTGCCGGTCGTGGCGGGATTGTCGTAGAAGAATTCGGCCCGCGTGAATGTAGTCGAACCATTACTCATTTCACTTGAGGCAATCACGTTTCTGAGAGACGGCGAAGTCGAATTCCAGTAACTATCAGCGTCGTTCGCGCTCGTGTCAGACGCATCAGGTGTCGGGTTCGCATAGCTGTTTGTGGTCACTCGTTTCAATACAGCACCGGCGGGAATGCCAGTCGGAAGACCGCCCGCGTCGCGCGGCACACTACTGTAATCAGCCCAATCGTATTCCCTGACGCTCGTGACGTTACCGTTCTTATCGTAGTTGTAATCCTTAATCGCCGTCTTGGTTAACATCCCATTGGCATTTCTGATGGAAGAAAATTCCGTCTTCACATAGCTATTGGCGCGCTGCGGATCGTAAGCGTCGACGCCGCTGGCCGGGTCAACTGAGGACGTGACGGGAAAACCCTGCGGCCGATTCCCCCGCCAGAGTTTTTCATTCACTGTGCCATCGGCACTCTCGGTGCGATAGGTTGGTTGTCCTAGTTGTGTAACAACGCCGCCCTCAGGCATAACGATCGTGCCTGTCGAAATGTCGTAGTTCCAGGTTTCGGTCACCGGTGTTGAGTTGCCGTCATATTGCTGCTGGTACATTAAGCTCTTGCGCGTCACCGCGTTCCTGAGCACGTCGGTCCACATGTAACCCATACCAGGACCATTTTGCCCATCCAGTTGATATTGATACTGTGCCTGCGCGCCCGAAGGCAGCGCCACCGAGTTTAATTCTCCCCAGCCGTAAGAGGGTGTGCAACAGGGAGCACTGCCGGAATCGGCGGCGTTGTAACCAAAAACGTATTGCAGGCCGCCCGTCGCTGCCGGCAGATCGATCCGCGATACCATATACTGATAGCCCAACACATCCGGATATCCATTAGCGTCGTACTTCCAAGGGTCATCGGTGGAATAAGTCTTGAAGATCTGGATGCCCTTCCAGTGCACCTGATACGTCAGGTCAGCGCCGGCCACTCCGGGCACGTGAACAATCTCCCCATCACTAACGCCCTGATACTCGACGACGATCTTGCGCCCGAGCTGATCCATTAGCTGCGTCGCCGGATGGCCGTTGTAAGTAACGTTGGACCATTCAACATAATTACCGTTGCGGTCGGTTATTCTGGTGCCGAAGTTGCTGACTTTCGTACCGTCAGGGTAATACAAAGTCCAGGGATTATTGGCCCACAGACCGTCTGAATCGTGTTGAACGTCAAGTTTGAGATATGTGCCATCAAACGTGTAATAAGAAAGCGTATTCGTGAGATAAGGAAAGTCCTGAGTATACGTGCCGCTAACCCAGCGCGTCTGCCAACCATCGGGACGAATGTCAATGTAGCCCTCCTGCATGGCGGAGCCGAACCCGCGCGGCAGAAATTCGTGCACACTCCCGTCCGGAAATGCCACTTTCACTTTCCAGCGATAAATGGCCTCCTGTGCGGGAAATTGTGGCTGCAGCTCAGGTGGATACTGGCTGCCGCGATCAATCAGTTGCAACTCGTATCCGGTACCGTAATGCCAGCCGCCCTGATCGCTGGTCACCAACATGTTCCTCGTGACTACTTGTGGTTGTCCGCCAATCGGATGGTCCCAGTCCTCATAATACTGAGTGTGACTGTCGAATAACTTCGAGTCGTACTGGAGGCTTAGTTGAGCCGAAAGACCGCCGCGCCCGGGTCCTAGCTTGCCCAGCGCGAGGTTCAACATCAGGTTGCCGTTGGTTGTGTTTATATTCTCGATGTCGGAGAGGGCATAAGATCCGCCTGGTTGAAATCCGCGCGCAGGAGTCGAGCCCTGACCAACCACCAATGTTGGCACAAGGAGAATAAAAAGGAGTGTTGTGCTGAAGAGGAGGTTGACATCAAAACCCGTTGAGTATGTGAGTGCTTTGCGCATAATTGTTTTCCCTGGGAGGCCGGTAAGAGGTTGCTTTATTGCGCGAAAATACCGTCATCGGCTCGCTGGCCCAATTCGCCCGACTGTATGTTGAGGACAAACACTGACTTTCCATTCTCGAAGCGTTCAACACGTCGCGCCACCTGCTGACCGTCCGTGCCGCGCCAATCACTAAGCCTTGTCTCGACATTTAATTCGGAACCGTTGCGGTCAATGACGTAAGTCACGCGGTCGAGCAGTAATGTGTCGGAGTTGAAGTAATAAAACTTCGCCGGACGCTCGTGGCCTGAGGCTTTTATCTGATCGGCGATCTTATAGATGTCAAAATATGGACCATTGTAGTCGGGCGATGATCCATCATCCATTCTGAAACGCGATCCAAGAAAACGCATCGCATTGCCTTGCATTTGAGCAGTAAAGAAGTGTTCGGCGCTATCGTAAGCGAGGGTTTCGATGAGATCGAGTTCATCAGCAGCCGGTAAAGGCAAACGATTTTGTCTGTCCGTCGAACGTGATCACGCCATTTCGCGGACCGCCAACCACCACCCGCAGCTTGTCTGGAAATTCGAGCATCGCTGCAAACTCCCGTGTGGTGGACGCTATGCGCCAGGTTCCTATCACCGTGAGACGTTCTTTCCCGGGCTTCTCGAGGCGGTTTCCCAATGCGCTCAGGTTTTGTGCTAACTTCGGAGACAAAAGACCACGGCGGATGTAGCCGTTCCGATTGGGCTTTCGGGCACTAGACGTATTCTGGGCGGTATTTGCGCTTTCAATTGCTGACTTGTGACTGAGAATCTTCGCAGTCGCAAACGTAATTGCGCTAAAGCTGAGCACAACCGTCAGCAGCGCCAGCCATAGACTCATTCTTGTTGTCTTTTGCATAGTGAGTGCCTGCCAGTCCGGGGTTCTCGGTTTAGGAAGTCCTTTGTTAGTGGACCACCGGTGAAGTTGGGGGAGTTAGCGAGCGCACAATACTCCTGATATGGACCACTGTCAAATAGAAATTCTGGTAGACGTGGATCGCCTTAAGACGCAGGCAGATTAAATGAATCGTCGCGGAAAAGTCCTTAAAGACTATGAAATAGTATTAATTTAATTTAATCAATTCGGGGAACGGCTGTCGGGTGTCAGTTGAGATTCACTCCGACGCCGTCATTTGGATCGCGGCGGAAAAAACCCCACAGGATGATTATCAGGAATGACGGCTACGCCGGCCACCAGTGAGCGTATTTATCCTCGACCCCGTTGCCACAGTTGCTACAGCGCCACATAACGGGGACAGATATTAATCTTTCCCGCCCTGTAATCAAGAGCCGACAAGACATACGTCACGATCACTAACTACGGTTTTCAGGGCGACGGAGATAAGCGATAGCTGATGCTTTTCCAAAAGGGTTAGATCTTCCGTGAGTCGTAGGCCCAGTGAAGTAAAGCCTGTCGTTGGCGTGGTCTACATTCAACCTCACCTTTAGGACAGTGCTTCTTGATCTGCGCGATGTGACGACGCATTGCGCGCCAACGATTGATCTGCCGTTCATCATCGGGACAGCGGCGGCCCATGTAGTAGC
>Ga0126310_10000852_pt1 | contig 11194 bp, 7 predicted proteins | sample Plot60_FD_92540 | JGI IMG/M metagenome (GOLD analysis project Ga0126310, IMG submission 92540) | Serpentine soil microbial communities from UC McLaughlin Reserve, CA, USA - Plot60 | ecosystem: Environmental > Terrestrial > Soil > Grasslands | place: USA: UC McLaughlin Reserve, Lake County... | reverse complement strand
GGTTTCATGTCGGGGATGCTCCCCGAAGAGCTGGAGACCGGCGTCGAGAAGGTCATCGGGGGTGGGCTGGAAGTCCAGGAATACAGGATGCTCGACGTACGGGTCGGTGATGAAGAGCCTGGCCTCGCGGCCAACGACGCCGTACTGATCAAGAAGCGGCCCCACCAGCTCATCTCCGTCGACGTCTCCGTTGGCGGGGAAGAGCTTTTCGCCTTTCGCTGCGACGGCTTTATAGCGGCGACGCCCCTCGGCTCGACCGCCTACGCCCTCTCCGCGGGGGGTCCGATCATCTCGGGTGATGCAGGATGCTACGTGCTCGTCCCCATCGCTCCGCACGCCCTCGTCAGCAGGCCCCTGATTCTCGGAGAAGATCAGGTCGCCGAGCTGAAGCTCGTGGGGAGGGAGGCGCTGCTCTCGTTGGACGGCGCCGAGCCGCGAGAGATCTCCGCCGAAGGAAGGGTACAGATCAGGCTCTCCGGCGAAAGCGTTAGAATAGGCCGTACCGAAGACTGGAGTTGGTGGCGAGCGGTTCGGAGGACGTTCCTGTAGTGCTTACGGAGCTCTCCGTCGAGAACGTGGCCCTGATCGAAGAGGCCACCCTGGTGCTCTCTCCTGGCCTCAACGTGATCACGGGCGAAACAGGGGCCGGGAAGACTCTCCTCGCTACCGCCCTGCAGATGCTCCTCGGCGGCCGCGCCCGCTCGGAGACGGTCCGCTCGGGCGCAACCAGGGCGACCGTTGAAGGTACTTTCGTGCTCCCCGCCGAGGCAGGGTCGCGAATCCTCCACGAAGCTCTCGGCGACCTCGCCGAAGAGGTAGAGGAGGATGATGGCCTCATCCTCCGAAGGACGCTTACCGGGGAGGGCCGGTCCAGGTGCTACGTGGGCGGTGTCTCGGTCCCCGTCAGAGCGCTGGCAAGTCTGGGGGAGAAGCTCGTCTCCTACCACAGCCAGCGGGAGCAGATACGCCTCACCGAGCCATCCGAACAACTCGCCATCCTCGACGACTTTCTGGATTTTTCGGCCGCCGAGCATAGACATGGGCATGAACTGATCTGGCGCTCCGTAGAGAGCGACCGCGCTGCGCTGCAGGAGATCAAAGCGACCTCCGAGGCGCGGCTGCGGGAGGTGGAGTTCCTACGTTACCAGGTCTCGGAACTCGAGTCGGCGGGCTACGATCCGGAGGAGCTCGCCGACCTCTCCCGCGAACGCGACCGTCTCAGGAACGTCACGAACCTGCTCCAATCAACTTCAGCGGCCACGGCAGCCCTGTCGTCCGAAGAAGGACAGGGGGCCATAGATGCTGTCGGGCGTGCCACATCCGAGCTGGAGGCTGCCGCCGAATACGACGAAAGCTTGAAAGGGCTCCTGGAGCGTCTGGGCGGACTCTCGGCGGAGCTGGACGACGTTCTCTACGAGCTCAGTTCCTACGTGGACGAGCTCGAGGCCGACCCGAACAGGTTGGAGGTTGTCGAGGAAAGACTCGACGCCATGCGGGCCCTGGAGCGCAAGTACGGGGACGTCGGGAGTTATCTCCAGGAATCTCGCGAGCGCCTCTCGCGCCTGGAGAACCTGGACGAGGAGACCGCGGAATTGGAGGCGAGGCTCGCAGAAGGCGAGCGGCGGCTCGAGACGATCGCGGCGGCGTTGCGTGCGGGAAGGGAGGATGCTGCCCAGAGGCTGTCGAAGAAGGTGCAGGATAACCTCGGGGACCTGAACCTCGAGAAGACCACCTTCCGTGCAGAGCTCGTACCCACGGAGCCGGGACCCTCTGGCACCGAGAGGGTGGAGTTCGCGATCCAACCCAACCCCGGCGAGCCCGAGCTGCCCGTGAGGCGCTACGCCTCGGGAGGGGAGCTCTCCCGGATAATGCTGGCCATAAGGCTAGCCCAGGAGCGCGTAGAGCCTGGTGCGACCTACATTTTCGACGAGGTCGACGCTGGTATAGGTGGCGAGACGGCCATGGCGGTGGGGGCGAAGCTGAGAGAGCTCGGCGACCGCAACCAGGTCCTGACCATCACCCACCTCCCCCAGATAGCCTCGGAAGCGGGCACCCATGTCGTCGTCGAGAAAGAAGAATCGAAGGGTCGCACGATCACACGTATAGAACGCATCGAGGGCGAGGAGCGCCGCAGGGAGCTCGCCAGGATGCTCTCGGGAAGGATCGACGAAGCCTCCCTCGCCCACGCCACCGAACTCCTGGTCGGCGGGAGCTAGTGGCAGGGGCTATCAGCCCTGGGACACACTGCTTCGAGACCTTCCCAAACGTTCTTGCAGATCAAGGGCGAAGTGTTTCCTACCGGTGTTGCGAAGATGCTCCATATATTCGGCCGGCTTGAACTGGAAGGTCGGCCCTACGTCGAGGGTGGCCTGCATAGGGTCAGGAGATGCGCCGGGGAAGCCAGCATGCTCGTGCCACCACTCGGAGAGTAGCACTTTCGCCCGGTCGGCCACCCCGGGCGACTCGGCGAGGACATTCCTGGTCAGGTAAGGGTCTTCCGTTATGTCGAAGAGTTGCTCCGGTTCTGACCGGAAGCAGCCGGGATGTAGGGTACGTACGTACAGGTGATTCCGGGTCCGCACGGCCCGCTGATAGCTATGGGCGCCGTGGCTCAGGATCAGGTGCGAGCGTCCCTCCACCGGTCGGCCCCTTACGGCTGGGGCAAACGATTCTCCGTGCCAGCCTTCCGGCACGGGCACATCGAGCAGCTCACACAGGGTGGGACCGAGGTCGAGATTGTAGAGCAGAGCGTTGCAGCGGCGCCGGTCGTCTTCCAGGTTCTCTGTCAGACCGGGCCAGCGGACGATCAAGGGCACGCGGTGGGTGGGCTCGGTGGCCAACTGGTGTTCAGCGTAGGAACCGTTCTCTCCCATGGACTCGACGTGATCAGCGCTCACGATTATGGCGGTCTCCTCGAGGATACCTAGCTCGTCCAGGGCGCCCAGTAACCGCCCGAAGTGGTGATCCCAGTACAGGATCTCGCCGTCGTAGCCGTTTACGAGCTTCACAAAGTCGTCGCGGGTCTCTATGGCGTCTGGCATGGTGTCTGGCGTCGGGGATCTCTCACCCGCCACCTCGTGCAAGTCCATGGCGCTCCTGGCGCCGTAGACCTCGCGGTGTGAGGCGATAGCATCATCGTCGGGCCATCCTGGCGGGGGACCGGCTTCTGCGGCGCGCTCGAGCCATTCCCTCGGCTCGACGTAGTCGGTGTGCGGGTCCCAGTAATTGACGTGCAAGAACCAGTTATCTTCAAGGGCATGCCGCCGTATCCAGGAGATGGCCGCCTCGTTGACATCAGCGGCGTCCTCGTCGTTGCCCATGGAGAGCGTCGGTTTGAGTGACTCGCGAAAGTTGCCCAGGAACCAGTAGGTCAGATGCCTTTCGGCGAAGCAGGAGACCGAGGCTGTATAGATGCCGTGCCTGTAGAGATGTCCTCCGAGGAGCGGTCTATCCTCCGGGTGGACGTTTTCGTCGGGGAAGCGGAACCGCGAAGCGCGCCCGAAATGACCTATGACTCCGTTCGTGATCCCGAACTGTCCGCTGGAGAGCGCGGCCCGGGAGGGCATGCACGGCGAGTCCGAGCAATAGTAACGGTCGAAGATGACCGCCTCCCTGGCGAACTCTTGCAGGTTCGGTGTGATCTTGCGCCGGTAACCATAAGGCTCCGTGTGGTCCGGCCTCAACGAGTCAACGTCTACGTAGATTACGCGCACCGTGCTCCTTCCCCAGGCTCCGACATCAACACTGCAGGCGCCCGATTCTACCGCCCTGGGAACTGCGCGCGTGCGTCCGTTCAATTTCCCCAGACGGTGATGTGACCACACGGTGGTAAAGTGAGGGCCAGGTCTTGGGGATCGCTGGCGACATAGCGCTCATCCTGGTGGCCGCCCTGCTTGGAGGGATTGTGGCCAGAAGGCTCGGGCTGCCCTTGATCCTTGGCTACATCGCCGCCGGTGTCCTCGTAGGACCGAACACCTTCGGCCCTTCGGTGGGGGACGTGCACGAGATAGAGCTTCTGGCCGAGATCGGTGTCGCCCTGCTGCTTTTCACGATCGGGCTGCACTTCTCGCTCGGCGAGCTCGCGCCCGTGCGGCGTATCGCCTTGCTCGGCACTCCGGTGCAAATGCTACTCACCATCGTCTTCGGCTACGGAGCTGGCCGCCTGCTTCTGGACCTGGGGTGGGTCGAGTCGGTGTGGTTGGGAGCAATGATCTCGCTCTCCAGCACCGCGGTAGTCCTGAAAACGCTGGGTGAGCAGGGGGTCCTCGGCACCCTGTCGGCCAGGGTGATGATCGGGATGCTCATCGTCCAGGACCTCGCCATCGTGGTGCTACTGACCGTGCTGCCGGTCCTCGAGAACGTCAAGGAAGGTCTTCCCGAGCTCGGCGTGGCGGTCCTCAAGGCGGCTGCCTTTATAGCCGCCATGCTCCTGTTGGGTTCGCGCGTGCTACCTCTGCTCCTGGCGCGGCTGGCGACCTGGGGTTCGCGCGAGCTGTTCTTGGTCTCCGTGGTGGCCATAGGCGTGGGTGTCGGATACGCGACCTACCTCGTCGGGCTCTCGTTCGCCTTCGGGGCGTTCGTGGCTGGGATGGTTCTCTCCGAATCGGACTACAGTCACCAGGCGCTGGCCGAAGTCGAACCCCTGCGCGACGTCTTCGCCATGATCTTCTTCGTCTCCGTAGGGCTACTTATTGACCCTGCCTTCCTCTGGGCAAACTTCGGGACCATCGCGCTCTTCGTGGTGCTGGTCCTCCTCGTGAAGGGTCTGATCTTCGGCGGGCTCGCCAGGGTCTTTGGCTACGGCAACATCGTCCCTTTCGCGGTAGGACTCGGGCTCTTTCAGGTCGGGGAATTCTCGTTCCTGCTGGCCAGGGAAGGGATCAGCGATGACGCCATCTCCAGAACGACCTATTCACTGGTGCTCGCCACCGCCGCCGTCACGATGGCCTTCACTCCTCTGGCCGCGCGGCTCGCGCCAGCACTCTACAGCCGGTACCGTCGGAGGTTCCCCCGAGAGCCCCTACAGACCTTCAATTTGCCGGCCGGAGGACTCAGGAACCACGCCGTCGTCGCCGGGTACGGACGGGTTGGTTCCTTCGTCGCCCGGCTGCTCCGCAGGCTCGACAAGCCATTCGTCGTCGTCGAGGCCAATCCGGGCCGGGCCGACGAGGCCAGGGAGGCCGGGGTCCCCACCGTCTACGGCGACGTCGCAGCCGTACCCGTCCTCGAGGCCGCCGGAATCGGTCGGGCGCGCATCGTCGTACTGACCATCCTGGACGCCATTGCGGCCAGGCTCGCCGTCGAACGCGTGCGGGGACTGGCCCCTGATGCCGACCTTCTGGTCAGGGCGGAGAACGTCGGACAACTGGAAGATCTCGGCCGCCTCGGCGTCTACGAAGCCGTACAGCCAGAGCTCGAGGCCGGACTGGAGTTGGCGCGCCAGGCCCTCGCCCGCTTCGGTGTCGCTGCGGAGGAGGCCCAGAACTTCGCCGACGGCGTGCGCCGTGAGTTGTATGCTCCCATCTCCGGGGAAGAGTCTGGAAGGGAAGGCGACGGTCTCTTCGAACGGCTGCGGAGGGCCTCACAGGCTATAGAAGTAGATTGGGTAAGACTGCCAGAGCAAGAAGTCGCCGAGGTAGGTGATGGTGAGAATCGCACCCTTCTCGGGCGCACCATAGGAGATCTCGGGGTGAGGAGTGAGACCGGGGCGTCCATCCTGGCCGTAGTTAGGGGAGACGAAGTGATCCCCAACCCTGGGGCAGGCCTGGTGCTCCGGGCTGGCGACGCTGTCGGGGTCCTGGGCACCCCGGAGCAGCGGACCGCCTTCCGCGCCATCGCCGGGACGAGCACCGACGATAAACCCGAGGTGGTCCCCAGGGCGTCGGACCACTGAATTACGGTATGAGTATCCTGGCAACGATGATGAACAGCATCTTTCGTTTTGCCGAGCGCGTAGTTCGCAACTTCTTTGACCATCGCATGGCCACCTACGCGGCCGCACTGGCCTACCGCGGGCTCTTCGCCCTCTTTCCGTTCATGCTGCTCTTCGTCGTGCTTCTTGGTGCTTTCGGGCCACCCGACGCGTTCGGCCGGCTAGTCGATGAGATCAAGGCACAATCCTCCGAGCAGGTCCCGCAGCAATTGGAACCCGTCGTCGAGCAGGGTAGAGAGCAGATCCAACCGCTAGAAGGCATGGCCAGGCGGGCCCAGAGACAGGCCGATGGTGAGTTGATCCTCATAGGCGTCGGCGTCGCGCTCTGGTCCGTCTCGGCCCTCGCGAGCACCCTCGCCGACGCCTTCAACACCGCCTACGGGGTGGCAGAGACCCGCCCCTGGTGGAAGGCGCAGGCGCTCTCCCTAGTCTCCGGTCCCCTGGTCGTGCTCGCCGTGATAGTCGCCGCGGCCCTGCTGCTTACCTGCTCGCGGTTGGCAGAAGGCGTAGCAGGGGCGTTCGGCCTGCGGGATCTGTTCGTCTTGCTGTGGGGTTGGCTGCGCTACCCTGTGGCTCTCGTGCTGCTCTGGGCTGCGCTGTCTGTGGTCTACCGTTACAGTCCTGCCGTAACGCAACGCTGGGGTTCCGTGGTCTACGGCGCGGCTCTCGCCGTGGCCGCCTGGGCGGTCACTTCGGTCGGTTTCTCCATCTACCTGGCGACATTTGCCGACTACGGCGTGACCTACGGGAGCATAGGTGCGGCCGTAGGGCTGCTCCTGTACCTCGACCTTACGGCATCGCTTGTCTTGGCCGGCGCCGAATTCAATGCGACGACCAAGATCGAGCCGCAAGAAGCAGGACAGGATCACGAGATTCTGCCAACCAAGAAGAGCCAAAGATAAAGTGCTGGAGTGCTAGCCGGCTGAAATGCTGTACTAGAGAGACGAAACGACCTTCGCTCCGGCCAGCCGCACGTGGGTCCCCTGTCGGAGCGAGTTGGGGATCTCGGCGATGTCGTCGACCTGCTCGATCAGCGCGGAGAGCTCGTTGTCGGTGGCGTTTCCGGTAAGCTCGACTTCGTAGTGGATCTCCTCTGAAACCGCTGGATCACCCACGAAGTCTCCGCTGACCTTTACTCGTACCGTGCCCAGCTCGATGCCTGCGGTACGGGCTTCGCGGAAGAGGTCGTTCGAGATGCACCCGGCTACCGCCAGATACAACAGTTGTCCCCCGTTGAATCCGAGGCCCCTACCCCCGCCTTCGGCAGGACGATCGACTACCAGAGTGAACGCATCCGCGCTTCCCACCGCTGTGACCTGGCCTTCCACATTCTGGGTTTCGACCTCGATGTGCACCCGTACTTCTCATCCTCCTCAACCAATTCATCATGACCCGAACGACCACGATCGTCAAGCGAAAGTTCAGCGTGCATGGTCCCGTATATCCCTGGTCACGGCGCTGGTTATCATCTTGACTTTACGTCGCAGCACTCTACAGAATCGGCAGACCTTTCGACTTCGTAACGTTTGCCGTAACGCTTCGGAGACGGAGGAGCTGTAGAGTAGGGGCGTGAACGAACCTTCAAGAACCGGTGGGATGAGTACCCGGGCCACCTCCTGGCTTGCCTGGTCGCTGGCCTGCCTCGGCGTGGCCTCGTTCGTGCTCGCTGTGATTTTGCACATTGCCACCCTGCCCGTACGGCCCTCAAGTAGTTGGGGTACGGGGGGCATAAGCACGCCGGTGTGGGCGATACTGCCCTTCTTTCCCTTCCTGATCGTGGGCGCCCTTATCGCCTCCAGACGACCGAAGAACCCTATAGGTTGGATCTCTGTGGCCGTCGGCATGTTGTGGATGCTCAATATGGTCGCCAGCTCCTACATGCTGATCGGTGTGCGGATGGCCGATCCCGGCTCCGTTCCTTACCCGGTGGCCGTCGGATCTTTGGCCCAGTGGCTCGGACCGGCGGCTGCAACGCTGTTCGGGACCTTCCTGATCCTGCTGTTCCCCGACGGTAGACTCCCTTCGAGAAGGTGGCGTCCCGTAGCCTGGCTTTGCGGGCTTTGGATCGCTGCGGACATCATTCTCACCACGCTCGCCCCTGGGCCGCTCGAAGATTTGAGAAGCGTGAACAATCCGTTCGGACTCGAAGGTCACCCCTGGGTGGCTAACTTGAATGGAGCCGTGGGGCTGCTGTTCCCGCTCCTCCTGCTGATTTCGGCATCGAGCCTGATCGTGCGCTACCTTCGCTCCGGGGGAGAGGTGCGGGAGCAGATCAAGTGGCTGGCTTTCGCCGCCTCGGTGATCGCTCTCTCGGTCTTTTTCGCGGTGGTTCAGGGGACCTTCTTCGCGTCGGATAGCGTCGGGAGCGCGGACCCTCTTTGGGGGAAGCTTCTGCAGGACGCCCTTACGTTGAGCTTCGCCGGAATCCCCATAGCGATCGGCTTCGCCGTCCTGAAGTATCGCCTCTATGGGATAGACGTAGTCATCAACCGCGCTCTCGTATATGGTTCTCTTACGCTATTGCTCGCCCTGGTCTACTTCGGCGGCGTGACGGCCACGCAGGCTCTCCTTCAGACGCTAACGGGCCAACAGCGGCTGCCTCAACTGGCGGTAGTGGTCTCCACCCTCGTGATCGCGGCCCTGTTCAATCCCTTGAGACGGCGCATCCAATCATTCATAGACCGCCGCTTCTACAGGAGAAAATACGACGCCAGGAAGACCCTAGAAGCCTTCTCCGCCAGACTGCGCGAGCAGACGGACCTGCAAGCGCTGAACACCGAACTGACGAGGGTGACACGGGAGACCATGCAGCCAGAGCACGTCTCCTTGTGGCTTCGCCCCGACCCGGTTTCCGAGGGCGAGAAAGCAGGCTAGGCTGGGTCACCCCGGAGTCAGTTGAGGATCCGCTCGAAGATCTCAGTGTTTCATTCTGGTGTCAAACGTCGTATGATAGAAGTCCATGCAGGTGTGCTGGAGTAGAGTTTCGCGGGAAGGCATGAACCCGCGTCTCACCGCCGCCGGATTCTTCCCCCTGATTCCGACTCGTAGAGAAGGTGGGGGCGTTGCATTGTTTCTCTCCTTGGGGGTGTAGATGAGTGAGACCAAGTATATCTTCGTGACCGGCGGCGTGGTGTCGTCCATAGGCAAGGGCACCAGCGCGGCGGCCCTCGGAATGTTGCTCAAGAGCCGGGGCTTCCGGGTCGTGCTCCAGAAGTTCGACCCTTACATCAACGTGGACCCTGGGACGATGAACCCTTACCAGCACGGCGAGGTCTTCGTTACCGATGATGGGGCGGAGACGGACCTCGACCTCGGCCACTACGAGCGCTTTCTGGATGAGAACCTGGGCAGGCTCTCCAATGTGACCACGGGGAGCGTCTACTGGGAGGTCATAACCCGCGAGCGGCGGGGTGACTACCTCGGGGCGACCGTGCAGGTCATCCCGCACATTACGAACGAGATCAAGAACCGCATAGGCCGCCTCGGCCAGGACAAGGACATCGTCATAACCGAGATCGGGGGCACCGTAGGCGACATCGAGAGCCTGCCTTTCCTGGAAGCCATAAGGCAGTTCCGTAACGACGTTGGCCGCAAGAACGTGCTCTACGTCCACGTCTCCTACGTGCCCTACATCGAGGCGGCCGGCGAGCTGAAGACCAAGCCGACCCAGCACTCGGCCCAGCGCCTGCGCGAGATCGGCATAAGCCCCGACGTGCTCATCTGCCGCGCGGACAGGCCCATGAGCGACGACATAAGGAAGAAGATAGCCCTCTTCGCGGACACGGAGCTCGACTCGGTCATCGCGGCGGAGGACGCCCCCAACCTCTACGCGATACCCCTGAACCTGCACGAGGAAGGACTCGACGACCTGGTGCTGGACAAGCTAGGCCTCAGCGCGCCCCACGCCGACCTCGGGGAGTGGAGGCAGCTCGTCGCCCGCATGCTCGACGCCAGGCGGACGGTGAGGGTGGCGATCATCGGCAAGTACATCAAGCTCCAGGATGCCTATCTCTCCGTGGTCGAGGCCCTGGCCCACGCCGGCGGGGCCCACGGCTTCAGGGTAGAGCTCGACTGGGTCGATTCCGAGCAGCTCCTGGACAGAGCTTCCACGGAAGAGCGGCTCGCAGGCTCCGATGGCATCCTCGTCTTGCCCGGCTTCGGCCACAGGGGAGCCGAAGGCAAGATAGAGGCGGCACGCTACGCGCGGGAGAGTGGCACGCCTTACCTCGGGCTCTGCCTGGGGATGCAGATAGAGGTCATCGAGTTCGCCCGCAACGTCGCCGGACTGGAGATGGCTAACTCCACTGAATTCGAGCAGGATACGCCTCACCCCGTTATAGACATCATGCCGGATCAGGTCGGCGTCGAGATGGGGGGTACGATGCGCCTCGGGCACTGGCCCTGCCAGATCTTGCCTGGCACGCTGGCCGAAGAGGTCTACGGTACGGACTTCGTCCAGGAACGCCACCGCCACCGCTACGAGGTGAACAACGCTTACAGGGACGCGCTCTCCGACGCTGGCATGGTCTTCTCCGGCACCTCCCCCGACGGCAGGCTGGTGGAGATTGCCGAGTTAGACGACCATCCCTTCTACATCGGGAGCCAGTTCCATCCTGAGTTCAAGAGCCGCCCCCTGCGGCCACACCCGCTGTTCTACGGCTTCGTGGGCGCCTGCGGCGAGGCCCTGGATGACACGGCCCAACTGCAAGAGGAAGCCCCGAGGCCCCAACAAGAGGCGGCCCGCTGAGGGAAGCCGGACCTAAAGGGGTTCTGCTCGAGGCCGCAAGGCCATGCGCCGCCGTGGTTCCTACACGCGACCCGGCTGGCACCATAGCCACGCGCACGGCCGGCCGGATCGAGTTCTCGGCGACGCTCCGCTGGGACACCCTCGCGCAGATTCCGCCAGCGCCCACACTTCCCCCACTGCCAGAATGCACCAGGTGTTCCGTGGTCGAGACGGACGATACGGCGGCCTACACTCGTGCGATCGTAGGTGAGATCCTGGCCCTCTGCGAAACGGATCTCGGGTCGGCCCTCGAGTCCGTCCTGCGCTCTCTGACCTTCACGGCGGCGCTCTCCGACGCCGTGCTCGAGACCAGGGCGTCACGCGCAGAGGCTCCTGCCGCCACCCCGCAGGTAACGTTGCAGGCGCTGGCACGCGACCTCTGGGAAGCCGGCTTTGGCGTCACGTTCGCTCCCTCGTGGACGGGTGTCCCCTTCGGGGCCGTGGGCCTTGGCGTCCGCGGAGCCGAGAGAGAGTTG
>Ga0126310_10000850_pt1 | contig 11198 bp, 10 predicted proteins | sample Plot60_FD_92540 | JGI IMG/M metagenome (GOLD analysis project Ga0126310, IMG submission 92540) | Serpentine soil microbial communities from UC McLaughlin Reserve, CA, USA - Plot60 | ecosystem: Environmental > Terrestrial > Soil > Grasslands | place: USA: UC McLaughlin Reserve, Lake County... | reverse complement strand
CGGGCGGCCGATGCGCCGCTCGACCTTCGCGTGGCCGCGGCCGCCTTGGCCTCCCCGGCCGCCGGTCCGCAGCAGCACGAGATCTCCCACGCCCGCTCTGCGGTCTCTGTCGACCATGAACTGCGGCCCACGCCCGAAGAACGGTTCGCCGATCAGAAAGCGCCCGCGCTTGTCGAGCACCGCGACGACGGCGGTGCGCGGGGCCGCCCGCTCCCGCTCGCGCTGCTCGTAGCGGGTCACCGCGACTCGGCGGCGAGTTGGGCGAGCGCGGCCTCGACCGCCTCGTCGCGTCTGGTCGTGTCGGGGTCGTCGGCCGCGCGCACGTCAGGCGCGATGCCTCTGCCCTCGGTCACCCCCCTGCCGCCGATGTTGCGTCCGCTCGGCAGGAAGTACTGACCGACGGTGAGGTCGAGCGCACCGCCGTTCGGCAGCTCGCGGATCTCCTGGAAGACGCCCTTGCCGTACGTGTTCGTGCCGACGATCTCCGCGCGATGGCGGTCCTGCAGCGCGCCGGTGACGATCTCGCCCGAGGAGGCGGTCCCGCGGTCGACGAGCACGACGACGGGGACCGATCGTCTGATGGCGCCGCCGGTCGCGGTGTACACATGGCGCGCGCGAGCGCGGCCGTCGGTCGAGACGACCGTCCCGTCGGGCAGGAAGACCGACGCGACGCCGACCGCCTCGTTCAGCAGGCCGCCGCCGTTGCCGCGCAGGTCGAGCAGGATCCCGTCGGCCCCACGTCTCAGCAGGCGCTGGACGGCCGCGTGCACCTGTCCGGCCGAGCCTTCCGTGAAGCTCGTGAAGACGACCACGCCGTAGCGTCTGCCCGCGCGGGTCACGATCCGCCCGGCGACGACCGGCTGCGTGACGCGGGCGCGCTCGATCCGCCGGGTCGTGCGTCTGCCGTCGCGCAAGATCGTCAGCTGGACCTTCGTGCCCGGCTCGCCCTTGATCGACGCGATCGACTCGTCCGACGGGCGTCCGCTCAGCGATCTGCCCTCCACCGCGACGATCAGGTCGCCGCGCCGCAGACCGGCGCGCGCGGCCGGCGTGCCGGAGATCACCGACTCGACCGCGAGTGGGCCGCGGCGCTCCGGACGCACGGTCACGCCGATGCCGCTGAAGCTCGGGTTCGTGACGTGCTCGAAGCGCTTGTACGTTCTCGGGTCGAAGTAGTGCGAGAACTGATCTCTGAGGCTCGCGACGGCGCCCTCGATCCCGCGGTCGACGAGCTGGTCGCGATCGACGCTGCGGTAGTAGATGTCGTCGATCGTCTCGAGCGCCTGGCGCATGAGACGCGTGTCGTCGTCGCCGACGAGCGTGTCGCGGATCGGATCGGGCAGGCCGCCGGGGTGGCCGCCGAGGTAGATCCCGGCCAACAGCAGGACGATCGTGCCGGCCGTGCCGGCGAGCACGAGCGGCAGGCGGGGGAAACGGCGTCTCACCGCGTCAGCGTACCGACCGGCGTGTGCGGGTCAGGTCGGCCCAGCGCGGGCCAGATCCGCCAGTACACTCGCTGGAGCCGTCGATCCCGACCTTGGAGGCGTCATGTCCGTCGAGCAGCAGTCACGTCCCGCCGTGCGCGACCGGCTCTACGTCGGCGGCGCGTGGGTCGAGCCCGACGGCGACGAGACGCTCGAGGTGATCGAGGCCTCGACCGAGCGGTCGCTCGGCACGATCCCGGCGGGCACGGCCGCTGACGCGCGCCGCGCCATCGCGGCGGCGCGCGCAGCCTTCGACGGCTGGGCCGCGACGCCGGTGGCGGAGCGCCAGCGGCTGCTGCGCGCCGTGGCGGACGGGCTCGAGGCGCGCGCTGACGAGATCGCCGCGACCGTCACCGCCGAGGTCGGCATGCCGCTGAAGCTGTCGCGCCTCATCCAGGCGGGCGCGCCGATCGTCTCGTTCCGACTGGCCGCCGACCTGCTCGACGAGGTGGCGCTGGAGGAGGAGATCGGGTCGGCGCTGGTCGTGCGCGAGCCGGTCGGCGTTGTCGGCGCGATCACGCCGTGGAACTACCCGCTGCTGCAGGTCGCCGCCAAGGTCGCGCCGGCGCTGGCGACCGGCTGCACGGTCGTGCTGAAGCCGAGCGAGGTCGCGCCGCTGACGGCGTTCATCCTCGCGGAGGTCGTCGATGCGGTCGGACTGCCGGCGGGCGTCTTCAACCTGGTGACGGGGACCGGACCGGTCGTCGGCGAGGCGATCGCGTCGGATCCGGACGTCGACATGGTGTCCTTCACCGGCTCGACGCGCGCGGGCAAGCGCGTGAGCGAGCTGGCGGCCGCAACGGTGAAGCGGGTCGCGCTCGAGCTGGGCGGCAAGTCGCCGAACGTGATCCTCGACGACGCGGACTTCTCGAAGGCGGTGCCGAGCGGCGTCGCGAACGCGTTCCTGAACAGCGGACAGACCTGCTCGGCGCTGACGCGGATGCTCGTGCCGCGCGAGCGGCTGGCGGAGGCCGAGCGGATCGCGGCCGCCGCGGTGGAGAAGTTCGGGCCGGTCGACCCGACGGGCGAGCGACGGGGGATCGGGCCGCTCGTCTCGGACGTCCAGCGCGAGCGCGTGCGCGGCTACATCCAGCGCGGGGTCGAGGAGGGCGCGCGCCTGGTCTGCGGCGGCGCCGAGCCGCCGGAGGACCTGCCGGCGGGCTACTACGTGCGCCCCACCGTCTTCTCCGACGTCACGCCCGAGATGACGATCGCGCGGGAGGAGATCTTCGGCCCGGTGCTCGTGATCCTGCCGTACGAGAACGAGGACGACGCCGTGCGGATCGCCAACGACACGGTCTACGGGCTCGCGGCCGGCGTGTGGTCCGCGGACGCCGACCGCGCGATGCGCGTCGCACGCCGCCTGCGCGCCGGCCAGATCGAGGTCAACGGCGGCGACTTCGACCTCCGCGCCCCATTCGGCGGCTTCAAGCAGTCCGGCATCGGCCGCGAGCACGGGCGCCTTGGGCTGGAGGAGTACTTCGAGGTCAAGGCGCTGTCGCGCTGAGCGCGACCCGCGCGGCGCGGCGGCGCTGCTAGACCCGCAGGAAGCGGCGGAGCGAGAGGCCGGAGCCGACGGCGCTGATGGCGATGCCGGCGACCATCATCACCGCGATCAGGAGCGTGAAGGGCATCGTGTCGGGGGCGCTGATGAGCGCGAAGTCGTTGGCGAGGGGGTCGATGATCGCGATCTTGCCGACCGCGAGCAGGAGGATCGCGAGCAGGGTGCCGAGCGCGCCGACGATGATGCCCTCGATCACGAACGGCCAGCGGATGAACCAGTCGGTGGCGCCGACGAGCTTCATCACCTCGACCTCGCGGCGTCGCGCGTAGAGCGACAGGCGGATCGTGTTGGCGATCAGGAAGATCGACGCCGCGATCAGCAGCGCGGCGAGCGTTCCGGCCATCAGCTTCACGAAGCGCGTGACCTGCAGGATCTTCGTCGTGTCGTCACGACGCGTGCGCACCTCCTCGATCGAGGAGTCGATCGGCGTCCTCCCGCCGCCGGCCGCCTCGGGCGCCAGTGCGGAGGCGATCTTCAGCACGTCGTCGGGGTTCTCTGGAGTCACCCGGAAGGTGTCCGGCAGCGGGTTCTCGCCGAGCAGCGCGAACGCCTCCGGGTCCTTCTTGCGCTGCTGCCGGTAAGCCTGCTGCTTGGAGACGAACTCGACGCGCTTGACGTTCGCCGTGTCGAGCAGCTGCGCCCGCACGCGCGCGACGTCCGGCTGCGTCGCGTCGCTCGTCAGGTAGACGTCCACCAGCACGCGCTTGCGCACGTCGTTGGCGGCGCCGGTCGTCGCCTGCACGATCGGGATGAAGACGCCGACGACGAGCATCGTCAGCAGGATCGTCGCGAGCGCCGCGAAGCTCGGGGCGGCGTTGCGGCGCTGGGCGCGCGTGGCCTCGCGCGTGAAGAAGCCGAGCTTCACGACTGCTCGACCGTCGGCGAGGTCTCGGGCAGGCCGTCGCGCATGCGCACGGCGAACTCACGCGTCGACTCGTCGCGGACATAGGAGCCGGTCGCCTCGTCGCGCACGATCAGCCCGTGGGAGAGCTCGATCACACGCCGGCGCATCTTGTCCACCATCGAGTTGTCGTGGGTGGCGATCAGCACCGTGGTGCCGGCGCAGTTGATGCGGTAGAGCAGCTGCATGATCCCGATCGAGGTGTCGGGGTCGAGGTTGCCCGTCGGCTCGTCGGCCAGCAGCAGCGGCGGATGATTCACGAACGCGCGCGCGATCGCGACGCGCTGCTGCTCGCCGCCGGAGAGCTGGTCCGGGTAGTTGTGCAGCTTCGTCGAGAGGCCCGTGAGGCGCAGGATGTCCGGCACCTTCGCGCGGATCTCCTTGCGCGTGCCGCCGGTCACCTGCAGCGCGTAGGCGACGTTGTCGTGGACGGTGCGGTTCGGCAGCAGCTTGAAGTCCTGGAAGACGACGCCGATGTTGCGGCGGTAGAACGGCACCCGCTTGTGCGTGATCTCGGACAGGTCGCGGCCGGCGACGCGGATCGTGCCGGCCGTCGGCTCGAGCTCCTTGATCAGCAGGCGCATGATGGTCGACTTGCCGGAGCCCGTCGAGCCGACGAGGAAGGCCCACTCGCCCCGTGCGATCGAGAACGTCGCCTGATCGAGGCCGACAGCGCCGACGTCGTAGCGCTTCTCGACCCCGCGGAACTCGATCACGGCAGGCGCCGCGGGCGTCGCTCTGTGCGGCACGGCGGCACGCGCTGCGGCGTCCGGCTGATGCTCAGCCACGGTACGGCGCTGGGTGCGGGATCTGCCCATCGTCACAGCCATCGAGTGGCGGACAGTAGCGTGGACCGTGGGAGGGCGACCAGGCTCAGGCTGCTGCTGCAAGCAGTTTTGCAGGGATTTCGGACGTAGGGCCGTGCACGAGGCCGGGAATCCGCGCTCGTCGCCGCTATCGTCGCGGCATGACCGCGATCTCCACCTCCGTCGCCCCGAACGGGCTCCCGATCCACCGCCTGGCACTCGACGGCACGCGTGCCGTCACCGCGCTCGTCGCGTTCGACGCCGGGGCGCGCACCGAGCGCCCGCAGGAGAACGGGATGGCGCACTTCCTCGAGCACCTCGTCTTCAAGGGCGGCGAGAAGTTCTCGGACTACAGAGCGGTCAACGAGACGGCCGAGCGGATCGGCGGCCAGCTGAACGCGTACACGAGCCACGACCTCGTCGCCTTCCACATCACGGTGCGCGCCGAGCGCGCGCTCGAGGCGATCGACCTGCTGACGGACTTCGTCGGCCGACCGCGCCTCGACGCCGCGGAGCTGGATCGCGAGCGCGGCGTCGTGATCCAGGAGATCGCGCGCGCGAACGACCAGCCGGCGACCGTGGCGGAGCACCTGATCGACCACGCCGCGTTCGGCGAGCACCCGCTCGGGCGCACCGTGCTCGGCCCGGTCGAGCACCTGCGCGACACGTTCACGCGCGACGGGATCGTCGCCTTTCGCGAGCGGCGCTGGGGCGGCGCGCGGGGCGGGGCGTTCGTGGTCGGGAACCTCGAGCACCTGCCTGCGAACGGCGCCCTCGACGAGCTGTTCGGGCGCTTCCCGAGATTGGCCGACCCGGAGCCCTACGAGGCCGCGCCCGCACTGCACGTGCGCACGCTCGTGGAGGAGCGCGACTCCAACCAGTCGCACCTGCGGATGTCCTATCGCCCGGCGATCGACACGACCGATCGCGCCCAGCGTGCCGCGCTGACGATCTACGCGACGCTGCTCGGCGGCTCGATGGGCTCGCGCCTGTTCGACGAGATCCGCGAGCAGCGCGGCCTCGCGTACTCGGTCTACGCGATCTCGCACAACAGCGCGGACGTGCCGATCCTGCAGCTGTCGGCGGGGCTCGACTCAACGAAGTGCGTCGAGGCGTATCGCCGCATGCGCGAGATCGTGACCGAGCTGCGCGACGAGGGCCCACGCAATGAGGAGGTCGAACGGGCGCGGGCGTACGCCGCCGGCGCCCGCGTGCTGGCGTTCGAGAACACCAACGCTGTCGCCCGCCACGCGGCGCAGCAGACGATCCTGTTCGGCGAGGAGATCGACCCGGACCTGGCGATCGCCGCACTCGACGCCGTCACCTACGACGACGTGGCGGCCGTCGCCCGGGACGTCGCCGACCAGCTGGCGGTCGCGTGCGTCGGCCCGCACACGGCCGAGGACTTCGCGTAGGCGCAACCTTCGCGCTTCCGCTGCGTTCCGCCCTGCAGATGCCTCGCAGCGCAGCACTTCTCCTGGTCGTGGCAGCGGTCGTCGCGTCGGCTGCGCCGGCGGGAGCCGCGTTCCCCGGCGCGAATGGGCGTCTCGCCTACGCGTCGCACAGCTCGGACGAGCCGGAGCTGGGGCCGCCGTTCAGATACGAGCGGGCGATTCGGACGGTGCGGCCGAGCGGGACGGGTGTGCGGACCGTGATCGGGTGCACGAGCAGCGAGAGTGGGCCGGTCTCTGGCAATTGCGGGATCTCGGCATACCGCGATCCCGCCTTCTCGCCGGACGGCAAGCTGATCGCGTTCGACGCGGGCGCCGGACTGGCGCTCGCGCGGCCGGATGGCAACGGCCTCCAGCTGCTGGCGGCGCACGGCAGAGACGACGGCGAGCCGGCGTTCTCGCCCCCAGGCGGGCGCCTCGCGTTCAGCTCGGACGGCGACCTGTGGGTGAGCCGGCGCGACGGGAGCGACGCGCGGCGCATCGTGCAGCGCGGCGCGAGCCCGACCTGGTCAGCCCGTGGCTGGATCGCGTTCGCCCGCAGAGGGAACGTCTGGCGTGTGCGACCCGGCGGCGGCAACCTGCGACGGCTCACCGGCCGCGGCGGATCCTCCCCCGCCTGGTCGCCCCACGGCACGAAGCTCGCGTTCGCCCGCGGCGACGGCATCCTCGTGCTCGACCTGCGCAGCGGGCGCGTGCGACGCGCGATCTCTGGCACGAGCGCGCTGTCGATCGCCTGGTCGCCGGACGGCCGCCGCCTGGCGTGGACGTCGTTCGACGGCACGCTCCTGGTCGCGCGGACCGACGGCAGCGGCGAGCGGCAGCTCGTCTTCGGCGCCAGCAACGCCACCTCGTCGCTCAGCGCGAGCGGCGTCGACTGGCAGCCGCTCCCCTGAGCGTCGGGTCGCACGGGCCGGTCAGATTGCGCTGGCGCCGCCCGAGCGGCGAGAATCCCCCGCTGTGCCGCCCGAGCCCATCGATCTGGAGAGCCTCAACCTGCGCGAGCTGCGCCGCTACGTCGAGCGCGTCAGCGACCGCTGGCCGATCTCGCAGGCGCTCGTGGGCGGCGCGCGTGTGGACGACGCCAACGGCGCGCCGCCGCAGCGAGAGCGGGGACCCGAATGGGTCGTCGTGCTCGTCTCCGACTTCTTCGACGGCGTGCCGTGGCTCGAGCGCGTCTACCAGGCCGGCTCGCTGTGGGACCGCTCGGAGATGGGCGCGCCCGCCGACGTGCACTGCTACACCGCGCCCGAGTTCGCCCGCAAGCGCGGGCAGCTGAGAGCCGTCCGCGACGCGGCCGAGCGCGGCATCGACGTCCTGGCGGCGTAGACCGCCGCCCCGCGATAGGAGGCCGATCCCTCTCAGGAGATCGCCACCATCCGCTCGATCGGCACGCGCGCGCGCTCGGCGAGGACCGGGTCGACCTTCACCTCGAACTCGTCCCGCAGCAGCGCGTCGCGCAGCTTCGGGAGCGTGATCATCTTCATGTACTTGCAGCTCGCGCGCTCGTTCGCGGCGATGAAGTCGAGGTCCGGCGCCGCCTCGCGCAACGGGTAGAGCATCCCGGTCTCGGTCGCGACAATGACCTCCTCGCCCGAGCCCTTGCGCTCCTGCGCGAATCTCAGCATCCCGCCGGTCGAGAGCATGTGGACGCCCTCGGCCGCCACGTCGCCGGCCGCCACGTACTCCATCACGCTCGTCGAACAGCCGCACTCGGGGTGGATCAGGAACTCGGCGCTCGGGTGCGCCGCGCGGATCGCGCTGATGTCGTCGGGCCGGATGCCGGCGTGCACGTGGCACTCGCCGTCCCACACGTGCATCGGGCGGCCGGTGCGCTTCTCGACGTAGGCGCCGAGGAACATGTCGGGCCCGAACAGGATCTCGGCGTCCTCGCCGTGCTCGCTGTAAATGTGCTCGACGACCGCGACCGCGTTCGCGGACGTCACGCAGTAGTCGGTCTCCGCCTTCACCTCGGCCGTCGTGTTGACGTACATCACGACGATCGCGCCGGGGTGCTTGGCCTTCCAGTCGCGCAGCTGCTGGGCGGTGATCGAGTCGGCGAGCGAGCAGCCGGCGTCGAGGTCGGGGATCAGGACGCGCTTGTCCGGACAGAGGACCGAGGCGGTCTCGGCCATGAAGTGGACGCCGCAGAAGACGATCAGCTCCTGGTCGGCCCTGGCCGCCTGTTGCGAGAGCCCCAGCGAGTCGCCGACGTAGTCGGCCACGTCCTGGATCTCCGGCAGCTGGTAGTTGTGCGCGAGGATGACGGCGCCGCGCTCGGCGGCCAGCTCGCGCACCTCCGCCTGCAGGGCGGGGATGTTTTCGAGCATGAGAGGACCGACATTCGCACTTGGTGTTTGCACCATGGGGAGGCTCATGAGAGTGGCTCCAATATGAGGGACAGGTCGAGTGCGGGGGCCGAGTGCGTCAACGCCCCGATCGATATGAAGTCTATCCCGGTCTCCGCGATTTCCCGGAGCGATTTCAGCGTCACGCCGCCGCTCGCCTCGAGCGAAGCGCGTCCGGCCGCGCGCTCGACGGCGAGGCGCATCGTCGCGAGGTTCATGTTGTCGAGCATGATGCGCGGGGCGCCCGCTTCGAGCGCCTCGTCCAGCTCCTCCAGCGTGCGCACCTCGACCTCCAGCGGCAGCTCGGGCCGGGCCGTCTTGGCGCGCCGCACGGCCTCCCCCACGCCGCCCGCGGCCGCCGCGTGGTTCTCCTTGATGAGCAGCTCGTCGAACAGGCCGATGCGGTGGTTCGTGCCGCCGCCGAAGTAGACGGCCGCCTTCTCGGCCATCCGCAGGCCCGGCGTCGTCTTGCGCGTGTCGAGGATGCGCGCGCCCGTGCCCTCGACCTCTCTGACGCAGCGTGCGGTGAGCGTCGCGATCCCGGACAGACGGCCGAGGAAGTTGAGCGCCGTGCGCTCGGCGGCGAGCAGGGCGCGGGCGTTGCCGTGCACGTGCAACACCGGATTGCCAGCTCCCTGCCACACGCCCTCTGGCGTCTCGGACCGGAACCGCAGGCGCGGATCGAGCGCCAGGAAGGCCAGCTCCGCGTAGCCGACCCCGTAGATCACGCCGGGCGCCTTCTGGCGCACCAGCACCTTCGCCCGAGCGTCGGCCGGGATCGTCGCGGCGGCGGTGACGTCGCCGTCGCCGAGGTCCTCGGCGAGAGCCCGTCTGACGAGCTCCTCAGCGTCCTCGGGGAAGTCGGGCATGGCCCGCGGCCGGTCGGACTCAGGTCGCATCGCGCAGCACCGTAACGGTCTGGAACGCCGGGTCGCTCGCCCCGTGCAGGCGCGCGCCCGCCGCCGCCAGCTCCTGCAGGTAGGCGACGACCTCGGGACGGATCCGCTCGCCGGGCAGCAGCGCCGGGATCCCGGGCGGATAGCCGGCGATCGCCTCGCACGAGATCCGCCCCGGCGCGTCGTCGACGGCGACGACCTCTGCCTCGCCCAGGAACGCGTCGCGCGGCGGCACGGCCAGCGCGTCGCTCAGCTCAGGCGGGCGCACGAGCGGTGCCTGCGACGGCTCGACCGGCCGCGCGATCTCAGCGACGGTCGCGGCGAGGTCGTGCACGAAGCGCTCGAGCGCGTCCTCCTGCTCGTGCACGCCGAGCACGAGCACGAGCGTCGCGTGCGTCGCCAGCTCGACGTGGATGTCCGAGCCGGCGCGCAGCGCGGCCGCGACCTCGTAGCCGCTGCAGCCGGTGCCGCGCACGTCGATCACGAGCCGCAGCGGGTCCCAGCCGTGCACCCCCGGCCGCCCGACGAGCCGCTCGCCCACGACCGCGCAGCCCGGCACCGCGTCGATCGCGATGCGTGCGTGGGCGGCCCCCGCGAGCGTGCCGGCGAGCAGTGCCTGTCCGTGGATCGCCAGCTGGCGCCGCGCCGCGTCGAGCGACGCGAGCAGCAGCGAGCTGGGGCTCGTCGAGCGCACCAGCCGCACCGTGCGGGCGACGACGTCGGGATCGACCCGGCCGCCGGCCGCGACGTGCAGCAGCGCCGCCTGGGTCAGCGCGCCGACGATCTTGTGCGTCGAGGTGATGACGGCGTCGGCGCCGAGCGCGAGCGCTGATTGCGGCACGCCCGGATGGAAGCCGAAGTGCGGCCCCCAGGCCTGATCGACGACGAGCGCCGCGCCGGCCGCATGCGCCACCTGCGCCAGCCCTCCCACGTCGGCCGTCACGCCGTAGTACGTCGGCGAGACGACGAACACGGCGCGCACGGGGTCGGCGGGATCGAGTCGCTCCAGCACCGCCCGCAGCGCCTGCGGCGTGACGCCGTGCGCCATCCCCAGCTCGTCGTCCGTCTCCGGGGCGACGAACGCCGGCACCCCGCCGCTCAGCACGAGCCCGTCGATCAGGCTCGCGTGCACGTTGCGCTGCAACACGACGCGCGTGCCCGGCGGCGCGAGCGCGAGGCACAGCGCGTGGTTGCCCTGCGTCGCGCCGTTCGTGAGGAACCACGACTGCGCGGCGCCGTAGGCGGCGGCCGCCAGCTGCTCGGCCTGTCTGTAGGGCGTCGGCTCCGGCCCCGTGTCGATCCCCTCGGTGTCCTGCGGCACGTCGAGCAGCAGCGCCCGCTCGCCGAGCGCCCAGCGCAAGCCGGGGTCGGCGCCGGAGCCGCCCTTGTGGCCGGGCACGTGGAAGCGCGTCGGGCCGCGGAAGCCGTAGGCGACGAGCGCGTCGAGGTAGGGCGTGGTCGGCTGGCGCCGGTCCGGCGCCAGCGGATCCGGCCCTGGGGCGGCGGGGGTGCCGGCGGCGGCCGCGTGGTCGCCGGAGGGGGTCCCCCCGGCGGGTCTCATCTGCCCGCCGCCCGCAGCAGCTCGGCCCGCACGAAGCCGTCGAGGTCGCCGTCGAGGACGCGGTTGGCGTCGCCCATCTCGAAGTTCGTGCGGTGGTCCTTGACCATCGTGTACGGGTGCAGCACGTAGGAGCGGATCTGCGAGCCGAAGTTGACGTCCTGCGCCTCGCCGCGCTCCTTGGCGATCTCCT
>Ga0126310_10000849_pt1 | contig 11201 bp, 8 predicted proteins | sample Plot60_FD_92540 | JGI IMG/M metagenome (GOLD analysis project Ga0126310, IMG submission 92540) | Serpentine soil microbial communities from UC McLaughlin Reserve, CA, USA - Plot60 | ecosystem: Environmental > Terrestrial > Soil > Grasslands | place: USA: UC McLaughlin Reserve, Lake County... | reverse complement strand
GGAGAGTGTCTCGCGGACGAATCCGGCTTCCAGGAGGTTCCCAGAGACCAGGTGCGTCCCTTCTGGTACGGCCCTTCTGTGACCTTTGGAGAAGTCATCAAGCACGACCGTCTCGTGGCCCGCTTCGACGAGCTGGGAGGCGACGACGCTACCGATGTAGCCAGCTCCGCCGGTTACGAGGACCCTCACCGGCCTTCTATCTTCCCGCGCAGGGTCTCGGCGGTCGTCTCCGGCAGGACGTCCATGATGAACGCGCCAGCCCCTGTCTCGCTTCCCGCGAGGTACTTCAGTTTGTCCGCGGTGCGGTTCGGCGGGTAGAACTCGATGTGGAAGTGGGCGACACCGTCGTAGGCCCCGCCGTCCGTCGGGGCCTGGTGCATGACCATCATGTAAGGGAGCGAGAAGCCGAAAAGGGAGTCGTAACCGACGAGCAGCCGTTTGAGAACGGCCGCCAGGTCGCGGCGTTCCTCGCTATCGAGATCCGCTATGGACGGCGCGCAGCGTCGGGCGTAGACATGCGCCTCGAAGGGGAAGTGCGCGTAGAACGGAATGAAGGCTGTGAAGTGCTCGCCCTTGGTGAGTATGCGTCGGGCCTCGTCGTGCTCCTGGGAGAGGAGGTCGCAGTGCAGGCAACGGCCTTCGTTTTGAGCGCTGTAATCGCGGGCCGCGTCCAGTTCCATCGCGGGACGCGGCGGGATGAACGGGTAGGCGTAGATCTGGCCGTGCGGATGGTGCAGGGTAACCCCTATGGCCTCGCCCTTATTCTCGAAGATGAAGACGTACTCGACCTCCTCGCGGGCACCGAGCTCCCCGAAGCGGTCGGCCCAGACGTCGATGAGGTTGCGGATGCGGCGCTCGCTCGAGGTCGCGAGCGTCGCTTGGTGGTCGTCCGAGTAGAGGACGACCTCGCAGACGCCGCGCCCAGGGGCCGTGGGCGTCAGGATGCTGCCCCCCTCGTCAGGGTCGACGGCGTCAGGGGCGAATGAGGGGAACTTGTTCTCGAAGACGACTATGTCGTAGTTCTCCCTTGGCACCTCCGTCGGGAAGCCGCCTGGCCTTGTCGGGCACAGGGGACAGTACTCTGCCGGCGGTAGAAAGGTGCGGTCCTGCCGATGGGTGGCGTAAGCCACCCATTCGCGCAGCGTAGGGTCCCAGCGGAGCTGGTTCAATCCTCTCCGTCCTCGAAGGTGTAATAGATGATGTAGCGGCCGTCGTCCTTGGCTTCTCGTTTCTTCTCGACTTTGGGGTCATTCTGCAAATTGTCCTCCCGGCAGTAGGCTTCTACCAATTTCCCCAGGTAAGTCCGATGCCCCGGAAGTAGGCGACCCGGCTAGTCTCGCGTAACAGGCGGGAATCTTGCTTTCCTGCAAAACCCGTATGCTCCGCTGATATTGTTTCCTCTCTACCCCTTGAGACCACTACGAGACACCCCTTGTATCACATATTTCTGGGCGAGGATGAAGACGAGCAGAACTGGTATGCTGGCCACTACGCCCCCGGCCATGACGACTGCGTAGTCCGTCGAGTAGGCGTTCTGCAGTATGGAGAGGCCCGGTGGCAGCGTCAGGTTCTCGGGACTGAAGAGTACGTAGACTGGCCACAGGAAGTCGTTCCAGTTGACCAGGAAACTCAGCACCGCCAGCGTGGCCAAAGGCGCCTTGGAGAGGGGCAAGATAATTCGCAGGAAGATCTGGTAGCGGTTGGCCCCGTCTACAAGCGCCGCTTCCTCCAGCTCGTGAGGCATCGACAGGAAGAATTGTCGCAGAAAGAAGACCCCGAAGGCTCCGGCGGCCCCCGGCACTATCACGGCGAGGAGGGTGTCCAACCACCCAAGCGTATCCACTATCAGGTAGTTGGGCATGAGAAAGACGAACTGGGGGATAAAGAGCGTGGTAATTATCGCCACGAACAGGAAGTTTCTTCCGGGGAAGTTCATCCGAGCCAGTGCGTAGGCTGCCGTGGACGCCGTGGCGAGCACCAGTACCGTATGCGCCGAGGCGGCCACTATGCTGTTGAGGAACCACCGGAGAACGGGTGTCTGAGATTCGCCCGTTGAGAATATCGTCGAGTACGCCTCGGTCGTAAATTTCTCGGGTAGCCAGTTCGGAGGCAACTGAGTAGCTTCGAGATTCGTCTTGAACGAGGTTGAGAGCATCCACAAAAGCGGGGCCACAAACACGAGGGTCAACAGGATCAAGCCCGCGTATGACAGAATTAGTCTTGCCAGCTGTCCCGGTTCTCGACGGCTTTCTTTGTGCTCTATGCGAGCCGTAGCTCTTTCCATCTTAATCCTCCCTGTAGCGGATGAGCACGAAGTTGACGACGCTGATCACCGCCAGGAAGAAGGCCAGCACGTAGCTCATTGCCGCCGCACTGCCCATGTTGAAGTTCCGGAGTCCCTCTTCTGCGAGGTACATGATTGCCGTCTGGGTCTCGTCGCCGGGAGCTCCCTCGGTTATGAGGTAAGCCTGGCCGAACACGTTCGCCGAGGCCAGTATGGTAACGGTGATGACGAACACGAGGATCGGTCGCAACCCCGGCAAGGTCACGTGCAGGAACCTCCGCCAGCGGTTCGCGCCATCAACCTTGGCGGCGTCATATAGCGCCGGGTCTATGTCCTGAAGGCCAGCCAGGTAGATGACCGTGTTGAACCCGAGCGTCCACCAGACGGTCGGTCCTACAAGGGCGACCCAACCCCAAGGCAACTCGTTGGTCCAGGGGATGTTGTCGGGCAGTCCGAGTTGTCCCAGGTAGTAATTCACGAGCCCCACGTTCGTGTCGAGCAGATATCGCCACAGGATGCCGATCACCGCCACCCCCAGCACGTAGGGCGCGAAGTACATGGTTCGGAAGAAGTTCCGTCCGAGAAACTCTCGGTTCAGGACGAGGGCTATCAGGAGGGGGATGAGCACGAGCAGCGGTACGGAATATAGCGTGAACTTACCCGTCGCTTCCATGCTCTGCCAGAAAGGTTCGTAGGTGGTGGAGCCGGGGGTGAACAGATCGACGTAATTCTTCAGGCCGACCCAAGGCTTACCCGGCAGGAGATAATCCCAATTGTGGAGGCTGATCCACAGCCCGTAGAAGACCGGGACAAGGATGAAGACTCCGAACAGCACCAGGTAAGGGGCCATGAACACGTACGGTGTAAGCAGACTCGCGTCGGAGGGTTTGCGCCCACCGACGTCAAACCTCTTCCTTGGTGAGGGCTGGGCCTCGGTCCTCTCGACGTTCTGGGTGGCCATGAGTCTACGCTTGGTACTTCTGGCGGTTCTCCTTCAGGAGCTGATTGGCCTGGCTTGCGGCCTCGTCCAAGGCTGCCTTCGGTTCCTTCTTGAGCAGAAGAGCCTCGTTGACGGCCGGATCGAGGGCTTGGATCGCAACGTCGGCGATGCCCGGCACCGGCGGAGGAAAGTGCACGTACGGGAGTTCCTGGGCGATATTGTTCTGCAGCTCGAGGCTCTGGAACGCCGAACTCTCGCGCGCGCTGTCTCGCGCCGGCACCTGCCCGGCTTCGGCCCAATCTGCGGAGTTGCTGGTAACCCAGTTGATGAACACCTTGGAAGCCGCGATTTTGTTGGGATCCTGGCCCGGCTTGTTCGGGATCACGAAGTTATGGGAGTTGGCCCACGTTGCCTTCTCCGAACCGATCTGAGGCATCACGGTGGCACCGTAGTTTACGCCGGCGTCTTTTAGTGGGTTTATGTTCCAGATACCACTCCAGTAGAAAGCATTTTTGTTGTTCTGAAAGGCGACTAGCTCGGCTTCCTCTCCCACGTTCTTGGGACTGTATCCCTGCTTGATCAAGTCCACCAACCACGTCAGTGCGCTCACACCGGCGTCGGAGTTCCAGGTCGCCTCGGTCACCTCTTCGTTGTAGAGATCGCCACCATACTGCCAGAGCACAGTCTCAAAGGTCCATGTCGATCCGGCCGGGATTGTGGGAACCCAGAAGCCCTCTATTCCTTTGCCTTTCAGCTGCTCCAGCGCCCCCATAAACTCATCTTTGGTCTGGGGCGGCTTGTTCGGATCCAACCCGCCCTTCTCCATTACATCCTTGTTGTAGAAGAATCCGAACGGATGAACGTCCAAAGGTATGCCGTAGCGCTTGCCATTGTAGATCCCAGCATCCCAGACGATCGGGAAGAAGTCGCCTTTTTTCAGCTTCAGGGCGTTGGCCACATCGTCAAGCGGGATGATCACCTGGCGCGCAGCGTTGGTGGGCACGGTGTCGATGTGCATTATCGCCACGTCGGGGCCCTCTCCGCTGGACACTGCGGCCGGAACCTTCTGGTAGTATGCCTCCCATTCGATAGTGTTCATGGTGACGTTGATGTTCTTCTCCTGAGAGCTGAACTCCTCGCACATCTGCCGCATGACGGGACCGTCGCCGCCAGTGAACCCATTCCAGAACGCCAGATCCACCTTCGGCCCGTTATAGCTCTTGCCGCTGCCGGCGCTCTGGCCCTGCTGCACGGCGGGATTGCTCTGCGGCCCACCACCACAACCAGTCAGCACGAACCCGGCGCCGACACCGGCGCTCATGAGCAAGAACTCTTGACGCGTCACCCTGCGACCCATCAACCGCCTCCTATCCGTAAGTCTCCCGTTTCCCTCCTGGGAGGCCCTCTCTACCCTACGCTTTTCTTATCCTAACAGAGCGGCAACCTACCCGCCTCTCAGAAGAGATCGTAGTCCCGGCGTAGTGTTCGGCGACGCTGGAGGGCTGCTCACCCGGATATCCCTCGTCGATGGACCAGGCCAGCCGGACGTACTGGGCGTGAGTTCCTGCCGGTGGCCTAGGAGTTGCCGCCGGCGGCCACAGTGGGGACACTCAAGAGGGCACCTGTTACGCGGCTCAGGTCACCCGCTCTTGAGCCAGACGTGCATCGTGACCGGCTCTCGGTTGGCCCATGCGAAGTAGGGAACAATCATTACCCTGGTGGCAACGGTACGCTTGTCCCCTTCGCGAGGACGCACGGTGCGGTAGAGACGGTCTTCCCACCCTTCGCCGGGCACGGTGGACCGTGCCTCGCCCCGAACTACGGCTACGCCTCCGAGTAGATCTGGCTCGAAGCGAACGGCTGGCTCCTTGCTCTTCAAGAGGAGATCGCGCAGGTCGACACTGGGGTTGTCCCCTTGCTCGGCGCAGTAGAGCAAGGGACCTCGCATAAGGGCAATGCGTCCCGTGTTCTCGGCGACGTAGGGCGTGAGGGCTCTGTGCGAGGTATCCACCACCTGCGCACGTTGCGAGGAGTCGAGCATGCTCATGCCAGGCCGGCGCGCAGGACCGTGATCGAGCAGGCCGGGAAACCGTGTTCGAGGAAATCTCCCTTTGCCTCCAGGGAGCGCTCGCTCACCCCGACCCCCTCACGGCCGAAGTCATTCGTGGAGCCTGGTTCCTCGCCCGTGACCTCGTACGCCGTGACGGTCCCGTCGAAGGTCGCGTCGGTGAGGTGGATGGTGCTCCTGGATTCGCGATCGGGGTCGCGGTTCACCACGACGAGAGTCAGGTCGCGGCCCGACTCGTCGCGGGTGGCGGAGACGTCCAGCACGTCGAACGGGCCCATGTCCGCGACGCGGTGCGGCCAGGAGGAGGCCTCGTCTGGCAGGGCGTGCTTCTCGCATTCCACGTAGGCGTCGAGCACGACGGGCTGCATGTGCTCGGCGCAGAGCCTGAGGGGGTGGTAGATGGTCTGCAGGAACAGGTCGTCTTCGCTCGTGCGGATCGGGGCTATAACGTTGACCATCTGGGCGAGGTTGGCGATCTTGACGGTCTCGCAGTTGCGGGCGAAGACGTTGAGGTAGGAGGCGACCGCGAGGGCGTCCGATAGGGTGTAGCGCTCCTCGAGCTGCGCCTCCGCGGCACGCTCCCGGAACCACACGTTCCACTCGTCGTAGGCGACATGGATGGGGTGCTCTATGCGCCCCTCGTAACGCGCGCGGTTGATGGTGGCGCGGATGGTACGCAGCGCGCGGTCGGCCTGGTGCGGGGCGAGGACGTTCGACCAGTGGTCGTCGCTGCCGGTGTAGATGTGGACGCTGTGGTAGTCCACGAAGGGAGCCAGCTTCTCCACTACGAGCCGGTCCCAGTCGGTCAGGCCGCTCAGGCCGCAGCCCACGAGCTCTATGCTCGGGTCTGTCCACTTCATCACCTTGGCGAACTCGCGGGCTTTCTTCACGTAGTCTTCGGCCTCGAGGGCACCGATCTGCCACTCCCCGTACATCTCGTTGCCCAATCCCCAGTACTTGACGTTGTAAGGCTCCTCTTGACCGTTCTCGCGCCTGAGGTTCGCCCAGTAGGTATCGCCTGTCCCGTTGCAGTACTCCACCCAGGCCTGGGCCTCGTCTATGGTGCCGGTGCCCATGTTGACGCAGATGTAGGGCTCGGCTTCGAGCAGTCGGCAGTACTCTATGAACTCGTCGGTACCGAAGCGGTTGGATTCCTCGGTGAACCAGGCGAGCTCGATCTTCCTCGGACGCTCCTCCCGCGGACCTATCCCATCGGTCCAGTGGTAGCCGCTGACGAAATTCCCACCTGGCCAGCGCAGGATAGGTATCCGCAAGTCCTTCGCGACTTCGAGGACGTCGCGACGGTAGCCGCGCTCGTCGCTCAGGGGGGAGTCCTCGTCGAAGACGCCACCGTAGATACAGCGGCCCAGGTGCTCGATGAATCCCCCGAAGACCCTGCAATCCAGCGTGCCGATCCTGCGGTCCGGGTCGATCTTGATCCTCGCCACCCACTACTCCTCTCTGCACGGAACCTTGGTAGGAACCGGCGAATCGCTCGTAGGATTCAATCGAACGGCTTCGTGCGCGCTGTGGCCTCCCTTATGCTGGCGAGGTCTGCCTTGGGCCTCCGGTCGTAGGTGAGCAATCCGTTGACCTCCTGTTCTACGTCCGTGAGTTGCGTGTAGCAGAAGCCCTGCACAGGCTCGCTCCTCAGGAGGGCGGAGATCAGAGCCTCGTAGCGCTCCAGAAATTCGTCCGCGTCGGCGACGGTACTGTAGCCCCAGCCCTCCTCGTCGCCGGAGAAGGCGATGCCGCCGAACTCCGTTATGAGGATGGGCTCGCCTCTGTAAGCGTACCCGGGGACGTAGATGGGCCTGTTCGTCGGCTCTGCGGCGATGGCCGATTCGGGTGCTGCGTAGCTCTTTGCGAGGGCTTCGGCATCCCGATAATCGTGGATATTGCAGAGGTCGGTGATGGCGTGCTCCCAGCCGTCGTTAGAGACCACGGGCCTGGTCGGGTCGAGGGAGCGCGTCAGGTGGTAGAGGGCGAGGAGGTGCTCGGTCTGCGAGCGATCCGAGGCGAGGTTAGGGACGCCCCAGCTCTCGTTCATGGGGACCCAGGCGACGATGGAGGGGTGGTTGTAGTCGCGCATGACAGCCTCCTGCCACTCGGCCGTCATGCGCCGCACGTAGCCGGTGCTGTACTGGTAGGCGTTCGCCATCTCGCCCCAGACGAGAAAACCCAGGGTGTCGGCCCAGAACAGCCAGCGCGGGTCCTCGACCTTCTGGTGCTTGCGGGCGCCGTTGAAGCCCATCTCTTTGGCCAGCTCTATATCTTTGCGCAAGTCTTCATCCGTCGGGGCGGTCAGGATGCCTTCGGGGAAATAGCCCTGGTCGAGGACGAGCCGCTGGTAGAGCGGACGGTCGTTGAGGAGGACCTTACCGTCTTGCACCTCGATCTTGCGCATCCCGAAATAGCTCTCCACGCGGTCGAGGACCTCGCCGTCGGAGTCGAGCAGTTCGAGCCGCAGGTCGTAGAGGTTGGGATGCTCGGGACTCCACAGGGCAGGTCCAGGCCAGTCGGCCAGGTGCGGCGTGTCAGGAGCTTCGCCGCGGCGGAGGAGGGGCAGGCTTCGTTCGACGAGGGAGGAGTCTACGCTGATGGTGTCTTCGAGTACCTGCTCCCCGTCGAGTTCCACTGTTGCTCGAAGGCTCATCTCCTGTTCGATGCCTCTGACGGAGACCTCTACCTCGACGCTGGCGGCGTCTACGTCCGGGGTCATGCGGAGGGTATCGATGCGGCGGCGGTTTACGGGTTCGAGCCAGACGATCTGCCAAATCCCGGTCGTACGAGTGTAGAAGATACCCTCGGACTTCTCTTTCCAGTACTGCTTGCCCCGCGGGATGGTCACGTCTCGACTGGGGTCTTCGGCCCGCACTACCAGGACGTTGTCCCCGGCTACGCCTGCGAGGGCGTGCGTCACATCGGCGCAGAACGGCGTGTGTCCACCCTCGTGGGAAGCTACCTGAGTGCCGTTCACCCAGACCGTCGCGCGGTAGTCCACGGCGCCGAAATGGAGCAGTAGCTGCTCGTCTCCCGCCGATGCGTACTCGAAGGTGCGGGCGTACCAGACGACGTCGTGGAAGTCTGTTTCGCCGATGCCGGAGAGCTTGGATTGGTAGCAGTAGGGGACGGTGATCTTACGTTCGAACGGCGAATCGTCCGAGCGCAGGGTCGCCACGTCCGTGTTGTGCCAGCCGTTGGCGAGCCCGACGTCCGGGTCGTCGAAGGCGAAGCTCCACTCGCCGTTCAGGTTGGTCCAATCTTCCCGGCGGAACTGCGGACGCGGGTATTCGGGTCGTGGGATCGGGATCAAGGTGCTGTTACCTTTCTGCTAGAGGTACAGGCTGTTCGTTCGATGGGAAGCGACAGGAGATCGACTAGAGGGTGCCGCGTCTCATACGTTATCGGGTAGAGCGGTCTTGTTTGGAGGCGCCAAGCACCCGCCGCCGTGGATTCCCGCGAACGCGGGAATGACGGGCGAGAAATTGTGAATGGTGAATTAGGAATTAGGAACTGGTCCACAACGTGGCCCTTTCCCAATTCCCTATCTCAACTACACGATTCATTCTGCGTATTCCATGTTCTTCAAAGGGACTCGTAGCGTTGCGGTTCGGGCCAGGCTAGTTCGAATCCGAGGAACTCAACGAGCAAGCGCTGGAAGTCCTCCAGGCATTCCACATCTTCGCGTACTTGCTTCGGGAACATTTCCTTCTCCAGGCAGTAGGCGGCTAGCGCTCCTGAGGCCTCGCCGATGTTCCACTCGACGGGGTGCAGCCTGTAGCAACCGTTGGTGATGTGAGTGGTTCCCGGGTTCTTGCAAGCCGGAAGCAGGTTCCTGACGCGCACCGGGATCAGGGCGCCGAGCGGGATCTGGAAGGGCCAGCTGCTCACATCCACGTAGCTGCGTCTCGCTGCGCTGGGATGCAGGTCGATGCGGTAGGCGCCGATACCCACGCTGTCGTAGAAGAGCTGCGCTCCTCTCGACTCGCCTCGCGCCTCGACGCCCACGTGCTGCTCCAGAACCGTGAACTCGGCCCTGATGCGGCGGCTCTCGCGCACGTAGACGCATTTGGCGAGGCCGTCGCTCGTACCGACGAGGTCGGGACGAAGACGCAGGCCACTGTACCCCGCGCCACCGTCGAGCCTGGACGCCTCGGTCTGCATCCAGTACAACATCGAGAGGCTGAGTTGCCGCGAGCATTGCAGATGTTCGTGTCGCTCCGCTTCTCCGACGCCGACGAGCGGTTCCAGCCAGTAATCTATCTGCGGCCAGTTGACCAGGGTGATGTCGCTTTCGAGCAGGCCCCCGGAGAAGTTCTCACGGGCGAGTATGCGCCGGTAGTGCCACAGGTCGGAGCCGTCACGCCCGGCGAAGAAGGGTTCCTCGTGGAAGATCGCACGTTGGCGGGGCCGCAAGGTGTCGGGGTAGACGTCGGTCCAGGAGAGTTGAGGGCCTGGCCAGAAGCTCGCCTGGTAACCGCGCCAGAAGTCGTAATCTTCGGGCCTGTCTATGGTGTGGTCCTCGTCCGGTATGTAGTCGAGGGGAAAGCACCAGCTCACCGCCTGCTGATCCAGGGGGTTCGTGTCTCCCGGTGGCGCGTGGGGCTCCCCGGTCTCATCCTGGCTTTCGGCCCCGACCACGTGCTCTACGCCGGCCAGGTCGAGCACGTCTCCGAGTTCGGTGGCGTCGAGAACGTAGTTGGCGTGGACGGTCAGTGGCTCGCCGGTCTCCTTGTCGAGAAGGGTGACGGTCGTGATGAGATCGCCTTCACTCTCTACTGCGACGGGCCGGTGGCGGTGCAGTAATCGCAACCTGCTTCCGGAGCGGTAGGGAGCCAGCATTCCCTCTAGGACGGCGAGGGCTACGCGCGGCTCGTGGCAGAGGCGGCTCACCATCCCGTCTCCGAGATTGAGGTGTTTCCGGGCGTGGGCTTCGGCAGTGAGGGGATAGTAGCGCCTGTAAAAATCCCTTATGCCGTTCCTCAGGCGGCGGTAGCTTGCCGTGCAGCCCATCTCCTCGATCCAAGGATGCTCGTCCGGGGGGACCGCCTGGACGGTGAGCTGGCCGCCGATCCAATCCGTCTCCTCGGTGAGCACTACCCTCCGGCCAAGACGTAGCGCCGCCAGGGCGCCGGCCACACCCCCCAGTCCCCCACCGACGACCAGAACATCTGTCTCGGTCTCCAAAGGTGGTCAATCCTGCCCGAGAGCGTGCCTTCGGGGCAGCAACCAGGCTACCATCTGTGATGGACCTCCTCGCGGACGCGACGGTCGTAGATCTCCCGCGCTCGTCGCACGACGTCGTCGGAGAGAGGAGGCATCTCGGCCGCGGCCACATTGTCCTCGACCTGCGCCGGGTTCTTGCCGCCAGGGATGGCGCAAGAGACGGCGGGGTGCATGAGGATCCAACGCAGCGCGAACTGCGCGAGGGTGTTTTCTTCGGGCACGAGCTCCTCGAGTTCTTCGGCGGCGAGGAGACCGGTCTCGAAGTCCACTCCGGAGAACGTCTCCCCCCTGTCAAAGGCCCGCCCATCGCGGTTGAAGTTGCGGTGGTCGTCCTCGCCGAAAACGCGGTCCGCACGCATCTTGCCCGAGAGGAGGCCGCTGGCGAGGGGTACGCGGGCCAGGATGCCGACGCTGCGTTCTTCGGCGAGCGGGAAGACCTCCTCTGCTGGCTTCTGGCGGAAGACGTTGAAGATGATCTGGACGGTCGCGACGCCGGGATAGTCCAGGGCCATCCGTGCCTCCTCGACCTTCTCCACGCTCACGCCGTAGTTGCGAATTTTTCCTGCCTCCTGAAGCCGGTCCAGAGCCTCGAAGGTCGAGTCCTGCCGGTAGACTTCCGTCGGCGGGCAGTGGAGCTGCACCAGGTCTAGGGCTTCGACCCCGAGGTTGTTCAGGCTACG
>Ga0126310_10000848_pt1 | contig 11208 bp, 10 predicted proteins | sample Plot60_FD_92540 | JGI IMG/M metagenome (GOLD analysis project Ga0126310, IMG submission 92540) | Serpentine soil microbial communities from UC McLaughlin Reserve, CA, USA - Plot60 | ecosystem: Environmental > Terrestrial > Soil > Grasslands | place: USA: UC McLaughlin Reserve, Lake County... | reverse complement strand
GCAACGACCTGACCGCGATAGAGCGTGAGCTCCAAGCCGCGGCCAGGGCATGCAGCGCTGGCCTCGACGACGGCTGACGCCACGCGCTGCTTCTGGGGGTCGGCGAGTGCGGACGCCGATACCGCGGCTACGTCGATATCGCTCTGCCCGGGGACATAGCCGCCGAGTGCCACAGACCCGACGAAGTAGACCCCGACAAGATCCGAGCTGAGACTGCGAGCGAGAACCTCCGCTACGTGATCGCCGAATACGGCAACTTCGGGCCTGGGCACCTCTCCATCATGGGGTATGCCCGGGCGGTGGCGGCCCGATCCCTCCGCAACGTGAAGCAAGCCTCCGCCGACCGCCCGACTATTCCTTTGCGAAAAGGACGAGGCTGACCGCTATCACCACCGCCAGGATGACCTGCACGGCCTGGATGGCGGTGAGGCAGCGCCGCAGGGGGGATTCGTCAGTCGGTGCATCGCCTGAATAGCTTCGGTGCTCTGCCTTCGTCCAGGGAGGACGAGCCAAGCGCGGGTGCGGGCGTCTGGCGGCGGTGAGATGGACCAGGAGTGCAGCGCCGATGCCGCAGAGGGGGGCGACGCTGGTCCAGTACCGGGAACCAGCAACGTGAACGAAGGGCTGCGTGAGCAGTGACGTGATTCCCAGCTTTGTCAACAGGCTGACGATCTGCGCATCAACTGCGCCGCGGACGACGGTCAGGAGAAGTATGGCGCCGCAACCCGCCAAAATAAGCCACAGGAGGTTGGTGGTCGCGACAACGAAAGTGTGTACGGCCTCGGGCGAGTGATCGGGTGATCGCACATCTCTGCTGAAAGCGGCGGGATGCAACGCATACCGGGAGAAGCCGTCGAGCACCGCTTGTGCGTAACTCTTGGGTGTGGTGCCGTGTCGGGAGTAGGACGACATCTGTTGAAGCACGCCCACCTCGCCGGTGCCGGTGGCCCGGGCGACCTCGCGGGCATACCGCACTGGTGTGAACCACTGTGTGCTCGTTGGATCGCAAGGGCCATAACAGAGTTCGTCGGGGTTCCCAAAGGCGACTGCCAACGACGTTGGCACTGAGGTCGTGGTGACCACCGTCGAGTCGAGCGCGTGAGAGGCGAACAACGACCAGGGTGCCAGGAGAGCCCCGAATATGGCGGCGACCAGACTGCCGGCGAGGATGGCGTGGAAAAGTGCCCGCCTGCGGAGTGCGACCACGCAGAACGACATCACCATGGCCCCCATGACAGCCACCAGGAGCGATGCGCTCGATCGTGAGTACACGACCGCACCGGCGATCAACGCCATCCGGACGGCATCGCGACATGTTGGTGGGATATTCAAGCGCAGGGCTCTGGTCCACTTCACGAGCTCGGCCAGCAGCAGGACGATCAGCAACCCCGCCACCAGATCGCTCCATCCGCCGAACGAGAACAGCAGCCACATCGGTATGAGTCCAGGAAACACCAGCAACATGGCCGCGTAGAGGTCTCCTAGCACCTCGCGGACGCGCATGACAGTGAAGAGCAGCAGAAGCGTAGTGAGCACGCCGAGATAGAGCCGGATGGTGGTGATCCCAGCGCCGGGGTCAACAACAAACAACGGCGTGAGAACGATTCCGTTGCCGGGCATGAACCACCCATTGCCGACGACGTTGCGCTGAAGCTCCCCAACGTCGACGGTCCCGAGCGACGCAATGTCGCGCACCAGGTTCGAAAGGGCGCGGGCGCTGTCGAAGTAGTAGCGCTCGTCGCCGTGCAACGGCGCGCTCGACATGTAGGGAAACAGAGAGACCTTGAGAACAACGTGCGCGACGATGAGCACGGTGAAGACCTTCGGCCGGGCCACGGGCAGCAGTGAAGATCTCAACGGTGAGGCTGCCAGGCAGCGAACCGTTTCGTGGAGAACCGGTCGAAACACACCGGATCATTGGATTGGCGCTCGACCCTGGGAAGCAGCATCTCGACCGTGCCCCGAACCAAGTCGCCGGGGGCGAGCCGCGGGAGAGGAGTGATGGTGATCGTCACCAGATGCTGGTCTTCCTTGACAAACCGCAACACGATGGACGTCGACGAACCTGCGCTGCGCCTTTCTCGGAAGCCTGCGCGCATGAACGTCGCAATCAGCGAGTCACGAACCGCGACGGCTTCAACCTCATCGTATTGGAGCACCAGCCGTCTCAATGGGCGCAGGTACAGGTCTTCATCGGTGCGCACTTGATATGGGAAATCGATGCTCACTCCAGGCGGCAACGGATAGCAGCCGTTATCGAGCGCATCCGCTGGCAGGAGGGGGCGGTAACGACCACTAGGTGCGGCGCGGCCCAATGATGGACTCAGAATAACGAGAACGCCCGCTAATCCGTACCCCATGGCTGTCCGCCATCGCCGGCGGGTTGTTCGTGCACACATGTCAGGTTCCCAAACTCAGATGTACCGGGAAGCCAGTTCGCTCGTCGTACGCGAAAAGCCGGCTGGCCCCACCAACAGGCGTCGTCGTCGTTGCTCTCTGAACGACTCAGCGGCCGACTGGACAGTCGCGTCCGGACTGGCGTACGAAGATCCAGAGCTTCATTGCGACGAACCGGAGCGCCGTGACCACGAGGTTCGGGCGAACCCCAGATCCAAGTCACCCGAAGCCGCCGACGCCGCACCCCCAGCCACCGTCAGCGATCCCGCTGGTGCCACCACGACACACACCAGTGCGGCACGACGCCGCACACCCCACCCCACCACCAGGTTCATCCCACATCCTCTCGAATCCCGCCCAACCAAGGGGCGCCTGAGTCCATCGAGCCCGCTCGCGCTCGCCAATTCATCGACCCGAATCGTCGAGCTCCTGAGTTACCGGGGACGGTGCCTGGCCCGGCCGAAATCAGAGCCGCTCCGTCCCGAAGCGACGTTGCGGCTCAGATCGTCCACGGGCCGTGTTGAACTAACGTTGAGCCCGCGTTACGGCCGCTGATCCGACAGAACCCGTCTGGTCTCACTTCCCCAGGCTCGGCGAGCCGTCGTGATCCCAACTGAGTTCGGGCCCGTGTTGGCGGTACCGGACGTCAGTGGCGCCGCCGGCGACAGAGATCTGATCCCCGGCCCAGGCGCGCCAGTTCACGGCTCAAGGGCAGCGACAGGAAGTGGACCTTCCGGAGACCGGTGGGAGATGTAGAAGCGGACATGGGTGAGGAGCCGGGCACCGGCCGCGCGGCCCTTTCGGTGCTAGAAGCGCCGACATGCCCGGTTCTCCGATGGCGAGTAGTGGGACCTCCCGCTCAACGACCGCAGCGGTCTACACGCTCCCAGGGCCAGTCAGTGGTGAGCCAGCGCGTGACGGCCTCGGCGAGTGGTACGTCGAGATCCGCTCTGTCGGCCCGCACCCAGGACTGCACGGTCACGTCCCACTTCTCGGAGGCCGAGGGATACAGGTAGACGCAGCCGACGACGTCGTTGGCGCCTGGGTCGAGGACCGTGAAGGTGAACCCGGCGCGCCGCGTGAAGTCGTCGGCATGGCGGCGAAGGTCGGACAGGTTCTCCTCGAGCGTCATGCCGTTCGGTGGGGGCCAGTTGCCGTCGGGGTAGCCGGGAGTGGAGCGTATGTGCTCGATGCTCGACATCCAGGCGGCATGATCGGCCTGATTGTGCTGCCCGCCCAGCGGTTCGAGGCGGAACAGGTCGCTGGCCAACGAGGTCGGCGGATCGAAGTCGACCGGCACGAACCCGTCCGAGGTCATGACCGGGACCGTACTGGACTGGTCAGACCGCCTCCACTCGGCTTGTTCTGGGCGGCATGCGGAACCGATGCCCGCCGACCCGGAATCAACGTACTGCTGTCCGCAGCATGACTGCGTTTCGATCCGGTCACGCTGGTCGCGGGTGTCTCCACGCGAGTCACGCCTTCCAGCCAACTCCCGGCACCAGGCGAACGCGGCGTACGACGCCGTCCACTCAGACCCCAGGCACGCCTCGCGCATGGTCGCCATGGCGTGCGCGAGGTGCTCCCGGCGGGCGCGTCGGACTGCATGACGGCCCCTTTCAGACGCCGAACGTGGTCCGTGGGTAGGCGGCGTTCACGTCCGTGATCACGTTGACCAGGTACGGCGCGTGCGCGGCGAAGGCCCGGTCCAGCGCCGGCCCGATCTGCCGCGGGTCGGAGACCGTCTCCCCGGCCCCGCCCAACGCCCGGACGACCTGGTCGTATCTGGTCCGCGGTGCCAGGTCCGCGGCGACGTCGTAGCCGTAGATCATCTGCATCGGACCCTTCTCCAGGCCCCAGGCGGAGTTGTTGCCCATCACCATCACGACCGGCAGGTCGTGTCGCACCAGCGTGTCGACGTCCATGAGTGAGAAACCGGCGGCACCGTCACCGAGCAGGAGCACGACCTGGGCCGACGGGCGGGCCAGACGGGCGGCGATGGAGGCGCCGAGACCGGCGCCGAGGCAGCCGTAGGGCCCCGGGTCGAGCCACCCGCCCGGGCGGCGCGGCTCGACGTACTTCCCCGCGAAGCTCACGAAGTCACCTCCGTCCCCGATCACCACCGCATCGTCGGCCAGGCGGGGCAGCAGCTCGCCGTAGATCCGGGCCGGGTGGATGGGGTCGGTGGCGGCGGCGAGCAGCTCGGTGTCTCGCCTCGCGGCCTCGCGGACCGCCGCCCGGAGGTCCTCGGCCCACGCCTTCCGCGCGGAGGGGTCGGTGCGCTGCCGAGCGGCTGTGAGTCCGCGAAAAACCGACGAGAGGTCGCCGGAGACGGAGGCGGCGAGCGTCGCGTGCTGCGAGACCTGGCCGGACGAGTCGGCCACGTGCACGACCTGAGCCGGCTCGGCGCCCTCCTTCCCGCCGAACACGCCGTACCCGAGCCTGAAGTCCAGCGGCGCTCCAGCGACGACTACCAGGTCGGCGCCGTTCAGCGCCTTGCCACGCGCCTTGCTGACCAGCAGTCGGTGACCGCCGGGAACCACGCCCCGGCCCATCCCGTTCGTGATCGTCGGGACGCCGAGGGCCTCCACGAGCTCGAGCGCCGCGTGCTCGGCGCCGTCAGCCCAGACGTCCGTGCCGAGGATCAGGACCGGGCGCTCGGCGTCGGCTAAGAGCCGACCGATCCGCTCGAGTGCCTCGCCGTCGGGCTCCGCGCCACGGTCGCGGGAGCCGTCCGGCACCACTGCGGAGGCCTGGTTGAAGAACTCGTCCATCGGCACGTCGACGAAGACGGGGCCACGGTGTGAGGACCCGGCGAGCTGGAAGGCCTCGTCGAACCTCGCCGTCAGCTCGGGGGACGTCGGGATGGTGCACGCGCTCTTGGTGATCGAGGCCACGATCGGTGGCTGGTCCAGCTCCTGGAGACTGCCGCTGCCCCAGCGGTTGTGCGGGGCGCGGCCACCGACGACGACCATCGGCGAACCGGCGAAGTACGCCTGAGCGAGTGCACTGATGCCGTTGGTGACCCCCGGGCCGGCGGTGAGCACCGCTAGACCCGGGACCCGGGTCAGCTTGCCGGTCGCCTCCGCCGCGAACGCCGCGGTCTGCTCGTGCCGGACGTCGAGGATCCGCATCGGCGGATCCGCCTTGACCGCCCCGTCGTACATCGGGAAGACGTGGGCGCCGGAGAGCGTGAAGAGGGTCTCGACGCCGTGGGCGCGAGCCACGGCGACGGCGAGCTGGCCAGCGTGGCCGCTGGTCTCGCGCCCGGTCGCGGTCCCGACGTTGCGGTCCGGCTCGGCTTCGCTCATGAGCCGCACGCTACCGAGGGAACGTGGGCCGTCGACCGGGCATGGGCGCAATCAGCTGGGGGCGGCAAGGTACGCCGCGTTCGTGGTCCGCAGAGCCCCCGCGAGCTCGAGCAGCAGGTCGGCGCGGACGTCGATCGGCTCCGGTGCGAAGGCCACCTGGATGTGCAGGGCGCGCAAAAACGCCTCGGGGTTCGCGGTGACGAGGAAGGGGTCGCCGTCGGGAGCCTCCGTGGGGGTGGCCGCGGCGGTGATCCGCGCGAGCCATGGCTCGATGATCCGCAGCGGCACGACTCGTCGCCGGAGGATCGCCATCGTCGCCAAGGCGAGCCGGTCCAGCTCGCCACTGGTGAGCGGGGCTGGGGTCGCCAGGAGGACCCGGTCCGCAATGACGTCGAGCAGGACCGTGAGCTCGTTCAGCCCGAAGTGCGGCGAGTCCGCCAGCACGCGCAGAGCGTCGGCACCGTGGGCCACCGCGTGTGCCCACCCCCGTCCCGGGACGAAGCCCCGCACGTCACGCTCGCGTATGAGCCAGCCGGTGACCCGGTCGCCCCACTCGAGGATCTTGATCGGCGGCAGGAGCGACTCGGCGTTGTCGCGCTCCACGCACTCGGCCAGGACGAGCACGGAGAAGCTCCGGCGGAACACCGAATCCGTGCCGGACTCACCGAGGGCCTGGGTGAGCCCCGCGGCCATGCCGTCACCGAGTCCGGCGAGCAGGTCGTCGTACACGCCCTCGGAGATCCAGGTGGCGAGGATCGGGTAGGCGGTCTCGTCGCGCTCGACGGGGTCGACGGACCCGAGCATCGTGGTGAGCTCGGCGGTGAGGTCGGACAACGGCCGGTCCGTCGGCACCTTCATCTCGGCGGACCGGACCTGTTGCCAGTACGCCGTCGACATGACGTCCATCCTGCCAGTCGAGCCGGTCGGTCGCCGACGAGGGGAGCGCAGGCAGCCGTCGTCCCTGTGCGGCCGCCCTACGCTGGGCCGGTGCCGTCCCTGCTGGAGCTGGTTCGCAGCCACACCGACCTCGACCAGGGCGATGTGGGCGTGCTCCAGCTGCTGATGGCGGACTGGCAGATCATCGCGGACCTGTCCTTCGCCGACCTGGTGCTGTGGCTGCCCGACCGCGGGGGCGAGGGGTTCTGGGCGGCGGCTCAGATGCGTCCGACGACCGGCCCGACGGCGTACGTCGAGGACATCGTCGGGAGCTTCGTCCCGGTCGGCCGGAGGCCCATGCTGGACCGGGCGTACACGGAGGGCCGGCTGGTCCGCGAGGGTGACCCGGAGTGGCGCGACGACGTTCCGGTCAGGGTCGAGACCATCCCCGTCCCCCGAGGGGGTCGGGTGATCGCCGTGATCGCGCGCAACACCAACCTGCTCGGGGTGCGCACACCTAGCCGGCTGGAGCTGTCCTACCTGCAGAGCGCGGCGGACCTGACCGCGATGATCGCCGCAGGTGACTTCCCGCCCGAGGGACAGCGCAGCGACCACGCAGACTCTCCACGGGTGGGTGACGGCTTCCTGCGCGTCGAGGAGCGGGGGAGAGTCACCTATGCGAGCCCGAACGCGCTGTCGGTCTATCGCCGGCTCGGATGGTCCGGTGACCTCGACGGGCAGGTCCTGACCGACGTGACGCGGGAGCTGGTGCCCCCGCGTCGCCGGCCCGACGAGGAGACGTTGAGTGCCGTGCTCGGCGGACGGGCCCACCGCGACACCGAGCTCGGTGGCGATCAGGTCTCCCTGATCGTGCGCGCGATCCAGCTGCGGGCGGGAGGGGAACATCTCGGTGCGCTGGTGCTGGTGCGCGACGTCACCGACCTCAGGCGCCGAGACCGCGAGCTGATGACGAAGGACGCCACGATCAGGGAGATCCACCACCGGGTCAAGAACAACCTGCAGACCGTGGCGGCGCTGCTGCGGCTCCAGGCGCGGCGGATCGCCTCCGAGGACGCAAGAGCGGCGCTCGACGAGGCAGTCCGACGAGTGGGGTCGATCGCGATCGTGCACGAGACCCTCAGCCAGGAGGTGCTGGACGAGGTCGCCTTCGATGAGATCGCCGACCGGCTCGGGGCCATGGTGGCCGATGTCGGAGCCGGCCCGGACGGCCGCGGCGACCGGCCCGTCGTACGACGAAACGGTTCCTTCGGAATGCTGCCGAACGAGACCGCCACCCCCCTGGCGATGATCCTCACCGAGCTACTCCAGAATGCCGTCAGGCACGGCTACCCAGACGGCGCCTCGGGCACCATGACGATCCACCCCCAGCGGCTCGCGGCACGACTGCGGGTGACTGTCGAGGACGACGGGGTGGGACTCCCCGAGGGCTTCGACCCCGACACGTCCCTCAACCTGGGGCTGTCGATCGTGCGAACCCTGGTCGAGTCCGAGCTGGGCGGGCTGCTGGAGGTCCGGGCACATCCGAGGTGCGGCGTGCGCGTGGTCGTCGACATACCGCTGGACCGGGTCTGAGGACTCCGCTGGGGATGACCGAGGGCTCAGGCCGTACGCACTCTGGCCCGCGAGCTGCGTCGTTTGAGGGCTCGACGCTCGTCTTCGCTCAGCCCACCCCACACTCCGTGGTCCTGGCCGGCCTCCAAGGCCCACTGGAGGCACTGTTCGCGCACCTCACAGCGTCGGCACACCTGCTTGGCCTCCTCGATCTGGAGGATGGCGGGTCCGGTGTTGCCGATCGGGAAGAACAGCTCTGGGTCCTCCTCGAGGCAGGCAGAGCGGTCGCGCCAATCCATGGCTTTCGCAGAGCTCTCTTTCACACGGGGTACGGCGTGGGGGCGCTCGGATGTGAATGCATTCACGAGCGCGCCCTCCACACTGGCAAGGATTGCATCGCGAGACAAGCCTTTGAGCCGGTCAGTTTCGTCACAGGCCTCCACCGTCGAACCTCGAATCCGTCCCCCCGTACCCGCACGGGCGACCCGTAATCTGACGCCCATGGGGGATGCCGGAGGTCATCATCGGCCCTCGCCGTTGATCGTGGCCGCCAGCCTGTCGGCCGCCGAGGGGCTGCTCGTACTCGGCTACGCCGTCGCGGAGGTCGCCCACGTGCACGCCAACCGGGCGGCGGTCGGAATCACGACCGCACTGTTCTTTGCGCTCCTGGGCGGTGCGCTGACGACGTGCGCCTGGTTCGTCGCCCATGGTCAGGCGTGGGCACGCAGCCCGATCCTCGTCTCGCAACTGATGTGCCTGGGGCTGGCATGGAGCTTCCTCGGCGGAGTCACCACATGGGTCTCCGTGACGCTCACCGTCGTGGCCGTGGCCGTCCTGGTCGGCCTGCTGCACCCGGCCAGCATGGAGGCCCTCACCGGGCGGGGCGACGAGCCGACCTAGACCCCGGAGGACGACCTGCGCCGGTCAGACGGTCTCCTGCAGAGACGTGCGCAGCTGATCGAGGGTCCGGCTCAAGAGCCGAGACACGTGCATCTGGCTGACGCCGATCTCGGCGGCGATCTCCGACTGGGTCTTGTTCTTGAAGAATCGCAGGAGCAGGATCCGCTTCTCGCGGCTGGGCAGTGCCTCCAGGAGCGGCTTGATGGACTCCCGGATCTCGATCTGCTCGAGCTCCTCATCGTCGAATCCCATGATCTCCAGCATGGAGGCCCCTCCGTTGTCACCGCCGTCGTCGGCCGCGTCGAGACTGAGAGTGGAGTAGGCGTTGCTGGACTCGATCGCCTCCACGATGTCCTCGACCGAGCAGCCGATCACCTCGGCGAGCTCGCGGGGCGTCGGCGAGCGGCCAAGGGTCTGGGTCAGCTCGGCCGCGGCGGTGCCGATCTGCATGCGCAGTTCCTGTAGCCGCCGCGGCACGCGAATAGCCCAGCCCTTGTCGCGGAAGTGCCGCTTGATCTCACCGATGATCGTCGGCGTCGCGTACGTCGAGAACTCCACGCCGCGGTCGACCTCGAAGCGGTCGATCGACTTGATCAACCCGATCGTCCCCACCTGGACGAGGTCCTCGAACGGTTCCCCGCGATTGCGGAAGCGTCGGGCGCAGTGCTCGACGAGCGGCAGGTGCAGAGCCACCAGCCCGTCCCGAGCCGCGAGCCGCGAGCCCTGCGAGATTGACCTGTCGTGGAACTGGGCGAACAGCAGAGCGTTCCGCTCGCGAGCCCCATCGGGTCTGCCTGACGTCCCTGTGGGGTCGGAATCCCCGACGACGGGCATCTCAGGCGCCGGCTCCCGGGAGCCCCCGAGACAGGGCCAGGCTCGAGTCGGTGGTGAACGTGATCTGGAGGAGGTGGTCCTCCGCGCTCGCGGTGGCCTGCGCCGAGAGCGTGCTGAGGACCTGCCAGGCGAAGCTCTCGTAGTCCGGCTCCGTCCTGCCCGACGTCGGCACCCGTACCGAGATCGTCAAGGTGCCGGGGGTCTGCCGGAACTCGGCCTCGAGGTCTCCCCCCGCGACCGCCTCGGGAAGGATCATGGCGCACGCCTCGCCGACGGCGATCCGGAGGTCCTCGATGTCGTCGACGGTGAAGTCCAGGCGGGCCGCGAGTCCAGCTGTCATCGTGCGGAGCACCGACACATAGGCGCCATCGGCGGGGACGCGGAGGGAGATGTCGGCCTTCTCGGGCGCAGGCTTGTCCATCGCGTGCCTTCCGAAGCGCTGGGCGTGGGACCTCACCCTAGACGTGCCCATTAGCCCACACGGCAAACATGACGCCCGACCGGTTCGTTCGGGTCGTCCGCCCAGCAGAAACGGACGCATCCGTCAGGCGGAAGACCGATGTTGGGTGGGGCTGGGACCCGTGACTAGCGTATCGCTTGAGGCTGACCCGCTACTCGACCCGGAGGTCTGGCATGGCCAGTAGGCTCACCGAGCTTGCGATCGACTGTGCCGATCCGCAGCGCCTCGCCCGGTTCTGGTGCTCGGTCCTTGCGTACGCAGTGCAGGACGAGGGTGACGGGATCGTCACCATTGGCTCCCCTGCGGTCCCTGAAAGCAGGAGCGACCTTGCCTCGGTGCCACTGACGTTGACCTTCGCGCAGGTGCCCGAGCCGAAGACCGCCAAGAACAGGCTCCATCTCGACCTCAGCCCGACCGACCGGGAGCAGGACGCAGAGGTCCGTCGCCTGCTGGACCTCGGGGCTCGGCACGTGGACGTGGGACAGGGCGATCAAACGTGGGTGGTACTCGCCGACCCGGAGGGGAACGAGTTCTGCGTCCTTGCGGGCGGCCCCTTGCCTCCGTCCGGCTGACAACGGTCAGCGGGCTGAGGCGGAGAAGGGAAGCGCCCCGCCGGGGACAGCCGGGCCCCCGCCGGCGTAGGCCGAAGCAGCCGATTCCGGCGGGCGGCCGCGACGAGGACCCGACCTGGAACGACGCCTTACTCAGCCCGCTTTGCGAGAATCGCGGTACAGGGGTGGAGGCGGTTGAGTGCCGCAGGTCAGCGCGACCTACGGCGACGGTCAAGCCTTCTTGGTCTCCCAGAAGATCTCTGCGATCTGGTCGATCTTGGACAGGAGCTCGTCGGCCTTCCCAGCG
>Ga0126310_10000846_pt1 | contig 11238 bp, 8 predicted proteins | sample Plot60_FD_92540 | JGI IMG/M metagenome (GOLD analysis project Ga0126310, IMG submission 92540) | Serpentine soil microbial communities from UC McLaughlin Reserve, CA, USA - Plot60 | ecosystem: Environmental > Terrestrial > Soil > Grasslands | place: USA: UC McLaughlin Reserve, Lake County... | reverse complement strand
GGCCGCCCGGGAGCTCCTGCGCCGCTACCACCGCCACGGCGACCGGGACGCGCGCGACCGCCTGATCCGTCAGTACCTGCCGCTTGTCCGCCGGCTGGCACGGCAGCACGCAGGGCGGGGGGAGCAGCTCGAGGATCTCGTTCAGGTGGGCTCGATCGGCCTGATCAAGGCGATCGACCGCTTTAAGCTCGACCGCGGCGTCGACCTTGCGTCGTTCGCCATCCCGACGATCAACGGCGAGATCAAGCGACATCTGCGGGATCGGGCGTGGCCGATCAGGATCCCGCGCCGTCTCCAGGAGCTCGACCCGTCACTCCGGGCACGGGCGACGGAGCTCGTCGACGGCGAGGGGGGCGAGTTCGAGCGGGAGGCGCTCGTAGAGCCGGGCTACGAGCTGGGTGAAGACCGCCTCGCGCTCGCAGGGAGCTTCCACGTGCTCGACGAGCGTGAGCGGCGCCTGCTCCGGCTTGCGTTCTTCGACGAGCTTCCCCAGTCCCAGATCGCCCGGGAGGTCGGCATCTCGCAGATTCACGTCTCCCGCCTCACTCGGCGTGCGCTTGCGAAGCTCCGCGTCGAGATCGGCCAGACCGCGTGAACTGACCGTAGTGCTAGGCATTTGGCCGTACAATCGATGAGTGAGCCACTCCGCCTACCTGAAGCGGGTGATCCGGGGATGAGCAGCGTCCAGGGGCGAGCCGAGCACTCGATCGACCACTACCTCGGCCTGCCGTACCACCTGACCGTTGTTCGCGATGCCGAGGACCGCGCGAAGCCGTGGACGGCGTCGGTCGAGGAGTTGCCGTCGTGCACGAGCCGCGGCCGCACGTCCGAAGAGGCGCTGAAGGGCATCCACTCGGCCATGACCACCTGGCTCGAGATCGCGCTCGAGGAGGGTCACGACATCCCCGAGCCGAGGTCGGCCACGAGCCACAGCGGCCGCCTGCTGCTGCGGATGCCGCGAACGCTCCACGCGGAGCTCACGAGAGCCTCGGAGCGGGAGGGGGTCAGCCTCAACCAGTTCATCACCGATGTTCTCGCGGGCGCCGTCGTCTGGCGCAGCAACCCGGCTGCGGGCCCCCGGAGCGCGGGCTCGAACGGGCCCATCCAGACCCCAGGCGCCGAGAGCCTGACTGCGGAGTTGAGCGCGGCCCCGCCGCCGAGGCGCGATTCGTCGCGGCTCGTGGCGATCGCGTTGGCCGCGAACTTCGTCGTCGTCGGCGTCGCGGGCATCGTCGCAGTTGCCGTGCTGATCGCCGCCTGGCTCTAGCACCACGCGAGAAATGGGCCGTGCGGCGCGGACCCTGGCGACGGCACCCTCGCGAAGGGTCGAGATCGTCGACAGCCTGGAGCCGCTCCGTGCGGACTGGACGCGCCTCGCGGAGGCGAGCGGCAACGTCTTCGCCACCTGGGAGTGGAACGACCTCTGGTGGCGACACTACGGACGTGGGCGCACCCTCCGCGTGGGGGTGGTCCACGACGACGGCGACGGGATCGACGCGATCGTGCCGCTCTACCGGTGGGCGCGACGACCCGTCCGGGTCCTCCGTCTGATCGGCCACGGCCACGGCGACCGGCTCGGGCCGGTGTCCCGCGACGACGACGCTGCTGCCGAGGAGGCGCTGCGAGCGGCGCTCGACGCGGAGCCCCACGACGTCTTCGTCGGCGACTGGGTCGCTGGCAATCGCGGCTGGGCGCGCGTCCTCGGCGGCCGCGTCATCCGCGAGACCGGCTATCCGATCCTCCGCTTCGCCGACGGGTCGACGGAGACGTTCCTGGGGGGCCAGAGCTCGCGCTTCCGCAAGAGCGCCCGCAACGCGCGGAATCGGCTGGAGCGCGACCACCACGTCCGCTACCGCGAGCCGGCGGCTGCAACCCTCGATGACGACCTCGATAGCGCCTACCGCCTTCACCACGCTCGGTTCGGGGAGCACAAGGGCTGCCTGTTCTGCGGCGAGCACGAGGCCTTTCAGCGCGCATTCGCGGCCTGCGCGCTCGAGCGCGGCTGGCTGCGCCTGCTGCTGCTGGAGCTCGACGGAGAGCCGGTGGCGTTCGACTACGGCTTTCTGTTCCACGATGCCTACTTCGCGTACCAGGGCGGCCGCGACCCAGCGTGGGATCGAAAGTCGGTCGGCTTCCTGCTCGAGCTCGAGAGCATCCGGCGCGCGCTCGCGGACGGGATCGTCGAGTACCGCTTCCTCGGCGGCGAGGAGCAGTACAAGTACCGATACCCGACGGAAGATCCGCGACTCGAGACCGTGGCGGCGCCGGCGACGCCCCTGGGGCGCGCGGCCACCTCCGCGCTGGCGGCGACCTGGCGGCTACGGCTGGGCGAAGCCCTTGTCAGGCGATTCGGCTCAGCCCGACCGGACGAGGCGCAACGGCGCCGCGAGCGCGCGGAAGACGACGAGGTCGCCGCGGCGGGGCAGGGCGAACGCGCGCCAGGGAAAGGGATGGAGGCGACGGAAGGCGAGTAGCGCCGCGCAGCCTCCCGCGAGGAAGGCGGCGCTCGCCGCGGCGGCGGCGCCCGAGGCGCCGAAGCGCGGGATCAGCACGAGGTCGAGGGCGATGCCGACGACGAGAGAGACGAGCGGGCCGATCGACGAGAGGCCCGGGGCCGAGGCCGCGACCAGGGCATAGGAGAAGACTGCCGTCGCGGCGAAGCCGAGCGCGCCCGGGAGCAGCCAGAGAAACGGCGCAACGGAGTCGTCGAAGGCAGGACCGAAGACGAGCGGCAGCAGGATTGGCCCGAGGGCGGCGCCGGCAAGGGCGGCGGCGACGGTGACGATGGCAGCCGAGCGGAAGGCGCGCAGCGCCTGCTCGGCCCGGACGCCGGTCTCCGTGCGGGCAGCGGCGGGGAGGAGCGCCGTGGCGGTCGCGGCGGGCAGGTAGAGCAGCACCTCCGACCCGTTGACGGCGACGGCGTAGATGCCGAGTGCCGCTTCGGAGGCGAGGAAGCCCATCAAGAGCTGATCCGTCCGGAAGTTGAGAAAGCGCGCGAGGCTGCCGACCCAGGCCCGGCTCCCGAAGCGGATTGCCTCGAGGAGTAGGTCGAGCCGCGGGCGAATCCGCTCGAGCCCGTGCCGCGACTGCAGGATGAACGCGACCGCGCGAATCCCCTCGGCCGCCGTCCACGCGAGAGCTGCGCGAAGAACGGAGAGACCGACCGTCGCCCAGAGCACGGCGAGGATGAGCGCGTACAGCCAGGAGGCGCTCGCCGTGACGACGGCGACGGCGCGAAGGCGATTGCCGCCGAGCAGCACGACGTAGCCAGAGTCGCCGAGCGCCGACACGATGGTTGCGAGCGCGATCACCGCGAGCTCCGGACCGCCGATGCCCGCCGGACGGATGTCGCCGAGCGCGATCAGGACGCCGCAGGCGACCGCCGCCGCGACGAAGCCGCTCCCGAGCATGAAGAGGACGACGTTCGCGAAGAGCGCGCCGCGCTCCTCCGGCCGCTTGGCGACGAAGACGGCGGTGGCCTCGCCGATCCCGAGACCGGCGAGCTTCGCCGCCACCAGCACAGTCACGATCAGAAAGGCGATCGTGCCGCGACCGGTTGGTCCGAGCGCGCGAGCCAGGATCAAGACGGCGGCGAAGAACCCGACGTTGCCGGCGACCTTCGACCAGAAGAGCAGGACAGAGCCGCCCACGAGGGGGTCCAGCTCGCGCGGTGTCCGGGCCCTCAACATGTGGCCGACGTGGTCGTGTCGTTGTCGGCGAGGCGGTTCTGCCGCGGCTCGGCCGGGCGCCCATCGTCGAACCTGGCCGTCTCGACGGCAACGAGCGCGCCGTCCCCCTCGCCGCAGGCGCGGTTCCCCTCGACGAGGTTGTGCGAGGAACCCTGGAGCACGATCGCTGGTCGCAACCCTCCGACGAAAACGTTGCCCACGATGCGGTTGTGGTCGCTGCCGACGTCGACGAACATGCCCGTCTTCGACCCGACGATGCGGTTGAAGGCGAACGTGTTGCGGCGCGAGCCCGCGCCTTCGTGCCACCACTCGACGTTGATGCCGGTCAGCGCGGCCACGATCAGGTTGCGGGCGATCACCGAGCGGTGCGTCGAGTGCTCGAGATAGATCCCGGTGCGCGTGCCGTAGATCCGGTTGCGGACGATCGTCGTGCGGGTCGACGAGCCGACCGTCTCGATCCCGTCCCACCTCGCGCGCCGCACGGTGTTGCCGATCACGGCGGCCTCGACGCCGCCCGTCCAGATCCCGCCCTCGTTCGTCCCGCAGCCGGGCGTCCGGTACTTCGCGCCTGTCCAGCAGCCGTCGCGCGAAGGATCGCGGATGTCGCTGACGACGTTGTCGAGCACGAGCCCGTGGAGGTCAGCCGCGGCGCGACCGTGCTCCTGCTGCTGCAGCAGGATCCCGAAGGAGGTGAAGCCGCGAACGCGCGTGCGGATTACGCTCGTGTCGCGCGACGCGTCCGAGCCGAGCGCGACCACGCCGGCTTCGCCGGTGCCGCCGCCGTCGATCCGCGAGTCCTGGACGGAGACGTCTGAGTGCGCTCCCCACGAGTTGACGCCGTCGGTGCGCACCCGCGTGATCGCCAGCCGCTGGAGCCGGACGTCGCTGGAGCCGTCGAAGACGGCAACCCCGATCCCGCCGTCAGCATCCGGCGGCCCACCGCCCCCGTCGAGTCTGAGATCGGTGATCCGGATGTTTTTCCCCTTGGCGACGAGTAGGGCCCAGTAGCGCTTCCCGCGCGTTGCGCCGATCACCGTCCGCGGCCCCGACCCGACGAGGCGGGCGCCGCTGCCAAGCCTGACTCCGTCGAGGCTGTAGCGGCCCGGCCCCAGCCGGACGATGACGTTCCCGCGGCGGAGCGCCGAGAGCGCGCGGCCGAGGCCGTGGCTTGGCGTCGCCGTGACGACCTTGCTTCCGGACGCAGAGATCGTGACGGGGGTCGGGGCGCTCGAGCTGCGGCGCCCGAGGCTGTCCACCGCAACCACGCGGAGCTCGTGCCGACCGTCCGGCAGGAATGCCGGATCCACGTCGAGCGCGTACGGCCGAGTCGTGTCCGAGCCGAGCGGCCGCCCGTCGAGCAGGAAGGTGACGGCGACGACGCGCGCGGCTCGCGCGGTTGCGCGGGCCTTCAAGCCGGTCGGCGCCGCGACCGTGTTCGGGCCGAGGTACTCGACGCTCGGGAGATTTCCCGACGGCGCGGCGACCGGCGCGGACGACCGCTCGCAGCCCGTGAAGACGAGGAGCGCGAGGAGGACGAAGAGGAGGGTTCGAGTGCTCCTGCGGACGGAACCTTCAAAGGGAGCATGGGCGATCTGGTCATGAGCGGCAACGGCGCGTCGCGGTACGGCCCGCCGGGCCTTGCTCCCGACGAACCGGTCGAGGTCGGGCGGTATCTGCGGACTCTCCGCCGCAGCTGGCTGCTCGTGCTGCTGATCGTCCTGCCGCTCACCGCGGTGGTGCTCCTCGTCTCGCTCTCGTTGCCCGACTCGTACCGCGCAAGCGCAAAGGTCGTGGTCGAGAACACGGCTGACCCGCTGGCCACGCGCGACGTGGAGTCCGTCGAGCGCCGCCTCGCGACGATCCAGACCTTGCTCACCACGCGCGAGACGCTGCGGCGGGCCGCTCGCCGCGTCAAGGGTGAGACCGCGGCCACGCTGGACGAGAAGGTGAGCGCCTCCGTCGATCCGAAGGCGAACATCATCAGCGTCGTCGCCACCGACGAGACGGCGCGCGGAGCGGCGCGCATCGCCAATGCCGCCGCGACGTCGTTCCTCGCCACCGAGAGGAGGGCTGAGCGGCGACGGCTGAACCGTGCGCGCGGCACGCTTCTGCGCGCGCTTAGCGACCTCGAGGGGGTTCGCGGGCTGCAGGCTCAGGAGGAGCGTGCAGCGATCCGCGAGCGGCTGACGGACTTCAACTTCGGCGCTGCGAATGCCGGCGGGGAGCTCGAGCTCGCCGAGGCGGCGAGGCCGCCGGCGGAGCCTTTCTCGCCGCGTCCGGCCCGCAACGCGATGTTCGCCTTCTTCGCCTCCGCGTTCGTCGCGGTGCTGATCGTGCTCGCCAGGGCGCAGCTCAAGCCTCGCGTGACTGGCTCGCGGGAGCTCAGCCGGCTCCTCGACCTGCCGGTGCTCGTCGAGGTGCCGTACGTCCGGCGCCGGCTCGGCCGTGGGCCGAAGCGGCTGAAGGCGATCGAGTACGAGGCGTACCAGACGCTCCAGGCTTCGCTGCGCAGGCAGCTGCCGCCGAACCGCCAGCGAACCGTGCTCGTCACGAGCGCGTTGCACGGTGAGGGCAAGACCGAAGTCACGGCGGCGCTCGGCCTCATTCTCTCGCATGCCGGCCTCCGCACGTGGCTGATCTCGGCCGACATGCGCTGGCCGCGGCTCCACGAGCTCTTCGACGTCGCCCAGGCGCCGGGGCTGGCGGAGGTCCTCGCCTCCGCTCGCAGCAACGGGTCGAGCGCCGCCTCGCAGATGACCGCCGTCCGCACGGCCAGCCGGGGAGCCGAGGCCGGGAGTCTGCACGTGTTGGCGAGCGGCAGGACGCCGCCAGACCCGGCGCAGCTGCTCGCGAGCGACACGCTCGACTCCTTCTTCGACGAGGTCAAGGAATCCGAGTACGACTACGTCTTGCTCGACGGCCCGCCGCTCCTCGGCCTCGTCGACAGCCAGGTGCTGGCGCAGCGCGCGGACGGCGTGCTCGTCGTCTGCCATCCCGATCGGATGACGCCTGAGAACGCGATGGCCCTGCGCGAGCTGTTCGAACGGCTGGACGTCAAGGCGCTCGGCCTCGTGATCGTCGGCGCCCGGGGCTTTCAACCGGCGTACCTCGAGGGGTAGCGGGCGGCGGCGGCGCCCGCCCAGATCAGCGCCGCCAGCAGCCACAGGTGCCGCCAGTGCAGTGTGTCGACGAACATGCTGTTGGCGAGGACACCGCACCACGCAGCCAGCAGCGCGGCCGAGCCGAGCCCGTAGGTGTCGCGGCCGAGGGCCACGCTGCGGGCCGCGAAGCCGAGCGTCGCGAGCATCAGCCCGAGTAGGACCAGCATCCCGAGCACGCCCTCTTCCGCCAGCGCCCGCACGTACGTGTTGTGCGCGGAGAGCTCGGAGACCCGCTCGAACTGGCCGGGCCCGATCCCGAGTGGGTACTGCGTCGCGAGGTCGATGCCGGAGACCTGGGCGCCGAACCGCTGTGCGTCGTAGACCTGCAAGGACGCGCGCTCCCGGAGGAAGCCGGAGCTCGATGTGGCCGAGACGGCGGCGAAGAGCGAGGCCGCCGCGAGGAGCACGACGACGAAGAGCGTCATCGCGCGGCGCCCGCCGCCGCGGCGGAGCGCGAGGACAACGAGCAGCACCAGCGTGCCGACGGCGAGGTTCAGCCACGCTGCGCGCGAGAACGAGAAGAGAACGCCCGCCGTGAGCAGCCCGATGAACAGGAGCTTGGTCGGAAGGCGAAGGCGAAGGAGGCGAGGCTTGACGGTCTCCTCCATCAGGAGCAGCGCGGCCGGGACTAGGAACGGCCCGAACACGTTCGGGTCCTTGAACAGTCCCTGTGCGCGAGGCCCCGTCACGAACGCCTCGCGTCCCGGGAGCGGCGTGAAGAGCGCCAGGGATGCGAGTGCCGCAGAGGCAACGGCTCCCACGAGGTAGGCGACCAGCACCAGGCGCGCGCGCTGCACCGAACGCACGTAGCCGGTCAGCCAGAGCCCAAAGATGCCGAGGTAGAGCGTGATCGCGAAGAACTGGACGGCGCGGGCGGCGTCGATCACCTCGACCGCGGCGAGGAGGTTCAGCGAGAGGAACAGGCTCACGAGCAGCGTCACGCTGATCGGGACGCGCTCGAAGCGGAACCGTCCCGTCGCGAATGCCGCTGCGATCGCCACCGCGAAGACGACGTCGGCCGGGGCCGGCTCGAGGCGGACGGCCGCGAGCAGCAGCACCCCGAGCGCGACGGCGGCGTTGTAACGCGCGAGCGCAAGGAAGAGCGTCGCGACCAGTCCGATGCCCGCGGCGAGCAGGACCGGGAGGGGCAGCGGGTTCCGAGCGAGGACGAGGCCGGCGGCGACGAAGACGACGATGAGCGCGAAGGCTCCGCCGACGGCGACGAGCCCGCGGCCCACGGCTTCGACGGGGCTGCGCGGAGCGAGCCGGTAGGCGGCCTCCATCGTCAGTGCGGCGGATTCGTCAGCGCGGCGGCGGGAATCGGGCTCGGTAGGCGGCGGCTCGCGAGCTCGCCGGCGTAGAGGTCGAGATGCGCCCGCCGAAACACGTTGACGTTGAACTGCGTCTCGACGCGAACGCGCCCGGCGGCGCCGAGGCGGCGGCGCAGCTCGGCGTCCTCGACGAGGGGCTGGAGTGCCCCCGCGAGCGCAGCCGGGTTCTCGGGCGCCACGAGGAAGCCCGTGCGGCCCTCGACCACGAGCTCGGGGACACCGCCGACGCGAGAGGCGACGACCGGGAGCTCGGCGGCCATGGCCTCGAGCACGGAGACCGGCAATCCTTCGGACAGGCTCGAGAGGACGAAGACGTCCGACTGGGCGAGCAGCTCGGGGACGTCGTATCTCTCTCCGGCGAGTCGTACGCGATCTCGTAGACCGAGCCGCTGCAGCTCGGCCTCGACCGCAGGGCGATCGCGGCCGTCGCCGACGATGACGGCCTCGAACGAGCCCGCCGGCAGGAGCACGAGGGCGCGCGTGAGCGTGATGAAGTCCTTCGGCGCCTGCAGCCGGCCGACGGATACGAGCACGGGCGGATCATTCTCATGGCGCGCTCGCGGAGCGTCCTCCAGCGCGACAGCGTTGTGGATCACCACCGTGCGCTCGGCGGTGCAGGTGCGGGCTCGGATGCCGACCGCTCGCTCGTGATCGGCGACGCACACCGTCACCGTCGTGAGCGGTCGCACGAGGCGGTCCGCCCACCGGTACAGCCGCGACACGAGCCCCGAATACGCGGCGAAGGCCCAGCCGTGCACGGTGAAGATCCGGATTGGCACACCTGCGGCGTGTGCGGCGAGGCGGCCGAGGATGCCGGCCTTCGAGCTGCTCGCATGGACGATGTCCGGGCGCTCGCGCCGCAGCAGCCGGACGAGCTCGACGAAACCGACCAGGTCGCGCCACGGGTTGATCGGCCGGCGGACGTGCTCGAGCGGGATGAAGCGAGCACCAGCCTCCTCCGCCGCGAACTGCAGGGGGCCGGGCCCATGAGCCGCCACGGCGACGTCGAACCGCTCGGTCAGAGCGGGGAGGAGCGCCGCGACGTAGGTCTGGGCGCCGCCGACCTCGGCCAGCGTGATCAGCAACAGCACGCGCGGCCGCCGCATCAGTGCACCGAGAAGGCGGTCACTCCGTAGCGGCGCCGCCGGTACGCGGCCCGCAGCGGCGGCGGCGTATCGTGCCCGCCGCCGAGCTTGGCGCGGAAGTCGAGGAAGCTGTCACGCCCGTCGATCTGGCGGCGGCGGAGCGCGAGGCGGTCGGTGAGCGGGCCATTCACGCCTGGCTCGCACGAAACCGCCACGCGGAAGCCCGCCTCGGCCGCGAACTGCCGCTCCCGCGCGCCGAAGAGGCCGCTCGGGTACGAGAACGCCTCGACCGGGCGACCGAGGCGCAGCTCGAGCTCGCGCTTCGAGCCAACGATCTCGTGCCGTGCGACGTGGTCGTCGAGCGTCGGCAGCCTCGGGTGTGTCAGCGAGTGCGCTTCGAAGCGCAGCGTCCCTTCGCGATCGAGCTCGGCGATGTCGTCCCAGTCGAGCAGCTCCGGCTGGAACCGATACCAATCAAACCAGGCGGAGCCGTCGACCACCCCGGGCGCCACGAAGACCGTCGCGTGGAAGCCGCAGCCGGCGAGCACGTCGAGCGCGTTCTCGGCGACGTCGAGGTAGCCGTCGTCGAAGCTCAGCCCGATCGTCCGCGGCCGCAGAGCGCCGCGCTCCAGCAGGTCGACGGCTTGCACGACGTCGATCACGCGGTACGACTCCGAGGCGAGGTAGTCCATCTGCCGGCGGAAGCTCGCCCGGCTGACGGCGAGCTCGTCTCGATCGTCCGCGACGCGGTGGTAGAAGAGGATCCTGAAGCCGTAGGTGTCGAGCCGGCCGTGCGTTCGCGCCAGCCACGCCGCCGAGCGGGCCCGTGTCCCGGCGGCCTTCAACGCGTAGAACGCGGTCGCCCCGTTCATGCCCCTCGGCGCAGGACGCGGCGCGCCGGCGCCAGGCCCTCGAAGTAGAAGCGCCGAAGCGCCGGCGAGCGCTTCAGCTGCTTGCGCAAGCGAATGCCGCCGACACGCGCGGCGACCGCGGCCTTGCCCCGCACGCTCCCGGCGAGGCCGAAGCCCTCGTACAGCGGCTCGAAGTGATCCGCGAGCTCGATCTTGTACCGCTCGGCGCCGCCAAGGAACTCGACCTTGGTCAGGCCCTCGGAGGCGGCGTTCTCGATCGCGTCGAGCGTGTTCACGAGACCTGGGGAGAAGCGTGCGTAGGCCGGGTCGAAGGCGATCCGGTGGACGTACATCCGGCCCTCGAGCGCGAAGTAGTAGTGGAAGGCCACTGCGCGACCGTCGATCTTCAGGGTCACGATCCGCGGGACGCCGGCGGGGGCGAGCGCCTGGGCCGTCGCGTGGTGGAACCTGCGGCCGATCGGTGAGGCAAAGCCTGACCCGTCTGGTCGACCGTTCCAGCGGAGGCGATGCAGCTCGAATGCATCCTCGAGCGCCTCGTCGAGCTCTGCGGGCGTGCGTGCGACATCGACGTCCAGGCGGCCCAGCTTCGCGAGCTGCCGGCGGCGGCGCCGGTGATGGTTGCGGCGTTTCGAGGTGAGCCTGGTGCGATAGATCTCATCCCAGCCTGGGCTCAGGTCGAGCACGGGCGCCTCGGAGCGCTCGATCAGCGTCAGCCCGGAGCCGTTGAGCGCGCCGACGAGTCGGCTCCCCGCCGGCAGCCCGGCGAGGTCGGCGAAGTCCTGGTCGGAGGAGGCTGCGCGCTCCGCCAGTGCCTGCGCGACCTCCGGGGGTTCCCCATCGGCGACGAGCAGGTCGGCGAGCGCGGTGTCGCCGCCGACGAACGACATCACGCGAAAGCCATGGGTCGTGCGCAGGCAGAGCGGCAGGGCTCCGACGAGCCGGCCCTCGCGGAACGCGGCGTGCACCGCGAGCTCGGCGCCGTCTCCGTAGTGGCGCCACCACTCGAGGAGCCAGGCGTGGAGGAGGAACGGGCTCGGCCGCGGGCGTGAGCGGACGAGGTCGTCCCACTGGTCGCCGAGGCGCGCGAAGGTGCTCTCGTT
>Ga0126310_10000844_pt1 | contig 11244 bp, 15 predicted proteins | sample Plot60_FD_92540 | JGI IMG/M metagenome (GOLD analysis project Ga0126310, IMG submission 92540) | Serpentine soil microbial communities from UC McLaughlin Reserve, CA, USA - Plot60 | ecosystem: Environmental > Terrestrial > Soil > Grasslands | place: USA: UC McLaughlin Reserve, Lake County... | reverse complement strand
TTCGAGCACCTGAACTACCTCCTTCTTCGGCACCTACGGAGTTAGCTGTCGGGTTCGGGCCGAAAGAGTCAAGCCCTACGCTAGCTATCGCTGGCGATTCACCCCGAGGACCTGGTAGGTCCTAAGTGGGTCCCCCGCCCTCCGGCGCCACCCGGTGGTTCGGCGTCAATGGCATTCTGTTGTCAGAAGTCGATATATACGCCTCGCAACAGCCGTTGTCAACGCCTATGTTCGAAGGCCTACTTACACATGTGCGTGGAAGGTTAATTCTCAGAAGGTGGACTTCCCTTTACGGCGTTCTCAGAAGTCACCTGCTGGGGAAGATGTTCATAGCACGCTCTTATCTAGGTACGTTTTAGTCACCCGAAATAGTGGGTAGGGCATACCTACCAACATGCGATGTTGCTAGCACATGCCTCTATAAACGCAACGCAAGGAGGGAACGAGTAGATGCACCGCAGGCAAACCAGAAACCGGGGCCTCCAGGAAGAATCTCGCAGGCACAAGCAGGGAGCGCATAGGCACCGGAGGCAGGAAGCTCTCGCACGTCGGGACCGGCGTAGGGAGAGAGACATACTGGTTGAGCAGCTTAAGAAGGAGCAGCCTAGCGACTGACGTTTAGTGGCACAGCATGTTTAGCTGCACCGGGTATACGGTAAATACACGTGTTTGGAACTGGACGCGACCACTAACGACGGAGGTGTCGATAAGTGGCCACGACCACGATGACCAAGACGTATTTGGAGGACTTGGGCAGGATCGCCGAAAGCAACGCCAAGATCGCCCAGGAAAGCGCCAGGATAGCTACTGAGTACTGGGTAGCCTCCCGCGAGAGGAATAACAACGTAGCCCAGGAGATGGTCCACACCATCACCGAGGGTATGAGGCGCCAGACAGACGCCAACGAGGAGCTCACGAGCAAGATCTTCGAGATCCTCGAGGAACGCGACGAAGCCCACAAGCGCTTCTTCGAGCAGTGGGCCGAAGCGTTCGCTAGCGTACCGTTCGACTATGCCAAGCAGGCCACGCGCCAGGCGCAGAAGAGCGTCAATGACGTTATCGCGTCCGTAAACGGGGGCTTCCCCATCGCTGGCTATGATGAGCTGAGCGTAGAGGAGATCTCGGATCGGCTAGAGGGGCTAAGCGAAGAGCAGATAAAGCTGGTGCGCGACCACGAGCGGCGTACCAAGAACCGCAAGAGCCTGATGGAGCAGTTTGACCGCAAGCTTAACAAAGTAGGCTCCTCCAGCTAAGGCCGAATCAGTACTTTCGAAAGGGCTGGATCCAAGGATTCAGCCCTTTCTCTTGCCCATATTCACCCAAGTGCGTGGAAGGTGAATTCTGCGAACTTCTTCTTAGAACTCCGTTAGGGTGAAGTAGTTCGGCAAGAAAGTTCCAAAGTTAGCCCATTTGAGATATGCGCTCTCCTACGGCGTGGGCTACAAACGAAAGGCGCACCTTTCATTTCTCGGAGCAACTAAAGGAGCCTAACAAGCGCTATGCCGTTCGTGGTGGTGGCGGTGCTGGGCTCAGCCGTGGCCGTTCCGGCGGTGTTCGTGATGTACCTGCTGGTGCGTCGTTGGCTGTGAAGAGGCGCCCCTAGCCCTTGGTGGCGGCCCGCAACTCCCGTACCTGTCGGTCCACCTCCTCTAGGGTCTCGCCGATCCTGCCCTCCAACCTAACCCTCCTGTGATAGGCGAGGTCTCGGCTCAACGACCTGGCTTCTTCGAGGAGCACACCCATGTTGTGCAACTCCGACAGCTGGGAGTCTGCCAACGGCCAATCTGAGCGTCCTTCTGGGCCATCGCTCATGGATATATTCTACTCCCTGATACGCCCTTTCCCTCTATTTACCCAACCTCATAGAAGGAAAATTCTCGGAAGGTCGGATGCAGGATCCTGCATAGACCACCCGCCCAGGGCTGCGAGGTCGGCTTCTAAGGCCCGTCACGCCGCGTGACCGACCCACATAGCGGTGCTGCATGATCATGCGGGAAGACGAATACTTCGGTCCTGGGCTTATCTACTACGTGGAGGGGGGCGCTCTAGTCGGTATGAGGCGGCCAAGGCTAGTGCGTACGCACGCTCTCTGCGGGCTTTGTGTGAGTCGTACTGGCCGCGCCCCTTCGGCTTGCGGCAGGCGAAACCGGGCGGAGCTCCACATTCAGGACATTGGACCGAGAATGCTCCCACCATCTGCCGCTCCTCGCCGGGGAGCTTGTTGTACTCACCCATGCTGCTCCCTCCCATATAGCAGTCTTCGTGCACATGGTACCCTCCATAGCCCCGGTCGCGAAGAGTACCCTTGTATCTGTCTTATGTAAGACCCCAACGTTCGCCAGATGCCTACATAAGAAAAGGACCGCCGGGGAGGATGGGGAGATCGGGAGATCGCGCCGGGTCGAAATGAGGAGCGGGATCGCGACCGCTCCTCAGAAGGGGAAGCCGTTGTGTTGGCTTCTCTTTTAGTCTACGCAACGCTCTGGGCATTCACGATGGCGAATTTCTATCCCGACCCGCTAGATCTAGTGACGACATCGACACATAGGATCGAGGCTAAGTGGCTCTCCCCCGGTCTCATAGATAGGGATATACAGGATGCTGAATATGGACTTCGGAGAATTAACCTTCCACGCACTCCGGTGAATAGGGCAAGAGGAAGGGCCGACCCCTTACGAGCCGACCCTCTGTCATGGGCGGGGAGTAAAGGCCTAGAAGCCGCTAAAACCACCGCCATAGCGAAAAACCGTAGGTGATATCAGTGTTCTCGCAGTCATAAAAGTTCACTGTGTCGCCATTATCGACGGTAACCCTCACCGTGTCGTAACCCTCGCCGCAGTAGACGTTTACGACATCGCCGCCCACTCTATTTGACACCACTACGCGAATATAGTCGTCTAGGCTGCTACCTTTGATTGTGTATGTCGTCGCCGCCAGCGCCACCCCGGTAGTCATCAACAAGGCAAGGGCCATCGTCGTCAACAACAGTGCTAGTCGTCTCATGGAGTCTAGTGCCTCCTCGTCTTTATGGAGGGACAGGGAAGACGAAAACCCCCGCTCCTCCTGTTGCACCACGAGGCCACGCTAGCAAGGGGCGATGAATTCCCGATGAATTCTTGGCGAACTTCTTAGAACTCCGTAAAGTGGAAGTTCAACTTCTGAGAATCTCCCTTCCACGCACTTCGGTGAATAGGTTTGGTGGGCAATGCCGCCCCGGAGGTTCACTACTCTACCCCGTTCCCTCCTTGCGGTTGGCCCGCTCGCAGAGCGCACCGAAGGTCGCCCCCAACGTCGCCCAAAGAGTTAGCAGGGTGCCCAAAGAGGAGAGGCGGTAGTCCCACAGCAGTCCGGCCGGGAAGTCGCCGGGACCGGTGGTGGGGGGTAGCAGCGCCAGCAGGAGTCCCACGAGGGCGGCGAAGCCCACACCCACCGACGCTTGGCGCACGGGCATACTCACCCCCCGCTCCCTGAGGAACCTGGCTGCAAGCCACGCCGCGAGCACGACCAGCAAGGAGAGGGCCACCATCGCGAAGGAGGAGGTGGTGCGGCTCCCTATGGTGGACGGCCGCCGATACCAGGGGGGTTCGCCGGGTACTTGAGGAAAGGGAGCAGCGCCACCCCGGTAAAGAAGGACGCCGCCAGAGAGGCTGCGCGACCAGTCGCTCCTCGCGCCCAGGCGTTCGCGGAAGAAGGCGAAGGCCATACCGAAGACCCCCCTAAGAAGCACCCGGAGAGGCCCGTGGCGAAGAAGAGCCCCACCTTCTGCGTGCTCCTGCTGAGCTCCACCATCCCGCCGTAGTGCCCCGGAGCAGCCCCGTGGGCGTGCGCCGCCGCCCGGTCTTGCAGCGGTTCTCCGAAGGCGAAGGCGCCCGCCAGGAAGCCCGCGAGCAGCCCCGCCGCCAGGCCCCGGCGCAGGTATGCCGCGATCACTGCTCCATCGCCCGGCCCTCCTCCCCCAAGCGCCAGATCCGGGCCGCGGCACCGATCAGGGCGGCAACCATGACAGTGGCGCTCGCCACGCACCACTCGCATACGGCGTGGATCACGAACAATTCGAGGTAGGTTAGGTAGGCGCTGAAGAGCGTCCCCACCAGCGCCACCAGTAACCCCAGGTAGGCGCCGTCCCCGCCCCTAAGGAAGGCCGACAGGAGCAGTCCCGAGTACCCCACGAGCCCAAGGGCGGCCACGGGTACCCCGAGGATCGTGGCGTAGGAGCTCGCCTGCACGGTCTCGCACCCCCCGCTTCCCCCGACGCACTCCGGAGCCACCCCGGCGTAGTGGACCCAGGTGAGGTAGCCGCTTATGAGTAGACCCACCGCCGCCAGGGCGCCGAGCACGATCCTCGGGCCGCGTTCCCTTCCCTTCACGGAGACGACACCTTCTCTGGCTAGTCCACCTGGGCTATCGCCCGGGAGATCCGGTCGTAGTCGTAAAACCCCACCAGCTCGGTCTGTCCCCCAGGGCCGCTGAAGATCAGCGTGGGCGTGCCCTGGACGCCCGCTAACTGTGCCTTGGCCTGGGAGGCCTGCAGTTGCCGGGTTACGGAACTCCCCTTCAAGTCGGAGCCCCACTCGCCCACGTCGAGACCCGGCGTTTTCTCGGCCTGGCTCTTGAGGAACTCGTCGGTGACGTAGCCAGAGTTCTCTCCCCCTTGGTGCTCGAATAGCAGCTGGGCGTATTGCCAGTAGCGGTCTTGCTCCCCCGCGGCCAACGCGGCCTTCGCCGCCGGCACCGAGTCGGGGCCTATGACATTGACCGGTTCCGAGACCACCTTGACCCCTCCGCTCCTGACGTCACGGTCCACCACCTCGGGCAACGTCTGGCGGCTGAACTGACCACAGACGGGGCACTGGAAGTCCTCGTAGAGGTAGATCGTGACCGGGGCGCCGCCCTCGCCGAGGGTGGTGCCGTCCTGCGGTATGCCGGAGTAGAGCTCGCCGAGGTCCTTGCCGGAAGCGGAACCGCCCTGGGGACCGCCGAACTGGCTCAGGACGGCAAGGAGCGCGGCCACCACGATGGCCACACCCACGATCAGGGCCAATAGAGTGCGGGGTGAGCCCAGCGGGCTTCTCTTCCTGCGCGGGCTTCTCTTACTACTCAAGGCCACTCCTTCCGCCGCTTGTGCCCACGGCCGATCGTACCGCGAGCATGTATTCTAAGCCAGGGCGGGAGATAAGGGCTAGGATACTCTGCGCAGGACCAGCCTGTAAGGAGCGTTGCGCTACCCCGCTCGCTTCAGGTCTGCGCAAGCCAGGACGGGCGGGTTGCCCGCGCCCGCCTCGTGGACGTTTACGTGCTTGTTCTTCCCCGAGAAGAGCTTATCGACGGAGGTATGGTGCAGCGTGGTGGTGCTTCCCGGTTTGGGAACCGCCACTGCCGCATCCTGCCAGCAAGAAGATGGCTGAGAGCGTCGCGATAGAGACCAAGATCGGCCGCCTCATGAGACGAAAGATATCAGCGACGCGGGGATCGTGCATCGACCGAACTTCCTAGAACTCCGTTTGGGCGAACTTCGCGGAGTTGTCCTACTCGGAGGTTGGGTAGCCGCCGCCGCTGCGCTGGGCCCTAGAAGCGAGCCAGCACCTCCCGCGTTGCGGGTTACTCAGAACATGGGATGGTCGTTGGCCGCACTCTCGGGCACGGGCTGCAGCACGTCCCAGTGCTCGACGACCTTGCCGTCCTCCAGGCGGAAGAAATCAGCCACCGCACTGCCTCGATCTTCCGGTGAGGTCTTAAGCAGGCTGTGGGTCACGACCATGTCGCCCTCGGCCACGGCGCGCTTGATCTCGAGGCTCATCTGGGGGAACTGCTCCGCGAAGCCCTCCACGAACCCGACGAAAGCCTCGAAGCCGTCAGGCGCTTGGGGGTTGTGCTGGGTGTAGTACGTTCCGCCGTACTTCTTTGCCGCCTCTGCGGGCTTCCTCTCGTTGAAGGCCATGTTGTAGTAGGCGATCACCGTCTGCTTGTTGTTCTCCGCATCGGTCACGGTCTCTCCTTCCAGCGTATCCCTTTCCGACGCGAACATGATGCCAGTACCCCAAGTCTGGTGCGAACTTCTCAGAACGCCGTTAAGTGGAAGTCCAACTTCGGAGAAAAACCCTTCTACGATGTTGGATGAATAGGGCTGGCTCTTAGGTACGCTTGAGCCACCCACGCACCGCGTCGAAGAAAGCTTCCGGTTCCTCGATGTAGGGGAAGTGGCCACTGTGCTCGAAGAGCACCAACTCCGAGTTGGGGATACGCTCATGCATGATCGTCGCCTGCGAGGGCGGGCAGATGAAGTCGTCTCGGCCCACTAGGACGAGCGTGGGTGCGGAGATCTCGACCAGGCGAGGGATGACGCTCCACCCCTCCGCTAAGGCGCCGCCCGCCTCGGCCGCCTCCGCGCTCAACACAGTCGATGAAAGGATGCGTTCTCCGAGGTCGGCGTCGAAGCGGCGCCAGTACAGCGGAAGCAGGGTCTCTATCTGCTGCCGGAATGACGCCTCGTCGGTCACCTCGGCCTCGAGCGCATCTAGCTGCTCCTGGGTAGCTCCCTTGCGTCTCGCGTTGGCTTCGATCTCCTCTCCATAGTCGAAGGTCGCGGCGGTGTCGACCAGGATCAGGCGCTTGAGACGTGCGGGATAACGCAGCGCGTACTCCAGGGCAATGAAGCCGCCGTAGGAGAACCCGAGCACGGCGATCTCCTCGAAGCCAAGGTGCTCGCGCAGGGCGTCGGCGTCGGCACATAGGTGCTCGAAGGTGAGCGCCTCTAAGGGCGGGCGTCCGGAGCGGCCGTTGGCACGGTGGTCATAGTAGACGAGGCGCATAACGTCAGAGAGCGGATCGAACCAGGGGTGCAGCGAGGTGTGGTCGAAGCCCAAGCCACCGTGCATCATCAGGCAGGGGGTTCCCTCGCCGACTTCGATGTAGAACAACTCCGTGCCGTTGAGGTGTGCGAGTGGCATAGGATCTCCTCCGTCTCGCCTCGCTTTCTCGAAGGCTCAACCGACAGCTGAATGATGACACCCTGAGATATCTGCTGCGAACCTCCTAGTACTCTGTCATAGCGAAGTTCGCTGAACTTCCCTTCTAGGCACTCGGGTGAATTAGGCATCTACGGAGGCGCTAAGCTGCACCCGATGGCATCATGGTGGGGTGTGAAAGGATGATCTCATGCCAGTAACAGAGGAAGTCATCACTGACTTGGCGCACAGGCTCATCGCTGCCGAACAATGGTGCGTGCCTATAGAACCGATCACGTCGATGTATCCGGTCCTCACAGAAGTCGATGCCTATCGCGTTCAAATGGCACTAGTAGCAATTAAGGTAGAGCGCGGAGACAGGGTTGCTGGCAGAAAAGTCGGTGCGACAAGCCAAGCTATCCAACAACTTCTGCAAATCGATGAGCCGATATTTGGAAGTCTCTTCGAGAGCGACCGAGTCGCTAACGGCGAGACGATCTCGCTATCTAGGCTTATCCATCCGCGTGTCGAGTGCGAAATCGCATTCTTGCTAGGTGCGGACTTAGTTGGTCCAGGCATAACTGTAAGTGACGTTTTGGCAGCGACTAGAGCCGTAATGGCCTCATTGGAGATCAACGACCCTCGTACTAGAGAATGGAAAATAGGAAACCGCGAAGCGATCGCCGACAATGGAGTCACCGCTCGATTTGTGCTGAGCGAACAACGAGTGCCGGTAGAAGACCTCGATCTAGCCAACACAAGGGTAGTGCTTAAGAAGAACGGCGAGAAGGTCGCATCGGCAACGGGTGCTGCTGTCCTTGGAGACCCGGCAAGAGCAGTGGCATGGCTGGCAAACAAACTCGCCGGAGATGATCAGAGCCTAAAGGCAGGCGAGATTGTGTTGCCTGGTTCTATGACGCCTATTTACCCCGTCAGTGCAGGCGATAAGGTCGAGGCGGAGTTCGACGCGCTAGGAAGCGTGTCTGTCCGTTTTGTGTAGGAGCAGTCAGCACCAGCTTCCGAGAAGACCCCTTCTACGAGGTTGGGTGAATAGCATAGGATATTCGGCGCCAGGGGCACAAAAGAAGGTGACTAGAGAAGCGTGAGCCTCGAAGATTACTACAAGGAGTTGGAAGCCCAGCTAGGGAGCATCCTCCACACACTCGGCTCCCAACTGTCTCCCGAGGAAAGCCGGGAAGTCAGCCACTTCCTTGACGTAGGTGAGTATGGTCTTGCTCTGCAGACGCTAACCGACTTGCTGATCGAGGAGAGGAAGAAGCTCTCGATACGCACATACAACGATGTCGTAAGGGTCGCTAAACGTATGGGTATAGAGCGGGAGATTGCCCTAGAAGACCTTGAGGGACGCGTGCACGATGACGTCTAACTTCTTAGAACTCCGTCAACGCGAAGTCCCGAGAACACCTCATCTAAGCACTTGGGTGAATAAAGGGAGAGCTAGGCTTTCTCTACCTCTGTGCTTCCAGCAGGTCCTTTAGAGTCTCCAAATCAGCCTTCAGCTGGCGTCTACTAGCCATGTCTAGCAGCGGTCCGGCCAACTTGAAAAAGCCTCTAGGCGGCTCTCCATCCGATACCCCCGTCAAGCGTGTTCTGCCTCCCTGAACTTCCTCAAAGATGTGGGTGTACTCCTGCGAGAACGGTCCTCCCCTACTCGTGTCGGTATGCTGGCGGGGCGGATCGTGGACGGTCACCTCAAAGGGCGTCTCGACCCTCCGACCAAAAAACTTGGCGACGGTGGTGTAGCGGGCACCTTCCTCGGTAAGGGGACCTTGGGTTTGTTTGCGTACCTCAAAGATAGGGGCCGACCACTCAGGGAGGTTCTCGTGGTTTGCCACGTAGTCAAAGACCTCCTGGGGAGGGCGGTTAATCACCACGCTCTCTTGCTCATGCATAACTTGGTGCTCTCCTCCTTCCGAACAATTACGGGTGCACTATGTGCACTATGCCAAGTGTCGATGAATTGGTGATGAGTTCGTCGCGAACTTCCGAGAATTCAGTTGAGGCGATGTTCGCAGAATCCCGCCTCTGCACATCTAGGGGTATACGGGCAGTTTACTTCTGCGCCAAGCAGACCATCAGCTGCTGGACGGCTAGCTCAGCGTTGTTCGCTCGAAGCGTACCTCTGCAGCACCACTCCCAAGTACAGCGCTGAAACCCAGCTTAGACCATTTTGTGTTTTTGGGCTTGTATCGAGGTAAAGGGGCGTAGAACTTTCCTACTTGTGGGTAAGATAGGCGGGCTAGTAATAGATCCATCTCTAGAGAGAACGGAGGGTCCCGCCGTGCGCATAGGATTGCAGGTTCCGCGCTTCACCTGGCCCGACGCCCCCACCTCGATAGGACCGAAGTTGGCGGAGATCGGAAGGACCGCCGACGAGGCCGGCTTCGCGAGCATCTGGGTGATGGACCACTTCTTCCAGATCGGGGTGGTCGGAGACGTTGAGGAACCCATGCTCGAGGGCTATAGCGCCCTCAACTTCTTGGCTGGTATTACCGATCGTGTCAAACTAGGCACGCTGGTAACAGGTGTGCACTACCGTTATCCAGGCATCCTGATAAAGACCGTAAGCACCCTCGACGTGCTCTCCGGCGGAAGGGCCTACCTCGGCATCGGCGCGGGATGGAACGAGCGCGAATCCAGAGGTTTGGGTGTGCCGTTCCCGCCCACCGCGGAGCGCTTCGAGCGCCTGGAGGAAGCCTTGCAGATCGCCCACCAGATGTGGTCGGGGGAGGTCAGGCCTTATGGCGGCAAGCATTACCGCCTTGAGGAAGCCATGAACAATCCGCCCCCACTGAGCCGACCGCATCCTCCCGTCATGGTCGGAGGCATGGGCGAGAAGAAGACTTTGCGGCTGGTGGCGCAGTACGCCGACGCTTGCAACCTCTTCGCCTACGGGGGAGCGGAGACGATCCGGCACAAGCTGGAGGTCTTGCAGCGCCACTGCGAGGACGTAGGGAGAGACTACGAAGAGATAGAGCGCACTGCCCTTGGCACCGTCAACCTAGGTCCTGAGGGCATGGGCCCGGACGACGTAATCGAGATGTGCGAAGATCTTGGCGAGGCGGGAATCGAGCACCTGATCTTCAATATGCCAAACGTGCATGAGATCTCGCCGCTGGAGACGATCGGGCAGAAGATCATCCCCGCCGTCGCGGATCTCTAGCGAGGTTGAGGGCTGTTGGCGACACCTTGAACACAGCAAGCGTGGAGTTCTGGTTCGAGTTCGCAAGCACGTACTCCTACCTTTCCGCTGCCCGGATAGAGGACATAGCCACGACGGCGGGCGTACCGGTCCTCTGGGAGCCGTTTCTCTTGGGTCCCATCTTCGCGGAGCAGGGCTGGGACGACTCGCCCTTCAACATCTACGCGGCGAAGGGGCGTTATATGTGGCGAGACATGGAACGCCTCTGCACTAAGTACTGCATACCATTCACGAGGCCGTCACGCTTCCCGCGCAATGGCCTGCTCGCCGCCAGGATCGCCTGCCTCGCGAAAGCGACATCCGAGCTTTGGCTTCCTGAGTTCACGCGGGTAGTATTCCAAGCCAATTTTGCCGAGGATCGCGAGATCGGGGACCCTGCGGAGATTCGCTCGATACTCGACTCGCTCGGACAGTCTGGCGCGCAACTCGTTGAACAAGCCCAAGCACCCGAAAACAAACTGCGCTTGCGCGAACAGAGCCGACGGGCCAAAGAGCTCGGGATCTTCGGTGCTCCGAGCTTCGTTGTCGGCGCAGAGCTTTTCTGGGGAAACGACCGTCTGGAGGACGCCCTAGCGTGGGCAGGCTCCCGGACGGGTGAAGCACGGAGGTGAGCAATGTTGTCCACGGAACTGACCCGGACATTCGGCCTCAAGCACCCGATAGTCTCGGCCCCCATGGCCAACTGGTCCGGTGGAGTGTTGGCCGGTGCGGTGAGCGCTGGTGGGGGTTTAGGCATGATCGGCGTCGGCAGCGCGACCCCCGAAGCTTGGATCGCGGAGCAGGCGAATCTCGCCAGGCCCCACGGGCCCTTCGGCATAGGGCTGTTGATCTGGGCGCTAGAGAGTCGTCCCGCACTGCTGGACGCGGCGCTCGGCGCCCAACCATCGGCCGTCTCGGTCCACGCCGGCGACCCGACGCCCTACGTAGCCCGCATCAAGGAAGCGGGCGCCAAGGTCTTCTGCCAAGTGAACAACGGCAATTCGGCCACACGGGCTGCCGAAGCAGGCGCAGATTTCCTCGTGGCCCAGGGCACCGACGCCGGAGGTCACACCGGGAGTGTGGGCACCATGCCACTCC
>Ga0126310_10000843_pt1 | contig 11246 bp, 10 predicted proteins | sample Plot60_FD_92540 | JGI IMG/M metagenome (GOLD analysis project Ga0126310, IMG submission 92540) | Serpentine soil microbial communities from UC McLaughlin Reserve, CA, USA - Plot60 | ecosystem: Environmental > Terrestrial > Soil > Grasslands | place: USA: UC McLaughlin Reserve, Lake County... | reverse complement strand
TCGTAGTTCAAGTCACGGGCGATCGCTGAGAGTATGACGTGGTCGACCGCGCCGACGTCCCCTAGCGCGTCCGCAATCTGCTCCGGCTCGGAAAGGTCTATTGCGATACCGCGAGTGTCGCCGCCGATCTCCTCAGCCACCGACTTAGCGTGCGAGCCGTCACGGCCGGCCAGGACGACCGACCAACCCTCCCCGGAGTAGTGGCGGGCCATCTCCTTGCCGATACCGTGCGTACCGCTGACGATCAGCAGCGACGTCATCCGAGCACCTCCCGTAAGTAGTCCCAGTCGCGTGCGAATCGATAGGAATACCGCGGCGGCGGTTGCGGCGCCTGCGTTTCAAGCCACCGCAGCGTGCCGCCTCCCAGGTTGCGAAAAGAATGCGCGCATCCCACCCCTGCCCAGGCGAGGTCCCCCGCACCGAGCACGACGGGTTTGCCGTCGAAGGTCGCTTCGGCCTGTCCTTCCAGGAAGAAGTAGGTCTCCTCGAACGGATGATCATGGGGACCGGTCGCTCCATCGGGGTCGTACTGCACCATGAACATTGTCGCCAGCTGCGCCCCAAGATCAGAATCCACCATCATCTTGACGTTGATCCCACCGTAGACGAGCAGCGCCGTACGCATACTCGCCGTGACCTCGAGCAGGTTCTGGCTTTGCTTGGCCGGATCCATCTGGGAGGGCGTGATCTTGCCGAAGTAACGGTTTCGAGGGTCGCGCACGTCGACATCGAGCGCCTCTTCGTACCCCGGCCCAGGCACCACGAAAGTGTCGTCTCCATATGCAGATCGCGGCGCCGGCGCCTGCATCTCGGCCCAACGCGCGGGTTGCTCACTCAGATTGCGCCAGCGGTGTGGCATCGCGATCGGAACCACGCCGTATCCGCCGCCCGAGACACGAAACGATCCTTCCGTGGTATCGATCACCGCAGTCCCGGCCACGATGTAGAAGCTCTCCTCAAACGAGTGCACATGCCACGGAACCTCACCGCCCGCGGCGAGCTCACTGATCACGAACCCGGTATGCACAGCATGATCATCTTCGCTCACTGCCATGCTGCGGCGGTATCCCGTCGCCTCGGTTGCCCAGCCGGTAGCCGGAGCGACAAGCTCCAGCTCACCGGCTTGACGTACCAGGTGGCCTCCGCTCACTGTCGCTTCTCGGCCGTCGCTTCAAGGAGGTAGTCGCGTGACGCCTCGACGTCAGCGCGAGCCTTATTCACGTCGGCCAGCAGCTTGCCATCGCGTTTCTTGGCTTGCCCGGCCACGAAAACGCTGTCGACATTGGACACGTCTGCAGACAGCACCACCGCTGCAACTGGATCAATGATCGGCGCCATATTCAGTGACGTGGCGTCGATGATCACGACGTCGGCTTGCTTGCCGGGTGTCAGGGAGCCCGTGCGGTCCTCAAGCCCAGCGACGTACGCGCCGTCGAGGGTTGCTGCTTCGAGCATCTCGCGGGCTGTCAGCACCTCCTTGGGCACCTGCTCGTTCGGCTCGAACTTCTCCGCGTGTACGCGCGCGCGGTCGGCAGCAAATCCGGCGCGCATCTCGGTGAACATGTCACCCGGAACAGTGGTCACTACGTCGATCGACAGGCTGGGCCGCAGCCCCAACCGTCGCGCCCGCAGCACCGGCGGCCAGCCGTGGCCCATCTGCTGCTCCACCTGAGGTGCTATCGAGATCTTGCCGCCAGTGTCCTTGACGAGCTGCCACTCCTCATCGCTGAAGTGACAACAGTGGATGTAGGTCGTGTCGGAACCCAGCAGTCCGTAATCGTCGAGGGTCTTGACCATCGCGAACCGTCCCGCCAGCCGGCCCATCGAGACGTGAACGGTGATCGGAATCCCAAGCTCACGCGCGAGCTTCCACTCCGCCCGAACGACCTCCTCCATGCAGAAGCCGCTGCCCCGCGTGGCCAGGGCCAAGGTGAGCAACCCGTCGTCGGAGCTGAAGTAGGTGTCGCGTACGCGTCGCACGTCATCGCCAGGAATCGTGATCTTGCTATCGAACCAGTAATCGGCCAGCGACAGGTTGGCGCTGCCATACGCGTACTGCGCCCGGATGCCGGTCTGCTGCAGCGCAGTGATCGCTGCGTCGGAATGGTCTGGCGTGTTGTTGATATGTGACCAGTCGACCAGCGTGGTGATGCCTGCATTGAGGCACTCCAGCGACCCTGCAACATTGCTCGCGTGTACGTCCTCAGCTCGATAGGCCGGCGCGAACGTGTCCAGGACCTCCACGAAGTAGTCATCGAGCGTGGCATTGGGCGCGCATCCCCGGACCGCAGTCTCCCAGGTGTGCCGGTGGGTGTCGACGAAGCCCGGGATCACAATGCAGTCGGTTGCATCGACGACCTCGGCATCGGCGCTAATGTTCGGCTCGACGGCGACGATCTTGTCGTCTTCGATGAGTACGTCGGCGGTGAGATCTCCGATCTGGGGATCCATGCTCACGACGGTTCCGCCGCGAATGAGCGTCTTGCTTGTCATCTGCACCTGCTCCTTTGCAATGTGGCTGGTTTCGTAGTGTTCGGTTTAGAAGGCGGCGAGTCGCCGTACGGCATCGACGACCTTCTCGACGGTTGGAATCACCTCGTCTTCGAGTGCGTCTGCGAATGGGAGCGGTACGCACTCCGCGGCCACCCGCCGGATTGGCGCGTCGAGTAACTCAAATCCCTCATCTGCGACGATCGACGCGACGGTGGCGCCCCAGCCGCCCTGGTATGGGTTCTCTTCGACCAAGATCAAATGTGAGGTACGCGCCACAGAGGACAGCACTGTCTGCACATCAAGTGGGATCAGACAACGCAGATCGATCACCTCGACCGAGATGTCCTCAGCGGCGAGCTGCTCCGCGGCGGACAATGCGGTCGGCACTGTCGACGCGAGGGCAACAACAGTCAGGTCATCGCCAGAGCGAACCACCGATGCCTCACCCAGTGGCACCACATGATCAGGCGGTGCCGGTTCACCCTTGCTTGCCAGTAAACCCTTGTGTTCAAAGAAGACCACCGGGTCGTCGCTGCGGATAGCAGAAGCCATCAGACCCACGACATCGGCTGGCGTCGCCGGCGCGGCGATCTTGAGACCAGGCACCGTGAAGACCCAGTTCTCAACCGCCTGGGAGTGCTGCGCGCCGAACCCGAGGCCGCCACCGTTGGCCGTGCGGATCACCAGCGGCACAGTCACCTGACCGCCGGTCATGTAACGCATCTTCGGGATCTCGTTGGCCAGATAGTCGTAGCAGCAGGCGATGAAGTCGGAGAACATGATCTCTGCGACGGGACGCATTCCGGTCATCGCCGCCCCCAGCGCGGCACCGACGATCGCCTGCTCAGAGATCGGGGTATCCCAAACGCGCTCCGCTCCGAACTCGGTAAAGAGGCCGGTCGTTGTCTTGAAGACACCCTCCGCGGCACCGATGTCTTCCCCAAGACAGACCACCCGTGGGTCGCGCCGCATCTCGCGGGCGATACCTTCGGAGACGGCCTCGCGGTAGGTGATCAATTCCGCCATGCCGCACCGCCGTCCGCCCATACATCGGTGAGTGCCGTGGCCGCGTCCGGGTAAGGCGCATCCTTCGCCTCTTGAATGGCCTGCTTAACGATCTCCCCGGCCCTGGCATCGGCTGCATCGATGTCGGGTTGATCAACTCCAAGGCTGGTCAGCTTCTCCCGTGCCACCAGCAGCGGATCGCGCTGCATCCAGTGTTCGACCTCATCGGCCGGACGGTATTTCGCCGGATCCGCTCGACTGTGTCCGTAGTGGCGATAGGTCAATGCCTCAATGATTGTGGGCCCATCGCCGGCTCGGGCTCGGTCGACGGCAGCGCGCATGGTGTCGTGGACTTTGATCACGTCGTTGCCGTCGATGATCTCCGCGGGCAGCCCGTACGCGCCGGCTCGATCTGCTGCCGGATGCGCGACCGCGGTTACGGCGGAGATAGGCGTGTACTCCATGTAGAGGTTGTTCTCGCAGACAAACAGCACCGGGAGCTTCCAGACGGCGGCCATGTTCAGGGTCTCGTGGAAGGCGCCGATGTTGGTTGCCCCATCGCCGAAGAACGCAACCGCCACCTGCTCGGTGCCGCGCAGCTTGGCCGACCAGGCAGCGCCAGCCGCAATGGGCAGATGCGAGCCCACGATCGCATACGAGCCGAGCATTCCTTTGTCGGCCTTGGTGAGATGCATCGAGCCGCCCTTGGCCTTACAGAGGCCGGTTGCTTTGCTCATCAGCTCGGCCAGGCATTCGGCCGGGGTGGCGCCGCGGGCCATCACATGGTGATGTCCCCGGTACGTCGCGAACACGTAGTCGTCCTCGCGCAACGCCGCGCTCGCACCGACTGCAACGGCCTCGTGACCTGCGGCGAGGTGAGTGGTGCCCTTTACCAATCCAGACATGAACAGGTCGTATGCCGCCTTCTCCGTCTGGCGGATGAGCGCCATCTGCTCGTACCACTCGAGCAGTCGACTGGCATCGACGGTGACCGACGTGTCCTCCGAGACCGTCACTGCCCTCCCCTGCCTGCCGAGGTGTTCAGATGAGACTGCGCCTCACGGAGGGTCGGCAGTTCACCGCTCACGGTCCAGTAGCGCTGTCCAGCGATCAGCAGTTCCTCCGCCGGGAACTTGGTGATCACCTCGCAGCCGTCCGCCGTGACCACGACCTCTTCCTCGATCCGAGCCGCCGACCAACCGTCGGAGGCTGGCCAGTAGGTCTCGAGCGCGAACACCATGCCTTCCTCGAGCACTTCGGGATGATCAAGGGACACCAGCCGGCTGAAGATCGGCTTTTCCCAAATGGCTAGGCCGACCCCATGGCCGTATTGCAGCGCGAAGGCGGCTTCCTCGTTGGCGAACCCGAATTCCTCGGCGGTCGGCCATAGCGAAGCGATGTCGGCCGTTGTCGCACCGGGCTTCACCGCCGCAATTGCCATGTCCATGTACTCCCGGCATCGGACGTAGGCATCCCGCATTGCCGGCGACGCGCTGCCGACGGCGAAACAGCGGTAGTAGCAGGTCCGATAGCCGAGGTGGCTGTGCAGGATGTCGAAGAACGCCGGGTCCCCCGGCCGGAGGATGCGGTCGCTGTAGACATGCGGGTGCGGCGAGCAGCGCTCGCCTGAAATCGCATTGACCCCCTCCACGTACTCGCTGCCGAGGTCAAGGAGCACCTTGCTCACCAACCCGACGCACTCGTTCTCGCGTACCCCCGGACGAAGGAAGGAATACAGCTCGTCGTACGCCGCATCCACCATTGAGCAAGCCTGGGCAAGCAGGGCGATCTCGTCGACCGTCTTGATGCGTCTCGCCTCCAGGAACACCTGCTGGCCATCGACGACCGTCAGTCCCTCCTCCTGGAGCGCTGACAAGATCGGCATTTCGATGACATCGACCCCGATGGGCTCGGTGGTCAGCCCGTGCTCATGCATGACCGTCGCCACCTTGCGGGCCACTTCCTGAGCGATCCCGGCGTCTGGATGGAAAGCGCCGCGCAACGTGGATATTCCGGCACGAGCGCCGGACCGGCCCGACCTTGCCGCCTCGGAGATCTGGCCGTCGCCGGGAGTGCGGTCGTAGTCCAACCACGGGTTGTAGAGCTGGTGATGCTTGGCTGCCGACCCGAAGTCCCAGATCACCGGCTCGCCGCCTCGGGGCAGCAGCGCGAACCGGATCAGCTTGTCCATCGCCCAAGTGCCAATGTGAGTGGCCGTCATGTAGCGGATGTTGGAGAAGTCGAAGGTCAGCAGGGCGCCGAGCTCGGAGGCGTCCAGGTGCTGTTTGAGACGTTGGAGCCGATCGTTACGCAGTCGATGGACATCGACTCGCGCCTCCCAATCGACTGCATTCGGCCCATACGTGCGGATTGCCATAGCCCCACCCCGCGCTCGAAATGGTGTTCAATATAAGTTACGCCCGTTCAATAGCACTGACTAGAGGGCCAGCGACCAGCTGTTCAGGAGCGCACATGGGTGAGCCGAAGGTGCCACCGATTGGCCCACGACTCCGAGCCGAGCGGGCCCGCCGGGACGTGTCGATCCGCGCACTAGCCCGCGACATTGGGGTGTCCCCCAGTCTCATTTCGCAAATCGAGACAGGGAAAAGCCAGCCTTCGGTGAGCACGTTGTATGCGATCACCTCGGCGCTGGATCTGCCGCTGGAGGATCTGTTCGACGCGGACGAGATCGCCGAATCGGTGGCTCCAGTTGCGGCCGCCGGGGGGGCGGGCCTGCGCTACTTCGGGACCGACCGCACGAAGGGGGTCGGACCGCACGTCACCCCTGCCGATCGGGAGTTGCTGACCCTGGAGTCAGGAGTTACCTGGCAACGCCTCGGTCAGGTGCCCCATCACCACGTCGACTTCTTGTTGGTTACCTACCAACCAGGGAGCGCTTCATCAACCGACGATCGGCTGATGCGGCATAGTGGCACCGAGTATGCGTATTTGATCAGCGGGGAGTTGAAGCTGACATTGGGTTTTGATCAACATGTGCTCGCGGCCGGTGACTCCATTTGCTTTGAATCCACGACACCGCATGGCTATCGCAATGACGGAAAGATTCCAGCCGTAGGCGTCTGGTTTGTGGTGGAGCCGGGCTGATCGGCCCAGCGCCGCTCCACCCGTGTGGCAGAGACGCGGGAACGCATTCTCGATGCCGCGATGAAGGTATTCAGCAAACAAGGCGTTCAGGCGACGACCATGATGGAAGTGGCCCGTCGGGCGGACGTTTCACCAAGAACGGTCAGCAACCATTTCGCCACACATGAGGAGCTAATTGAAGCCGTCGTCGCCGCGTACTCGCCGACATCCACGTGTCAGACGACACGATCTTGATCCGCGTCCGGTCGCTGACCGGCCGGCTGCAGGTGCTGACTACCGAGATGTAAGCGTTCTTCGCGCGCACCTCGCACTGGTTCGAGCTGTGGTACCGATTCGGCACTCCGCCCTGGGTCGGCCAAGCCCGCTCGGAACTTGTCGAGCTGGTCGAATCGGGTGAACTGCTTCCCGGCAGGGCAATCGATCTTGGTTGCGGCGAGGGCGATAACGCGATTCTCCTTGCACAGCACGGCTTCCAGGTCACCGTGGTCGACTTTTCGCCGGCTGCGATCGCCAAGGCCAAGGCATCAAAGGCAAGCGCTGAGGTCGAGTTCTGAAAACGCATCGCTATCAGCTCCAGTGGTGCCAAAGTCGGGCCCTTTCGCTCAACCGTGATGGGTTTTCAGGGATGCCCGGCTAGGCATGACTCGAGGAAACGCCACTCTCTGGTTGACACGACAGCCGGCTTGCAAATACCCCTGTAGGTGTGGACATCATCAAGCTCGCCTGGGTCGGTACGCGCACCAACAACTTTGAGTCGACCGTCGACTTCTTTCGAGATGTCCTGGGCCTCACACCGGACCTTGATCTTCCAGGGTTTCGGGTGCTCAAGCTGCCGGATGGCAGCAAGGTAGAGATCTTCGGTCCCGACAGTGAGATGAACCGTCACTTTACGACCGGGCCGGTTGTCGGGTTTCTGGTGGACGACGTCGATGCGGCCGCTAGCGAGCTTCGAGCCCAGGGCATCGAGATCCTTTACGCCGCCGAAGACGAGAGCGGTAACGGCTGGGTGCACTTCCGGGCGCCGGACGGCAACATCTACGAGTTCACCCAAGATCCGGGCGTTTCCCGGCCCGGGTAAAAATGCTTGATGGCCCAGGCGAAGGCACGACAGCAGTCTCAAGACCCTTACGCCCAGCAGGGCAAGACGCTGACCTCACAGGTACAGCGGCTTCGCGGGTGGGTTGGGTCCGACCCCTCGAAGGCGCCCGAGCTGGCTGACGCCCTTGTTGAGTTGACCGCGCACCGGCTGCTGGGTCATGGTTACGCCGCTGCCGCGGCGGATGCTCAAGACGCCGTGCGCCGCGCCGGCGAACTGCTTGCAGCGAGCGGACCGATCGGGCCGTACACCTCGATCAGCGACGCGGGCCGTTATCTCACCGCGGTTGTTCATCTGGCCACCATTCAGGTGGGCATGGGCATGCCTGATGCAGCCGGTCGCACTATCGAGTTGCTGGAGGACGTACGGGAGCAACTACGAGAACATCGTCTTGAGGTTTCCTTTCAACCGGAGACCGTGATCTGGGCACTGTCGTGTAGCTCCCGGGCGGCCCTTGCCTCCGGCGACGTGGTCACAGCAAACGCGTACGCTGACGCCGCCTTTGTCCGCTTGGCCGAGTCTGGTCTTGGTAACGATCCGGACGCCGTCTATCTTGCGGTGGACGTCAACCGGCTGACGTCGGACTCCCGGTGGGCCGCGGATCGAGCCGAGGAAGCGCTCAGCTACCTGCATGCGGCGAAAGATCACTACGACGTTGCGGTCGGAGGGCGTCTCGATGAACCGGGCCGCCTCAGTCCGGCTCTCCTAGAACGCCTTGCGGAACCGCTCTTCGGTCTGTATCGGGATATGGCCGACCGGCTGGTCGCGATGGGCGAAGTCGATCTTGGTCTGACAACTCGGCGGAGGCTGATTATGCTGCTGCGCGGCCTTACTGGGCGTCTGGGTGATCCGGTACGTGCGCAGCTGACTGCTGCGCTGGCCGATCTTGCCCGTGATCTGTCGAGACTTGATCGTGCGGAGGAAGCTGACGCGGTGAGCACCGAGGCGGCTGCGATCATGCCACCCGAGTCGGCACCGGTCCAAGATCTGACTCGCGGAGTGGTGTCTCGCGGCACGCAGGTGATCACTTGGAGTCCGCTGCCCTCAACTGCCTCGTACGCCGCAACAACCGCGGCCTCCCTCAACATGAAGATCGTTGATCTTGCTGCGCTCCAGAGGGCCTGGCAGCAGAGGACCGCGGCCTGGCTACAGTCTGAGCGACCCCAGGCGCAGCGGCTAGAGCAGGAGCGGATGGAGCAGGCGCGAATCGAGGCTGAGGGCCGGGAAGCTGAACGGGTTGAGGCCGAACGGGCGGCCGCGGCGCAGCGGGCCGCTGAGCAGGCTAAGGCAGCAGAGGCCGAACGCCTCGAGGCCGAGCAGCGAGCGCGTGCTGAAGAGGCTGCGCGGCTGGAGCGTAAGCGGCGCCGCGAAGAGCGCATGGAAGCCCATCGGCTGGAAGTTGAGCGACGGGAAGCCGAAGAGCGTGAGGCCGAGCAGCTCAAGGCAGAGCGGCGAGCCGCTGAGGAGCTTGCGGCCGATCCTGCCGAGGCTGAACGGTTGGAACTAGAGCGCCTGCAAGCCGAGATAGATGAGCTCGAGCGCGCCGAACAGACACCCCGTGACGGAGAACCACCGCCAAACGCGCCCTGAGCTAGCCGAAGCCGGGTCAGAAACGTTCCCGCGGGAACGTGATCGACTGTGATATGTCAGTCGGGAGCGCGATCGAGGATGTCAGCCATGTCTGAATCCGACGTCCAATCATATCCGGGCGGAGGCTGCCGACTCCACGGCAGATCGGACCGATACACCTCCACTAGGCGCGTCGTCCCGCCCTCACCCTCGACCGGAAAAATCTGTCCAGCATCAAGTTCAGCGACGACTTCCATCGTTGTCTCGGTCAGGGTCGTGAAGCCGTGCAGTGTGTCGGCGGGGATGATCACCACGTCGCCGGCCGAGCATCGTCGTCGCTCACTGGCGACCATGACGTCGACTTCGCCGGACAGTATTCGAAGGATTTCCTCGCCGTGATGAAGGTGTACCGGCCCACCCTCGTCGGCGCCTAACTGCCCGGCCGCGAGCACGATCTGTCTCAGACCGTCGTCGCGGCCCGCCACCGTGACGAAGCCGGAGTCGGGCTCTTGGTATCTCGCGAAGTAGGTCACCAAGCGATCATGGCAGAGTGCATTCATGCGGCGCGACGGACTGACCGTACTGATTTCAGGTGCCGGAATCGCGGGTGCGACGCTCGCGGCGCTGCTGGGTCGCGGCGGACATCGTGTAACTGTGGTGGAACGTGATCAGGGCGTCCGGTCGAGCGGCAATCCGGTTGATGTCCGCGGAGCAGCGTACGAGATCGCGGAGCAGCTGGGCGTCATGCCGCGGCTGCAGGACGCCGCGACAAAGGTACGTGAGTTGATCTTCGTCGATGATGCGGGGCGACGTGTGGCGAGTATCCGCACTCGTCAGTCAGAAGATCGCGAGGTGGAAGTGCCGCGGGCAGATCTCAGCTCGATCTTGGTCGAATCAGGGCGCAATGATGCGGAGTTCCTCTTCGACGACATGATCACTCAGCTAACGCCGGATGACGGCGGCGCTGATGTGGTCTTCGACCGAGCAGCTTCTCGACGATTTGATCTTGTGGTTGGCGCGGACGGTATCCACTCCAGCATCCGCCGCCTGGCCTTCGGCCCGGAAGCCGACTTCGCCCAACATCTTGGGATGTATGTTGCTACGGCCAAGCTCGGACTTCCGCTGGAACGCAACGACACAGTGATCATGCACAATGAGCCGGGGACGGCAGTGGCCTTGCATCCGGGTACCGGAGAGTCGGGGGCAGCGTTCCTGTTTCGATCCCCAGCCCGTATTGATCATCACAACGCCGAAGCAGTCCAACAACTGCTGAAGCGGACTTATCGCAATGTCGGCTGGCGTACGCCGGAACTATTAGCTGCTTATCTTGCGGCTGATGATGTCTACTTCGATAGCGTCACGAGGATCCGCATGGACTCCTGGTCGCGCGGCCGGATCACTTTGGTCGGTGACGCCGCTTCTTGCGTCTCGCTGTTCGGAGACGGCTCCAGCTCTGCCATTGAGGGTGCCGCCACACTGGCCTCAGTATTGACCAGCTCGCCGCTCGACATCCCGATCGCCCTCACCCGCTATGAGTCGACGCATCGCGCGGCCACGCGTCCCCGGCAGCGCGGCGTCTGGATCGCTTCCCATCTGCTGATTCCAAGTTCACGACTTGGCATTTTGCTGCGAGATCAAGCTCTCCGACTTGTCGGCCGGCGATAGCAGAAGATCATTCTGACAATGGGGCAGGTAGGGCAGACAGGAGGTCGCAATGCCATACGTAGAACTGAATGGGCTGCCCACGTGGCACGAGGTACACGGCGAGGGCCCGCCTGTGGTCCAGTCGCAGGTGTAGGGCCCACTTGGATGTACCGAGCGTAACGATCACTCCGCTGATCTGGGGTGTTTGCGCTGGTTGGCATTGAAGCGCGCTTTCTTCTGACGATTCCCGCACGTGTTCATGTCACACCATTTGCGGGTGCGACTTTGGCTGGTGTCGAAGAAGGCGGCTTGGCAGGTTGGTGATGCACACAAG
>Ga0126310_10000841_pt1 | contig 11261 bp, 10 predicted proteins | sample Plot60_FD_92540 | JGI IMG/M metagenome (GOLD analysis project Ga0126310, IMG submission 92540) | Serpentine soil microbial communities from UC McLaughlin Reserve, CA, USA - Plot60 | ecosystem: Environmental > Terrestrial > Soil > Grasslands | place: USA: UC McLaughlin Reserve, Lake County... | reverse complement strand
TTGTGTAAAATGTCATCATCAGATATACAGAGTTCACTTGAAGAGATAGATAAGACCCTCAAGGATGTGCAAGATCGGCGCGAGAAATTGATCAAGGGCACCCGGGACGTTGTCATGCTATGCAGCAAATCAATAGTAGCCATGCATCATAGGGAGCTTGAAGATGCAAAGAGCAAGATGGATCAGGCAAAGGCAATGCTTGAAGAGTTGAGAAAGTATGCACGGCAAGATCTGTATCGCTACATCACGGTGGCTGAGCAGGAACTTGTGGAAGCGTACGCATTGAAGTCGGTAATGGATAACAAGCCAATGCCATCTATGCGAGAGCTCGACGTCACGGGCGAGTCATATCTAACAGGGCTGCTCGATTGCGTAGGCGAGATAAAGCGCCTTGTATATGATAGGATGCGCTCAGGCAAGGGAAAAGATGCCGAGAAACTATTTTCAACAATGGAAGAGATCTATAATGCTATTTACCCATTTGCAGTTTATGATAATATTGTATCCGGTTTGCGCAAGAAACTTGATGTTGCAAGGATGCTAATTGAAGACATAAGGGCGACTGTGACAGAGGAAAGCAGGAGAAAGGCGCTAATAGAAGCAGTCGACAGTTTTGAAAAGAGGTCATCAAAAGAAGGATAAGGTTGCGACATTAGGAATTTCTCCTTATAGAAAGTTAGTTTGACGATGTTATTATTTATATATGCACCTTCAGGACAACAGTCATTGGTTTGATGATAATAAGATATGCGGCCAGAATTGCATGTGATCAAAGTTATATGGCTGTTATTTTATGAATTTCCTCATTAGTTATAGATTCCGATCAGAATGAGGAAATCAGGAATACTATCATTATTGCCCAATATAGGAATTGTCAGCAGGAAACAAGCGAAGAGCTAAATCTTCTCTTTTATGTCGAATCAATTTTTCAGAGATAATGTTTTAGGAATATTGCTGCAATGCAGACAGATTTCAAATTTAGCAACCATCACTGCATCATTATTCAACGAATTAGAGATCTGTAATAATTATATCGGATCAACTATAATTCGATAATTAGATAAAATACTTTCTAATATAATAAATACAAGAGGCTGGTTAACGCATTTGAGTTGGCTGCTACCAATCAAAGTTCTCAGTCTTCCGATTCCTATAGCGATGGAGATGTTTCGTCTTTAGCAAAGAAACTTGAGGAACTAGGCAATAGTTTGCCTCCGCAGGAGCGTGAATTGCTTCAACACTTGGTCGATGGTGCAGAAGAATTATTCAAACAACAAATTAAAGAGGAGGTCATAGTTGTAGATAGGCAAATCAAAGATGCTACTGTGTCGGCCTTAACACCCTTTGTCGGTAGCAAAAGAGGTGGCATAAAAGATTGCTATTTTTGGATTCGACGCAGTGGCTGATCTACAGGCAGACAAAACAATGATATGAATGATGAGAAAGACTCTGAAATTCACCTTCTTTCCTTTGCATGCAGGCTAGATTCTTTTGCTGCGACTTTGCCAAAAAGTGAGCGACTTGTTTTGGCAACTATTATTTTTAAATTGATGGATCCAATCGAACGTATGAATTGGAGGAATGTCACTATTTTCTTAGATCCTGAGGAAATAGAGGCCCTTAACAAGCTGCAAAGTGAAGGGGTGCAACAATAGGCTAATGGGATCTCTATCTCTGATTGTCAAGGCAACCCGTCTTTGTAATTTGCGGTGTACTTATTGTCATGATTGGAGAGCCGGACCTAATCAAACTATGAATTTCACTATAATGGCACGAATGATTGCTTCCGCATTGAGAGATGAAGAGCATGATGTTGTAGATTTTATATGGCACGGGGGTGAGCCAACGCTTTTGCCAATTTCTTTCTATGAGAAGGCGATGCTAGTTCAATCTCGTTTTCGAAGACCACGCCAAGTGGTGATGAATACTATTCAGACTAACGGGACACGCCTTTCAGAGCCATGGGCAAGATTTCTTCGAGATAATCAATTTTCCGTTGGAGTAAGCTTGGATGGGCCACCTGAAATTCACAATAGATATCGTATATATGAATCTGGACGGCCATCATTTCATGACGTATCTGCTACTTTAGACATGATGCGACAATATGACATACCTTTTTCAGTCCTGATGGTAATTGATGAAGATGCATTAGAAGTTGGGCCTAAGCGAATATTCGACTTCTTTGTTCAGATGAAAATCAAGAACTATGGCTTTATGGCTGCAACACCTGTAAATAATCCAAAGGCTCCGCCCAATACCTTCGCTAGCCATTATGTCGATCCCAAAAGAATGACTAATTTTCTTATCAAGATGTATGATTGCTGGAAAGAACATGGTGACTCGAGTATTAAGATAAGAGAATTAGAAGACATTCTTGGGTGTATCCAACATAATAAGTCTCATTCTTGTAACCTCGTAGGCAATTGCTTTGGACATTACTATGTTGTTGAACCAAATGGCGAGGTAGCCCATTGTGAATTGTTTCAAGGTGACACACGATATACCTTGGGAAACATACTTCAGGGAGATTTTAAAGCATTCCGTCATAGTAGAGAATTATGTGCCTTGATCGAGGAAAATCAAATGGAACTTAACGAGATGCAACAGCACTGTCCTGAGTTCGCAGTTTGTAGAGGATGGTGTCCGCATGAGAGATATCTATCAGTGCGTCATAACCCAAATCATACTAGCAACTGCTGCGGTCTGTTTGACCTTATACAATATGTACGGCACAAGATGCCGAAATAGGTTTATAGGCTGCTGAGGGCAAAATGTCTGCATCTCCATAACTTTATTCTGGCTTATGGCTAGAGATGTTGTTGGTGATTACATATGAGATATTGCCTTCTGCTCAAGGTAACAATCACTCCGATGGCAACTCCCAAAATAAGTACACTAACAAGAGAGGTCGGAAACTCAGGTATAACAGTTGTACCCATAACAGCGATATCATGTATACCTGGGTTATGGCTTATTTCGATGCTGGTTTCATTGCTTGTATGGTTGTTAATAATTGCAAAGTTTGTCATCACAGTTCCATCAAAAGTTACTGTATAAGGACCTTCAAGCGCCCTGCTTACAGGAAGCATGACTATACCTACATTATCATCTTCGCTAGATACTTTGAATGAGATTTGCTTCGTTTGTTCGTTGAATCTAAAATCACTCACATTTGAGGAACTATTGATTGGTAAGACTCTTTCATCTTCGCTACCTGCAACTGAAATAGCGTATGGGGTGACTGCAAATTGCTGCTCTTGAACGATTAGGTCATATGTGGTCTCTGCTGCAAAAGCGCTTATTCCAATGGTTGGATTGCCAGGTATTGATACTGTATGTTTAATCACATGTCTTCCAACAGGCAAGTGCTCTATCATTACGCACCAGCAATCAGCAACTCCTCTTGTAGGACCCGGGCTAATTCCAAAAACATTTCCCTCAGGTATGACTACATCAAATGGTGAGGATTGCACACGATATCTGTTGATATCCTCCAATTTTATTCCATCAATACTCATTTCTATCAAAGCGCCTTCATCCCCTGACATAGCACAGCTTCGCAGTTCTGTATCGCTTTTTGCATTTGGCGTATCTGCATAAGTACATGCACCTGTTAATACTGGATATAGGAATGCCTTCCCCATAGGGATCGTGCATACACTTTTTTTCGATCCTCCTTCACCAGTAGATCCTCCTAAATGCCAAACAGGGCCACCTTGGTTAATGGCACAACTGTTGTCAGCATCTCCTTCATCCTGCCTACCATCAGAAGCAGAAGACATAGAAAAAATGCGTTGCCATGATTTTGCAGCCCATTCTTCGAGGGTAAAGCCATATGGCTCGGAATCAGGGGAAAATACTTTAAGATTGTTTGTGCCATCAGCCCAATGGATTGAAGTCATAGAAAAGACAATAAGCCCACTTACAGTAACCAATATTGATGTTCCAGGACGTATCAGGATGTCAAGCTCACCTCATTCTGTTACCAAGGTAAGTTATCAGGCGGTATTAAAAAAGAGAATAGAAACTATATAAATAATAATCACACTTATGTTTGACCCGGTATATTTTTATCATAAATCAAAAGGCTGAGAAATAATGAAAAGGTAGAAGTTCTTAGCCGCCTTTCGGCTTATTATCGCATGACAACATGCGGAAAATTCAGCAATTATTTAAAAAAGGCAATACTTACCGCTTTTCACGACTGGCGTACAACAAACACATATAAAATAGCAAATAACCCCTTATTTATAACTAAGTATCTCTAATTAATGAGCGGACTTTCTCGGATGACAGGAACACGCAATCTTACAATAAGCATCACAGCTCTTCTTAGGACTTTAGCTAATAGAAACAATAGTGTATTTGTCCTGCTGTCCATAATAATTATTTTATTAATAGCAGATACATCAATCAGTAGACTTACGTCAGTATTGGTTGAGCGCTTTTCAGCTGCTAGATTCGCAACGTTTGTATTTATAGGAATCATTTCTGTAGTGGCACCGTATTTTATTTTGAAATTTGTAAAAAAAGAAAACATAAGCAGTGAAATGGCTAAGAGACTTCATGTTACCGTAATCCATCGAATCACAGAGTTCTCCCAATATCTCCTGGTAGCAATTTTTCTGTTTGTCGTTTTTCAGATGATGATTTTCTCATTTTACAGTATCGCTGCTTTAACTTTGGCCACAGTGATTAGTTACACACTTGCAAGCATCATGATGAGCCTGCTTGCCGTTAAATTCTTTGAATGGTTTAGGTCAAATAGAAATTCCGTTGTATTTCTGTATGGCTTGTCCTCTGGCATGATTACGATAAATCTAGCGGTCACTTGTTTATTTGTGGCTGACATATTACAAAGTCAACCGGCTGTTGTTTTGTCATATCATTTGATTAATGTGCCCTTCATAGCTCCAGGTTCAATAGCTGACCTGCTTAATTATCCTTATGTTGTGTCTTCTATCTTATCATTCATACTGGCATGGATAGCTACTGCGTGGCTTTTACGACACCACTCACACAGTTTAGGAACTATGAGGTTTTGGGTTATCCTTTGTTTTCCGTTAATATTTTTCTTGCTTCAATTTGGATCATTGTTTACAGACTTACTTTCACCTTTTTTTAGAACGCAACCTGTAATCTTTGGAACATTATATACACTTTTTTTTGCATCCAGCAAACCTGTGGGAGGGATACTTTTTGGGATCGCATTCTGGACCTTGGCACAAAAGATCAGGAATAATATCGTCATTAGAAACTATCTATTGCTCTCAGCTTATGGATTCATGCTACTATTTGTATCAAATCAAGCCATTGTATTAACATTCAATCTCTACCCTCCGTTTGCGCTTCCCTCAGTGTGCTTTATGGGAATTTCGTCATACTTACTGATGATAAGCATTTACTCCTCAGCAACTTCTTTAGCTCAAGATATCAAATTGCGTCGGTCAATTAAGAGCTCTGCGATAAAAGAGTTGGAACTTCTAGACCGCATTGGAACGGCCGATATGGAGCAAGAGTTAGAAAAAAGAGTACTAAATGTAGTGAAGGCTGAACAAAATAATTTGATAGAGCAAACTGGAGTACAAACATCACTTACTGAGGAGGATATGAAAAGCTATCTAGATCAGGTTCTTGTTGAAATTGAAAAGAGTAATATTAATAGGAGGCGTGCTTCTGTGAAGCAAGAAGAAGAATTCACCTTTGACAATGGATCAAAAGATAAGGAAGCATAGCTAGATGGAAATTGGCTGCTTGTTGATTTCAGGTCATAAATGGTGAATTAGTGAGATGTATGTCATCGAGGTTTGTTGACCATAGATTTACACACATGAATTTGAGGAGCAGATGTTGTAATAAGTTAGTAGATTCACTTATTAGAATGACTCCGAATTGAGAAAGTAGAATGAAAATGCCGCTGAGGCGCCCAGGTCAGTTCACTGTTTCAAGATTTGACGGGAAGAAACTTTTGGTGCTAATATCAATCATGGTTGCTACTATGATGATAGATTCAGAGATTGGATTTGTGGCCGATTTTCTCGCAGAAATGATTTCCTCCCCTGCAGGGATAGCTCTGTTCATTTGTATAGCAGTCATATTCGCAGTGACACAGTACTTCATCTTGGGACATGTTAAAAAATCAAGCAAAGAAAGTACAACCAAAACCCTTCATCTCAGTCTAACTCACACGGCGGTGACTATTGCGCAGAATGTGTTAGTTGCAATGATCGCATTTGTTATTGTGCAGATACTTCTCCTTTCACAGTATAATACTATCATTCTATACCCAGTCCTATTCATTAGCTATGGGCTGTGGATCGTGACACTGGGTCTCTTATCTCGAGGTTTATTGTCTTGGAACAGATCAAGAATCGTACAAAGAACAAAGAAGAGCAACACAGTGGTATTGGTACTTTCACTCTCCATGGTTGCATACGTTGTATTTGGCATCATTACTTTAGTAACTCATGTCGCTGCGCTACAAGAACAGCTGTCAGTAGTGACATCTTCAGATGTCGCATATTTTCCACCATTTGAACCAGGACACTTTGTGAGTCAGATCAAGGCAGCCTTAGGTGTCGTTTCTAGTATTGCTTATGTCTTGAATTGGATTGGCAGTGTAATGCTTCTACGTCCATATATTCAAAGATTAGGTGAAATCAAATTCTGGGCTATTATGGGTGTTGTAATGGTTTACTACTTAGCATCTGTTCCACTTTTTGTCTTAGGCTACTTTAACCCAACGGGAGAAACAGATGTGGATGTAATGAATAGTATTCTTATCTTCTCTGTAGGTGCAGTATTGTCGGGAATATTATTTGGGACGGCATTCTTGTCTATAGCAAGAACGTTGAAACAAGGTAGCGCGCTTAGGAACTACATGACAATTATTGCCTATGGCATGGTGCTTTTCTACGTTACTTTACAAGCACAAGTCTCTCAGGCGGCATATCCACCATTCGGACTTGTTTCAACTGCTTGCATTGGACTTTCGACTTATTTAATCTACGTTGGTCTGTACTCTTCAGCAGTCATTGTATCTCAGGATTTGGCGCTACGCCAATCAATTAGAAAATCTGTAACAAGCGAGTCAAAATTATTAGATAGCATCGGTACTGCACAGTTGGAACGTGAAATGCAGAGAAGAGTATTAGCAATAGCCAAGAAAGCATCAGACGACATGGCAGAAAAAACTAGTGTTGAAGCATCAATGACTGAAGATGAGATTAAAGACTACATAGAAAGAGTCATGAAAGAGCTTGAAAGCAAGCGATAAGAAACGAGCTAAGATATTTTAAAGGTGAGTTAGGAATTGAATGGCTGCAACATTTCAAAAAGTTTATCCTCTTTGCAGTAGACAAAGCACTTGAAATTGCGTGCTGCAATTTAAAGAATAACACTTACTTGTTATTGCCAATATCTGTGACGTAAAAGCTGCATAGGATGATGTGTAAGCATAGTGGCTATCGATGGTATTTAATGATTTTACTCTAACCCAAGGTCTTGCAGAGAATCCTTCTCATCTTATCCGCCTCTCACATACATCATAGTATCTTAGGAATTTTGATAGACAGGCGAGAGCTTCCATTGAATGTCGTCTTCTGTTGCTCGACACTATGAGCAATTCTGATGCATTGCCAGTGTGCAGTATGCAGCCGTAATTTATAACATAGCAAATGATTTGAGTGATGTTTCTCCTTTTCTTAACAATAAGATACTTTTTGAAATGTTCAAAGTCTGATGAAGCTAGGGACAGATTTCGAATCCACGTGGCCTTTCGCACATGGGATTAGCAAGTTTTCAGCGGATACCGCTCCAAGTCACGCACTATTGAACTCCGATAAGTACATGTGAGTTCGAAATTCCTGAAAGATATGGGACGAAATTCCTACTAACCGCGTTATCCTCTTTTTTGTCTATTGCTGAAATTTCATCGGCTTCCTCGTCAGGATTCGCAATCCCATGCCCTACCATGCCAGTCAACCCTGGCTCAAAAGCATTGCTACAGGTAACGGCGTTATTATTGGTTACAATGTTGAATCCTTCTCCGTCAGCAGAGGAATCTCTAATTCAGTAGGTTTCAATCTTTTTCTTTAGGGAATGTTTGAGTTATTATAAAAATAAATAGATCGAAAATATAGTTTTAGATATGAGAGTCTGTTTTGTGGTAATGCCATTTGCATCAATCCACAGGCCTGCAATAGGTGTAAGTCTTCTCAAGGCGGCGCTAAGTAAAATGGGGGTCTATTCAAATGTTTACTACTTCAATCTAAAATTTGCTGAACTGATGGGTGTAGAATTCAATGATCTAATAGCTGAGAATGAACGTCAACCTTTAGTGGGAGAAATGATATTTGCTAAATCTGCATTCAATAAAGAAGAATCTTCTCTTATTGGAAAGCAGATTGAGCGTATCCTCAAGCTTGATAGACCTCATGATACAGCTCGTCCTTCTCCTCGTATTATCCAAGAACTAATAAAGGTAGAAGGGTACACAGATAGTTTTATCGATGACTGTTCTTCTGAAATTCTGAGTCAGAAACCTGACTTAGTAGGCTTCAGTTCTACATTTAATCAAAACTGCTCCTCTATAGCTTTGGCCAGAGCAATTAAACAAAAGGCATCAGATATTCCGATAGTATTTGGGGGAGCCAATTGTGAAGGAGAAATGGGCATGGTCCTTCTTAAGTCTGTTCCTTCTGTTGACTTTGTTTGCTCAGGAGAAGGCGATATTTCCTTCATAGAATTTATTGAATCGTTTCTCATTGATAAGAACTTCAAGAAAAAAATACAAGGAATACTTACGCTGCAATCAAGTGTTTTTGATGTAGCACTTACTAACCCTGTGATGGATATGGATAGTCTTCCAATACCAGATTTTGATGACTATTTTGATAGTATCAGAAAAAGTCCTATTAGAGATGATATTTCTAATCATTTGATTATGGAGACATCAAGAGGTTGTTGGTGGGGAGAGAAGTTTCAATGTACATTTTGTGGACTTAACGGATCGACAATGAAATACCGCAGTAAATCGATACCACATGCCCTGGATGAACTAGAATATCTTATTCAAAGGTACGGTAAGACAGAGGTTTATGTTGTTGATAACATCATGGATCTCAAGTATATAGAGAAATTATTTCCAGAAATTACTCGCAGGGGAATGAATGATGTTAAACTATTCTATGAAACAAAATCGAATATTTCGAAGAGTCAACTTGCAGTCATGAAAGAAGGCGGAGTATGGGCTATTCAACCCGGCATTGAGAGTCTTAGCGATAGCATACTCAAAATTATGAAAAAGGGTGTTTCTGCATTGCAAAATATCGCGCTTTTGAAATGGTGTAAGGAATTTGGGATTATACCTTTTTGGAATTTACTTTGGGGATTTCCTGAAGAACCAGTTGATGAGTATTGCAAAATTGCAGATCTTGTGCCGCTATTAGTGCACTTACCGCCACCACAGTCCGCCGGTCAAATAAGCTTAGACAGATTTAGCCCTTATTTCATTGAACCTGAACGATATGGCTTGGTGAAGATTCGGCCAGCTACCGTATACAACTATATCTACCCGATCAGAGAAGAAGATCTTTACAAGATAGCCTACCAGTTTGAATTTGAATACAGTGATGGTAGATCCCCCGATCTATATGTACAGAAGTTGGAAGAAGCTGTTAACAATTGGAAACGCTTATGGGAAAGCAAAGAAGTACCTATATTCAATGTAGTTTACTTAAAAGATAGCGCTGTCGTTGTTGATACTCGCCCATGTTCTATAAAGACCTTTCAGACACTTTCTAAAGAAGAATCAAAAGTGTATCATCGTTGTGATACAATCCAATCATTCCAAAGCATTTTTCTTAGAATGCAAGAGGATGACAATCTATTTACTGAAACCCATTTGAAGGATTTGATATCCGATCTCACAAAGAAAAATCTAATGATAGAAGATAGGGGAAGATATCTGTCTTTGGCAGTTCAAGTTAAAGAGGAATGGTTCAAAAATAATGTTAGAATATTTAGGAAGCTTTGAACATTGGTTGAAAAAGTACGACATACTGCACTCAGATGAAGTCGTAGAGTCTCTGCAATTTCAATACAAAAAGAATGGTAATGTAGTTTATAGTTGAAACTGAATTATTTACCAATACTCAAATTCTAGTTTCAGCTGGCCTAGCATTAAATGAATACTTCAATCCTGTATCACCTTCAGGCGTAGTAGGCGTTGCCCAGCCTTTTCCTTATATCCATACAAATGGTCTTGCATCGCTATGTAGGAATATGGATAGGTCTGAAAAACCTTCTTTACAGATTGATTTGAGAGGTTTTTTGATGCAGCAAACTTAAGTAACTTTTGATTTAAAAAATGTACTCACCTTACATGTTCGTCGTTACAGAAATGGTAATAGACGAATGTGGCCAAGCCAGTCCTGATCTATATATGTCGAGCGATTTGAACTGCGCTATTACGATGTTTTGTTTGACGTTGAAACCCATTTATTCTCAAATTACTATTTCTCATAACATATGACAGAATTTTCCAAGGCTGTTGTCAGCTGCATAGCTAAGTGGAGCAAGAGATCTGGAGACTGCAATGGCAACATAGAGTGTTTGGAACAGTCTGCAAGGCGGCTGAGGGAATGCCTAGACGCTGCATTTCCAGATTCTAAAAAAGTCGAGCTTGAAAGCGACAAAGTAAACTATATGCTCTCATCAGTGTTCTTCCTCGCAAACAGGCTTTCAAAGGCCACTGAGGGATTGGCTGAATTTGACAGAGTCACGAATAGCATCGAAAAGGTTGGCAAGGCAAGCCTTGAAGAAAAGGAGAACCAAGAACTGCACACAAAATTCCAACAAGAGCTAGATGACATACTGGCAAAGTACTTTTAGCGGCTATGACATCTCATTACACGTCTCCTCTTACAAACTGCTCATACACTTGAGGGTTTGCAAGCAGCCAGCCATAATGATGCTCGTCGTGGATATAGCGTACTTCGCGCACATTTGGCACAACGTTTCGTCTGCGCAATCCAAGCAGAAACTCTCCCTGAAATGCATGCCCTATCATCTTTGCCTTCCTAGTTGATTTTTGATCCCGGGGTAGCAATATGCGATAGCTGAAGTTTCCTAGAGGGCCCTGTAGCAGATAGGCTTCGACCATTCTGTCGACCGCTTGACAGATGGTAGATGTTCCGGCTAGGTCTATTGTCTCAATCACTGGGAATTTGGCATAAAGCGGATGTGGCATAATTGCT
>Ga0126310_10000840_pt1 | contig 11267 bp, 10 predicted proteins | sample Plot60_FD_92540 | JGI IMG/M metagenome (GOLD analysis project Ga0126310, IMG submission 92540) | Serpentine soil microbial communities from UC McLaughlin Reserve, CA, USA - Plot60 | ecosystem: Environmental > Terrestrial > Soil > Grasslands | place: USA: UC McLaughlin Reserve, Lake County... | reverse complement strand
GGCGCATGTCGGGATCCTGTTCGGGAGAGCGCAATGAATGTGCTCATGCGCGCGCTCACCGTCCTGGTCGCGCTCACACTTGTCGCCTGCGGTGACGCCAACAACGGGCGCCTGCAGGGCTGGATCGAGGGGGACTTCGTGTTCATCGGTCCCGACGAGACAGGCCGGGTCGAGACGCTACATGTGCGTGAGGGGGACACGGTCACGGCCGGCGCGCCGGTGTTCGCGGTCGATTCCGATTTGCAGCAGTCCGAACTCAACAACGCTACTGCGCAGGTGGCGGAGGCGCGTGCCCGGCTCAAGCGGCTCGAAGTAGCGCAGCAGCGCAAAGAAGAAGTGGCGGTCCTCGAGGCTCAGGAGAAACGCGCCGAGGCGATGCTGCAGCTGTCCAGTGCCGAGCTCGAGCGGCAGCAAACCCTGACGGCGAAGGGCGTCGGGACACAGGCAGCGCTCGACACGGCCAAGTCGAACTTCAATCGTGACACGGCCGCGCTGGATCAAGTGCGCCGACAAATCACCGTGGCGCAGCTCTCGGCCAGGGACGAGGACATCGCGGCGGCGCGCCAGACACTCGCGGCCGCGGAGGCGCGGCGCAACAGCGCAGAGACGAAGCTTGCGCGGCGCAAGCTCGTTTCGCCCGTGAACGGCGTGGTGCAGCAGATTTACTACCGCCCGGGCGAGATGGTGCCGGCGGGCCGCCCTGTGCTGGCGATCTTGCCGCCCGGCAACATCAAGGTGCGCTTCTTCGCCGGTGAGCCGATGCTGCCAATGATCAAGATCGGCGACGCCATCGAGGTGACCTGCGACGGATGCGCTCAGCCGGTGACCGCGAAGGTGAGCTTCATCTCGCGCTCGGCCGAGTACACGCCGCCGGTGATCTACAGCCTCGAGGAGCGCAACAAGCTGGTGTTCATGATCGAGGCGCGCACCGATACGTTAGATGGCCTCCGTGTCGGCCAGCCGGTGAGCGTGGCGCTGAAGGAGCGGCGCAAATGACCGCATCCGACATCGTCATCGAGGTCGAGGGCTTAAGCAAATCGTTCGGCGGACGCGAGGTCGTGCATGACCTCTCGATGCAGGTGAAGCGCGGCTCGATCTACGGCTTCCTCGGGCCGAACGGTTCGGGCAAGACCACGACCATCCGCATGCTGTGCGGGCTCCTGACGCCGGACACGGGGCGGGGCACCTGCCTCGGTTACGATATCCTCACTGAGACCGACAAGATCAAGCGTCATGTGGGTTACATGACGCAGCGCTTCAGCCTGTACCAGGATTTATCGGTGCGCGAGAATCTGGAGTTCGTCGCGCGACTCTATGCCATGAGCGATCCGGTCGGCGCGGCGCGCGCGATGGTGGAGCGGCTCGGGCTGAAGGGCCGCGAGGAGCAACTCGCCGGTTCGCTCTCGGGCGGCTGGAAGCAGCGGCTTGCGCTCGGTGCCTGCACGCTGCCTAAGCCGAAACTGCTGCTGCTTGATGAGCCGACCGCAGGCGTCGACCCGAAGGCCCGGCGCGAGTTCTGGAACGAGATCCACGCGCTGGCGGCCGATGGACTTACCGTGCTCGTCTCGACGCACTACATGGACGAGGCGGAGCGCTGTCACGAGATCGCTTACATCGCCTACGGTCATCTGCTGGTGCACGGCACCGTGGGGCAAGTGATCGCGCAATCTCACCTGACGACTTACGTGGTGAGCGGCGAAGGTCTGGCCGAACTTGCCCTGGCACTCGAGCGAACACCCAGCATCGACATGGTGGCCCCGTTCGGCAACAGCTTGCACGTGTCGGGGCGCAACGAGGCGGCGCTCGAAGCCGCGATCGCGCCGCATCGGAGTAACGCGCGGTACCGATGGGATCGCTCAGAGCCGTCCCTTGAAGACGTGTTCATCGACCTGATGGGCCGCGCGCGCGACAATTTCCAGGATGCCGCATGAGCGCCGCCGGCGACATCGCCGCGCGTGGGTTTTGGCTGCGCACGCGCGCAATGCTGATCAAGGAATTCATCCAGCTCCGCCGGGACCGCATGTCGTTCGGCATGATCATCATGATCCCGCTGATGCAACTCGTCCTGTTCGGCTATGCGATCAATACGACGCCGCGCAATCTGCCCACGGCCGTGCTGCTGCAGGAGACGAGTGATGTCGGCCGCTCGATCCTCGCCGCGCTGGAGAACACGCGCTACTTCAAGATCACCCACCGTGCGCGCGACACTGCCGAATTCGACCGCTTGCTCGCATCGGGCACGGTGCTGTTCGCGGTTGAGATTCCGGCGAATTTCGAGCGCGCTCTCCGTCGCGGCGATCGGCCCGCGCTGCTGGTGGCGGCCGATGCGACCGATCCGGTGGCGGCAGGCTCGGCCTTGGGCGCGCTCGGGGCCATTGTGACCACGGCGCTGCGCAACGATCACGCGATTCCCGAAACGACGGCGCCGGCATTCGAGGTGCGCACGCATGCGCGCTACAATCCGGCCGGTGCCACCTCGCTCAACATCGTGCCCGGACTGGTCGGAACCATCTTGACGATGACCATGCTGATCTTCACTGCGCTCTCGGTCACGCGCGAGATCGAGCGCGGCACCATGGAGGCGCTGCTCTCGATGCCGATCACGCCCGTCGAGATTATGCTGGGCAAGATCGTGCCGTACGTGATTGTCGGTTTCGTGCAAGCCGGGCTGATCATTTCGGTTGGCGTGCTGCTGTTCGGCGTTCCGATCTTCGGCAGCCTCGCGCTGCTCGCGCTCTTGAGCACCCTGTTCATCACGACCAATCTCTCGATCGGCTATACGTTCTCAACGATCGCGCAGAACCAGCTGCAGGCGATGCAGATGTCGATGATGTTCTTCCTCCCGAACATCCTGCTCTCCGGCTTCATGTTCCCGTTCGCCGGGATGCCCGGTTGGGCGCAGTGGATCGGCGAAGCGCTTCCGCTAACGCACTTCATCCGTATCGTGCGCGCGATCATGCTCAAGGGTTCGACGTTCGGCGACTTGCGCTACGACGCGGTGGCGCTCGCCGCGCTTACGCTACTCGCAATGACCATCGCGGTGACGCGCTTTAGACGGACACTCGACTAAGCGGCCTCGCTCCACGCGCGCGGCGCTCCGCTTCCCTTGATCTGCGTGCGATGCATCACGCGCCGTGTCGCGTTATCGAACGGATCCCGGCGATGCATGGTGGAGCGGTTGTCCCATAGCAATAGATCGCCAACACGCCAGCGGTGCTGATAGCGCAGGTCCTCGCGCTCGATATGCGCCCACAGTGCATCCAGCAGTGCGTCGGAATCTGCGGGCGACAAGCCCTCGATATAAGAGTTGCGCCTCCGCCCGAGATAGAGCGACGGCGCACCGGTCGAAGGATGCGCGATCACCGCGGGATGCCACGCACCCGGCGCCTTGTGCGGGTCATCGGTCGGCGTCACGCCTTTGCGCAGGTAGCCACCACTGTTGTAGGTGCCGTCATGCTTGATGCGGCGGCCGCGCACCTTGGTTTTCAGCGCATCCGGCAGCGTCGTCCATGCGGCCTGCATGCCGAGCACCCAAGTGTCGCCGCCGGTCGGCGGCACTTCGAGCGAGTACAGCATCGATGCATCAGGCGGTGTCTGCAGATAGCTCATGTCGGTATGCCAGACGGCCTCGCCGGCGCCGAGCGCGCCGATCGGAGCGCCCTTGTCGTCGAGCACGTTGGAGACGACGTAGACGTCGGGGTAGCCTTCAGGAGATTGCCGGCCGTGCTCTTGGATCGGTGGCGGATCGAGTTCGCCGAAGCGACGGGAGAAGGCCAGCAGGGCATCGTCCGTCAATTTCTGATCGCGAAAGACTAGCGCGCCGTGCCGATTCCAGGCCTGCTCGATCTGCGCGAATTCGGGATCGCTCAGGCGCGCGAGGTCAACGCCGGAAATCTCCGCGCCAACCGCCGGTGTTACGGCCTTGACCGTCAGCGACATCATGTCCTCCCCTGCGGCGTCGGCAACAACATTTTCCAAAGCTGACACGACGCGATAGAGTTGTGTTCGGCGCGGGCGCAGACACGTGAAAACGTCATTCTCGCGTCATCGCCGTCCTGCACCTAAGTTGCTCCTGCCTCCGAGCAAGGTCAATCGCGATGAAAAACATACTGCGAATTGTTGCGACCGCCGCGCTGCTGCTTGCCGCGTGTGGCGCTGCTCGCGCCGAAGCCGATCAGGTGCGCCTCGCGCGGCAGCTTGGGCTCGGCTACCTGCAATTTCATGTGATGCAAGAAAAGCAGCTGGTCGAGAAACAAGCCGAGCGCGCCGGCATCGGAAAAATTACCGCCATTTACAACAGCATGGGAACGCCGACGGCGCTGACGGACGCGCTTCTGTCCGGCAACATCGATGTGGTCGGGATCGGGCTCCCCGCCTTTCTCACGATGTGGGACAAGACGCGCGGCAGCATGGACGTGCGCGGGATTGTAGCGATGAACCGCCAGCCCGCCTACCTCACGACTCGCAACGTGAACATCAAGTCGCTGCGCGATTTCACCGAGAACGATCGCATCGCGCTGCCGGCCGTAAAGGTTTCGGTGCAGGCCATCATGCTGCAGATGATCGCCGAGAAGACACTCGGCAAGTTCGACGCCCTCGACAAGCTGACCGTCGGCATGAGCCACCCCGACGGCACCGCCGCGATGCTGTCCGGCAAGCTGGAGATCTCGTCGCATTTCACCTCGGCGCCGTTCCAGTATCAGCAGCTCGAGAACCCCGCGATTCGGAAAATCCTGTCCTCCTACGATGCGACTGACGGGCCGAACACGTTCAGCGTCATCGTCACGCTCGCGCGCTGGCGGGATGCCAATCCGCAACTCTACAAGGTGGTGCTCGCGGCAATCCTGGAGGCGAACGATTTCATTGCGAAAAACCCGCGTGAGACAGCCGAGATTTTCGTGAAGCTCGAGAACAGCAAGCTGCCGGTCCCTTTCATCCAGAAGATGATCAGCGATCCGGAATTCTCCTATGCACCAGAGCCGCAGAACGTGATGAAAATCTATGGCTTCATGAACAAGGTGGGAGCGCTCAAGAACATGCCGGCGACGTGGCAGGACTTGTTCTTCCCCGAGGCGCATGGGCTGAAGGGGAATTGAGGCGAAGTACTCAGAAGGGCGCCGGCTTCTCTTGCTGCAGCGCTCGTTCGAACGGGCGGTAGATCACTCCTAGCCGGCCCTATGGGCCGCTGCGCCGGTCGGTATCCGTCGCCCAGCCCGCGCCGAGGGACAACTCGTACGAGCGCAGCCGCAGGCTGGTGACGTGTCCGCCGACGCGAAGCTGGCGATAGACGTCATCGCCGCTGGCCAGGAATTCTGGGCCGAGCCAGATCATGTCAAAGAAGCGCCAACCCGCGGCGGCGCGCGTCCAATAGCTTCTGCCGACTGTGGATAAGGAGGCGGAGGCCGTCAGCATCGCGTCCCGGAAAGGCTCGTGCCAGACATCGAAGCCGCCGCGAACTCCCAGGTGAGTGCCGCGCAGGCGGTTGCCGGGATCGTTCGGGCGGTAGCGGTGATCCTGCACGTCGGGCCCGGCGAAAGCCGTGACCTCTAGGCTCGGCCGTTGCCAGCGCCAACCAGGCAACGCCGCGCCCATGGTCTGGAGGCCGACGATCTCGTTGCGCCCGGAATGGTAGCGGTAAAGACCTCCATTGAGGAGCAGCTTGAACACCGGACCATCAGAATTAAGCCCTTGGTACGCCCATAAAAAACCGCCGTGGCTGAATGCCCCGTTGCGCCAGATATCAGCCCCGCTGAAGAACAGCAGGTGGGCGGCTGCCGCGCGCTCGTCGCCGCTCTCGGCAATGGCTTGCCGCAGCCCGCAACTGGCGAGCGCGGCCAAGGCCGCCAACACAAACCCGCCCACGCGACGCATGATGGCGCGCCCCCCGGCGCCATTTGGCAGCTTATGCTGCCGTTTTAACAACCTAGACTATGTGACGGGTGGTAAAGCTGTCCACCCTCCGTACAAAAAAGCGAATGGGAGAAGCGGGCGGGCCAAGTTATAGGAACGTCAAGCCCGCGGTGGGCGCCGTGCCGGGAATGAAATGATCGCAAATAGCAGGATTGACGAGACCGCGCGGCGCCGCTCCATCGGCTTCCTCAACTTGGCGCACTTTCTCGATCACTACGTGATCCTGATCTTCCCGACGGTGGTGATCGGGCTTGAGGCCGTTTACGGCCGCTCCTACGGCGAGTTGCTCGTGCTTTCGACGGCGGCGTTCACAGCCTTCGGGTTATTCGCGCTGCCGTCCGGCTGGCTCGCCGACAACTGGAGCCGGCGCAACATGATCGCGCTGTACTTCTTTGGCACCGGCATCTGCTGCGTGCTTGTCGGGGTCTCGGAAAGCTTCGAAACGCTCGCGATCGCGCTGTTCGGCGTCGGCGTGTTCGCGGCGATCTATCATCCTGTGGGCACGCCTATGGTTGTCGACGCCGCGGTCGTGCGCGGGCGCACCATGGCGCTCAACGGCATCTGCGGCAATATCGGTGTGTCAATCGCGAGCGGATGTACCGCGGTGATCGCGGCCTCGCTCGGCTGGCGGTATGCGTTCTTCATCCCGGCGGTGTTCTTTATCGTGTCGGGCTTCGCGTATCTCGCGTTGATCCCCGATGACGGCGGCAAGCGCGTGGTGCAGGCGCCCGATCAGGACGTTGCGTTGAGCAAAGGCCTCACCATTGCCGTCGTGATCCTGTTCCTCACGCTCGCGTTCTGGGTCGGGCTCGTGTTCAACGCGATCACCATCATGCTGCCCAAGCTGGTGCAGCAGCGCATGACGGCAGGCATGCCGCTGGCGCAGGTCGGTGCGCTCGCGACCGCCGTGTTCCTGTGCGGCGGCATGGCGCAGTTCATCATGGGGCGCGCGGTCGAGCGGCTGACGCCGCATCTGGTCATGTCGTACATCGCGGGCATTCAGGTTTTCGGCATCCTGCTCGCCATTTACACGACCGGCTGGTGGCTTTTGCCGAGCCTCGCGCTTGCGGTCGCGGCAATCTACGGGCAGGTGACGGTCAACGACTTCGTGCTGGCGCGCTACACGCCGCCCGGTTGGCGCGGCCGCATCTATGCGATCCGCTTCTTCCTGATCTTCACCATGGCGGGTCCGGCAGCCTGGGGCATTGGCCGGCTTTACGAGCAGGGCGGCTTCAATACTGTGCTCGGCGTAGGCGCGGCCATTGCGGTGCTCGGTGCGCTCAACACATTTGCCATCAGCGGGCTGGTCACCGGTGTGGAAAACCGCCGCACGGCTGCACGCGAACGCGCCCAGGTCACGCAGCCGGCGGAGTGAGCTTGCCTTTCGGCGCTCGGCTCAATACGGATTCCTAGCGTCTTTCTTACCGCATGGGAGCCAACATGCGCCGCCTTGTTCTCTTGTGTTCAGCGTTCGCCATTCTGTGCGCCGCCGGTGCCGCCGAGGCGCAAACGCAAGCCCCCACCAAGCGCGCCGTAGCCGCCAAAAAAGGCGTGGCGCCGCCGGCTCCGACGGTTGATACACGGCCGCGCTACAAGCGCGACGATACGCCTGCTGCGGTCACCGTCATACCGATTGCCACGGCCCCGAAGCGGCGCTTGGCGCGCAAGCCGGGCGAAGGCACCGCACAGCCCGCCGCGTCCGTTCAGGGCGCCAAGCCGACCGCGGCTGACGTGGCGAGCTGCGCGCAAGCGCGCGATCACGATGCGGCGATCGCGGGCTGCACGCGCATCATCGAGGATCCCAGGCAGAAGCCCAAAGGCCGTGCCGTGGCTCACTACAATCGCGGCAACGCTTATGCCGCCAAGGGCGACCACGACGCCGCCATCGCCGACTATGATGAGGTGATCAGGCTGGATCCAAAGAATGCGAGCGCCTACAACAACCGCGGCAGCGCCAAGAACGACAAGGGCGAGAGCGAGGCGGCGCTCGCTGACTTTAACGCCGCGATCAAGCAGAACGTCCGCTACGCGTCGGCCTACTTCAATCGCGGCAATGCGCTCGCCGCCCGCGGTGAGGCCGAACCCGCGCTCAAGGACTACGACGGCGCGCTCAAGTACGACCGGCGTAACGTCAATGCCCGAATTGCGCGCGGCGCGCTGCTGCTCGCCGCCGGGCAAACCGCGAAGGCACGCGCCGATATGCGCCAGGCGGTGGCGCTCGATCGCAAGAACGCCTACGCGGTGCTGTGGCACGAGATTGCCGAGCGGCGCGCCAAGCAGAAGAGTGTGCTGGCGGACGGCAAGGGCCTTAAGAACGTCGAGATGAACGGCTGGCCGGCGCCGCTGCTGCTGATGTTCGTCGGTGAACTCAAACCCGACGGTGCGCTCGTCGCGGCGGATGACACGAATGCTGCGCTGAAGGAGGCGCACACCTGCGAAGCGAACTTTTACGGCGGCCAGCACGCGCTGATCGGCGGCAATCGCGAGGACGCCGTCAAGCTGTTCCGCTCGGCCGCGAAGGATTGCCCGCGCGGTTTCCTCGAAGGCATCGCGGCGAGCGCGGAGCTGAAGGGAATGGGCGAGAAGCTCTAGGTCAATCGCTCGATCAGCGCCATCGCCCCCGCTGGCGCGCGCACCTTGCCCTCGTGGATCACATAGGCGAACACGTCGCGCGGCGCGGCTTTCAGCGCGCTCTTGGGATCGATCTGGTCGAGGTCCCTCGGGACGCCACCTGCCGCAAACGTCTGGAGGCGCTTGGCCCAGGTGTCGAGCTCCTTCGGTGGATATCCGGTCGGGATCGTGTCCTTACCCTTCTGCAGGCGCAGGTAGACGAAGTCGGACGTGACGTCCGCGATGCCGGGATAGGTTTCGTGCTCGGCGCACACGACTGCCGCGTTGAACTTGCGGATCAGCGCGATGAACGCCGGATCGCGAAAGCTATCGTGGCGCGCTTCGACAACATGGCGGAGCTTTAACCCGTCCTGCTTCTCCGGCAGCAACTCAAGGAAGGAACGGAAGTCCGCTTCGTCGAATCTCTTCGTCGGTGCGAACTGCCAGAGCAGGGGACCGAGACGATCACCCAGTTCGGTCACACCTGACGTGAGAAATCGCCTGATGGAGTCCGCACCTTCGGCCAGCACTTTCCGGTTTGTGCTGAAGCGCGACGCCTTCACAGAGAACTTGAAGCCGTCGGGCGCCTGCGCGGCCCATTTGCGGAAACTCTCCGGCTTTTGCGAGCCATAGTAGGTCGAGTTGATCTCGATCGCGGTCAGCTTCGAGGCGGCGTATTCGAGTTCCTTGGTCTGCGGCAGCTTGTCCGGGTAGAACACGCCGCGCCAGGGCGGGAAATTCCAGCCGCCGATGCCGACGCGGATCGTGCCGGAACTTTTCATGCCGTTAGCCATTGATTAACCGTTCTGGACCTACCATATAGGTTCAGACGGCGGTGTTGAGCCGAAAGGCTCCGTCGCCTGGACGACCACGGATAGAGCTGGTGACGCCGGATGTACGCGCACCGCCTCCTTCGTGGTCGTTAGCATTTTGGGGTCTTTCCAGCTTGCTTGCGCAGCTCCGCCTTGGGCCTTCCCTCTAGTACTGTCGCGTTTCTCCGCTACCGTGCAAGATCGCACTGTTGTGGCGGGGCTACCGATGAAAACCAGCCTGATGCAGCGGCGTAGTTTCCTGGCTGCGGTCGCCGCCGGACTCGCCAAATTTTCTACCGATGTTGGCGTCCCGGTCGCCAACGCTCAGACGAATCAGGGCGGCGAGCCGGGTCCGCTGCAGGTCGTTGACTTTCATAACCACTATGTGGGGACGGCCTTCAACCCGATCGTCGGTGCGGCAGCTCCGGCTGCGCTGAAACCCTATTTCGACCGAGTAAACCAACATCTTTCCGACAGTGGCGCGCTGCTCGGGTCGATCGAGCAGGCTGGTATCGCGGCCCGCGTGGTGAATACACCGCTCGAATTCATTCAAAGCGCCGATGACGACGCTCCCCCCGGCATGGTTGAGCGTATCAATGATCAGCTTGCCGAGCTGGTGAGCCGGCATAATGGCCGACTTTATGGTCTTGCGACGGTCGACGCCTATAGCGGCGAAGCCGGCGCGCGCGAGCTGACGCGCGCGGTGCGCGAACTTGGCCTGCGCGGCGTCTTCGTCGCTAGCGCGAAGAAGGACCTGTTCCTCGACGGCGTAGCCGCCCGCCCGACCTTGGCCGCGGCGGCCGAATTGGGCGTCCCGGTGTTTGCGCACCCGATCACCGATGTGCAGTTGGGCCAGCGCCTTGGTAGGTATGGCCGGCCTGGGACAACGCTCAATCGCGGCACCGTCAACTCCGGCGCGCTGCTCGCGCTCGTGGAGAGTGGCACGTTCGACGAGCTGCCGGGCCTGCGCATCGTCGTTACGACTCTCGCGATCGGAGGCATTTTGCTTGCGGCCGGATTTCCTGAAGGAAAGCTGCGTCAGGACCCTGCGCTGCTGCGCCGTCACATCTATGTCGATACAATGCGCATCGACCCTGTGCTCATACGGGCTACGTTGAGTGCGTTAGGTCCCGATCGCGTCCTCGCCGGCACCGATTGGCCCATTTATCTCGAAACCAATGTGCCGAACCGGTTGCGCGACGCACTGACCGCATGTGGTCTCGATCCGGCGGAGCAGAGGATGATCGCCGGCGGAAACACGCTGAAACTGTTGGGCGTGACCTGAAAACAGAAGGCCCGGGATTGCTCCCGGGCCTCCGCATTTTCTGGGTTGGCTGGACTTAGAAGTCCATCCCGCCGCCCGGGGGCATCCCGCCGCCGCCGCCAGCGCTCTGCTTCTTCGGCACCTCGGCAACCATAGCCTCCGTGGTGACGAGCAGGCCGGCAACCGATGCCGCGCCCTGGAGCGCCTGACGCACGACCTTGGCGGGATCGATGATGCCCTTGGAGAGCATGTTCACGTACTCGCCGGTCTGCGCATCAAAGCCGTAGGCGTACTGGTCTTTGTCGAGGATCTTGCCCACGATGACCGAGCCATCCTCACCCGCATTGAGCGCGATCTGGCGCGCCGGGGTGGAGAGGGCCTTGCGCACGATCTCGACGCCGGTCTTCTGGTCGTCGTTCTGCGTGCGGATCTTCTTCAGCGACTCGGCGGCACGGAGCAGGGCGACGCCGCCGCCCGGCAGGATGCCTTCCTCGACCGCAGCGCGGGTCGCATGCATCGCATCATCAACGCGATCCTTGCGCTCCTTCACCTCGACCTCAGTCGCGCCGCCGACGCGGATCACGGCGACGCCGCCCGCGAGCTTGGCAAGACGCTCCTGCAGCTTCTCGCGGTCGTAGTCCGAGGTGGTCTCCTCGATCTGCGCCTTGATC
>Ga0126310_10000839_pt1 | contig 11270 bp, 14 predicted proteins | sample Plot60_FD_92540 | JGI IMG/M metagenome (GOLD analysis project Ga0126310, IMG submission 92540) | Serpentine soil microbial communities from UC McLaughlin Reserve, CA, USA - Plot60 | ecosystem: Environmental > Terrestrial > Soil > Grasslands | place: USA: UC McLaughlin Reserve, Lake County... | reverse complement strand
CTTGAAGGCAAGCCTATCGTTGTATACATTGACCGAGTAGACTTATTCGAGGGGAGTTTGTAACACCGGTTCATGCGAGAGGAAGAGCTTCCACAGAGCCTTTCTGAGGGGCCGCGGACCGGCGGCTTCGACGGTGTCGACCCGCTTGCGACGGACGTCTTGCGCCGCAACGGCCTGAAATCCTGGACCAAACCGGCGCCCTCTCTGTATCCGCATCAATGGAGTTGGGACTCTGCGTTCATCGCGCTCGGCCTTGCGCACGTGGACAACCGCCGCGCGACGGACGAGCTCGAGACCCTCTTTAGTGGTCAGTGGTCGACCGGCAAGGTCCCGCACATAGTCTTCAACCCCGAGGCCCCGCCCAACAGCTATTTTCCCGACGCGGAGCGCTGGAATTCCTCCGGACTATCCGAAGATGCGCCTTCCGGTCCGCGCACCAGCGGGTTGTGCCAGCCGCCCGTCCACGCCATAGCCGTCAGGCGCATCTGGCAGACTTCGCGCGGAAAGGACGAAGAGCGCGTCGCCCGCGCCCGCGCCTTCCTCGAAGGCAACTACCGGCGTCTGCTCTCGTGGCACCGCTATCTGGCGACCGCCCGCGACCCTGAGGGCTCCGGGCTGGTGACCATCTACCATCCCTGGGAGAGCGGCACGGACAACTCCCCCCGCTGGGATGCAACCCTGGAGAGGATCTCCGTCGGGGAGGTGCCCTCCTACACCCGCTACGACCTCAAGCACGTCACCGATCCCTCGCACCGTCCGACCGACAGCGAGTACGACCGCTTCTTGTGGCTGCTGGAGCTTCTCAAGCGGGTTCGCTACGACGAGGCCGACATCTACGAGCGGCACCCATTCCTGGTAAAGGACGTCCTGTTCTCCGCCATCCTCGTTGCGGCCAACGAGGCTTTGTTGGAGATCTCCGAGGTCCTCGAAGCGCCGCTGGAGGACAGGGAGCTCATCGGGAGTTGGATCGAACGCGGCCGCGCGGGACTCGAAGAGCAATGGGACCCCGACCTCGGGCTCTGCCTGGACCAGGACGTGCTCGCGGGCGAGCCCCTGCGGGTGCGCACGATAGCAGGGTTCGCGCCCCTGATCGGCGGCGGATTTGATCGCGAACGGCTTCGCGACCTCCTCGGTACGCTGGACTCGCGGGATTTCGCCGGCAACCCCAGCCTGCGCTATCCACTACCACCCTCCACCAGCCCAGAAGAGCCAGGCTTCCACCCGCGGAGCTACTGGCGCGGTCCGGTCTGGCCCGTAGCCAACTGGCTCCTCTGGTGGTCGCTGCTTCGCGCAGGAGAGACCGAGCGGGCACAGAGCATACGCCGCGAGACCCTGAAAGAGCTCTCAGAGGGGGGCTTCGCAGAGTACTTCGAGCCGTTCACCGGCGAGCCACTCGGCTCCAGAGAACAATCCTGGACCGCCGCCGTAGCCCTCGACATGCTCGCCACAGGCGGCGCAGACTGACCCGCAAATGGGCAGGCCGGAGTGAGGTTCGATTACGACCCGGACACCGATTCGCTGTACATCGAGTTGAACCCAGGAAGGGAACGCAAGCCCGGAGGCGGGCAAGAAGTGCTGGGCGGAGGAGAACATGACATCGTGATAGACGTGGACGGCAACGGGATGCCGGTAGGGATAGACATAGACAGCTTCGCGTCCAGGATCGCGGACCTTACGAGGCTCGAGATACAAGGCCCGATCTTCGGCCTGGCCCGCTCGAGTGATTCCGAACGACGCGTAAGTTAGCCCCATCGGTCCAGGAAACGAGACACCATCCTGAGGTGGCCATCTTCCCGAACGTAGCTGGTCGAGCAGTGAGCAGGGCATGCGGGCGTGATTTGCGGCGTGTCGCATCGACCCGATTCTGGTTCCAAAGCACTTTGCATCGGTATCGACTTGCCGTAATCGCCCATTCGTCGACCAACCAGAACAGTAAGCTGAAATGCTGACCTGCTGAAATGCTGGCATGCATACTTTGGCCCATTTTTTCGCGGGCCTCACTTCAGGGTTCCCCTCTTGGGATATACCCTAGAGCATGACACGCGTCCTGGTTACCGTTACGCCCCGGATGTACCGTCAGGCCATCGCGCTCACGATCCAGCGCCAGCGTCCTGGCCTCGACGTGAAGACCGCGCCTCCGGAGGCCAGCGAGAGGGCGCTGGCCGACTTCCAGCCCCACCTGCTCGTTCACAACGACAGCGACGGGCTAGGGTCTGAGACTGTGGCGGATATTCGCTGCCGGGTGGAGGTGCAATACAGTGACGGCATGGACGCGCATATAAGCGTGGACGGCGAGGTCACCGTAGCGCGCGACATGTGCATGGAGGACCTTCTTCGGGTCGTAGACAGGGCGATCGCCCTTGCGGAGCGTGAGACGGGTTGATTCGTAGATCCCCTCTGGATTGATGAGGTAGACTTGCGCCCCGACGTCGGGCGGGACGATCGATTCGTCGCCTGAGTAAGAGAGCCTGGTATCCACGTCGTCGGGCACGCTCCTCTCGAGCAGCTTCCTCAGCGCCGTCGCAACCCCGCGCTCGGTCTCCTCGGCGACCGAGCGCCGCAGCTGCATGGCGAGGTTGCGTGCCTGGTTCAGGGCGCTCTTTGTGCGTCCTTCACGAGCGGTACGCCCACCCAGGCGCCGATGCCGGCTCCGGCGTAGCGGGCCTTCTCGTCGTCGGTCAGAGTGGGGTCGGCCATAACGTCGGTTACTACGACCGGGTCCGTGTGAAGAACCGTGGTCCGACCCAGGCCGAAATCGGCCATCCTGAACCGTCCCGTGAGGGTGGCTACGCCAGAGGCGTAGCCTTGGTCTTATGACACAGGCCCGGGCGATGCGACGTGCGCGTCGGCACGTTTGCCATGCGCCGCGCGCTGGGCGAGAATGCGCGGTTGTATGGGTGAAGCTGACACCATAGTGGGCGAGACTGACACCATAAGAAGCGTGTGGCGGTCGGCGTTGGCGATCGTCGGGATGTACCCCCTGGCAACGCTCGTGCCTGCGGCCTTTCTTGGCGCTCTTGGGGAGGCCCCAACTTATCTCATGGAGGGGCATCCGTGGTCGGATCAGATCGTCACCCTAGTGACCGCCTACGTCGCATACTACCTCTACCTGGCATACGCCGAAGGGCTTGTCAGGAGGGTCCGTCGGGGGGCGCAGCGCCACGGCCTTGGTGGTGTGCTCGACGATATGATCGAGGCCGCACCCTTCGTCCCTAGCGTTCTCGTGGCAGCGTTGATCACGGGCGTTGTAACCGCCGTGGGGATCCTGCTGCTGGTGGTCCCAGGGCTCTGGCTGTACACGCGCTGGTCGCTTACCGCGCCGGTGATCCGCGAGGAAGACATCGGCCCCTTAGCCGCAATACGACGCAGCCACCAACTGGTGCGCGGTCACTTCTGGTTCGTGTTCGCGACGGCGACCGTAGCCTATTACATGGAAGGGGTGGTGATCCACTACGGCGCGCTGGTAGCCGGGTGGGTCACGCAGTCGCACACGTGGGGCGAATGGGTGGGCGGTACGATCGTGGCGACCATCGCCATGCCCCTGGTAGCCTTCGCCACCTCGCTGGCCCACTCGAGCGTCGTGAGGCAGGCGAAGCCCGTCCGAGGAGATTCTCGGGCCAAAGTTGGCCTACAGTAGCGCGCCGTGCTCTCCGTTCACCCACGTGGCGATATGAATCGGCCTCGTACGGGTGTGTTCGCGACGCGCTCACCAGATCGCCCCAACCCCATTGGATTGCACGCCCTCGTGACCGAGACGGTGGAAGTCGAGACCATTACGGTCCACAACCTCGAAGCCATCGATGGCACTCCCATCCTGGACATCAAACCGATCCTTGGCAGGTTGCGCGAGCGGTAATGTGACCGACTTCCACAGACTCCCTGGCTGGGAGATCGGTATAGTGGGGGAGAACGCAGCGAGGGACGAGAAGGAGGAGATCAGCTTGCTTGGCACAGCGGTCGAGAGCGCGATGAACGAGCAGATCAGGAACGAGCTCTTTTCGGCGTACCAGTATCTGTCGATGGCGGCTTACTGCGAGTCGGAGAACCTTCCCGGCTTTGCGCAGTGGATGCGCGCCCAGTCCAGGGAGGAGACGGAGCACGCGATGAAGTTCTACGACTTCATCCTCGAGCGCAATGGCCGGGTCGTTCTGCAGGAGATAGACGGGCCCGTTGTCGAGTTCGGCTCACCGCTTGAGGTCTTCGAGCAGGCCCTCGAGCACGAGCGGAAGGTCACGGCGATGATCCATGACCTCTACGGGCTTGCGGTAAGCGAGAACGACTACGCCAGCCAGACCTTTCTCCAATGGTTCGTTTCGGAGCAGGTCGAAGAAGAGAAGAACGCCGGGGACGTCGTCGAGACCTTGAAGATGGTGGGAGACAAGAGCGAGGCGCTCTTCCTGCTCGACAGGGAGTTGGGTCAGCGCCGGGTGGAGGCGCAAGGATCCGGCTGAGGAACCGAATCTCTTCGGGGCGTCCTTTCTGAAGCACGTCGGTGGAGGATCGCAGTGGTCAACCGTATGCAGTCTCTCGTGCTCGGGTTCTTCTTGGTGGCCTGGATCAGCCTCGTGGCCATCCTCGTGGTTGAGCCGGGGATCTACGACAGCGCCATGAAGCTTCCCGCGGGCCGGCACGTTCTCGCTGACCTGGCGTTTCTGGGTGCGATCTCGGCTTTCATCGCACTCCTCGTTGTCGGGGTTCTGAGGCGCTGGCGCTGGACGTTCTGGCTGATCCTGGTCGCCTTCCTGTTCGGCGTTTTGCGCGTACCGGCGTCGGTCCTGGAACTACCGGGGTGCTATCTCCGGCCGGACCGACATGGTACGTGCTGTTTCAGGCCCTGCTCGGCCTTGCCCAGGTCACGATCGGGCTTCTGATGCTTGCCGGCTACCGGCGGGCCGGATTATGGGGCAGCCCAGGCACCTTGCCTCGCTAGTATTGGACCCTCGTGAGGGGTGTGGTCTGCCATAAAGGAGTCCGGCACAGGTGCGGGGGTTCTCCAGAACCCCGCGCCGTGTCGGGTTTCGTGCGCGTAGAGTTGGCGGTCGAATAGGCCGCAGCAATCAGCGAACAAAAAGCTGGCGAGCTGAAGTGCTGAAATGCTGAGAGCCGCCTGTAGGGCGGCGTGCTGACTAGCTGACATACGCTATGATCTCGGTGATGAACGAACGTCAGGAGGAAAAGGGCGTCCGGAGTGATCTCGCGGATCGGCTACGTGAGGCGGTCTCCCGCCCGCTGGACGAGTGGAGCGAGGTGTACGAGGGCTTCTCGCCCGTAGACCTCGAGACCGGGCAGCGGCGTCCGCGTGTGCCGCCGCCAGGGGCGGATTCGCGGCTCGCTGCGGTGCTGGTCCCCATCCTAGTGGAGGGCGAGGATGCGCGCGTGGTCTATACGGTTAGGAAGGACGATCTCGCCGACCACGCGGGCCAGATCTCCTTTCCAGGCGGCAGCATAGAGGCGGGTGACGGTTCGCTGATGGAGACGGCATTGCGCGAGGCCGAGGAGGAGATCGACCTCAGCCCAGAATTGGTCGAGGTAGTCGGGGCGTTGGAGGAGATGTACATCCCGCCCTCGAACTTCCGCGTGAGCCCTTTTGTCGGGCTCCTGCCGCCCGAGGCCGAGATGGTACTGGCCCCCGACGAGGTAGAGGAGATCTTCACCGTCTCTTTGGCGACGCTGACCGCCAATGAGACTTTCCGCAAGGTACTCTGGCACTATGACGGTCGCGACTACGAGGTGCCGGTGTTCGCCGTCGAGGACGCTGTTTCGCGAAACATCTGGGGCGCGACGGCGGCGATAACCGCGGCCTTGCTGGCACGCCTGGGCTGGCGGGAGTACAGACGCTAAGGGGACCGCATGCTGCGAGTGGTCGCAATGCTGCTGTTCGGCCTGATGTTCCTGGCCCAAGTCGGAGACCTTTACGGACTTTACCTCACGCTCGCTGACCCTGTGCCTGCGGCTGACCGATTCGGTATCAGCGCCGGGGCCGAAGTCCTGCGCAGTACTATACTCCTGATCCTTGCCCTCATCGTTTGTCTTGGCGCGCTCCTTGCCCTGGTCGGGTTGCTCCTCCGCAGAACCGCACTCTTTCACAAGAGCGCCCTGGCCTGCGCGCTCGGATACGGCGTGTATGGGCTGTATCAGGTGGCTGACGGCGCACTGCAAGTCGGCTCGGCGATCGTCATCCTTGCCGGTTTGATCTATCTGGTGCTCGGCGGCATCGCATACGCCATGTATCGGTCTGTGTTCGAGACGTGAAAGCACTTCAGCACGTCAGCAATAAAGAAGCTGACTGGCTGAAGTGCTGACCGGCGCGGGAATTGGAAGGGTTGTACCCTTCCAATTCCCGCTACATCTCACCTTAGCTCGCGCTACCTGATAGATTCTCTGATCGTGGCTACGGAAACCAAGAGAGAAGAGGGTGTTCGACGGGTCTATAAGGACCGCAACCTCCAGGTGCTGTGGGGCGTAACGTTGATGGCGGTATTAGGGACCTCGAGCATAACTCCGGCCTTTCCGAGCATCGTGCGGGCGCTCGGGATCTCGAGTGGGCAGGTTGGGCTCCTGATCACGTTCTTCACCATGCCCGGCATCGTGCTGACTCCGCTCCTCGGCGTACTCTCCGACCGTTTCGGGAGGAAGAAGATCCTGGTCCCCGCCCTTATCCTTTTCGGCCTCGCCGGCGGCGCCTGCGCCTTCGCCCGCAGCTTCGAACTGCTCCTCGCTCTCCGATTTTTTCAGGGCATGGGAGCCGCCGCCCTCGGGACTCTCAACGTCACGGTGATCGGGGACATCTACGAAGGCCGCGAGCGGTCGAGCGCGCTCGGATACAATTCCAGCGTTCTCTCTATAGGGACGGCGAGCTACCCCGCGATCGGCGGTCTCCTGGCTACCTTCGCGTGGTACTACCCTTTCGCCCTTCCCTTCGCGGCGATACCCATAGCCATCGTCGTCCTGTTCTCGTTGCGCAATCCGGAGCCGCGCAACGACGATCGGTTGAGGGACTACTTCGGGAGCGTGTGGGAGAACCTTCGCGACAGGGAGGTCTTCGGCCTGATCGGAGCCTCCCTGCTAACGTTCATAATCCTCTTCGGGCCGCAGATCTCGTACCTACCGATCCTGATGAACGCGCGCTTCGACGCCCCTTCCTACATTATCGGGGCCGTCCTCTCGGGCGCATCCCTGACCACCGCGCTGACCTCGACCCAGCTCGGCCGCCTGACCGGCCGCTTCTCGGAGAAGAGCCTCTTGAAGGCGGCATTCGTACTCTATGCGATCGCCCTGACCGCCGTCGCATTCACTCCCAGCCTGCCCCTTCTCATGCTCCCCGCCGCCCTGTTCGGTGTGGCGCAGGGGATCAACCTCCCCAACGTCTTCTCGCTCCTAAACTCCCACGCCCTATCAGAGAACCGCGGGGCGTTTATGGCCACAAATGGTATGTCACTGCGCGCCGGCCAGACGATAGGTCCCCTCTTTATGGCCTCAGCCGCAGGAGCGCTCGGCCTGACCGGAGCCTACCTCACCGCCGCCGGGCTCGCGGTCTTCGCATTCGTGGTGGTCCTCGCTCTAGTGCGTTAGAACAGGCATCAGGCTACAGGTTTCAGGCCTCAGGATTTCTTTGTGCACAGAGCTGGTACGGAAACCACATGACCGCGTCGGCAGCGCGTGCAACGCGCGCGAGCGTAGCCCCCCTTGCTCTCAGCCTGAGAGCCTATGTCATTTCTGTGGCCCATGACCCGTCATTCCCGCGCAAGCGGGAATCCACTGCGGCAGCGCTCCGCGCCTCCAACCATGAGCGTTCTACGCGACTACCTATGTAGGGTGAGGCTGGCGCAATGTAATCTTGCCGTGTAAACTTACGACGTAAGATAACCAGAGCGGAACAGAGGGGTGTGGGTTGTGGGATCTAGTGAGCGGGAGGTGAGTTTCGGGGTGCGGGACGACTCGGGGATGGGGCGTGGTGTATACGTGCGGCACAGGTTGGATATCTCGGTGGCGGATATCTTGTTCGGTGTTCTTTCGTGCGGGCGGGTATGGCGGAGAAAGAGGCTGGAGGCTGAGGTGTTGCGCCTTTGCTCTCTACAAGACGAGGGGCTTATTAGTCTCTCCGTGCGGAGTGGATGGGACTTGTGGCTCGCGGCGCAGGGTTTTCGGGCCGGGGATGAGGTTCTCGTCTCGGCTGTCACGCATCCTGACATGGTGAGGATCATACGCGCGCACGGTCTACGGGCCGTCCCTGTGGACATCGACCCGGAGGCGCTCGCGGTGCGGCGCCGGATGCTGGACGCGGCCCTCACGAGGCGCACGCGGGTCGTTCTGGTCGCGCACCTGTTCGGCGGGCGCATGGATCTCGGTGATGTTGCCAGGTTCGCGAGGGAGCATGGTCTGCTCCTCGTCGAGGATTGCGCCCAGGCCTTCCAGGGGCCAGAGAGCATGGGAGACCCGGCGGCGGATGTTTCCATGTATAGCTTCGGCACCCTCAAGACCTCGACTGCGCTTGGAGGTGCGATCCTACGGGTACGTGACAGGGAGGCGCTGGATAGGATGCGTGGGATCCAGGCCTCCTATCCAATGCAGGGCCGGGGCGCATATCTGAAGAAGCTGTTGAAAGTCCTCGGCCTCCTGGCCGCCTCGCGGCCCCGCCCCTACGGTTTGCTTGCGGGAGCCTGCACGTGGCTCGGCTCCGACCTCGACGCGCTGGTCAACGGCGTGGTCCGCGGGTTTCCCCCACAGGAGCCGGGGGCGACTTTTTTCCGGCGCCTGAGATATCGGCCCTCCGCGCCGCTGCTCGCGATGCTATCGAGGAGATTAAGCACCTTCGATGGAGAACGGTTGGAACGACGGGCCTTGACGGGTGGGCGCTTTGCAAGCAGACTGCGGGAAGATCTGCATCCTGGTTGGCATTCATTACGGCGGACGCACTGGCTCTTCCCTGTGGTCGTCGCAGACCCTGAGGCCCTGATCCTGGGCCTCCGCCAACATGGCCTGGACGCGAGTCAGGCTACCAGCAGCATCGCCGTCATCGAAGCGTCCGCAGGGCGTTCTTCGCCCACCAAAGCATCGCTGATGATGTCAGGCATCGTGTTCCTGCCGGTGTACCAGGAGCTTCCTTCGGGAGCCTTCGATGCCATGGCCGGGCTCGTCAACGACTGCGCCGCTCGCGGGGTGGCCGAACGTGTGGCGCTGTGATGGGCCACCTTCGGGAACACACGCTCGAAGAACTGGGTCTTGGCGTGTTCGACGTGCTCGTGATCGGTGGCGGCATAGTTGGTGCCAGGGTCGCTTACGACGCGGCGCGGGCAGGGCTTCGTGTGGCGCTCGTGGACGCCGGAGACTTTGGTGGGGCTACATCAGGGGCTTCAGCGCGCCTTGTACATGGTGGGTTTCGCTACCTTGGAACGGGCGATTTCCGGCTCGTGCGTGCGGCCCTGAGGGAGCGCGACGTCCTCACATCCCGCGTTGCGCCTCATCTCGTCAGGCAGCTGCCTTTCGTGTTATCCGCTGTAGGAGGACGGCGCCAGCGCTCCAGGTGCGCGGCCGGACTCCTCGTCTACACCGCGCTCGACGGGTTCAGGAGGCCGCTTCCACGCTTCATCACACCGGAGGAGGCAGCCCTTCTCGTGCCGTCCCTCCGCGTCGGAGATTCCGCCTCACACGCTGTCTACTACGAGGCCAGGACCAACGATAGCCGTCTGGCGCTTGCCACCGTGACCGCCGCCGCGCGCTCCGGTGCGGTGGTGGCGAACTATCTGCGGGCGGTGGACCTGGATCTTGCACCGGGCAAGATCTCACGCGTGTCGCTAGAGGGGCGTGGGGGAGAGGTAACCGTCCGGTGCAGGGCCGTAGTCAACGCCACAGGTCCATGGCTGGATCTCATAAGAAGAATGGAGGATTCCGCTTGCGAGCCCGTCACCCGCCTCAGCAAAGGGGTCCACGTCGTACTTCGACCGGACGAACAGTGGCAGGCCGCCGTCGCCGTCTCTCTGGAGGGTGGACAGCACCTCTACGCCGTCCCCTGCGAGGGCACGATCCTGCTCGGCACCACCGAAGAGGAGTATTGTGGCGATCCAGCCGGCGTGGCCGCAGAGCCCGAGGATGTCGCCTATCTCCTGGGGATGGCCGACCAGTTCCTCTGCCCGGAGATGCTCCGTGCAGAGCGTGTCGTCTCAGCGTTCGCGGGGCTGCGCGTCTTAACGCGGGGGGAGGAAGCGACGCTCAACTCGAGCCGGGATCATCTGTTGAGGGTCGGGCCTGGTGGCATGGTCTCGGTGGCCGGTGGCAAGCTGACCACCCATCGTCGGATAGCCCTCGATGCGCTGCGGCACCTGCCCCACAGAGTCAGGCCAAGGAGACTCTCCCTCAGCGACACGCCACTCCCCGGCGCCTCTCCTGTTCGTGATATAGGTTCCTATACTCGCCTCGACAGTTCGACGGTGGATCATCTCCTGCACCTCTACGGCTCAGAGACAGGTAAGCTGCTCGGATATAGCTTAGAGAACGAGCTCGAGAGGATAACGTCAGGAGCGCCGGACCTCTGGGCGCAGGTCTACCATGCGATCCGCGAAGAGTGGGCCGTAACCATTGAGGACGTTATATATCGCAGGACCACCCTTGGACTTCGCGGCTTCGATACACCACAGATCCGTCGGATGATCTCGGCAGCTCTCGAATCCGATCCCGGCTCCCAAACCCCGCAACCCGGACTTCTAGGGCCGTTCCAGGGTTGATCTCCCCCGAGTAAAACTGTCTTACGGCTCGGCTTCGTAACGCTCTTCGTAACGCTTGGAGGACGGTGGTGGTGTAGGGTGGGGTCGTGACGGAAGGAGTAGAGCAGCATCGAGAAGCCGGGAAGATGAGCGCCCATGCGTCTCTGCCTCCTCCTACGCTGCGCGGGCGCTGGTTGCTTCTCGCGAGGGCGGCGTGGGTGGCAGTAGCTGTCGTTGCGCTTGGGAGGTTCGTAACCGCCGTCCCAGCTCGCTACGCCGAACTCGCCCACCCCACCTCAGGGGTGCGCGCCGCCCTCGCGGAGATGGGGCTCTCCGCGGGTGGATACGCCATCTACAACCTTGCCCTCGACGCCGTCTTCGTGTCCATCTTCGCCGTGGTCGCCATAGTCATCTTCTGGCGTCGTTCCAACGACCCGGTGGCGTTGCTCGTCGCCACGATGCTGGTGGTCTGGGGGCCGCTTAACGGGCTCTTCGTCCTGACTCCGAGCGCCACACAGGAGATGTCCCCTGCGTTGGGGATGGCGCTGGACAGGGTGCCTACGTTCGTCG
>Ga0126310_10000838_pt1 | contig 11280 bp, 9 predicted proteins | sample Plot60_FD_92540 | JGI IMG/M metagenome (GOLD analysis project Ga0126310, IMG submission 92540) | Serpentine soil microbial communities from UC McLaughlin Reserve, CA, USA - Plot60 | ecosystem: Environmental > Terrestrial > Soil > Grasslands | place: USA: UC McLaughlin Reserve, Lake County... | reverse complement strand
TGGAGTGAGCACTCGCATGGGGAGAAGTTCGGCTCCCGGCGCAAGCAGCTCGGCTCGTCCGCCGGCGGCGAGAAGCTGGGGTGCAGCCTCTACGAGGTGCCGGCCGGGCGCAGGGCTTGGCCCTACCATTACCACCTCGCCAACGAAGAGGCCATCTACGTGCTGGAGGGCTCGGGCACCCTACGGATCGGTGGGGAAGAGATCCGCGTTTCTAGGGGTGACTACGTGGCGCTGCCCGCCAGAACGCAAGCGGCTCACCAGATCGTCAACGACTCAGGGGCGGTGCTGAGGTACCTCTGCTTCTCCACGATGGTCGAACCGGACGTGATGGTCTACCCCGACTCCGGGAAGGTCGGCATCTTCGGCGGGGCTGCACCCGGAGGCTCCAAGGAGAAGAGAACCTTCAGCAAGTTCCTCCGAGAGGAGGCCGAGGTCGGCTACTACGAGGGTGAAGAGTAGCGGTGCTCATGCGAGAAGGATTCCGGTGTCGGAGGGGTACAAGCAGAAGGAGGCGACCGCGGACCTTCCAGCGCCCGTTGGAGCCTAGGAGCTCTGGCACCTGGAAGGACCCCGATCCAGTTTCTCGGCTGCACGGGGAGGCGCCAGCGGGTGTGGGTCGCGGTGGCCTCGAGGTTAACCCTAGGTAAAAGGTACGTTAGAGATCTTCACCATCTCCACCCAACATGATAGGCTATGCAGATATGTGTAAAAGGCACATATCAAAGGGTACCGCACGAACCGAGAGGAGGGCCGGATGACAGACGACCGGCGCCCCACCAAGACCGAAGCCGAATCGCTGACCATACTCGCCGCACTCTACCGTATCCTGGAGGACGCTCGAAGGTACGAGGAGTACGCCGAAGTTGCCCAGCGGGCCTACGACGAGGAGCTCGTCGACTTCTTTGGAGAACTGCGAGAAGAGTCTCGCGGACTGGCCGAGCGGGCCGGGAAGCTGCTCGCGCAGCGGTTGGCCGATGGCGGGGTACACTAGCCAACCCCAACTCCGGCGCCCTCTCAAGCGGGGTAGCGGTTGCCCAGCGGCAACCCAAAGCCGCACGCAATTGCTTCAGCCTTCGCCTTCTCGCGGGCCTAGCGTGCTATGCTACCAGCCGCACTGTTGCCGCGCCGTTGACTGCTAGTCTAATGCGGAATGGTAGTCCCGTTGTCGTAATCGGCGTTCGTCTCGGGCTGCACGGTCGCCACAGCGGCTCCTGCCGGCGCCCCCCAGCGAATATCTGAGGACCATGGAGCGACGCCCCGCCGGGCGGCTCACGGGAGGACCGCACGCGGCTAGATGCCCCTGAGGTACAGCCCCATATGCGTGTCGGGCATTGCGGGACCTGATGAACGTAGTCACACTATCATCGTGGCATCTCGCGTGGTACCCCATCTGAGCTTCCCGTTGGGCAAAGGCGCAATACAGGACGAGAGGAGGTATGCACAATGGACGCCGGACAAGCTGACAGTGCGGCGCTCTCCCCGTTTGTGCGTTACTTACGTGAGGAGTGGTGCCGGCTGCGCAGCGCCACCGCTTCGCTCTTCTTTTCGGAGGCCCAAGCACGGGAGCTGCGGCAGACTATCGAGCACGTTTCCCTGGAGGAGGTGAGCGAGGTGGACGTGCCCGTCTCGTGGCTCTTGAGCCGCCACGCAGAACCTGTACCAGGCGGCTCACGCTTTTCTCCTGGACAAGGAGGCACAGGAGGTACCCTACGTCATAGGCATCGCCGGAAGCGTCGGCGTGGGAAAGAGCATGACGGCGGAGGTACTGCAGGCCCTGATCTTCCTCTGGCCGGGGCGCCCGAAGGTGGATCTGGTCAGCACCGACGGTTTCCTATACCCGAACCATGTGCTGCGATCGCGGGGGCTGCTGGACCGTAAAGGCTTCCCCGAAAGCTACGATCTGCCCCTCCTGCTGCGATTCCTCGCAGACGTCAAATCCGGTCGAGCCGAGGTGAGCGCACCGATTCACTCCCACCTCACCTACGACATCCTTCCCGACCAAGCCCAGATCGTCAGGCGCCCCGAGGTCCTAATCGTGGAAGGCCTGAACATCCTTGAAGCCGGTATCCTAGAACCCTCTGAGGGACAGCGAGTCTTTGTCTCCGACTACTTCGACTTCTCGATCTACGTGGACGCGCAGGAGCACTATATCCGGGAATGGTACCTGCAGCGGTTCTTGGGCCTGAGGGAAATGGCGCTTCGGGATGAGTCCGCTTACATGCACCGCTACGCGAGCCTCTCCGTCGATGAGACCACAAAGGAGGCCGAACGTATATGGGCCGAGATCGACTATCCCAACCTCAAGAAGAACATAGAACCCACCAAGTCCCGGGCACGTCTGATCCTTGAGAAGGGTCCGGATCACTCTATCCAGAGCGTGCTCTTGCGGAAGGTGTGATTTATCCTGCCAGCTGCCGGCCTGAGAAGGTGTGGATTTGGAAAGCTCTGGCCTCTGAGCGGCTAACTCCTCGCTTGGCGCCACATGCGTGGCGGCGTGCTGCCCCCTCCGCGTGGCTAGAGCTTTACATCAATCTCTGCTGCTCCGCTTACCTTGGCCATCGCGTGGAAGGTCAAGCACGGCGTTGTCCCGACTGGCTTGCACCCAGACGAAGGCGGTAGCGACATCAGCCCCTGCTGGCGCCTCCGTGCTACGTCAGAGAGCTTAGGTAGGGGATAGGAGCTACGCCAGCTCTCAGGACTTCGCTTGGCCGATACTCCGAACGGAACGGCTATTGATCCTGCAGGATGCCGATAGCGGTTCGCGTCGTCCCTGACATACCGGCCTTCTGCCGCGAGCTCGTAGGGGCGCTCGCGGAGCAGTAGGGGAGGGGCGTACACTAGTCGATACACCAATTAGAGCGACGTAGAGGTGAGGTCGCTCGCATTCGGTCCCCGTCGGCCACGACATGTTGCAGGTAAAACGCAGCCCTCGCCTATTCCCACCGGCAGCCGTGCAAGCGTGCGCTTAATCAGTGGTGCGTTTCGCAAGGAACAGGAGCGAGCCTACATCTTGAGAGTTGCGCTAGATCGTCTAGGACGTTAGGATTTCACCCACTACAAGACTCGACAGGTAGGGCTTAGAGGCTCGTCCCAAAGCGTGGGCACCTACAGGGGCGGGCGGAGCTAGTGGTGCAACCGGCTACCGAACTTCGGTGGCCGGTTTTCGTTTGTATAGCCCGAAACGTGGACAGGAGGAACCTAGCAGCAGGTGAACCGAGCGAGATGTGTCTACCTCGCGGGACGGCTCACCCAACTCCTCCATAGGAGGCGACAATTGGCTAACGGGGGCAACGAACAAGCGCGGGCTGACAATACCACTCAGGTGCCTTCTGGGGCTACGAGTGCGAGCTTGGGGGTCACTCTCTTACGCGTGGCGTGGCTTGCGGTACTGCTCGGCTTCGTGATGGAAGGTGTGTTGCTCCTGCTCGGCGTCGGCCTCGGCAATCTGTTCGGTTTGGGTCCGTTAGTCGCGGGCCTCGTCAAGAACGTCTCGTGGTCGGTGTTCGTATGCGTGGGTCTCGCCGTCGGCACAACCGTCTCGAAGGCACGGGTGCCGGCGATGGGCATCTCTGGCCTCCTAGCTGCACCGCTCGCCTTCGAGGTCTCGCGCGTGCTTCACAAAGGGACGCTCGAAGCCCTCGCGGCTTCGGGAGGCGGTGGCGACGGCGTTTCCCCGTTCTTGGTCGCCTTCGTGAAGGGGCTTGAGTACGCGGTTCTCGGGATGGCGATCGGCTGGGTCGGTCAGCGCCCCTGGGGAGGAGCGGCGGCCCACATGGGGATAGGACTCGCGGTGGGCTTGGCCTTTGGCGGGACGATACTAGCCCTCACGATGGGATCGACACCGCAACCGCCCCCTACCGACCTCATTACTCAAGGCGTAAACGAGGTACTGTTCCCAGTCGGCTGCTCGCTTGTACTGTTCTCGGCTGGTGCATTGGGAAAGAGGATAGACAACCGGCGTTGATCCCAGAAGGATTGACAGTGCAGCAAGAGGGAACGGAGGTCATTAAAGATACAGAGGGCCTCGCGCGAGACTGCAGAGCTCACTAATTACCTTGACGAGATCGAACAGTCGGTTAGTCAGAAGTATCCTCTGCTTGCTCCTGGCTGTCTTTTTGAGGATGTCCTCCATCGCTTCCCCGCGCGGTCATGGGTACGGCGCCTCCACCTGCCTCCGCCTCCTCGCTACCCTCGCAGTGGATGCAGCGTGACACCCACTTGTACCTTACCGCCCGATCACCGCCCGGAACACCGGACCCGCCATTGTCTTAACTTGCGTGGGCCCATGCTCTCGTTGAACCCATCGCCCTGCTGCGGTCGGCGGTATAGCTAGATTACTGGTGGGTCGCGAGCGGGATTAATGGCCGCCCTTCTCAGCCGGCGTCCCCGAGCACCCGGGCGAGGACGTTCGGCCGGTCGGTCATGATGCCGTCCACCCCGTAGCCGAGCAGCCGGCGCATGTCGGGTTCGGCGTCGATGGTCCACACGTCCACCCGTAGCTTCCGCTCGTGCGCCGCCCGGACAAAGTCGGGCGTGACGATGTGTAGCCCCTTGTAGGTCTCCGGGCCCTGGAGGGCCCGGTAGGACGGCCTCGACGTGCTGCCAAGACCCAGGCGGCTCAGGAGCCAGAAGGAGAGCAGCTCCGCACTCGAAGAAGCGGTCGGCACCCCGCGTCCCGACGCCTCGCGGAACCGGCGGATCGTGTCGGAGTCCTCGGAGACGACCAGCGTGCGCTCCCCGGCTCCTGCGGCCTCGATCACGCGCCAGACCGCCTCCTCTATGCCCGGTCGCTCGCCCTTGATCTCGACATTTATCGGCACCTCGGGGAACGCCCGGTAGACCTCCTCGAGGGTGGGGACCCCGACCCCCTGGCCCCGGTAGGGGTAGGTTCTGCCGCCGTCCGGGGTGAACCGGTACCCCGCGTCGAGCCGCTCGACCTCCGTCAGCATCATCTCGCGGACGGGGCCGGTACCGTCCGTGGTGCGGTTCACGGTGGGATCGTGGAGCACTACGACGTGCCCGTCGGCGGTGGCGTGGACGTCCAACTCGATGACGCCGGCGCCGGCCTCGAGACCCTTCCGGAAACCCTCGAGAGTGTTCTCCGGGGCTATCTTGGCCCCCCCGCGGTGCGCGATGTTCACCGGCCAGTCTTTCGGAGCCCGAGCCCCGCCGGAGTCCTTACCGCGTCTCCCCAGGTATAGGCCCGCCACCGCCCCAGCCAGGGCGCCTAGGAGGAGCGAGCTGGCACCGAGGCGGACCTCCCAGACCTTCTCCGCCACCCTAGGGCTTGGGCCCTCCTGCTTTACGATGAAGTTGCTCACGCCGTCTCCATTCCTTCCGCTTCCCCGGCGACCTACAGCAGCAGCCGTCCTATCACATCGTCCTGCAACTCGTCGATCAAGCCGATCAACCGCACGCCAGAGGTTTGGTGCCCCGCATGCGGCCGAAGAGAGCGAACGCCGCATTCCGGTTCGCCTCGATCCCCGCCGAGGTCACGGCCCGGCTCACCATGCTCATGTTTCCACCCCCGTTTCGAGACGCGTTTCTGCCCCAGCGTAACGCCTTTGGCCGTCACGACGCATCCCCCAATGAAGTGATCTTTACGGTTGCGTGGGCATTGTATGAGAGAGGGCCACGCCGTGGGAGGCGGCGCGGCCCGCAGATGTGGTGCGCCGATTGTACGGGACCCTCTGGCGATTGAGGAGCTTGACGTATCGGTGGTCTGTGTTGCCCATCTTACCCCACAAGTTGTACTGCGAAGATATGTACCCGCGCTTCATCAGCCGAGCCTTTGCCGATTCACCGCATACAGGCTGTACCTCCCTCTGGGGTCGTCTATGGCGGTGACCCCGGGTTGGCGCTCCAGTGTTCTCTCAAGGCGGGAGCCGGCACGGACCATTACGTAGTCTACCTTGTAGCGACGCAGGATCTCGATCTTTTCCCTAACCGTAGACCTACGGAAGAACTTCCGCACGTCTAGCGCACCCTGGGGCACCTCGATCTCTCCGGGCGCGCGGCGCTCCAAAGCAGCCAGATGGTTCAAGAGCGTCGCGCCTCTCAGGCTCACCACGTTCGCCGAGGCCGAATACCCTGGAATGCAGATGTTCTGCGCATCCGGCGCCAGCACGACGCTCGGTTCGGTAATGTTGTCCCGCATCCAGCGGAACATGGGATCTAAGCAGTGGCTCTCGTTCAGCGCGACCTCGCTCGGGTTGTACGCGTCCTTGACGGTGGCTGCGACCATCGGCTCGGTCACAGCCATCAGCACGGCTACCAGCACCAAGGGCAGCAACCGCGTGATGCGCTGCGCGATACCGACTCTGCTCAGGTAGGCTTCCGCGTGGCTCGTCGCTTCCCAGGCCATCCAACCGAGGATCAGCAGAGCCGCCATGGGTATGGGCCACGCCAGGCGCCACAATTGCCCGGGGAGGACGACGTGGTCGCCCACGAACGTGGCAATCGGGGGAACGTAGCACACCAGGGTGGCGAGGAGCAACACCCCGACGAGCAGCTGAGCCCCTGGGCTCCCCTTCAAGCGCCAGAGCAAGAACGGAACCCCGAGCAAAAATGCACCCAATATCACAGGATTGAGTATCAGCGAAGGGTGCATCATGTAAAGCCCTTCCCCAAGCTCGAATATGCGCATCCTCTCAGGCATAACGAACACCATGTTGGCCAGCACGTCGGGATCGCCGGAATTTATGTCGGCGGACTTCAGCACGGCGGCCAGCGGGTTGCCCGTGGTCAGGACGTACAGCGCGGGGACGAGGACGACGCTGAGCAGCGCTACACCCAGGCTCGCCATCTTCGTCCAGGCTTCTCGCCTCCGCCGGTTGACTGCCAGGTAGACGAAGCCGAACCCCGCCATCGACAGACCGATGATCGCCACTCCTACAGGGTGCACGGTCATCATCGACCAGTAGGTGAATGTGAAGGCCGCCAGGTATCGCCACTTCCGGCTCTCCAAAAAGGAGACGGCTAGGTTGAGAGCAACGGGCAGAAAGAGGAACCGGGCGAGAAACTTGTCTTCTGCTACGCGACTGATAAACCCACCCTCCAAGGGATACTCGTCTCCGAAGGCGTAAGTCTCAGGAGAGAGATTGACGAGAAAGAACAAAGTGTAAAGACTGACCGTCACAAGAGCCGCCACTTCACTCTTGAAGAGGGTCCGAGCCAAGGCGTAAAACGCCAGCAGGGATATGACGATGAGCGTCGGTACCAGATAGTCGAGTACCAGCGCTATGGGGTCGATACCTGAGACCTGCGAGAGAGCGGCTTGCTCCAGCAGCCACCCGTTGATTTGCGCGCGCGATAGGCTGGCTTCTCTACCGAAATACGGTTCGTAGAGTGCCAGCTTGTCGGTGCCTAGAAACTCGCGCACCCATGCCAGGTATACCCATATATCTCCGTAGAAGCCGCCCTGCAGCCTCGCCCAGGATACGAAGGCCAGGAGCGCACTCAGCAACAGGAAGGGGATCCAGAGGGGGCTAAACCAAAAGCCGGCCTGGGTCCTACTTTCCAGAAGTGGCTTCCGGCGAAGCATAGCGAACACGGCTGCTGTCACAGATGCGGCCACGACCGCGCCGGCGATCCAGAGGTAAGCCGCAAGGTTTTGGTGCAGGATGAGCAAGGGGACACCTAGAAACCCGAAGATACCCACACTGATCGCGAACGATACGGGCACCATGGCAGGACCCGATATAGACTCAGCCAAGAACCAATGCGACAGCAGCACCCCGGGGACCATGAACAAGAAGAGCGTGACCAAGAAGGAGATTAGGGGGACCTCCGCGAAGGTGGATCGCAAGGGACCTATCAGGGTCAAAGCCACCGTGCTCAGGAGCACGATATAAGCCTCGAGCATCCGTACCCGGCGGTTCAATACGATCCTTCTCCTTTGCGTTTGGACAGCGACGTCCTTTGTAAGTCGTTCACCTATTATTGCGAGGATGCTGAGATTCCGACAAGGTATTAGATTTGGGAAGCACCTCAGGGAGCTGCTGGGAAAGCCGGACGTCGTGTCCCCCGGAGCAAAGGTTGCGATCTTTGTTGACGGTGGCTTTGGCACGGCTACGGCTTCCCGCAGTGGGAGCATAAGCAGTTTCCCTTTTAGAGGAATGAGATTGCCAAGACCCGCGAACGCGATCGAAGAAACCTTGCCAAGTTGCGTCGAATGGGATGGCGGGTAATCAGGATTTGGCAACATGGCCTCGAAGATGACCTTCACAGAACGGTAGCAAAAAATTCACACTACGTTGGAAGGTGTAACTAGGGCCTCGGTAGGGCGAGACATCCCCGGAGAGGAGACGCTGCGGGAGGAGATGGCTAGGGGCGGATCTACCAAAGGCTCACCACAACGCATCGAGGCTAGATAGGCTTCTTAAACTGTCTTTGGCTATACACTTGTTCCCTCACTTTCTCGAAGAAGTGGGGGTTCTTCCTGTGCTGTTCGACGAGCCAGTCAACGAAAGTAGAACTGTCCTTGGGAGAAACAAACTTGGGCAAGTGAAGGAAGGAATGGTTAAAGCCTATATTGAGCATCTCCTTAACGCACTGAACATCGTTGCTGTTGATCTTCGTCCCGTCGGGCAGGGCGAGGTCAGGCGCCCACCCAACTCCCGACCTCCACACCACCGCTTATCAGCCTCGACGTCTCCCGACTGGGGCCCTAGCGAGGCGGTCCCACCACGACGGCCCTGGTGGGAGCCGGGCGGCGGTGTCGCCTTCCCCGCATTCGCCTTCTCGCGGGCCATCCAGATCAGCAGGTCCATGCGTTCCTCGCCTACCTTGGCACAACCAAGATCTTTGTGAAACGCCACCCACCTTTCGCCACCGGTGCGGTAGAAAGACGTCCGTGAGCATCTCGCGCTACCATACCGTAGGAGCCGTCGCCAGGGACCTGAGGGCGCTCAAAGAGCTCGACGAGCGCCTCGAGACTCTAGGCCTCCCGTCCGGCTTCCTGCTCGTGCTGGCGCGGCGGCGGGACGAGCGCCTCGTAGAGGTGACCCTCCCCGACGCCCGCGTGCGGAGGGTCGGGGGCGGGCTCTCGAGGACGCAGTGGTTCGAGTTCGCGAGCGCCTTTCTCGGAGTAACCGCCGTGAGCGTGCTGATGGGCGCCGTCCACCTTGCGACCGGCCTCACCGTGCAGGCGGTCATGACCCTCGCCGCGGTCATCGGCCTCGTCCTCTACCACAGGCGACCCCAGGTCGCGAAGCACCTCGTCGGCATGGGTCTCCCTGAGGGGCCTGCCGAGGAGTGGGCGGGAGTCTTTCCTGATGGCTTTGCCCTCGCGCTCGCCACCGTGACCGCTGACCTCTTCGAAGAGACTCAGGAGGCCTTCTTAGAAGACGGCCTCGTCGCACCACTCGCCGTGGACCGCAGGCCGGTGATTTAAAGCATTTCAGCACGCTACGGCTTTGCCTCCGCTTGTCAGCACGGCGCTTCGCGCCTTGTCAGCACGCCGCCTTGCAGACGGCTTTCAGCTAGTCAGCGCAAAGAGAAGCTGACAAGCTGACAAGCGAGGCCTTATAAGGCCGAAGCGTGCTGACAAGCGAAGCCCGTAAGGGCGTAGCGTGCTGAGAAGCGGAAGCCGAAGGCTGGAGCGTGCTGACAGGCTGACACGCTGATAAGCTACTGCGCGTGATCGTACGCGAAAAGCCCGATTCGTTCGTGCTCGTAAAACAGCACGACCATGCCCTGGCCTCGGGAGAGTTCGCGAGGCGCTGGGCGAAGAGGCCGCGGCCGCTTGAGCCGACCCTCTACGCCATAGCGCATCACGACGTGGCCTGGCAGGCGCCGGACGCGACCGTGCGGTGGAACGAGGAGACCGGCCGCCCCTACTCCTTCGTGGATTACCCGCCTGAGGCGAAGGTCCGGGCTTACGCCGAGGGCCTGGACTGGCTGGAGGAGAGGGACCCTTACGCGGCCTGCCTGTGCAGCATGCACTATGAGACGCTCCTGCGCCGTTTCGGCGGGAGCGAGGCGGAGGCGGGGTTCGCCGAAGCCGAGTCCCGGCGCCAGGCGAGGCTGCGGGCCGGGATGTCAGGGGAGGAGCTGGAAAACCTGGAGCACAACCTGGGCCTCCTCAGGTTGTGCGACGGCCTGTCCCTCTACGTCTGCCTCAACGAGCCGGGCCACGGCGAGTATCCGCCACCCTACCCCGGGGGCTTCAAGCTCGCGGGCGAGCGGTTCGAGCCCGCATGGGAGGACCGGCACACCCTGCGCCTCGAGCCCAACCCGTTCTCCGAGCCGTTCGGCTTCTCCATCCCGTACCTGACGGTGGGTAGAGACAGGCGACCCGTCGAGAGCGGCCGCCTGGAAGTTCGGGTGGTAACCTCTTAGGTGCGCGCCTCGACGGGCGTCGCTCGATAACCTTCACCACCTTAGAAAGGACCAGATGAGGGACGCATCTTACGAGTTCTTGAAGAGATTACTCTCAACCCCGGGGCCGAGTGGCAACGAGGGAGCGGCCGCCAGGATCTGGCGCGAGGAGGCGAAGGCGTTCGCCGAGGTCAGGGGCGACAGGATGGGCAACTCCTTCGCCACGATAGGCCCGGGCGGGTCGCCTAAAGTGATGCTCTCGGGGCACATAGATGAGATCGGGGTGATGGTCACCCACATCGACGACAAGGGGCTCGTGCGCTTCACCGGTGTGGGCGGATGGGACCCGCAGGTGCTCGTCGGCCAGAGAGTGCGCCTCCAGACGCAGGGCGGCGAAATAGTGGGTGTGATAGGCAAGAAGGCCATCCACCTCATGGAGCCCGAGGAACGCAAGAAGGTCTCAGACATAAAGAGCCTGTGGATAGACATAGGCGCGAAGGACGCAGACGAGGCGAAGGGGATAGTCAGGGTCGGCGACGTTGGGGTCGTAGACCACGACCTCCTCGAGCTCCCCAACGACCGCATCGCCTCCCGCTCGCTGGACAACAGGATGGGCGCCTTCGTCGTGCTGGAGGCCCTGCGGCTGCTCTCCGAGGAGGAGGAGGACATCGGAGCCGAGGTCGTCGCTGTGGCGAGCGTGCAGGAGGAGATCGGGCTCTACGGCGCCCGCGGCGCCGCGTACGGCCTCGACCCGGACGCCGCCATAGCCGTCGACGTGACTCACGCGACCGACACACCCGGCGTCTCCAAGAACGAGCACGGCGACCACCCCCTCGGTAGTGGCCCGGTCATAAAGCGGGCCACCAACCTGAGTCCTATAGTCTCCGACGCCCTCATCGCCGCAGCCGAGGAGGCGGGGATCTCCTACACGCTGGAGGCCGACTCGCGCTCGACGGGGAC